>ERZ827150.43-NODE-43-length-193048-cov-15.408388_pt1 | contig 193048 bp, 165 predicted proteins | sample MGYA00519779_ERZ827150 | MGnify/ENA primary metagenome ERZ827150 (study PRJEB31778, sample SAMEA3449267) | human gut metagenome | biome: human gut; feature: human-associated habitat; material: faeces | place: United Kingdom | collected 2010/2012 ...
ATCAACCTGACCCCGCACGCCGACGGCCAGCAGATCCCGTACATGGTCGCCGGCACGGTCTGCGAATCCTCCGACATCTTTGCCCGCGATGCCGTTCTGCCCGAACTGCGGCGCGGCGACCTGGTCGCAATCGAATCGGCCGGCGCATACGGCATGTCGATGGCCTCGTGTTACAACCTGCACAACCTGCCCACCGCTGTCTACAGCGATGAGATCCAATAAACAAAAGATTATATGTGGTTAATATTTGCATTTGCATCGGCAGCGCTGCTCGGATGCTATGACATATGCAAGAAACGCGCGTTGAGACACAATGCGGTTCTGCCCGTACTGTTTTTCAATACGTTCTTCTCATCGATCATCTTCCTGCCGCTTATCCTCTCGTCGCTTTTCGGGTGGAATCTGGCGGCTGGAACCATCTTCGAAGTGCCGACCGCCGGCCTGAAAGAACATGCATACGTCATCATAAAGTCCTGTATCGTGCTCACTTCGTGGCTGTTCGGTTATTTCGCCATGAAGCACCTCCCCATCACCATCGTCGGCCCGATCAATGCCACACGTCCGTGCGGCGTGCTGCTCGGCGCCATGCTCATCTTCGGCGAACGGCTCAACGCATACCAGTGGGTCGGCGTGATCCTGGCCATCACGGCAATCTTCCTGCTGAGCTTCTCGAGCCGCAAGGAGGGTATCGACTTCAAACACAACAAATGGATCCTGTGCCTGCTCATCGCGGCCATCGCGGCCATCGCCAGCGGTCTGTACGACAAGTTCATCATGAAGCACCTCGAACCGATGTTCGTGCAGGCATGGTGCAACTTCTACCTGGCCATCATCATGGGAGGCGTCCTGCTGGCACTGTGGTATCCGAACCGCGCTACGGTCCGTTTCCACTGGACATGGGTCATCGTTCTGGTACCGATATTCCTGGCCATCGCCGATTTCTTCTACTTCTACTCGCTCAGTCTCGAAGGCTCGATGATCTCGATCGTCTCGATGGTCCGCCGCAGTTCGGTGATCATATCGTTTCTCGGCGGCGCACTCATCTTCCACGAGCGCAACGTCAAGAACAAGGCGGCCGGTTTGCTGCTGATTCTGATCGGCATGATTTTCCTCTATTTCGGTTCGAAGTAGCCGCTCGGACTTCGGATGAGTTAATTCTCGGCCCGAAGGTATCCGTTTTACGAGAATTTTTATAATTTTGTACGAATTTTAACCGCATCCGTACGAAACGATAAATATTTATACATACGATGAACATATCTTACAATTGGCTTAAAAACTACATCGCAACCGATCTGCCTGCCGAGAAGATCGCTGAGATCCTGACGGACATCGGTCTGGAGGTCGAATCGTTCGAAAAGGTCGAAACCGTTCGCGGTGGCCTGAAGGGCGTTGTCGTGGCGCAGGTGCTCACGTGCGTTGACCACCCCGATTCGGATCACCTGCACATCACAACGGTGGATGTCGGCAGCGGCGAACCGTTGCAGATCATCTGCGGCGCCAAGAATGTCAGGGCCGGGCAGAAGGTCCTCTGCGCAACGATAAATACGGTACTCTATCCGGCCGGTGCGACCGAAGGTTTTAAGATCAAGAAGAGCAAGATACGCGGTGTCGAATCATTCGGCATGCTGTGCGCCGAGGACGAACTGGGCATCGGTTCGGACCACGCCGGAATCATGGAGCTGCCCGACGATGCTCCGGTAGGCATGCCGGCAAAGGAGTACCTCGACATCAAGGATGACTGGCTGATCGGAATCGGACTGACCCCGAACCGCATCGATGCCGCTTCGCATATCGGTGTGGCACGCGACCTGGCGGCCTACCTGCGTTCGCGCGGCGAGGATGTCAAGGTCGAGTGGCCTTCGGTCGAGGGATTCTCGGTCGACAACCATGACCTGCCGATTTCGGTCGAAGTGGCCGATCCGGTTGCTGCTCCGCGCTATGCCGGCGTAACGATTACCGGCTGCCGCCTCGCCCCGTCGCCCGACTGGATGCAGGATGCCCTGCGGGCCGTCGGCATAAACCCGAAGAACAACCTCGTCGACATAACCAACTACGTACTCTTCGAACTCGGACAGCCGCTGCATGCCTTCGACGCCGACAAGATCGAGGGTGGGCGTGTCGTAGTCCGCACGTGCGAGGAGGGTACGCCCTTCGTAACGCTGGACGGCGTCGAGCGCAAACTCTCGTCGCAGGACCTGATGATCTGCAACGCCGTACGCCCGATGTGTATCGCCGGAGTCTTCGGCGGACTCGATGCCGGCGTAAGCGACTCGACGACCAACATATTCCTCGAAAGCGCATATTTCAATCCGGTATGGGTGCGCAAAACAGCCCGCCGTCACGGTCTGAATACCGATTCCTCATTCCGTTTCGAACGCGGCATCGACCCGCAGCGTACGGTCTATGCACTCAAGCGTGCGGCTCTGCTGTTCCGCGAGCTGGCCGGCGGAAAGATCTCGTCGGAGATCGTCGACATCTATCCGAATCCAGTCGGCGACTTCCGGTTCAACATCTCGTTTGCACGCATCAATGCCCTGATCGGAAAGGTGATTCCCGAACAGACCGTCCGCAACATCCTGGCGGCACTGGAGGTCAAGATCGAAGCCGAGCATAACGGCGTACTGTCGGTGGCCGTACCGCCCTACCGTGTCGACGTTCAGCGCGAGGCCGACCTGATCGAGGATATACTGCGAATCTACGGATACAACAACGTCGAGATTCCGGAGCACGTCAACTCGACGCTCTCCTACCAGCCGCGTCCCGACAAGAACCGTCTGGTAAATATTATTTCGGATCTGCTCTCGGACAACGGTTTTGTGGAGATCATGAGCAACTCGCTGACCAAGGCGGCTTATTATGAGGGTCTCGACAGTTTCCCTGCCGAACACTGCGTACGGATACTGAATCCGTTGAGCGCCGATCTGAATGTCCTGCGCCAGACGCTGCTGTTCAATGCGCTGGAGGCCGTGCAGCTCAACGTCAACCACCGCAACGGCGACCTGAAACTCTATGAATTCGGCAACTGCTACTTCTTCAACGAATCGGCCGATGCCTCGAAGAACCCGCTCGACCGCTATTCCGAAGGTTACCGGTTGGCACTGACCGTTACGGGAGCCGCCGTCACGCCGTCGTGGAACGTGCGGCCCGAACAGTCGAGCTTCTTCACGTTGCGCAGCTACGCCGAACGGATTCTGAAACGGCTGGGCATCGACATCTACTCGTTGCGGAGCACCGAGATCCAGAACGACATTTTTGCCGATGCACTGTCGGTCGAGATCAACGGAAAGCCGCTCCTGCAGATGGGTGCCGTAACCTCGAAGATACGTTCGATGTTCGACCTGAAGCAGGAGGTCTACTATCTCGAGTTGGATTTCGACCGTCTGGTCAAGGCTACCAAGAAACATACGGTCGCTGCCGAGGAGCTGCCAAAGTTCCCCGAAGTGAAACGTGACCTGTCGCTTCTTGTGCCGGAAGATGTCACCTTCGCCCGTCTGCGCGAAATCGCCTTTGCAACCGAGAAACGCCTGCTGAAGAGCGTCTCGCTGTTCGATGTATACCAGGGCGACAAGCTGCCGGCCGGCAAGAAATCCTATGCTCTGAACTTCGTGCTGGAAGATCGCAACCAGACCCTTACGGACAAGATCATTGACCGCACGATGTCCAACCTGGTCGAGCAGTTCGAACGTCAGGCAGGCGCCCAGGTAAGATCCTGAGCAGAACAGGGGGGGACGAAAAAAAGGAAAATTCAGCCTGACCAACAAGCAGAAACAAAAAACACTACCCAACATACATGGAAAAGATATTGATTCTGGATTTCGGTTCACAGTATACGCAGCTCATCGCACGCCGTGTGCGCGAGCTGAATGTATATTGCGAAATCCACCCATACAACAAGATTCCCGACCTGAGCGAGTTCATCGGAGTCATCCTGTCGGGCAGTCCGGCGTCGGTACGCAGTGCCGATGCGCCGAAAGTCGACCTGTCGCAGATCAAGGGTCACCTGCCGTTGCTCGGCATATGCTACGGCGCCCAGTATCTGGCACACAACTACGGCGGCGAGGTGGCTCCGTCCGATACCCGCGAATACGGCCGTGCAATGCTGTGCGTGAACGACGCTTCGGACCCGCTGCTCAAGAAGATGTCCCAGACCTCGCAGGTGTGGATGTCGCACGGAGATACCATCGTGCGTGTTCCGGAGAACTACAAGGTCATCGCAAGCACCGAAACGGTCCGCGTAGCCGCATACCATATCGAGGGCGAAGAGACCTGGGGAATACAGTTCCACCCCGAGGTCTACCACTCGACCGAAGGCAAGGAGTTGCTGCGCAACTTCGTCGTAGGCATCTGCCACGACAGCCAGGAGTGGACACCCGCCTCGTTCATCGACGAAACCGTTGGAGCGCTGCGCCAGAAGATCGGCAGCGACAAGGTCGTACTCGGACTTTCGGGCGGTGTCGATTCGTCGGTTGCGGCGGTGCTGCTGCACAAGGCCATCGGATCGCAGCTCACCTGCATATTCGTCGACACGGGTCTGCTGCGTCAGAACGAATACGAGGATGTGATGCGCTCGTACGAGAATATGGGACTTAACGTGATAGGCGTGCGTGCCGCCGACAAGTTCTACGCCGACCTGAAGGGCCAGACCGATCCCGAACGCAAACGCAAGATCATCGGCCGCGACTTCATCGAGGTATTCGACAGCGAGGCGCAGAAGCTCGTCGACGTAAAGTGGCTGGCTCAGGGAACCATCTACCCCGATGTCATCGAATCGGTAAGCGTGAACGGCCCCTCGGCAACCATCAAGTCTCATCACAACGTGGGCGGCCTGCCCGAAAAGATGAACCTGCGGATCGTCGAACCGCTGCGGCTTCTCTTCAAGGACGAAGTACGGCGCGTCGGCAAACAGTTGGGGCTCGATCCGATGCTGCTGGGACGCCATCCCTTCCCGGGGCCGGGCCTTGCAATCAGAATCCTGGGTGAAGTTACCGCCGAGAAGGTTGCCATACTGCAGCAGGCCGACAAGATCTTCATCGACGGTCTGCGCGAATGGGGACTGTACGACAAGATCTGGCAGGCGGGCGTAATCCTGCTTCCGGTACAGAGTGTCGGCGTGATGGGTGACGAACGTACATACGAAAATTGCGTGGCACTCCGGGCCGTATCCTCGACCGATGGCATGACCGCCGACTGGTACCCGCTGCCCTATGAGTTCCTGGCCAAGATGTCGAACGATATAATAAACCGCGTCAAGGGTATCAACCGCGTAGTTTACGATGTCTCGTCGAAACCGCCCGCAACCATCGAGTGGGAATAGAACCGAATAGCGGCTGCATGCCGCTATTTTCATATTGTACCGGAGTGTGCCGGACCTCCCGAAGCGCAGGTGCGCTGTGCATCACGGAATCAGTGTCTCCGGTTCAACAGCCGAATGGTCACAGAAAAAGTTAAACATACCAACATGAAAAGACTGACACTTATTATTTTTCTGATGCTGCCGCTGCTCGTGTCAGCACAGAAACCGGAAAAGGATTGGGCCGACTACGGCCGTTACGAAAAGGCCAATGCGGACCTCGCGAAGTCTCCTGCCGTTGTCTTCATGGGCAATTCAATCACGCAGGGGTGGTATGAGGCCCATCCGGAGTTCTTCGACGACAATAATTTTGCAGGCCGCGGCATCAGCGGTCAGGTGACTTCGCAAATGCTGAGCCGTTTCCAGTCGGATGTGATCGCCCTGCACCCCAAAGCCGTCGTCATTCTGGCCGGCACGAACGACATAGCCCGCAACAACGGTTATATTTCGCTGGAGCATATCGCCCAGAATATCGAGTCGATGATCCAGCTGGCCAAATACAACAAGATCGACGTCATTCTGTGTACGGTTCTTCCGGTCAAGAGCTACAGCTGGCGGAAGGATCTGGGCGACGTTTCGCAGACGGTTGTCGAACTGAACCGCAAACTCGAAACTCTGGCCGACAAATACGGATGCCGATGGGTTGATCTCTATTCGCAAACGGTAGCCGAAGATGGCGGATTCGAATCCGGTTATACCCGTGACGGCGTCCATCCCAATGCCGAAGGATACCGGCTGATGGAACAGATCATCTATCCGACATTGAAGCGTTACGTAAAAAAATAGCCATTTCAAGGGCCTCCCGATGCATTTTGGGAGACGGTTTTGGGCGGTTGACACCCCGATTTGGGCGTTTCACCGCCCTTTTTGAATCTCTTCGCCGATCGAATGATAAATTTGTCATCGAAAATCTCACACGTTTCAAATGGCTAGAAAATTACTTTTTGTTTTTTGTTTCCTTGTCATGGGGTATACTGCAACGGCTCAATCGCGCGGAACCATCACGGCCAACATCGTCGACTCGACAACGCATGAGGCGATCCTGGGGGCTGTCGTGGAGTATGCTCCTGTCAAGTCACCCGATTCCAAGAAATATCTGGCTTCGGGATATCAGGGGGCAATATCGATACCGTCGCTGCCCTATGGCGAATATAAACTCGTAGTCACGTTCATCGGCTACAATACCCTCGAAAAAACCGTCAACGTCAACGCTCCGAAGGTTCAGCTCGGACAGATCCTGATGGACAACTCCGCACAGAAGATCGAAACCGTGGTCAAGGAGGCCTATGCTCTGCGCACCTCACAGAAGGGTGATACGGTTAGCTACAATGCCGGAGCCTTCAAGGTGGCCAACGATGCCGATGTCGAGACCCTGCTGCAGAAGATGCCGGGCATAACCATCACCGACGGTACGTTGGAGGCCCAGGGCGAAACCGTTCAGAAGGTTTTCGTCGACGGCAAGGAGTTTTTCGGCGAGGATGTCACCTCGGCCATAAAGTCGCTGCCCGCCGAGGCGGTCGACAAGATCGAGGTATATGACAAGCTGAGCGACGAGGCTGAATTCTCCGGTATGGATGACGGCGAGGACTACAAGGCCATCAACATCGTTACCCACAAGGATATGCGCCAGGGACAGTTCGGCAAGCTCTACGCCGGATACGGTTACGACAACAACGACGATGCAATAGACAAGCACAAATATATTGCCGGTGGCAACCTGAACATCTTCCATGGCGACCATCGCGTATCGCTGCTCGCGCTGTTCAACAACGTCAACCAGCAGAACTTCTCGTTCGAGGATATCCTGGGCGTCAGCGGTGCGACAGGTGGCGGAGGTCCGGGCAGCGTCGGACAGTACATGGTACGTCCGCAGGCCGGCGTGGCATCCGTAAACTCGATAGGTCTCAACTATTCGGGCGTATGGGGAAAGAAGAAGAATGTCAATTTCCAGGGCAGCTACTTCTTCAACAACACCAATACCGAAAACAACTCGCGGCTGGAGAAGTATTACGAGGCACCTTCGCCGATTGACACCCTGATGCAGTCGGGCAACTCGCAGACGCTGAACAATAACCACCGTTTCAATGCCCGCCTCGAGTGGAAGATTGCCGACAACCAGTCGCTGATGTCGCGCACCGGCGCAAGTTTCCAGCTCAACAACCCCTACTCGACCACCAACGGTGTTCAGTACGGTGAGAGCGGTTACAGCATAATCGACAACTACAACAAAACCCGCAACCACGGCTACAACCTCAATCAATTCCTGCAGTATCGCCTGCGGATGGGCAAGCCGGGCCGTACGCTGACCGTCGACGGAACGATCCGTTACAACAACCGCGATTATGTCAAGCGCAGCTATTCGAACATAGCACCGACCTACGAGTATGATCCCGAGATTCCGGAAGACACCACGGGACACGCCCTGATCGACCGCCGTTATCTCTATACGGCCACTCCGTCGCTCTCGACCAACCTGCGGGCCAATGTCACCTATACCGAACCGCTGTCGCAATACTCGCAGCTGAGCATGCAGTACCGGTTCCGCCGCCAGCATCAGGAGAATGACAAGAATGCATACATTACCGATGATTCGTATACCCCGACCGGCGAGCCCGATCCCGAACTTTCGAGCGACTATGCCAGCGACTATACCCAGCATCAGGTAGGTCCCGGATTCCGTTACTCGAAGGAGCGCCGGACGGTCGTAGCCAACCTCTATTATCAGCATGCGGTTTTGGACGGCACACTGCTGTCGGCCCAGAATCAGGATATCAAAAAGGTGTACGACAACCTTACATACTTCCTGATGTGCAACCTGAACATCAACAAGGAGAACATGCTCAAGGTATCTCTGCGATCCTCGACCGACAACCCGTCGATCTCGGAGTTGCAGGAGATCAAGGATGTATCGGATGCACAATACGTATCGAGCGGTAATGCACGGCTGTCACAATCCTACCGGCATCGTTTCAATATCCACTATGTCAACTCGAATGTCGACAAGGGCCGCACCTTCATGTGGATGGTTTCGGCAAACTATACGCAGGACTATATCGGCCGGAGCATATGGTACAATCCGTCGTCCGAGATAACCGGTCTGGACTACGTACCTCTCCAGTACACGACTTACGAAAACATGGACGGTTACTGGTCGCTGCGGACCAACCTGAGTTTCGGTACGCCGATCAACTTCCTCAAGTGCAACCTTAACCTGCGAGGCGGCGTAAGATATACCAAAACCCCGTCGCTCATCAACGGGCAAAGGAACGATGCCGGAAGCATGAATTACGACTTCGGCGTGGTTCTCGGGTCGAACATCTCCGAGAATGTAGACTTTACGCTGGCCTGGCGTGGCGCCTACAATGAAGCCAAGAACTCGTTGTCGAATTCGGTCAACCAATATTTCAGCCACTCGGCCTCGGCCAATCTGAAAGCGGTATTCCCGGCCGGATTCACCTTCACGGGCAGTTGCGTCTACAACCAGTATGTGGGCTTCACCAACAAGTACAACGACGATTACCTGTTGTGCAACATATACGTGGGCAAGAAGATATTCCGCAACCAGCGCGGCGAAATACAGATCGGTGTAAACGACCTGTTCAATCAGAACAAGGCCTTCTCGCGCTCGACCGGATCGGGATACGTTCAGAACAGTTGGAACAACGTCATCGGACGCTACTATACGGTACAGTTCGTATACAACCTGCGCCACTTCGGCAAGAAGGGCTCCCGCAATCTGAAAGATTACGGAATCATGGATTCGGATTCGCGTGGCAAACGCCCCGGTCCGCCGATGGGCCCGCCGCCGGGAGGTCCGAGATAGATGAGAAGTCTTTTCTGAGAGACTATATATTAAAAAAGTGAGTGAAAAACTCCGTTAGGTGTTAATAAATTAGGTTTGATGTGTGGCGGGATAGCAGTGAATGCTCTCCCGCTCTTTTTTTGCACGGGATTCGATCGGCCGCGAACCTCCGCAACTGCGGCAGACGACACGGATGCCCCGCATCAGTGAAGGCTCTACCCATGGATACGGATACCTCGCTTCAGACAGTACAGTGAATACGGGCAGACCGGTTGCAAAATGCCTGCGTCTGCAGACCGAAAGAGTATGTACAGGAATATATAAAAAGTGCGGACGGCAATAAGACTCTTCTACTGAGACTCTTCTCCTGCGTGGAGATTATCTGCCAACATGCAGATGGGCATTCACATCGAGTACCTCCTGGCCCATGTCGCCGATTTCGGCGACCTCGATCCCCGCGGCACGCAGGTCGTCGGCACCCGTGCAACGGACAAAACAATCCGGTTCCCGCAACGCGAACAGCACTCGCGAAAAGCCCTTGCGAATGATCAGAGCCGAACAGCTTTCGGGTTTGCTGGCCCGTTTCGAACATGGCTCCATCGAACTGTAGATCGTCGCCCCCGCGAGCGATGCTCCGGCCGCTTCGGCCCGTGCAATGGCCTCCTCTTCGGCATGGTTCAGGGGCGAGGTCTGGTGGGTATAACCTTCGAACTGACTGCCGTCGGCCGTAACTATCACCGCCCCTACCCTGTATGATGTCGGCGACGGAGTCGAGTGGCGGCTCAGATGGATCGCACGATGCAGCATCCTGCGGTCGAATTCGAGCTGAGTCAATCGATCCCGATGCATCTGCAGCGTTGTCACATGCATGTACCCAAGTTCGACGGTCGAAACGCTTTCGCACCATTGTGCAAGCTGTCCGACAAATCTCTCCACCGATTCGCAAAGGCGTGGAGCCTCGGGATCGTCGACACGAATCTGCGGAGCTACCGCAATCCGGACCGTATCGGCCATACCCTCCGAGATGAACATATTCAGAATCTCGGCACCACCCTCCACCATCAGATCGTTTATGCCACGTTTTTCGAGGGCGGAGACGATGCCGTATGCCGTGATCGGAGTATCCGTACGGATGATCTCGGCCAGCGGTTCGAGCTTCGGGCACGGACGGTGTGTAAATACGATCTTACGGCCCGTGCCGGCAAAGAACTTCGCCCGGGGGTCGAGATTCCCGCTGCCGCTCACCACCACCTTCACGATATCTGCTTCACGACCGGCATCAACACGTTCCTCACGCACGCCTTGGTCCTTGATTCGCAACGAAGGGTTGTCGCGGCGCAACGTACGCCCCCCGATCAGAATGGCATCGTTTTCGGCCCGCAGGCGGTAGACTGCCTCCCAATCTTCGGGGCTCGAAAGAACCAGCCTCCGTTCGGATGAATCATCAATATAGCCGTCGGCCGAAAGCGCGACGGAGAGTATTATTCGCATTTTCGAAGTTCGATAACTGTTATTTCGGGATAGGCCCCGATACGCATCGGATATCCGACATAACCTATTCCGTCATTTATGTAGAGATATTTGTCGTCGTTTTCGTATAGACCGCTCCACTCCCTGTACATTAACTGTGCCGGTGAGACCTCCCGTCCGAACAGTCGCATCTTGAACTGCATGCTGTGGACATGTCCTGACAAGGTCAGGTCACCGCGCCCCAGAGCGACTATCTGTTGCCACATCTGCGGCGCATGCGAAACGGTAATGTTGAATATCGAATCGGGAAGGCCGGCATAGGCCGATTCGATATCGGCTCCGGCCAGGGAGGTATTGTGGCTGTTGAGGCGCAGGTCGGAGGGAAAATTGAGACCGGTCAGGGCTATCGAATCGCCGCCGCAGCGTATTATCGCCGTCGTGTCGACCAACACCGTCCACCCGATCGAACGCTGTGCACCGATCACCTGTCCGACATTTGCTTCCAGCGGCAGCGAAACCGTATCCTTGATGTAGAAACCGAGGTCATGGTTCCCCAGAACCGAATATACACCGCAACGGCTTCGGATACCCTTCAGTATGTCGAGAACCGCCGTATCGAGCTCGTCGCAACGGATGTTGACCAGATCGCCGCTCTGGATCACCAGATCGCCATCCAGACTGTTGACCCTCTCCACCACCTGTTTCAACATCGTTTCGGGATTGATCAGCGAGCCCACATGCAGGTCGGAGATCTGCACTATACGGAAACCGTCGAATGCGGGCGGAAGATTGCGGTAGCAGATGGTCTGTTCGGTCACCTTCAAAGTCTTTCGGCCCGCGGTAGCCCCCCAGATGCAGATGACGATCATAGCGGCCGCCACGACGGCTCCCAGCACTCTCACGACACGTCCGAACGCACCGCAGAACGACCCGACCAGCCGGAAAAGCGCATACAGCGTTCGCGGGATTACGGTGATCAGATATGCGAAAACGACCCACATCGAGAAGTGCATCGACGCAGTGCCGACATCGCTCATTCGGACCACGATCATTGCGATCCATGTAAAGGCGTTTGTCAACACGGCCCATGCGATGAAGGCTTTGCGGAGGGCCTCAGAACGGCTTCGCCGTACTGCACTGCGGTACAGATATATATCGGCAGCGATTGCCGCCGCCGCAATTATAAGCGCAACGAATTTTATCATAAGCCAAACAACATTCGATATACGGATCACAAAGTTACGAATAAACGCCCTGAAAACAATACGTAATACGAGAGAGCGGTTTTCCGGCGGCGGCTTTGGCATATATCTTGCTTTGGAAGCGATCGTATTAACTCGTTGAACGACAAACAGTATGTGACCGAAAGGAACATTCGACACACGATAACAACCGATTATTTACACTAAAAAACATTGTCTATGAAAACATTTCGATTCCTTCTTGCAGCGCTTATTGCAGCCACGTCGGTTCCGTCAGCCATGGCCCAGCCGCGCCACAATGATTACCAACCGGTAGTCTATCTGATCGGGACTCAGAAAGTGACTGCATCGGACCCGGGCTGCGACACTCCCTGCAGCCGTCACCAACTGGCCGTCGACCGCGCGATACTCGACTTCCTGGAGACGCAACGCAGCGGATTCCAACAACCGATGCTGCCTCAGATGATATTTTCGAGCCGCACCAACAAGGTCTCCTTCGCCATCGGCGGCAATGTCAACATGCGTGTGAGCTATGACTTCAAGGGCATCGTGAACAACAAGGATTTCGTCACCTACGACATACCCGTCCCCGGGAATTACAACACCCGCCAGAAGCTGATGATGGATGCCTCGACATCGCGGATATTCTTCAAGGCCATTGCCAACACCTCCGCACTGGGATGCGTGGTGGCCATGATCGAGACCGATTTCCGCGGCAGCAGCAACTATGCCCCGCGTATCCGGCTGGCATACGTATCGTTCCTCGGGTTCACGCTGGGCCGCGACGTCACCACATTCTGCGACCTCAATTCCTCTCCCACAACCATCGATTTCGAAGGCCCGAATGCCTATAACTTCAATTTCAATACGATGATCCGCTATTCGCGCCATTTCGGGCGCCACTTCTCGATGGGCGTGGCCGCCGAGATGCCCGAAGTCAGTGCAACATACGGCGAAACATTCGCATCGCTGCACCAGCGCGTTCCCGATTTCCCGATGTATGTCCAATATACATGGGGACGCCGTCAGAACAGCCATATCCGTGTTACGGGCGTACTGCGCGACATGTACTACCGCAACCTGTCCCTCAATGAGAACCGTTCGGAACTGGGTTGGGGCGTACAGCTGAGCGGCAACATCGCAATCGGCGACCGCTGGAACACATTCTTCAACGGTGTCTACGGCGAGGGCATAACCCCCTATCTGCAGGACATCACCGGCGCAGGACTCGATCTGGTGGTCAACCAGAACGACCCGACCAAAATCAAGACCCTGCCGATGTACGGGTGGTTTGCGGCCGGACAGTTCAACATCACCCCGTGGCTGTTCATATCGGGCGGCTACTCGACCGTCGTAGTCGAGAAGAAGGATGGCTATTACACCCCCAACCAGTACAAGGAGGCTCAGTACATCTTCGGCAACTGTTTCTGCCACATAACGCCTCGTTTCCAGGTTGCTATGGAGTATCTGCACGGCACCCGCACAAACATGAGCGGCGAGAAAAACAGTGCAAACCGCATTCAGGCCATGGTACAATACAATTTTTAGGGCGTAAATTTATTCAAGAAAAATTTGGATAATCGCAAATTTTGTCATTACTTTGCATCAACGAAACAAACTCACACAGTGACTATGAAAATATCTGCACAGTATTGGTGGTGGCACTCCTTGTTACGAAGTAAACAATGAGCCATTGACCGTGTGCATGTATGACAGATTCACGATATAGAAAAAAAGACCGTTGTTTACTTCCGAACAGCGGTCTTTTTCTTTAGGGAAATTCAGCCTGACCAACAAGCAGAAACAAAACGGTACGAACCTCAAATCTTAAAAAACTTGATAAACTATGAAAACCAAGAAATTTATCCTCGAAGAGTCGCAGATCCCCCATCAATGGTATAATATCGTGGCCGACATGCCGAACCGGCCGCTTCCGCCCCTCAATCCGGCAACCAAACAGCCCGTTACCAAAGAGCAGATGTCGGCGATCTTCGCCGAGGAGCTGATGGATCAGGAGATGTCGACCGAGCGTTACATCGACATCCCCGACGAGGTTCACGAAATGTACAAGATATACCGTTCGACGCCGCTGGTACGCGCCTACGGCCTTGAACAGGCTCTCGATACTCCGGCCAAGATCTTCTTCAAGAACGAGAGCGTCTCGCCCGCCGGTTCGCACAAGACCAATACCGCAATCCCGCAGGCATACTACAACCACAAACAGGGAATCAAGCACCTTACCACCGAAACCGGTGCCGGACAGTGGGGTTCGGCAATCGCAATGGCTGCACAGCACTTCGGCATCGACCTGAAGGTCTTTATGGTACGCGTAAGCTTCGACCAGAAACCCTACCGCAAGCTGATGATGAATACGTGGGGTGCGGATGTGGTTGCCTCGCCGAGCATGCTCACCGAGGCCGGAAAGGCCGCCCTGGCAAAGAACCCGAACGATTCGGGAAGCCTGGGAATGGCGATTTCCGAGGCGGTCGAGATGGCCATCCGCGATCCCCAAGGAACGCGTTACTGCCTGGGCAGCGTGCTGAACCATGTTCTCCTGCACCAGACTATCATAGGCGAGGAAGCCCGTCTGCAGATGGAGATGGCCGATGCATACCCCGACATCGTAATCGGCTGCTTCGGCGGCGGAAGCAACTTCGGAGGTATCGGATTCCCGTTCCTGCGCGACAACCTAACCGCCGGCCGCAAGACCCGCATAGTAGCCGTCGAGCCTGAGGCCTGTCCCAAACTGACCCGTGGAACATTCCAGTACGATTTCGGCGATGTAGCCGGTTTCACGCCGCTGCTGCCGATGTACACCCTGGGCCACAACTTCCATCCGGCAGACATACATGCAGGCGGTCTGCGCTATCACGGAGCTGGTTCGATCGTCAGCCAGCTGCTCAAGGACAAGCTGATCGAAGCCCGTTCGGTGGCTCAGCTCGACACGATGGCTGCCGGCGTACTCTTCGCCCGCACCGAAGGTATCATTCCGGCGCCCGAATCGACCCATGCCATTGCCGTAGCAGTCAGCGAAGCTCTGAAGGCGAAGGAGGAGGGCCGCGAGAAGACCATCCTCTTCAACCTCTCGGGACATGGTCTGGTCGATCTGTATGCATACAACCAGTACTTCAAGGGGGCGCTGAAAAACTATCACGTCTCGGATGAAGACATAAAGAAGACTGTTTCGCAGCTCGAAAAGATTTTGTAGAGCTAACAGGATACAGGTTAGTAAGGTGACGGACGTGGCGGAGCAAATCCTGCCGCGTCCGTTTTTTGTTCACGAATGCAATGGGACGTAGTCCACGTTTCACGAATCAGATGCAGACCTATACCAACCGACCTGCATTGGCCGCCGCGGGCAGTTTTATGTTTATGGCCGTTTCGGATTGCCGTGATTGCGGGCCTATCGTTTTGGATTGCCTGGCTCTCGTTTCGGATTACCGAACACTCGTTTTGGTGTGTGACTCTCGTTCAGGCTTGCGGGGCACTCGCTTCGGATTGGCCGGGAACCACCCCTTCTCCACCCTTTTGCGCTGGGCGAAGAGTTCGCCTATTCCCCACAGCGATGAGAATCCCGTCACGCCGCACAACGACGACAAGATAACGTTCTCCAGGAGCAGCGATCCGACGATTCCGGCAATTCCCACGACGAGGAAGGCCCACCAGCACCCGACGCCGAAATAGTATTCGCCCTTGATGACCAGCGGATGGAAGAGCCCGATGACAAGGAATGTGAGCGCCCCGATAACCACGCCCGAAAGATTGTTCCCGATGATAAAATCCATAACAAACAAGAGTTTTAAGCCCCAAAGATACGAAATATTTTCTTCTGCGGCCGCCATATGAAATGCCGTACAATTTTTCTGCCGTGGCGGGGAATTTGCCCGTAAGGCAATGCGATATCCGCACCGTAATATGCGGAGTATTGCAGGAATCGACGGCGTTCACTATATTTGTTATCGGGAAACACCCGACAGAGTCTGTCGCCGTAGAACAATTCAAGAGACGACCGAATGAGAAGATTCGTCAAATGGCTTTCGTACCTGTTGTCGAGCGTTGCGGTTGCGGCCGGAACGGCATTCGTGTTCTGGCATCACGATTGCTTGGTGTTATCCGAAGAACTTCTGCGCGCAGGGGCCGTGCCAACGCCCCGCATCACCCGTGCGACACTGTTGTTCGGCGGCGATGTGATGGTGCACAAACCTCAATTGGAGGAGGCACTCGGACCAAACGGTTACAGTTTCGACACGACATTCTCCCTGCTCGGCGAACTGTTCGATACGGTCGACCTGGCGGTTGTGAATTTCGAAACCACCCTCCGACGGCAGCCGCCATTTACGGGCTACCCCTGTTTCCGGTCTCCGGAGGCCATTGCCGGGGCATTGAAACGGATCGGGGTGGATGCCGTCATGCTGGCCAACAACCACATCTGCGACGGTGCCGCCGAAGGCATCTCCCAGACCGTTGACGCCATGCAACAATACGGAATTGCCTATACCGGCGCCTTCTCCGATTCGACGCAGATCGATTCGCGTAATCCGCTCTACCTCGATGCCGGTCCGATGACCGTCGCCATACTCAACTACACGTTCGGGACCAACGGGCTGCCCGTTCCCAAAGGGATGGCCGTAAATCGTATCGACACGGTCAGGATGGGCGAGGACCTCGCCCGCATCGACACCTCACGGGCCGATATCGTGTGCGTGATGCTTCACTGGGGTGAAGAGTATATGCGCACCCCCTCCCGCCAGCAACAGCAGATAGCTTCATTTCTGCGCGGCAGGGGCGTCCGGCTCATCATAGGCAGCCATCCGCACGTGATACAGCCCATCGAATGCGATCCGCACGGAGCGTGGGCCGTAGCATACTCGCTCGGGAACATGGTTTCGAACCAGCAATGGCGTTTCAGCGACGGCGGAATGCTGCTGCATGTCGAACTGACCCGGGTCGGGAATGCACCGGTTTCGATCCGTCTGCAGCCGATTCCGGTCTGGGTATTCCCGCACGGGCACATCATACTGCCGGAAGCGGTTGCCGATACGCTTTCGATGCCGGAATATCTCCGCATGCGCTACCAACGCTTCAAGGATGATTTCAACCAGATGATTAATAACCAGCAAAATTCCATATGACAATGAAAAGTATCGTAATCATGGGTGCAACCTCGGGCATAGGCCGGGCCGTTGCCGAACGCTTCATATCGCGCGGATATATGGTCGGTGTATGCGGCCGGCGGGCACAAGAACTCGAACGGCTGCGAGCGTTGGCGCCGGAGCGTGTCCATACGGCCGTCATCGACATAACCCGTCCAGAAGCCGACACGCAGCTGCTCGAACTGTTCGGCCGGATGGGCGGTGTCGACACCTACTTCCACATATCCGGATCGGGGAAGCGCAATTCCGCCCTCGAACCCTCGGCGGAGATCGATACGCTGCGACTCAACGGCGAGGGCTTCGTGCGCATGGTCGACTGCGCCTACCGTTATTTCAGGGAGCGCGGCGGCGGGCAGATAGCTGCCGTAACGAGTATCGCAGGTACCAAGGGACTCGGGGCCGCACCGGCATACTCGGCCACAAAGCGCATGCAGACAATCTACCTCCAAAGCCTGGCGCAATTGAGCCACATGAACGGCGTCGCAATATCGATCACCGACATAAGGCCCGGCTTCATCGATACGGCGCTGCTCGATACCGATTCGCACCGCTACCCAATGCTCATGAATGTGTCGTATGCGGCCGACCGCATCGTACGTGCGGTGATACGCCGCCGCAGGGTCAGGATCATCGACTGGAAGTACCGTATCTTCACGGCCGTATGGAGATCCGTTCCCAACTTCATCTGGGAGCGGATGAAGATCGATGCTTCCGAACGCCGGTAAATCCGTACGGCCGTCGCAAGGCATTCCGATTACAGCTTCACGCCTGTTGCGGACAAAACGGCGGCCTTGGCGGCAACTTTGCAAGATATTCGGCCGGCACGATCAACGGCGGAATGAAAGGACGAGGCCGATTATATGAAAACGGACGGATGCAACACTTGTCGGTTGCATCCGTCCGTTTGTTTTCCGATCAGCCGTAAGGCTATCAATAGTTCTCCTTCTTGGGCTCGAAGAAAGCCTGCGGATGTTGGCAAGCCGGACAAATCTTCGGAGCCTCCTTGGCCTTGCAGACATAACCGCAGTTGCGGCACTGCCACCAGATCTCGCCGTCGCGCATGAAGTAATTCCCGTCGGTCAGGCGGCTCAGCAGTTTGAGATAGCGCTTCTCATGCTCGGCCTCTACCGTTGCGATCATGCGGAATGCCACAGCGATTTCGGGGAATCCCTCCTCGTCGGCAACCTTTGCAAATTCGGGATAGAGCAACTCCCACTCCTCCTTCTCGCCCATTGCGGCAGCCAGAAGGTTCTCCTGCGTCGTGCCGATCTTCCCGGCCGGATATGCGGCAGTGATGGTCACTTCGCCACCCTCGAGGAATTTGAAGAAACGTTTTGCATGTTCTTTTTCCTGCTCGGCGGTCTCCATGAATACGCCTGCTATCTGCTCGTATCCCTCTTTCTTTGCCACACTCGCAAAAAACGTGTAACGGCTGCGTGCCTGCGATTCGCCGGCAAACGATTTCAGAAGATTCTCTTCCGTTCTAGTTCCTTTGATGCTTTTCATAACAATTTTCTTTTGTAGTTATCGATCTCTGTTTTCTTGTCAGCAAAAATAATAACTAAAGTTGAAATTGAGCACTTTTTCCCCATAATTTGTTTTTATACACCTATTTGAATCAGTGATACGTCCTTTCGGAAGATTCTCTGACAGAAACCTGTCGGTCAGCGCCGCACGACTCTTTCGAATAGAGTTTCCGCATTCGGGGCCCGGACAAACCGGCGCAACCATACAAAATCTTGCTTTCATCGGACGGATTATGCTTTTTCGCCGTTATTTTCGTATCTTTGCCTCTCAGTAAATGCAAAACCATCTCAATCAATATGGCGGACGAAAAGATTATTTTTTCGATGGTCGGCGTGAGCAAGACCTTCACCAACCAGAAAAAAGTCCTTAACAATATCTATCTGTCGTTTTTCTACGGCGCCAAGATCGGAATCATCGGCCTGAACGGCTCCGGAAAATCGACCCTCATGAAGATCATCGCCGGTATCGACAAAAACTATCAGGGCGAAGTGGTCTTCTCGCCCGGATATACGGTCGGATACCTCGAACAGGAACCCCGGCTCGACGATTCGAAAACCGTCCGCGAGGTGGTTGAAGAGGGTTGTGCCGCAACCGTTGCGCTGCTAAAGGAGTACGAGGAGATCAACAACAGGTTCATGGAGCCGATGGATGACGACCAGATGGCCCGCCTGATCGAACGCCAGGGCGAACTGACCGAGCAGATCGAACATGCCGGAGGATGGGAGCTGGACAGCGTTCTCGAACGTGCAATGGATGCGCTGCGGTGCCCCGACCCCGACCAGCCGGTCAAGACGCTGTCGGGAGGCGAGCGCCGCCGTGTGGCCCTGTGCCGCCTGCTGTTGCAGCAGCCCGACGTGCTGCTCCTCGACGAGCCCACAAACCACCTCGATGCCGAAAGTATCGACTGGCTCGAACAGCACCTCCAACAATACAAGGGTACGGTAATCGCCGTCACGCACGACCGCTATTTCCTAGACAACGTTGCCGGGTGGATCCTGGAGCTCGACCGCGGCGAAGGCATACCCTGGAAAGGGAACTACTCGGGCTGGCTCGAGCAGAAGACCAAACGCCTTGCCATGGAGGAGAAACAGGAGAGCAAGCGCCGCAAGACCCTCGAACGCGAGTTGGAATGGGTCCGGATGAGTCCCAAGGCACGTCACGCCAAGAGCAAGGCCCGTCTGTCGGCATACGACAAGATGCTCAACGAGGATACCAAACAGAAGGAGGAGAAACTCGAGATATTCATTCCGAACGGTCCGCGTCTGGGCGATGTGGTCATCGAGGCGCACGACGTCAGCAAGGCCTTCGGCGACCGCGTGCTGTACGAGCATCTCAACTTCTCGCTGCCGCCCGCCGGTATCGTCGGCGTGATCGGCCCCAACGGTACCGGCAAGACTACCCTCTTCCGGATGATCATGGGGCTCGAGCAACCCACTTCGGGATCGTTCCGCGTAGGCGAGACGGTCAAGATCGCCTACGTCGACCAGCAGCACAAGTCGATCGACCCCGAAAAGAGCGTCTACGAGGTCATCTCGCAGAACAGCGACATCATTACCCTCGGCAACCGCTCGGTCAATGCACGCGCCTATGTTGCACGGTTCAACTTCAGCGGCGCCGACCAGGAGAAGAAGTGCGGCATGCTGTCGGGCGGCGAGCGCAACCGCCTGCACCTTGCCCTGGCGCTCAAGGAGGAGGGCAACGTCCTGCTGCTCGACGAGCCAACGAACGACATCGACGTCAACACGCTGCGGGCGCTTGAGGAAGGTCTGGAGAACTTCGCCGGCTGTGCGGTAGTCATTTCGCACGACCGCTGGTTCCTCGACCGTATCGCAACGCACATACTCTCGTTCGAGGGCGACTCGAAAGTTGTCTTCTTCGAAGGCTCGTACAGCGAGTACGAGGAGCACAAGCGTGCCATGGGCGAGGATACTACCCCGCACCGCGTCAAATACCGCAAACTGATGGAATAACATATTTAAGGGGAGGCTGGCAGTTGTTTGTGGATTGCCCGACAACAGCCCCGCCGCCCGCAACGAATAAAAACATATAAACATGAGTGTTCAGAAACCTTCGATACCGAAAGGGACGCGCGACTTCTCGCCTGTCGAGATGATGCGCCGCACATATATCTTCGATACCGTCAAGAGCGTATTCCGCACCTACGGATTCTCGCCGCTCGAAACGCCCGCCATGGAGAACCTCTCCACGCTGCTGGGCAAGTACGGCGACGAGGGGGACAAGTTGCTGTTCCGGATTCTCAATTCGGGCGACTGCGCCGCCGACATTACGGCCGAGGAGATGCACAATTCGAGCGCCCTGGCCGCAAAGATCTGCGAAAAGGGGCTGCGTTATGACCTTACGGTCCCGTTCGCACGCTACGTGGTGCAGCACCAGAACGACATTGTCTTCCCGTTCAAGCGCTATCAGGTACAGCCGGTATGGCGTGCCGACCGTCCACAGAAGGGCCGTTACCGCGAATTCTACCAGTGCGACGTCGACATTATCGGCAGCCGCAGCCTGACGGCCGAAGTCGAACTGGTGAGCATCGTTGAGCGCGTCTTCGAGAAACTCGGAATACGCGTGACTCTCAAGATGAACAACCGCAAGATCCTCTACGGCATTGCCGAAACGATCGGTCACGCCGACAAGATGATCGACATCACGGTGGCCATCGACAAGATGGAGAAGATCGGCATCGAGGCCGTCGAGGCGGAACTCGAAGAGCGCGGCATCGACCGTACGGCAATCGGGCTCCTGCGTCCGATCCTCCAGCTCGACGGCGACAACATGTCCAAACTCGACCGTCTGTCGGAGATCATCGGCGGCAGCGAAACTGGCCGTCGCGGTATCGAGGAGATGCGGACCATCTTCGAATTCGTATCTCAACTCGGCATCGGGCTCGACGTGGAACTCGACCTGTCGCTGGCCCGCGGCCTGAACTACTATACCGGAGCCATCTTCGAGGTCAAGGCCCGCGACTTCGCCATCGGCAGCATCTGCGGCGGCGGCCGTTACGACGACCTTACCGGAATATTCGGAATGCCCGACATGTCGGGTGTCGGCATCTCGTTCGGTGCCGACCGTATCTACGACGTCATGTGCGGCTTGAACCTCTTCCCCGAGGAGACAAACTTGATTACACGTGTGATGTTCGTCAACCTCGGCGGCCAGGAGCAGCTGGCATCGATGCGCCTGCTCGATATGCTGCGTCGAGCCGGCATCGCCTCGGAGATCTATCCCGACAGCGTCAAGTTCAAGAAACAGATGGAGTATGCCAACCGCCGCCAGATACCGTACGTGGCCATCGTCGGCAGCGACGAACTCGCGGCCGGGAAGGTAACGCTCAAGGATATGCGCAGCGGCGAGCAGATTTCGGTACCATTCGGCGAGCTGCTTGACAATATCCGGCAGTAAACGACCGTTTACATGTTGTTGCGAGGCGGTCGGCATGCAAACATGAGATGTCGAGCCGAAGCCCTTCACCGAAACCGGATGTCCGCAGTAAAGGAGGCAGGTTATTCAGGAAGAGATGATGCCGAGGCCGACGCACCGTAATACCGGCATGCGCCTCAGCAACATACAAATAGAGTGAGAGAGAACAAATCGAGGTTTGTTTATGAAGAGATTAGCGTTGGTTATGGCCGGACTGCTCCTTTGCGTCGGAGTATCGGCCCAGAGTCCTGCCGCAAAGGAGGGTAAAAGCGATGCCGAATCCTTCCAGCAGTTGCAGAAACTATTACAGGTATACCGCTATCTGTCACAAAATTATGTAGATGAGATAGACGACAGCAAAATTGTCGAGAGTGCGATCGTCGAGATGCTCTCCGAATTGGATCCGCATTCGGTATATATCGATCCCGAGGAGATGCAGAGCGTCAACGAGAGCATCGACGGCAGTTTCAGCGGCATAGGCATCGAATTCCGGGTCATGGACGATACCCTGCGCGTGGTGAATACCATTGCGGGAGGCCCGGCCGCCTCGGTAGGACTGCTTCCCAACGACCGGATCGTGAAGGTCGACGGCGAAAACATAATAGGCGTCAAGCAGGCCCGAGTACCGAAACTCCTGCGCGGCCCCGCCGGTACCAGAGTCGATCTGGAGGTGTTGCGCCACGGCATTCCGGAGCCCCTGCAGTTCACCATCGAACGCAATCAGATACCGATGACCACCATCGATGCCGCCTACATGATCAACGACAGCATCGGATATGTCAAGGTCAACCGCTTCGGCCATACGACCATGAGCGAATTCTACGATGCGATAGTCTCGCTGCCCGACATGAAAGCCATGATCCTCGACCTGCGCAGCAACAGCGGCGGCCTGATGGACCAGGCGATCGAACTGGCCAACTTCTTCCTGCCCAAGGGGGCAGCCATCGTTTCGACCGAAGGCCGGGCAGTCAAGCCTCAGGTCTTCAATGCCCCTCACGACGGTGCCTTCCTGAACGGCAAGGTGGCGGTACTGATCGACGAGAATTCGGCTTCGGCCAGCGAAATCGTATCCGGAGCGCTTCAGGACTGGGATCGGGCTACGATCGTCGGACGCCAGAGCTTCGGCAAGGGTCTTGTACAGCGTCAGGTACGGCTCAACGACGGCTCGGCGGTACGGATTACCGTGGCAAGGTTCCACACCCCCAGCGGACGTGTCATACAACGTCCGTTCGAGAAGGGAAATAGAGAGAAGTATTATACCGACTTCATCAAGCGTATTTCGGGGCAGATCAAGGTCGATTCGGCAGCCCTGGATTCGCTTCCCAAATACAAAACCCTGGTCAAGGGGCGTACAATATACGGCGGCGGAGGAATCACTCCCGACATCATCGTACCGGCCGACACTACCGGATATACAGAATATTGGGCCGAACTCAGCCGGCGGGATATCATTTCGGAGTTTGTGGTCAGCTACCTCGACTCTAACCGCACGCGTTTAGAGCAGCAGTATCCCGACGTCGAGAGTTATATTTCGGATTTTTCAGTCGACGATGCCATGCTCGACTCTCTGGCCTCTTTCGGTGCCGGCCGCGGCATCGAGCCCAAGCCCGATCAGCTGGCAGTATCGGCGCCGGATATCAAGATGATCATCAAGGCACTCATCGCACAGCGACTGTGGGATACGACCGCCTACTTCCGTATCGTCAACGCCGACAGCGAAGCCGTAAAACGTGCCGTCGAAGCCGTCTCACAATAAACACGATGCACAAAATTCATCTTATTATACAAATTATACAAATACCGTCCGCCCGGGTCAGTGCCAACGCACAGGCTGGGGCCGGACTTAACAAAATCAATTGATTGATACCATGTTCGATTCTCAGAGGAATAGAGACGAAGCGGAAGAGAGTATCGCTTCGAAAGTAGTCAAGGCAGGTCGTCGCACCTACTTTTTCGATGTCAAGGCGACGCGCGGTGACGATTACTTCATCACCATCACCGAAAGCCGCAAAAAGACCGACAGCGACGGTCACGTATCGTACGACCGCAGCAAGATGTTTCTCTACAAGGAGGATTTCGACAAGTTCGAAGCCGGCCTGAGCGAGGTCATCGAGTATGTCAAGAAGGCTAAACCGGAATTTTTCGCTTCGGCAAGGGCAGAATCCGGAAGCCGTCATGCGGAGGAGAAACTGTCGATCGACGAGGAGTTCGAGCGGCTCTGAAACTGCGCTCCCCCCCCCATCCGACACGAAAACAGGCATCCCGTGGTATGGCGGGATGCCTGTCAGATTATGTGCTGATGCGCGGTTAAATGCCCTCCGGTTAAATGTTTCACTGGAATGAAGTGACCGCCGTACCATTGCCGGAGAACAGCAAAAGAGGGGACGGTTGGCCATCCCCTCCCTCGCGGAAGTCCATTATTTCAGATACTCGCGGAAGAAGTTCTCGATCTTGTCGAACGGGATCATGTCCGTACGGTCGTAGAGGTCGATGTGACGGGCCCCGGGTACGATGTACAGCTCCTTGGGTTCGGCGGCACGGCGGTAGGCATCCTCACTGAAATAGCGCGAATGGGCATTCTCGCCGATGATGAACAGGATCGGACGCGGAGATATGGTCTCGATATAGTTCATCAGCGGGAAGTTGGTGAATGCCATGTTGCTTGTGGTGGTGAAACCGCCCCGTGCACGAGGATTGTGACCGCGCTCCATGGCGTAATATTCCCAGAACTCGGCACTTATCGGATCGAGACCGGCCGGTACTGAATCGGTCACCTCTTCTGGGAACGAAGGGATGTACTGAGGTTCGCCCTTCTCGAAATCCTCCCAACGCTGCTCTCCCAACCGATCGAGCATCTTGTCATACTCCTCTTTCGACATGCTGTCTTCCCAGCCGTAATGGTTCACGCGGCTCATGTCGTACATGCTGGCCGTCACGACGGCCTTGATACGCTTGTCGACCTGGGCGGCCGTAACGGCAAAACCGCCGCTGCCGCAGATGCCGATAACCCCGATGCGGTTGCGGTCGACGAACGGCCGCGTTCCGATGAAGTCGACACCGGCACTGAAATCCTCGACAAAGATGTCAGGCGACGAGACATGACGCGGTTCACCGCCGCTCTCGCCATTGAACGACTCGTCGAATGCGAGCGTTACGAATCCCCGCCGGGCCAGCGTCATGGCATAGATGCCTGCCCCCTGCTCCTTGACACCGCCGTAAGGCGTGCCGATGATGATTGCCGGATGGCGCTTCGAGCGGTCGAGCGTTTTGGATGTATACATCTCGGCCGACACCTCGATGCCGTACCGGTTCTTGTAGGTCACCTTCTCGACCGTCACGTCGTCGCTCAGGTCGAAGGTCCGTTCACGGTTTTGTGCAATAGTCGTGTTCATGGTTGCAAAAATCAATAACGTAATATAACCGATTAATCTTCTCATATAAAATTTACCGTTTTTCGGAGAGGTCGGCCAGTCAGGCCAGTCTCCGGAGTTTCACGTTGCAAAAATAGCATATATCCCACCCAATCACTGTATACGGATTACGGAGTCTCATACCATTATTACCGATCGCCGCCGGCCTTCGTCGGCCAATCAAAAAAACAGCAACTATTTTGTCCGCTCCGGCAAAACTTCCGGTAATTATATGTATATTTGCAAACTAAATCACAAAAACGAGAGTGTAAATCAACAATTATGAGCAAGTACATCATGACCGCCCTCAAGGGTTGCGCTATGGGTATGGCCGATGTGGTGCCGGGCGTCTCCGGCGGTACGATCGCCTTTATCTCCGGAATCTACGAAGAGTTGATCGAATCGATCAAAAGTATAAACATGACCGCCCTGAAACTGCTTTTCAAGGGCCGGTTCCGTGAGTTCTTCGAAAGCATCAACGGTAAATTTCTCTTCTCGCTGCTCCTCGGCATCGGTATCGCCATCATATCGATGGCCCGCGTCATGACATACATGCTCAACAACCACCCCATCATCACCTGGTCTTTCTTCTTCGGCCTGATCATCGCCTCGGCATTCATGGTCGCCCGCGAAGTCAACCGGTGGCACCTGCCGCAGATCATTTCGCTTATTGTCGGAATCGTCGTATCGTACTGGATTACGGTCGTGGCACCCGCATCGACTCCCAATGAGTGGTGGTTCATCATCCTCTCCGGCGCAATAGCCATCTGCGCAATGATCCTGCCCGGAATCTCGGGAGCATTCGTACTGCTGCTCATGGGAAAGTACATGTACATCATGACCGCCGTCACCGAACTCAAGATAGGCATCCTGCTGCTGTTCGCCATCGGGGCCGTGGCCGGACTGATCTCATTCTCGCACGTGCTGTCGTGGCTGCTCCGCAAGTGGCACGACGCTACGGTAACCCTGCTGATGGGATTCATGATAGGTTCGCTCAACAAGGTGTGGCCCTGGAAAGAGGTACTCGAGACATATACCGACAGCCACGGAGAGATACATCCGCTGGTTGAGAGCAACATCACGCCGGCCGCATTCGAATCCCTGACCGGTACCGAATCGCAACTCGTCTGGGCGATCGCAATGTGCGTGGCAGGATTTGTTCTGATCTACATCATCGAATACATCGGCAAGCGCGTACAGTCGAAACGCCCGGCCGAAACCAAATAATCTGACCCGTCATGAAACGGTTGTACGGATTGATCGGCCGAACGTTGTCGCATTCGTTCTCGGCCGCATACTTCGCCCGCAAGTTTGCGGCGGGCGGCGAATTCGAGGGGTGCGAATACCGCAATTTCGAACTTCCGACAATAGACGATATCGTACGGATGCTGGACGAGAATCCCGACCTGTGCGGTTTCAATGTCACCATACCCTACAAGCGCGACATCTTCCGGTATCTCGATACCGTATCGGATGAGGCCCGGCGGATCAGCGCCGTGAACTGCGTGAAGATCGACGGCGGGAAACTCCACGGATTCAACACCGATGTCGACGGCATACGCGTTTCGCTCGACAGCCTGATCGGCGGCAGCCGCCCCGAAACGCTGCTTCTGGGGACAGGCGGAGCGTCCCAGGCCGTACAATATGTTCTCGCCGAGCGGGAGATCCCCTACCGGATCGTTTCGCGCGATCCGATGCGCGGCAACCTCACATACGAACAGATCGATCGCCAAGTCATGCAGCATACCGGAATGATCATTAATGCCACACCGGTCGGGACATTCCCGCATACGGATGAAGCGCCGGCCCTGCCCTACGGCGATCTGTCGGAGGGATGCGCGATGTTCGATCTGGTCTACAATCCGCCCGTAACGCGTTTCCTGGCCCTGGGGGCCGAACACGGTGCCGCCACGCTCAACGGCCAGATGATGCTCGAAGAGCAGGCCGAACGTTCGTGGGTCATCTGGAACTCCCGTTAACAGTGCTCTCCGAATAGGCCTTCAAGACCACCTCGGCCTGTTGCAGATCATCTTCGGCAACCAGCAGTTCGACCGCAAAATCCTGTCCGAACGGAAAAATCTGTGACATGTATTCGTTGTGCATTGCATAATGTATTCCGGCATTCTCGAGCAACGATTGTGCTATGGCCGCCTCTTCAGCACGGTCGTAGCGTTTCAGGGTAACAAGTTTTCGATCCGCCATTTCAGTATGTTTTAAGGGGTTCGGCAGGACCGTATCGCGACGGCCCAAAATTATGTTTTATATATTTACAAATTTAGTGCAAAATGCTTAATTTTGCTATACGGGAGGCGAAAAACGACATCTCCCGCAAGCAAGAACTCCCGGCAGGTGGAAATGATTAAAAACCAAAGGAAAAAGAGATGACCGATCAGCCAAACAACTTCGTACATTTGCATGTTCACTCGCAATATTCGATTCTCGACGGGCAGGCCAGCATACAGCGGCTTGTGGACAAGGCAATGGCTGACGGCATGCCCGGCATAGCCCTCACCGACCACGGTAACATGTTCGGAGTAAAGGAGTTCTACAACTATGTCAAATCGTGCAACGGCAAGAAACACGACAAGATCAAACGTCTCCGAAAACTCTCTTCGGCCCTCGACACGCTGTTGAAGGAGCATGCCGATCCGCAGGAGTACCTCAGCCAGCTTCAGGCCGAGGCCAAGTCGCTCGAAGCCTCAAAAGACGAATCGGCCGAGAGTGCCGAAGCCTATGTCAAGGTCAAGAACCGGCTGGACGAGGCCGAAGCCATCGGCAAGGAGTTCGGGTTCGATCCCGCGCAGGCCGCTGCAAAAATAGCTGATCTGGAGGCAATTCCCGATTTCAAACCGATCATAGGCTGCGAGGTGTATGTCGCCCGCCGCCGTCTCTCCGACAAGAAGGTCAAGGAAGACCAGAGCGGATACCACCTCATACTCCTGGCCAAGAATGCCAAAGGTTATCACAACCTGATCAAGATCGTCTCGAAGGCCTGGACCGAGGGTTTCTACATGCGTCCGCGTACCGACCGGGCCGAACTGGAGAAGTATCACGAAGGACTGATCTGCTGTTCGGCATGTCTTGGCGGCGAGGTCCCAAAACATATTACGGCCGGCAACCTCGAAGCTGCCGAGGAGGCGGTCCTGTGGTACAAGAGGCTGTTCGGCGAGGACTACTATCTCGAACTCCAGCTGCACAAGGCAACCGTCGAACACGCCAATCACGAAACATATCCCGCACAGCTGAAGGTCAACGAACAGCTCAAGAAGTTGGCCGCCAAACACGGCATCAAGCTGATATGCACCAATGACGTGCACTTCGTGGACGAGGAGAATGCCGAAGCTCACGACCGTCTGATCTGCCTCAGTACAAAAAAGGAGCTTGACGACCCCAAGCGAATGCTCTACTCGAAGCAGGAGTGGCTCAAGACGCGGGCCGAGATGACCTCGATTTTCGGGGATGTGCCCGAAGCGATGGCCACGACGGTCGACATATGCAACCAGGTCGAGAGCTATTCGATCGACCACGCCCCCATCATGCCGACATTCGCCATTCCGGAGGAGTTCGGCACCGAGGAGGAGTACCGGCAGCGGATCTCCGAGCGAGAGCTTTTCGACGAGTTCACGCGTGACGAGAACGGCAATGTGGTCATGAGCGAGGAGGAGGCCAACAAAAAGATCGAAAAACTCGGCGGTTACGACAAGCTCTATCGTATCAAGCTCGAGGCCGACTACCTGGCCAAACTGACCTTCGACGGTGCCAAGCGCCGTTATGGTGACCCGCTCTCCGATGAGATCCGCGAACGGTTGGTATTCGAACTGCACGTGATGAAGACGATGGGTTTCCCGGGTTACTTCCTCATCGTGCAGGACTTCATCAATGCCGCCCGCAACGAACTGGATGTCTCGGTGGGCCCGGGACGAGGCTCGGCGGCCGGCTCGGCCGTGGCATACTGTCTCGGCATCACGCAGATCGACCCCATAGCCTACGACCTGCTGTTCGAGCGTTTCCTGAATCCCGACCGTATTTCGCTACCCGATATCGACATCGATTTCGACGATGACGGCCGCGGACGGGTCCTGAACTGGGTAACCCAGAAATACGGCAAGGAGAAGGTCGCACATATCATAACCTACGGTACGATGGCCGCCAAAATGGCCATCAAGGATGTGGCGCGCGTACAGCGGCTGCCGCTGGCCGAGTCGAACCGACTGTGCAACCTGGTCCCGGACAAGACCCCCGACGGCAAACGGGTCAAGAATCTCGCCCAGGCCATAGAGCTCGTGCCGGAACTGAAAGAGGCCGCAAATTCGCCCGATCCCATTCTGCATGATACAATAGCCTTTGCGCAGATGCTCGAAGGCAACGTCCGCAACATGGGAGTTCATGCGTGCGGTACGATCATCTGCCGCGACGACATTACCGACTGGGTTCCGGTATCGACGGCCGACGACAAGGAGACCGGCGAAAAGATGCTCGTCACGCAGTACGAAGGTTCGGTGATCGAGGATACGGGGCTCATCAAGATGGACTTCCTCGGTCTGAAGACCCTGTCGATCATAAAGGAGGCTGTCGAGAACATCTGGCAGACACGCGGGGTGAAGGTCGATATCGACGATTTCGGGATCATCAACGACAAGGCCACCTACAAGCTCTTCTGCGACGGCCGTACGGTAGCGACATTCCAGTTCGAATCGGCCGGCATGCAGAAATACCTGCGCGAACTGCAACCCTCGACCTTCGAGGACCTGATAGCGATGAATGCCCTCTACCGGCCCGGACCTATGGATTACATACCACAGTTCATCGCCCGCAAACACGGCGATGAACCGATCGTCTACGATATCCCGATCATGGAGAAGTACCTGAAGGATACCTACGGCATTACGGTCTACCAAGAGCAGGTGATGCTCTTGTCGCGACTGCTGGCGGGCTTCACCCGCGGCGAGAGCGACACGCTGCGCAAGGCGATGGGAAAGAAGCAGAAGGACAAACTGGACCATCTGAAGCCCAAATTCATCTCGGGCGGCCGCCAGAACGGTTACAACCCGAAGGTGCTCGAAAAGATCTGGATGGACTGGGAGAAGTTCGCTTCGTATGCATTCAACAAGTCGCATGCGACGTGCTACTCATGGGTAGCGTTCCAAACGGCCTACCTCAAGGCCAACTATCCGTCGGAATACATGGCCGCAGTGCTCAGCCGAAACTTCTCGAACATCGACCAGATAACGCTCTACATGAGCGAATGCAAACGAATGGGCATCAACGTTCTGGGGCCGGATGTCAATGAGAGTTACAGCCGTTTTTCGGCCGACAAGCAGGGCAATGTCCGGTTCGGGCTCGCAGCGATCAAGGGCGTCGGCAAGGCGGCTGTGGACAGCATCGTCGAGGAGCGCAGGAAAAACGGCCGGTTCAAGGACATATACGACTTCATGGAGCGGGTCGACTTCTCGTACGTCAACTCCAAGAGCATCGAAAACATGGCATTGGCCGGAGCCTTCGACTCGCTGATCGACTTCCACCGCTCGAAACTCACCGCTTCCGACCTACGCGACCACAACAACGTCACAATGCTCGAACAGCTGGTCCGTTACGGCGTCAAATTCCAGATGGATCGCCAGAGTTCACAGCAAAGTCTCTTCGGCGACGGCGGACTGAAGGTCGAAATAGCCCGTCCGCAGGTTCCGATCTGTCAGGAGGGGTCGAAAATCGAAATGCTCAAGAAAGAGCGCGAAGTGGTCGGCGTCTACCTCTCGTCGCACCCGCTGGACGACTATTCGTTCATCATCGACAAGATGTGCACGGCCAAACTGAGCGACCTGTCAAACGTTGCGGCAAGCCAGCCCCGCGAAGTAACATTCGTCGGCATGGTCGTGAGCGCCAAACATCTCATATCGCAGAACGGACGTCCGTACGGCCGTTTCGAACTGGAAGACTACTCCGCTTCGCACGAATTCTCGCTCTATGGCAAGGATTATGAGAATATGCGCAAGTATATGTTCGAAGACTACATGCTTCTGGTCAAGGCCAAGATCCAGCCCCGTCGTTTCCAGTCCAAGGAGAATACGGCTCGTGGGCGCGTGGAGATGGAGCTCGTCATCACGTCGATGATGCAGTTGGGCGAGGTGCTCGACAACATCAAGGATATCCAGATCTCGATACCGCTCTACGCCCTGACCGACGAACTGGTCACCCGGTTTTCGGAGCAGGCCCGCTCAGCAAAGGGAAATGCCCGCCTGCGGGTCAAGGTTGTCGACGAACATAACGACGTCTCCCTCGCCTTCCACTCGAAGACGCTGAAGATCCTGCCAAAAAACCTGATCACATTCTGCGAAGACAATGATTTGAATTACCTGATAAGTTAAACCTGTAAAACAAAGTATTAATTATGGCATTAGCAGTAACAAAAGAGAACCTGAAACAGATTCTCGAATCGAAACAACCCGTCGTAATAGATTTCTGGGCCGAATGGTGCGGACCGTGCCGAATGATCGGTCCCGTAGTCGAGGAGCTCGCAAAAGAGTACGAAGGCCGCGTAGTAGTGGCAAAATGCAATGTCGAGGAGTGCGAAGAGGCTGTTGCCAAATTCGGAATCCGCAACATCCCTACCCTGATTTTCATCAAGGATGGAATGATCGTCGACAAGCATGTCGGCGCCACCTCGAAAGAGGTTCTTGCCGAGAAGATCGAAAAGATGCTTTAATAGCCGGCGTCCATGATACGAAGTATCGAATGGAACGGAATGCATGCGGTGGAGTTCTCGAAAGGAGACTACACCGCATTGCTCATTCCCGGGGTCGGAGCCAATCTCGTCAGGTTGGCCAACGTACGTCTCGGCATCGAGATCCTGCGTACCCCAAAACCTGAAGAGGTCGAAAACTTCAAAATCCGGCCGCATGTCTACGGACTTCCGCTGCTGCTGCCGCCAAACCGTATTGCCGGCGCCCGCTTCGAATTCGAAGGTCGCGAGTACCGCTTCCCGGTCACAATCCCCACTGAAGGCGCATTCCATCACGGAGTGATCAAGTCGCAGCCCTTCATGGTGTCGAAGGCCATCGAGACCGACGATGAGGTGCTCATCGAGGCCCGATTCTACTCGAATGCAGCAAACGATGTGATATTCCGCGACTTCCCGCACGAGTTCAAGTGCAAGATGATCTTCCGGCTGAGCAACAGGGGACTCGAGCACAGCGTCGTATTCTTCAACCGCAGCGACCGGGACATGCCGATCGGAGTCGGATACCATACCCCGCTCAATGTACCATTCATGCCGGGCGGCACGGGTGATGATTACCGGTTGACGCTCTCGGCCGGCGAACAGTGGCTGCTCACGGAGAAATATCTGCCCGGCGAGCAACGTATCGCCTTGAGCGGCGCATTCGAACATCTGGCCGACCAGCAGGGAATCATTCCTACGGGTCACGGCGCCATCAGCGCAGCCTTTACGATGAAACCGATCGAGATCGACGGCAAGGAGTATCGCGGGGCCATCATCCGAAACATCGTGAACGGCCACCGGGTCTTTTACCGTGTCGATGACCGGGCCAGATACTGGACGCTATGGAACAACGGCGGAGAAGTGCCCTGGATATGTCCGGAACCGATGTCGTGGGCTACCAACGCCCCGAACATGCGCAATCTTCCCGATTCGCTGACCGGCTTCTCATTCATTCCGCCGGCCGGGAAGTGGTCGATGACAAGCTGGCTCCATGCCGAATAGGCCGCAGCCTTCAGCTTTGCCGATACACTACCGCTACCCTGCCGTCAAAACAATACGAAACCGGATGCCTTTCAGGGCATCCGGTTTCGTATTACAGTATTCAGTCGTCGGTTACTGAATCGTACCGTTGGCAGCCACACGTACCGTAACTTCACGGTCACCGCGTTCGAGTTCGATTTCGTAATAATCTCCGTTGGGAGTCTCGACATACTCGATATCATCGATCTGGTAACCGCCGTACTGCGCGTTGAGCGTCGAAACCACGGCTGCCGGAAGGTCATTGCGGCGTACATCCCACTCGGTGCGGACCCACTGATACGAACCGTTGAAATAGAGGGTCTTTTCGCGATTCTCGTGATAGATCTCCACTTCGATCAGACCGTGTTCGTTGTCGATCTCACGGATTGTCGCATTGGGATAGTTTGTTGCGATGAACTCGCTGATCGAATCGCTCAGTCCCGACGAGTTGCCCGGATGAAGCGAATCGGCTGTCACAACGCTTATCGAACCATCCGGTGCGATATCGATCTTGACGTCGCCGTTAGCCGATTCGAGGTCGAAACGGTAGAATTCGCTGTCGGGGGTCTGGTAGTAGTCGATATCGTCGATCCGGTAGGAGGCATACTGCGATGCCGAAAGAGCATTCATAACCGTTGCCGGAACCGAATTGCGACTGATCTCGGTCTTTGTGTAGAGCCAGTTGCCGGAAGCGTCGAACATCAGGTCACGTACCGTACGGCCGTCGATGATCTCCACTTCAATGGCACCGTTCTCCATCTCCACGTCAATGATACGTGCGCCAGGGTATTTGCTCTCGATGAATGCCTCTATCGACGAGTTGAGCGAAGGCGAGATCATATCAATATAATCGTTGTTTGCTGCACCGTCGACCACGGTACGTACCAGCACTCCGTCGGCCGAATAGTAGAGATCGACACTCGTATCGTCACCGTTCTGGTACGTTTCGGCCTCTATGACATAGACGGTCTCTACGCCCTGACGTTCGAGCATGTCGACGTCATCGACACGCCATGTTGCATATTCGCTGGCGTTGAAGGCATTCTGTACGGCCTGCGGCAGGTCCGAGAAGCGGATTTCGGTTTCGGTCATGTACCAGCTTCCGAAGCTGTCGAACCATGCCGAACGGTCGCGGTTGTCGGACCGGAAATCAGCCACCGAATAACCGTTCTTGTTCTCCCACTCCACATTGGTTGCCGATGGATATTTTGCAGAGAATGCCTGTTGAGCCTCAGCACTTATGTTAAAAGGGATATGCCCCGTCTTTTCGCAACCGGCCAGAGCCATAAGACTTCCGATCGCTGCAATTGCTGTGAGTAATTTTTTCATTGTTTTTTCGGTTTTATTATATGTTATTCATTTCTATTTACGACACAAAATTCCGGCGCAATTCTGAAATGAATTTGAATTTTGCGTTTTTTTTGTAGATTTTTCTCAAAAAATGTTCTTTTTTACATAAAAAAATGAGTCCCGGACCTTGTTTGGGCCGGAACTCATTTTCCATATTATAATATATCTGCATCTGCTGCCGATCCACGTATCATTGCCGATCAGCGCTCGATCAGTTCGATACTGCGACGGATGAACGAGGTCAGATTCTTGCCTTTCAGCATTCCGTTCGACAACAGCGCCAGGTCGATGATCTGTTTCACGCGGCTGTTCTCACCGCCGATCTCGCGCAGACGCGAATCGCGTTCGTCACGCAGCGAGCGGACCTTCTCCGACAGATCGTCGCGCATCTTCTTCTCGTCGTCGGTCAGTTCAGATTCCTTCTTGCTCTTGATGCTTTCGTTGAACCTGTTCTGCTCGGCCACGGCCGCATCGATCTTCTTGGTGATGCTCTTCAGCTTGTCACCGTAGGCCTTCTCGACGCTGACCAGAATATCCGTAACGATCGGATGGTTGCCGTTGACCACGATATTGAAGTTGTCGGGCATCTGACCGTAGAACTGGCTCATGCCGCCGCCGCTGATTGCAGCCATCTCCTTCATTCGACGCATGTACTCGTTCTGCGTAATCACTACGGGAGGTTCGGTTGCATCCATCGCCTCGAAGGTAATGTTGTACTGTATCTTATCGTCGACCGGCATCTGACTCTCGAAGACAGGACGCATGATCTCCTGCTGTGCCGCCGTGAGCGACATGGTCATGTTCTCGTTCTTGCGGATCAGCTTCTCGATGATGTCGCTGTCGACGCGCACGAAGCGGCAATCCTGATGCTTCGACTCGTACCAGTTGATGTAATGGTTGTCCAGCTGGCCGTTCATCAGCAAAACGTCGTACCCTTTGGCGTGTGCGCTCTCGATGAAACTGTTCTTGTCGACCGTATCCTCGGCATAGAGGTAGACCAACGTATTGTCCTTGTCGGTCTGGTTCTCCTTGACAAGGTCGGTGTACTCCTTCGGCGTGAAGTACTTGCCTTCGGTGTTCTTCCACAGCATGAAGTCGGCGGCACGCTCAGAGAACTTCTCGTCGGTGATGATACCGTACTGGATGAAGATCTTCAGGTCATCCCACTTGGCCTCGTAGTCCGGACGCATCGTGTTGAACAGTTCCTGCAGGCGGTCAGCCACCTTGCGGGTGATGTAGCTCGAGATCTTCTTGACGTTGCTGTCGCTCTGGAGGTAGCTTCGCGAAACGTTCAGCGGGATGTCGGGCGAGTCGATAACGCCATGCAGCAGCGTCAGGAACTCAGGCACAATACCCTCGACCGAGTCGGTCACGAAGACCTGGTTGCAGTAGAGCTGTATCTTGTTCTTCTGAATCTCGAAGTTGTTGTGAATCTTCGGGAAATAGAGAATACCGGTCAGGTGGAACGGGTAATCGATATTCAGATGGATGTAGAACAGCGGATCATCGCTCATCGGATAGAGTTCGCGATAGAAATCCTTGTACTGCTCTTCGGTGATCTTGTCGGGCTTGAGTGTCCAGAGCGGCGTGGTATCGTTTATTATGTTGTCCTTGTCGGTATCGACATACTTGCCGTCCTTCCACTCCTTGACCTTCCCGAATGCGATGGGCACCGGCAGGAAGCGACAATATTTGCGCAACAGCTCCTCGACCTTCGACGCCTCGGCAAACTCCTTGCAATCCTCCGACAGATACAATATTATATCGGTACCGTGCGAACGCTCCTCGTCGGTTTCGGACATCGAGTATTCGGGAGTACCATTGCAGCTCCAGACTACGGTCTTGGCCCCCTCACGATACGAACGGGTATGGATCTCGACCTTGTCGGCCACCATGAATGCCGAATAGAACCCCAGTCCGAAATGTCCGATGATCGCCTGGTTCTGGTATTTTGCCATGAACTCCTCGGCGCTCGAGAATGCAATCTGGTTGATATACTTGTCGACCTCCTCGGCGGTCATGCCTATGCCCGAATCCGAAACGGTCAGTGTCCGAACCTCGGGATCGGCCTTGACATGTATGGTCAGGTCTCCCAGCTCGCCCTTCACCTCACCGATCGACGAGAGTGTCTTGAGTTTCTGGGTCGCATCGACGGCATTCGAAACCAATTCACGCAGGAAGATCTCATGATCCGAATAGAGGAATTTCTTGATTACGGGGAATATGTTTTCAGTAGTTACCCCGATTTTTCCGTTTTGAATAGCCATATCTGTTGTTTTTTAGTTTTTTTTATTTTTCTTTTTTTCTGCAGGCTATACGATCAAACTGTGTGCCATGGCCTTGCGGCTGACATTTTGACACACGGCGTGTCACCCCAACACGTTGCATGCCCTACAACGGTATGACAATAAAACAGTATGGACACGGAAAAACGCACTGCACTGACGCCCGCTCACGTATGGGCACAAAACAAGTACGACCGCAACGGGGTATCATTTTCAATCCCCCTTGCGGTCGTACACAATTATTTCAGAGTGCGCGTTTCAGAGTGCGCGGAGCTCTGCAGCCTCAATCAATCTTCGAGCCCGGCCTTGCGCAGCATCTCCACGAACCATTGCGGAGCACGGCACGGACGGCGCGTATCGCTGTGCATGAATCCGAGCGTCACCGAACCGGTCGTAATCAGTTTCTGCTGCTCGTTGTAGACATCGTACAGAAATTCGATACGGGCCATGGGCATCTTCTCGACACGCACCACGAATGTCAGCAATTCGTCGTAATAAGCCGGCGATATGTAGTGCAGTCTGACGTCGACCACAGGCATCATTATTCCCTGGGCCTCCATATCCTTGTACGTGTACCCCAACTGGCGCATTGCCTCGCCGCGTGCAGCCTCGAAGTAAGCGACATAGTTCGAATGGTGGATTATCCCCATCTGGTCGGTATCACGATACCACGTACGTATCTTAACCTTGCACTCGATCATCTTTTCCAGTCACTCTCTATTCGCCGCGGCTGTAGTTCGGAGCCTCACGGGTAATGGTTACATCGTGGGGATGGCTCTCCAGCACGCCCGAATTGGTAATACGTATGAACTGAGCCTTCTTGATGGTCTCGATATCCTTGGCGCCGCAGTAGCCCATACCGGCACGCAGACCTCCGACAAGCTGGTAAATCACCTCGGCCAACGTACCCTTGAATGGCACGCGTGCGGCAATACCCTCCGGCACGAGTTTCTTGACATCGGTCTCCTTCTCCTGGAAGTAACGGTCTTTCGAACCGCACTGCATGGCCTCGAGCGAACCCATACCGCGGTATGTCTTGAATTTACGGCCGTTGTAGATGATCGTCTCGCCGGGAGACTCCTCCACGCCTGCGAACATCGAACCTGCCATTACGCAGTCTCCGCCGGCAGCCAGGGCCTTGACGATATCGCCCGAATAGCGCAGACCGCCATCGGCGATGATAGCCACATCACTACCCTTGAGGGCCTTGGCCACATCGTATATCGCTTCGAGCTGCGGCACGCCGACGCCGGCAATCACACGGGTCGTACAGATCGAACCGGGACCTATGCCGACCTTTACGCCGTCGGCACCGGCATCGACCAGATAACGGCCGGCCTCGCCCGTGGCGATATTTCCGACCACCACATCCAGGTCGCTGTAACGGGCCTTGACCTGTTTGAGCAGGTTGACAACATTCTTGGTATGTCCGTGGGCCGTATCGATGACTATAACATCGACATGCGCCTCATAGAGTGCCGCCACACGATCCATGGCATCCAAAGTCACGCCGACGCCGGCAGCGACTCTCAGGCGGCCCTTGTCATCCTTGCAGGCATTGGGGTTCTGCTGCACCTTGGTTATATCCTTGTAGGTGAGCAGGCCGACCAGATGGCCGTGGTCGTCTATTACGGGGAGTTTTTCGATCTTGTTCTGGTGCAGGATATCCGAAGCGTTCCGCAGGTCGGGGTTTGTCGTGGTGATAAGTCCCTCCTTGGTCATCACGTCATCGATCTTGCGCGACATGTCACGCTGGAAGCGAAGGTCGCGGTTGGTGACAATACCGATCAGTATGTTCTCGCTATTGACAACCGGGATACCTCCGATGCGGTAATCGTGCATCAGTTTGAGGGCATCACCGACGGTATTCTCCTTCGAGATTGTGATCGGGTCGTAAATCATACCGTTTTCGGCACGTTTGACCTTGCGGACCTGGGCAGCCTGAGCCTCGATGGTCATATTTTTATGAATCACGCCTATACCGCCTTCGCGGGCGATTGCGATTGCGAGTTCGGCTTCGGTCACGGTATCCATGGCGGCCGAAACGATCGGGGTGTTGAGTCGTATGTTGCGGGTGAACTTCGACGAAATATCGACATCGCGGGGCAATACTTCGGAATAGGCCGGCACGAGGAGCACATCATCGAATGTAAGTCCCTCGGTCTTGATTCTATCGCTGATAAAAGACATGTTAATGGTGATTTTTGGTTGTGCAAATATACGAAATTTTTATATACGACCAATCGTGCCGCACTCTTTTTACCGACGGCTTTTACCGGTGGCCGGGCGATCGGGCCGGAGCTGCACGGAACGGCTGTTTCGGGCTTAGGCACCCGTGGCCGCCGGCGGCCGTTGACGTCGGCCCACAAGCGATCTTCCAGAGCGTTGCCGGCCGTAATACCAGAACCTTTGCCGGCCGTAATCAATACCGTAATCAATACTATACCGCGACTCAATACAATTCCGGCTCCGGCATTCAACGCCTCGACTCACGGAACTCAATATGGAGCATACGGCGTTCCGCAGTTGCTGAGCGGCAGGTTTCAAGCGCCAGCCCCTTTGCAGTCACATACAGCACATCCTCGGCATCACCATCCACCACGACACGATAACTTCCCTCCGGAGGCAGCAGTTTATAGCTGTCGATGTCCGACAGCGTACCGTCGGCACCGGCAACGGCCGTAAGCGGATATGGGCGCGTCAGAAGCCGTTCGGCATGCTGCATGTCACCGGCGGCGATACAGGCCCTTACGGTTGTCGAACTGACCTTCTCGTTGTCGATCTCCTGCCGCGGGATTTCGCATATTTCGAATCCCAGATCCTCATGCCGTGCACTCAGATATGCGAAATCGCCTCTCTTGTCATGTCCGAAACGGTGGTTGTAACCGGCCACAAGAGCCTTGACCCCAACCCTCCCGACAAGGTATCCCTGCAGATACTCCTCCGACGACAACCGGCTGAACTCTTCGGTAAACCGCGCCACAATCAGATTGTCGACCCCCGTTTCGGACAGCAGGCGGATCTTCTCGTCGAGCGTATTGAGGAGTTTCAGCCCGTCGGCCTGTCCGAGCACGATACGCGGATGGGGAGAGAAGGTTATCACGACGCTCTCGCCATGCAAGCGGCGGGCAATCTCATTCAAACGCCGGAGAATCACCCGATGCCCGCCATGTACGCCATCGAACGACCCGACCGTCACGGCCGGTGCCACGAATGACGGCAATGCGTCGAAACCGTAGAATACATTCATAGTTTTCCGCTCCGTCCTCCTCTGTCAGATATCGTTCTCCTCGTTTGCCTTGACGAAATATGCGACCTTTTCGAGCAGGGTCGTGATGTCGTAATTCTCAACCACGATTCCCCGCGGGAAGTTCAGCGGCATGGAGGTGAAATTCAGGACGCCCTTTATGCCGGCATTTATAATCGGGACGATCAGATCCTGTGCCGCGCGCGTAGGCGACGAAAGAATAATTATGTTTATTCCCAGCTCCTCCACTTTCGACTCGAACTGGTCCATGTGGTAGCACGGTATTCCGTCGATCTGGGTGCCGACCTTCTTCGGGTCGATGTCGAATGCGGCCGTAATCCTGAGTTTCAGACCCTTGCCGTTGAAGTACTTCGTAATGGCCTGCCCGAGGTGTCCCATGCCGATAACCCCGATATTCATGGCCGTTTCGCTGTCGAGGATCGACGAAATGAAATCTATCAGCACCTTGACATCGTAACCTTTCTTCGTATCGCTCGAGAACCCGATGAGCATCAGGTCACGGCGCACCTGCACGGCCGTAATGCCGTGTATGCCGGCCAGCACGTGCGAAAAGACATGCGTAATGCCCTGCTTGTGGCACGAAAGCAGTGTCCGGCGGTATTCGCTCAGACGCTCTATCGTCTTTTCCGGAATATTGTTGGGAATATTTGCCATGCGATCCGATCGATTAAATTTTCACAAAGATAGCGATTCCATTCGAAATCGCTATCTTTGTCCCCCGAAATTCAAACCCTCGAAGAATTATGATACGCGGTGTACTATTCGACATGGACGGTGTGCTGGTCGATAATACGGCAGCACACCTGCGGGCATTCAAGGAGTTTGCGGCCCGTCACTCCATAACCGTTCATCCCGAGCAGCTCGTTCATCTGTTCGGATACGGCAACAAGGAGTTCATGCAGGCAATCATGGACAAGGAGATCATCGACCGTTACGGCATCGATGCGCTGGCCGACGAAAAGGAGCGCATATACCGTGAGACCTACGCTTCCGAAATCCATCCCATGACAGGACTGCTGACATTTCTGGCCGACCTCTCCGCCCATGGTATCCTGTGTGCCGTAGGGTCGTCGGGACCACGGGCCAATGTCGACTTCGTACTGGAACGATGCAATATGGCGAAATATTTCCAGGCGCTTGTCAGCGGCGACGACGTAACCCGTTGCAAACCCGATCCGCAAATCTACCTCAAGGCGGCTGCAGAGCTTGGGCTTGCCCCGTCGGCATGCGTTGTGATTGAGGATTCGATCAACGGCATCCGTGCCGCCGAGGCTGCCGGTATGCCGGCCATCGCCATCACCACCACCGAGCAACGTTCTACGCTCGAAAAGTTGCCGAACGTACGGCTCATCATCGACGATTTCACCTCACTTTCAGCAAAGCGCATCGCCGAACTGTAATTGGTTACCGCGGGCCATTTACCAACGCCATGGTATCTTTATACGTATCGCCGCCGGATATGCGGGTTCCGTCAATAAAAATATTCCACTTATACCGGGCCCTGTTATTCTCATCCGACACATACTCCTGATACCTCTCATCATCCGGAATACGAGTACTGTTCCTGACCGTAGCCTGCACAACCCCAGGAGCCGCTATGACACTGACATTCAACATTGACTTCTTCAGTATCTTCGATAATTGCGCACCAAAACAGTCCTCTCCTTTACCGGCATTACATGAATGTACAACAATCGGGAACGGGGTCTCCAGAGCATTGATTATATGCTGATAGCCGCCGAGCTGCTCAAGAATTAACCCTGCAACCTGTTCAGCATTCAGTTCACGGCCATCCATTGAAATTGTTTGAGCCGGGCCTTCCGGATTTCTTATACCGTGGGCAAGTATATGAAACCCCGGACCGGTGGAAAAATAATCATCCATAATCTCCTCGGCATACTTATCCATAAACTCGTCTTTCTGGTCGACAAGGGCAATTTTCAGGTCGGTCAGCCGCATATCGCCCTGAACGAAACGTTCGTTCGTATAATCAGACCGTACAAGCACATCGATGTCAGTCCCATCCGGAAGCCTACTCGACATTTTCGATGTTTTCAGGATGGAGCGGTCCGTAAAACATTTCTGATATGCAAGGATCTCTGCTCTGAGTGCCTCAATCTCCTCCTCCACAGTCATGCCGTCAACATTTTGGGCGGCCAATTGTGCATTCACGCAGCCCAACAGACCTATAAGCCAAAACAACTTTTTCATAATACTACTCTCTTACATTACAATCCAAACATGCACCCAAACTGTTAACCCCTTCTCTGAACAAAGCCAATTTCTCCTTTAGTGCTTTTGCTTTAGCGGTCCCGTCAGCAGCTCCGTTATATGCTTCCTTAGCCTCTTCAAACGCGTTAAGATAGGCTTGCGCAGTCTTCTCGTCAACATTAACACCATTATCTCTTGCAGTTCTTATATCATTTGCCGCACGGTTGGAATCCCCAAAAAATTCAGCATCTGATCCTCGCCATGGATATTTTTGTTCCGGAGACATAACTTCATAAAGCTTACCCCGCAATTGCTCAAGATTGGGTTTCGCCGAGTCTCTGTATTCAGAGATCTTTTCTTCCTCCTTGGCCAATTCCGCTTTCTGACGAGCATACTCCTTCTCGGATGCCTTTTGTAAGATTTCAACCTGATGTTGGTCCTTAGGATCATACTCCATCAAATCCAAACCACCATTACTCAACTCTTCAAACCATGACTGATCAGTTATCTGCTCAAATATAATCACTTTCTCTTCAATACTCATTGTGGACCAGCCTCTATCAACAATTTCCCTCAACTCGCCAGTCTCTTTGGCCTTCTGGGCAAGGCCGCGAATTGTCTCGTCATAAGATCGAGTTTCAGAACTATTAAGTCCACGACTCGCCCCCATCTTATCGAGTTTCATAGTTAGATCCGCCTCTTTTAAAGCATCCTCCATCGATCGCCCCTCCTTTATCAGCTTCATAGCCAAAGCTACCGCTTCTCTGGCTTGTTGCGGCGTATAGTTATTCTGTATAAAATAATTCAGCAGATCCGCAGTTTTCCTATGGGTTGTAGTTTTGTTGTACTGCCGGTTCTGTGAATACGCCGTTCCGGCACCTCCAGACACCAAAACAGCCAAAATCAAAATTATGATCCGTTTCATAATATCCGTCAAATTTCTTTGTGGTCTTCTGCTGAACCGTCAGATTGCGACTGCTTCAAAGCCTCCTCCTGCGCAACATAGTCATCCGCCATAATCATCAAGTCCAGATAAGCGATATAATAATCATACTCTTCTGCACTCAGCGAGTCTGGATCTTCCTCATACTTGGATATAATCACATATATATCCAGTACAGTCTCATCCTCTTCCTCCGGAATAAGTCCGTCTGTCGGTCTTGGTTTGAAATCTACCGTATCTGCCGACGGATCAAAAGAAAGTCCCCGATTGCCTGCAAAACGATTATAAATAGCCGCAAAATCATCAGGGTTAAACCTCTGCCCGCGGCTTATCGCATTAAATACATGTTGTTGTGCTGCAAGCTGGGCTGCATGAAGCGCATCTGCCTCTGCAATAGCTCGCTCGATCCGCCTACGATCCCGTTCAGGATCATAGTTCGACCTCCTTGAGGGATATTTATCCCACCCTCCCGAATTTCTGGGAGCTCCGCCGACACTGTAACTCGATCTCGCCCGGTTGGAATCTACGGTCCTGCTGGTTTCGACTCTCGTACCATATTTCCGTTCACGTTCTTCAGCCAGTTTATTACGGAGCATTTTTCGCTCTGCCTGTTCAGGCTTCCTTATCTCGAAATCATTCCAATGCTCCTCCTTGAACTCCCTGAAATTATATGTATCCCTGTCCAGGGCCACATCGCCACTCTCCGGGTCATACTGCCCGTATGCCGCTGCCGTAGTCGCACAGACGGTAATAATCAAAATAATAAGACTCCGTTTCATTTCTCACCTCCCTCGCTTTTAAGTTTGCCATTCACATACTCGCCCTCTTCCATAAGTTCATACTCATTGGTCGATGTATCAAGTTTGAATATTTTGCCTTTCCCGTGAAACTTTTTGTTCTTGAAATACCCTTCATACATATACCTGCCCGACTCCTTGTTATAGTCGTTAAAGAACAGTTTCCCGAAATACGGATCATGCCAGACCAAGAATCTCTTTGCAAAGCCCCGCGGTACAGTTGTCAGGGATACATTAAAAATATCTTCAGGGATAACACCTGTATCAGCATACAGGTCTGCTATGATCACGTCAAAACCATGACCATACAGTTCATCCATGTCGATAAGATATTCGACGCTCCTATCCGCCCATGGCATTCTCACTTTCCATATCCCCTGAAACAGCATATCTTTTTTGGCTTGGATAGGATATGCCGGATAGTCCGGATTACAGAAAAGGTTTCGGGGCTTTAGATCCAGATCCATAAGCAACCTGGCCTTCGTTACCGAATCAAGCCGACAGTCGGGAGATTCAAACGCCTTCTCATAGCACTCATACATCCGACGGTATGTATCGAGGTTGAATTTCCGGGTCCCGTCCTTTACATTCTCTTCGGAAGCAAGCAGTTCTCTCTGAAGGTCGGTACAGCCAGCATACCTCTGCAGACTATCTTTCTTGTACTCTTTACGTGAATACTTTATATTTCTGATGAAAATATCGCGAGCATCAGGAGTTATTCCCAGCTTATAAAGAGTCCATTCAGTATAGGAAGAATCACGCCTTATCGCCCCTTCGGAACTTTTACTCTCCACATAATAATCTATACTCACCTTCGCTATCCCATCATAAAGCTCTTGGATATTGACTTCTGTCAAATACATCGTCTGCCACGACGTAGCAAGGCTTTTCGCCAATGCCTGCATAAACATGCCCCCAATCTCGGATAGCCCCTGTTGGAGGGCACGCTTGGCCGTATAGCGTTTGTTCCTGTTCGCAACAGCGATTGAACGCGTAACACTCCGCGACACCTGTTCGCCAACAATACTGACTGTCGCTGCCAATATGGCTGAACCCTTACGCAAATTCTCGTCTCCGAACCATATTTTCATCTGCCGGTTTTTCGGGGAGACAAACATGTCACATGTCTTATCATTCATCTTTCCGCTCAGAACAACCTGAATAGAATCTATCTCATTCTCTATCTTAAGGATCAAATAGGGCCTGCCGAGATAGGTACTCTCGGCTGAGACCCATATACCCCGCATCTTATCCAAAAATGGTGACAACTTGTTTTTGGTGCGCTCGATACGGTACTTGTACTCCTCTATGATACCGGGGAGATAGACATTGAGCGAGTCCCTCTTCTGCAACTCATACATATTGGACAACACCTCTTTAAGTCCGTCCAAATGGGATATCGAGGTATAAACATTACCCATAACAAGATTGAGGTTGATGCGCTTGCGAACTGAAAGTGCCGACGAAGTGTCATTCAGAATCTCTTGCGCCATCGGAATTAACATAGCATACTCCTCCTCCCTGCATGTATCCGCAAACTCAAGAAACCCCCAATACTTTTGTTCAATACTGGGTTGCGCATCCTGCTGGGCCATGGACACCGGACTGCAATACATGAAGAAAAATACAAATACAATTAGTTTCTTCATCAATCGAATTGGATTAATTAGGTTTGAATAATTAGGAAAGTCCGCAGAGGGCATATCGGGATTGAGGCATTATTGTTTACGGCCACAGACCAATAATTATACACTCATAGGATCAGACAATGTAAGGTAAAACATTTCATACATTAGTTGGTGTTAAAAATATAAATTAGATTGGGTTCGCATTCTGCACAAATATAGGGATTTATTAATAATATCACATACGCTATCATCCTAAAAATCAAAAAAACTGCCACAATAAGCGGGAGTGTGGCTCCCAGGCCTATTGTGGCAGTTTTTCATGGCGAAAGATTCTGTGGCGGCTGATACAGTATCGTTCTTTTAAAATAAAATTGGCAAATCCCATTCTCCTCTTTCACATCAATGACGGGGCCCGAGTGATAAACCTGATGACACATCTATTCCGAAAATTAGTGCCACGGTGGAGACCGGTGGAAGGTATTGCAAGCAGCCGTGAATTGCCGTAATAAGCCATTATGAGTATTTCATAAAGTCATATCACGGTTTAGCCAATAACGATCGTGAGAACAAGATGATCTGGTCTGACTATGGACAATAGCCTCCATTGCAGCAGTACCACATACCGTGTAGCATTGACTGTAGACAGGTTATTATCGGGCCGGTGCTCTATTCACCCGTAATAGTATAATTCCCGTTGTAGCAGATCAGCATCCATTCGTTGTTGAGCACCGCACCCCGACGATCGCGCCCGAAACGGTAAACGGTCTGCAAAGGTTTGTGGGCGTTGCCCTCGACATATTCCGTTATGCCTTCGCGGGCATACAATGCGCGTCCGAATATCATTGCGGCATCGTAACCGCGATACGAGAACATCGAAGGCATGGTTTGGAAAGCCGTTATGTATCGGCTGTCGAACCGATCGATCGTGCCGTCGCCACGCTTGGCCATGTAGGACGAGACGAAACAAACCTGCATCTTGAAGAACAGGTTGCGGTCGATGCTCGAAAAACGCCCCCAGCGCGGCGATCCGAGCACCCTGATCGTTGCACCTTTCAACTGGCTGCGGCTGACAAGGTTGTTGTGGGCCGAACTCAGCGAGGCGAGTATCTTGTCGACCTCCGATTCGTCCTGCGACAGCACCACGTAGAGATTCTCACTCTCACCCTTGAACAGCGACGACATGTCGGCATTGTTCGGGCCGTTGTATTTATATGTCCGGTAAGGCGTATAGCCGAGAATGGTTTTGACATCATGTTCGAGTTCGCTGTCATTCTTTGTGCCGTAGATCAAGACGATGTTCTTGTCGCCGACAAACAGCGGACGCAGTTTTTCAATCCGTGCGGTATCGGCCGGCGCCATGCCGAACAATACGGGAGAGCGCAGGTCGTCGACATTCGACAGTGGCGAGACGACCGCTATCCGGTTATGTTTGGCATAGGGCAACAGGTTTTCGATTTCGTCGGCATAGACCGGCCCGACTATCAGATCGGCCTGCCGGAATGCAGGCGTTTCGACGATGCGGGCCAGCTCGTCGGCCGAACGCTTCGTATCGAAAACATTCACCGTAAACGACAGTCCTTCGGCCTTCAGGTCCTCCATTCCGAGCAGAAATCCCTGGTAGAAATCCAGAAAACTCGGATTGATCGGTCCCGAGGTCTTCAAGGGCAGCAACAGTGCTATGTCGGCTCCGCCATATGATTCGGGACGGGTCAGTTCTATCTCCTCGAATGTCTCCTCCTCGGGCTGCTGCACCTGTTCCAGGTCGGGCTCTTCATAATCGGTCTGGGTGATTTCGATCGGCAGGCGGATCATGGCACCGGCCTTCAAGCCGTCAGTCAGGCCGTTCAGCGTCACAAGCTCCTCCTGCGGAATTCCGTACTGCTTGCTGAGCGAATAGAGCGTCTCGCCCTGTTCGACCAGGTGGTAGGCATAGTCGGTCGAGACACTGTTCAGGGCATTCTTGTACTCTTCCAGATCGTTCATCGCCTGTATTTCGTCGCTGTCGCCCATCTCGCTCTTGCGGACCAGGATCACCTGTCCGATCGAAATATGGGCCGGATCGAGCGACGGATTATCTTCCAACAACGTCTTGACGGGCACCGAATAGGTTTTCGAGATTGAATAGGCAGTTTCGCCAGGCTTCACCACATGTTCGTCGAACAGACGGTTCTGCTTGCGTTGCGACATCTTGGGCTTCGAGACCCCGATCGCCGGAATCTTCAATACCTGTCCGGCCTTCAGCCCTCCGGCAATCAGCGGGTTGTAATGCACGATTGCGCCGGTCGTGACGCCGTATGCGCGGGCAAGCGAATAGAGTGTCTCGCCGGCGACGACGGTATGTACATAGTAGCTGTCGCCGTCGATACGGACGATACTTTCGGATTTCCCCTGTTCGGGCGGCTGCTGTGCCGATGCCGGAGCGCCCTGCATGAACAGCAGCAACACGATTGCCGGCACTATCAACGCTTTGGTTTTCATTTGAGTCAGTGGGTCATTTTTTATCGCGGTCGCGCAACCGGATTTCGGTTATGACTTTTTTGGTATAGAGCGGGAAATCGCCGTTCATCATCCAAGAATAGTAACTCGGTTCCTCGCGGAATACCTCGGCGACCACACGTCCCTTGTGCTTCCCGAAACCGAAGATCTCCTCACCGCGGTCGTTGTAAAGTATCCGGCCGGCGTAATCGGCCGCCTGTCCGCGTGCCGAGAACTGTGCCAGGAAAGCGATGTCGTTCCGCAATTCGGGATAACGGTCGAGCTGCGACTGCAACACCTCGTAGGTTGCCATCGTATCGGCCTCGGCCGAATGGGCATTGTCCAGTTCCTTGCCGCAATAGAACTTGTAGGCCGCCGACAGGGTGCGCTGCTCCATCTTATGGAAGATGTTCTGCACATCCACGAAATTCCGGTTCTTGAAGTCGACGTTCACGCCGGCCCGCAGGAACTCCTCGACCAGCACCGGGACGTCGAACTTGTTGGAGTTGTATCCGCCCAGATCACACCCCTCGAGATATGCGGCCAGGGACTTTGCAATCTCGCGGAAACGCGGTTGGTCGGCCACATCCTCATCCGTAATTCCGTGAATGGCCGTAGCTTCGGCCGGAATGTGCATTTCGGGATTCAGCCGTCGGGTTTTGGTTTCGGTATGGCCGTCGACGAAGACCTTCACCGTCGATATCTCGACGATGCGGTCCCGCGCCGGATCTATTCCGGTAGTTTCGAGATCGAAGAATACGATCGGTTTCTTGAGGTTCAGCCGCATCTCCGTCAAGCATTAATCATCATCGGCATGAGCAGCATCAAGGTATCGCTGCTCTGCTTGTCGTCATAGACGGGTTTGAATACGCCGGCCCGGGTCGAATCGGCCAGTTCGACGGCAATTGTCGGGGTTTCGAGATTCGAGAGTATCTCGATCAGGAAGGTCGACTTGAAACCGATGGTGATCGGATCGCCCTCATAGCTGCACGAGAGCGACTCCTTTGCCGATACCGAGAAGTCGAGGTCCTGAGCCATCAGCACCAGCTTGTTTTCCGAGAGGTCCATCCGGATGAGGTTGGTCGCCTGGTTCGAGCACACGGCAACACGCTTGATGCCGTTGAGCAGGTCGATGCGGTCGATGAGCAGCTTGTTTGGGTTATTAGCCGGAATGACGGCATTGTAGTTCGGGTAGTTGCCCTCGATCAGACGGCACGACAAGGTGTGGTTCTTGAGTTCGAAGATCACGTTGCGCGAATCGCACGTAACGCGTATCGTACCCTCCTCCTTGAGCAACATGCTTTTGAGCAGGTTTGCCGGTTTCTTGGGCAGGATGAACGAATCGGCGGCATCGACATGCGATTCGGCCGTATAGCGCACCAGCTTGTGGGCATCGGTTCCGACGAATGTCGTCGACTCGGGAGTGATATTGATATATACGCCGTTCATGACCGGACGCAACTCGTCGTCGGCCGTTGCGAAGACGGTCTTGTTGATACCGTTGACCAGCGTTTCGACATCGAACTCCATTGTTTTTGCAGATTCATTCAGTGGCGGCATTGCCGGATAACTCACTCCCGAGACGCCCGGGATCGACGACACGCCGCTGTTCCAGCTGATCTTGATCTCCCAGGTCGAGTCGTTGACCTCGATCGTCAGCGGCATTTCGGCGAACTCTTTGAGCGAATCGAGCATCAGTCGGGCCGGTGCGGCGATGATGCCTTCGGATTCCACATTGTCGACCTCGATACTGCCCGTCAGCACCGTTTCGAGATCCGATGCCGTAACCTTCAGACGTCCGTCCTTGAGCTCGAAGAGGAAGTAATCCAGAATCGGAAGCTGGTTTTTACTGCTTATCACCTTGCCTGTCATCGAGAGCAGGCTCAGAAGTGAGGAACTTGATACCGAAAATTTCATGATGTTTCGTGGTTTTTATTTTTCTGATTTTATATATTCACAAAGTTGTTGTTTTCAATCCAGTGTTGCCAGGCGGTCGAGCGCCGTGACGATCATGTGACGGATCATGGACTTGTAGTCCGTCACGGCATCGTGAGCAACCCGCTGTACGATCAGCACGCATATCGTGGCTGCGCGGTGCCCCATCAGCGCCGACAGGCCGGCCAGGGCCGAGCCCTCCATTTCGAAATTCGTTACGCGGCGGCCGTTGTATCGGAAGCTCTCGATCTTGGCATTCAGGTCTGGGTCGGCCGGTTCGAGCCGCACCCAGCGTCCCTGAGGCGCATAGAATCCCGGGGCCGAAACGGTGATGCCCGGAGTGGTGCAGTCGGCGAACAGACTGATCAGGTCTGGGTGGGCGTTGATGAAATATGGCCGCGGCAGCAGGTCGCTCCAACCGGTATGTTTGATGAAAGCCTTCTCTATATCGAGGTCGCAGACATCGTTTCGGCCCTTGTAGAAGTTGAGCAGGCCGTCGAAACCGATCGACGTCTCCGAGAACAGCAGTGTTCCCACCTTGAGGTCCGGCTGCAGGGCTCCGGAGGTTCCGATGCGCAAGAGTGTCAGCCGGCGTTTTTTCTCTTTCACCTGGCGGGTTTCGAAGTCGATGTTTGCCAGGGCGTCGAGTTCCGTGACGACGATATCGATGTTGTCGGTACCGATACCGGTCGACAAAGCCGTCATACGCTTGCCCTTATACGATCCGGTCACGGTCACGAATTCGCGGCTCGCCACACGGCATTCGATGTCGTCGAAAAACGATGCGACCATTTCGACACGTCCCGGATCGCCCATCAACAGGACCGTATCGGCCAATTGTTCAGGTTTCAGATGGAGGTGGAAAACCGAACCGTCATCATTGATAACCAATTCGGAAGGGGGTATCGTTCTCATAAAAACATTCCTGTTAAAATAACATGTAACAATTCGTAAAAATAGCGATTCCGCACAAAAAAACAAAGTCCCCGTCAAATAAAATGCGATAAACTTCTTTAATTTTAATTTTTAGACTATTTTTGAGGTTGCAAATATTTTATTGAGATCAGCTTCATATGACACTTATCAAATCTATTTCCGGTATCAGAGGGACGATCGGAGGCACTGCGGGCGACAACCTGACTCCGATCGATGTGGTCAGGTTCGTCACGGCATACGTACGATTCATTGCCGAGAGCAAACCCGACGGAGAAAAACTCAAAATCGTTGTCGGCCGCGATGCGCGCCTTTCGGGCGAGCTGGTCGGCGACCTGGTCGAAGGGACACTGCTCGGATGCGGCGCCGACGTGGTCAATGTCGGCCTGTGCACCACCCCCGGAACGGAGTTGGCTGTAACATACCATAAGGCCGACGGCGGAATCATCATCACCGCCTCGCACAACCCAAAACAGTGGAACGCCCTGAAACTGCTCAACGCCCACGGCGAATTCCTGAGCGACGCCGACGGCAAACGAGTACTGCAGCTGGCCGAAGACAACGCATACGAATATCCGCAGATTGACGGCATAGGTCACGTGCTTTCGCGCGAGAATTTCAACCAACGCCACATAGACATGGTGCTCAAACTCCAATATGTCGATGCCGAGGCGGTTGCCAAACGCCACTTCAAGGTGGTTGTCGACGCGGTCAATTCGGTGGGCGGAATCGTGATTCCGGAGCTGTTGCGCCGGCTGGGCTGCCAGGTGGTGGAACTCAACTGCGAACCCACAGGCGACTTCGCCCACAACCCCGAACCGATACCCGAAAACCTTACCCAGATCTCTGAAGTTATCGTAAGGGAGAAGGCTGACCTGGGCGTGGTGGTAGACCCCGACGTCGACCGTCTGGCACTGGTCTGCGAGGACGGCCGGATGTTCGGCGAAGAGTACACGCTGGTAGCCGTTGCCGATTACATCCTTTCGAAAAAAGTCGGAAATACCGCCTCGAACCTCAGTTCGTCGCGGGCGCTGCGTGACGTCACCGAACGCCGCGGAGGCCAATATTTTGCATCGGCCGTGGGCGAAGTCAACGTCGTCGCCAAGATGAAGGAGGTCGGAGCCGTCATCGGCGGCGAAGGCAACGGCGGTGTGATCTACCCTGCCCTGCACTACGGCCGTGACGCCCTGGTAGGTGTGTCACTCTTCTTGACGCACCTCGCAGCGAGCGGCAAGACCATGAGCGGTCTCAAGGCGACATATCCCGAATATTTCGCCTCGAAAAACAAGATCCAGCTCACACCCTCGATCGACACCGCCAAAGTCCTCCAGGAGATGAAACGACGTTACGAGGGCGAAAAGATAACGGATATCGACGGCGTGAAGATCGACTTTGCGGACAAGTGGGTCCACATGCGCAAGTCCAATACCGAACCTGTCATCCGCATCTATGCCGAAGCCAAGTCACAGTCCGAGGCAGATGCTCTGGCAGCGCGGTTCATTGCCGAAATCAAGGATGTTTGCAAACTGTAATACGCTTAAACAATGAATAAAAGCAGAGAATATATCAACCAGAACTTCGACCGGTTCACCGAAGAGCTGTTCGAATTGCTTCGGATTCCGTCGATCAGCGCCCAGGCCGAGCACAAACCCGACATGGAGCGTTGCGCCGAGTGGCTGGCCGTATCGTTGATGAAGGCCGGTGCCGACCGTGCCGATGTCATGCCGACTGAGGGCAACCCGATCGTCTATGCCGAGAAGATCATCGACCCCAAGGCCAAAACCGTATTGGTCTACGGCCACTACGACGTGATGCCGGTCGACCCGATCGACGAGTGGAACAGCGATCCGTTCGAGCCGGTAATCAAGGACGGGCGCATCTGGGCACGCGGAGCAAATGATGACAAGGGTCAGACCTTCATGCACGTCAAGGCTTTCGAAGCAATGGTGCGGAGCGGCGAGTTGCCCTGCAACGTCAAGTTCATGCTCGAAGGCGAGGAGGAGATCGGATCGCAAAGCCTCACCAAATGGTGCCGGGCCAACCGTCGAATGCTCAAGGCCGATGTGATACTGGTTTCCGACACGAGCATGCTCTATTGGGATAAACCGTCGATAACGTGCGGATTGCGCGGAATATCGGCCGTTGAGGTTGAGGTGACCGGGCCGAACAAGGACCTGCATTCGGGTATCTACGGAGGTGCGGTAGCCAATCCGGCGAATGTCCTCGCAAAGATGATTGCATCGCTGATCGACGACAACGGCCGGATAACGATTCCGGGATTCTACGACGACGTGCGCGAACTTACGCCTGCCGAACGCAAAGCCTTCAACAAGATTCCCTTCTCGTTACAGAACTACAAACGTTCGCTCGGAGTGGGGGATGTTGCCGGTGAAGCGGGATACACGACTCTCGAACGTACGGGAGTACGTCCTACACTCGATGTGAACGGCATTTGGGGCGGCTATACCGGTGAAGGCGGAAAGACAATCATTCCGTCGAAGGCCTCGGCAAAGATCACCATGCGTCTGGTTCCGAATCAGGATTACGCAAAGATCGGCAAGCTGTTCGAGAAGCACTTCAAGGCGATCGCTCCCAAGAGTGTCAAGGTAAAGGTCACCCTGCAGCATGGCGGCACGCCGTATGTATCGCCGACCGACCTGCCGGCATACCAGGCTGCCGCAAAGGCCATCGAAGATACCTTCGGCAAGAAGCCTCTGCCCTACTATTCGGGCGGGTCGATTCCGATCATCAGCGAATTCGAAACAACGCTCGGCGTAAAGTCGATTCTGATGGGCTTCGGTCTCGATCGCGATGCAATCCACTCGCCCAACGAAAGTTACGGTGTAGAGAACTTCAATCGGGGTATAGAGACCATCGTCCTGTTCTACAAACATTTTGCCGCAGCGAAATAGGACGCTTAGCCACAGCATTTACAAAAACAAAGAGGCAGGTTGTTACGGCAACCTGCCTCTTTGTTTTTCTATTACAGCGCCGTTTGCGGCCTGGTTCGGGACAATTATACAATAATCCGCAGAGCTACCTCTCGGTCTGCATGCCATACCGGCAGTATCATCCTCTCAGCCGGGCTGCAGGTACGGATGCTGAAAGCGGCAATCCGTCTTGGACTACCTCTTTTTCGACCGCCGCGACAGAAAAAGGACCGCAGCCAACAGCGCACATCCTATTGCGATATACCCGGCTAACCGCGAACGTCGCCCAACCGGTGCATCGTTGGCCGCAAACGGGTCGTCGCCGGTAAAGTAGCGCCCCTCGTCAATCAATTGCAGCGCATAGTTCAGTATCGAATCGGGACGGCTGTAAGCCTCCTCATAGGTAAGGTCAACCGGATAATCCGGCAGCACTCCCCGGCCGTACGGTATACGGTCGTTGCTGGTGGTATCGTAAATACACCTCACCAGCGGTACCTTGAACTGGAAGCCCGAATTCGGCAAGACGATATCGGCAAATTTCAATGCGGTCATGTAGTGATATGTGGTTCCGGTTTCACGGCCGACAACCACACCGCGGTGGTTTCGCACGATCGCGGCCGGGAAGATCGTCGCGGCCGAGCAGGATGAAGCGTTCGTCAGCACATATATCCGCCCGCGGTACTGCACCGTCGAATCGGGCATGAAGCTATCGTTGTATTCAGTCGTGAAGAAGCCTTCGCGCCCTTCGACCGGCCGGTACTCCGGAAATATCTCCATATCCTCCGTATAGTTCAGGCAGCAGCCGGCAAACGATTCGAAGTTTCCCTGTTTTGTCACCATGCATTCGGCACCCTTGTTGCGGCCCGGCTCGTTGAGCAGGCAGGAGAGTATCCGCCCGAGAACCTCGACATCTCCGCCTCGGTTGTTACGCAGGTCGACAATCAGATTGGGCACCATGGAGACTGAATCGATAAAGCCGACAATCTCGTCGGTCTGTGTCTCATTGAGCGAGAATGACGAGATCCCGACATAGGCTGTCGAATCATCGATCATGCGCAGCCGATACATGTCGGGATAGTAGATATTGGCTCTCAAATATCCGATATAGGTATTGGTGAAATCGGCCGGATTGCCGTTCGATCGGAAACCGGTGAACGAGCGCACCTCTCCATCCGCAAACTCGATCTTCTGACGGGCCAGGTCATTTTCGGCGCTGAGCCTGGTTCCGAATATGGCCAGTTCCTGATCGATCACGCTCTCTATTCGGCCGTCGTATCCGCCGATAGTTCCTATTTTCAGCTGCCTGACCGAATCTACCGGCAGGTTGTCGACGCTGACAATGCGCCGGCCCACCAGATCGGCATTATCGCGCTTGGCCATCGTGACTATGCAGCTGTCGCCGAACCATCCGAAGAATACCCGCGGCATATACTGGTTGTCACTACCTTGTTCATTCGGGTACAGCAAGAAATGCGAGTCATGCACCTTGGCCTGCAGTCTGTAAAGCTGGTAGTAGAATTTATTCCGTGATATCCCTCCGCGCAGCGAATCGACGAAACCGGCTTCGAATGCGGCCAGCTCCTCCGGCGACACGGCATCGTCGAGCGACGGATAGGCCTCCTTCAATACGTTCATTATGGTATTGAAGTCCTGGATCACCTCCTCTTCGGTCAGCTGTTGCTTTACGACACGTTTGGCGGGCGGGACAAATGTTGTCCGCAAACCGAACGGCGTCATGGGATCATCGCTTTGCCCTTTCGGGGAAGAGACGGCGATCTTCAACGACGGGGAGTTGATTGCATGATAACTGTAGTGCAGCGTCCCGAGCCTCTGGCCGCGCACGATCCTCTGTCCGGTCTTGAAACCTTCGTTCAGCATGATACCCGACAGATACACCACCCGACCGTCGTCGGTCCGAATCCCGACAGTACCTGTAATCGACCGTTTGTCGACTGTTTTGGGCGCTTTGGCCGCAATCTCCCCGACCTGTTCCGACATCGGCCGAGCGGCATCGTAACCGTATGTCGCCGAATATGTCAGCGTGAACATATAGCCCACAAAGATACCCGACAGCGTACCGTCCACCGGACAAACGACACTGTCTCCGATCTCGCCGCCTATGAACAGATCGCCGAAGTTGCGCTCCTCGCCGATATACTGCTGCGGAGAATAAAGGATATCTTCACCGGCATTACGGCCTTCAATGGGCCATACCCACTCCGGTCCGGCACAATAGGCATTCACACCAAGCATTGTCATGGCCACTGCGACGAGCCATTTCCCGCACCTTGCGGCAACCCGATGCCTCAACAACATGGCAATCGAATCAATTAAGGTTTGTTTCATTTTAGGTTGGTTTTTGAAATTATACGATCCAATATAATCATCAGAACAGATGGCTATTAGTATAGACCGGTGCCTGCTTGTCAATACAAAATGCAAAAACTCGGTTGACTCCGTCGTCAGCGGTGACAATCCATATTGCTAAAGGTCTCTGGCCTTCCGCAGCCATCCACTGCCACTACATCATCTCCTCGAAGGCGTATTGTACGGCACGGTTCAGCTGTGCGATGAACCCGTATGTCGACCTGAACCGTTCGATCGCCCACTCCGACAACCGGATCTCGTCATCCAGCAGCTCCGTCGGAATCGGCATGTCGAGGCAGAGGTTCTTCAGCCGCAACAGATCGTCGTGCGGCGATCCGGCCGGAAACCCTTTCGGGGTACGGCTCAGCGATTCGCTTCGGTCGAGGGTGAAGCCCTTTGCCCGGCCGATCGCAGCCACCATCTCATCGCCGTTGTCGAAGATCTCGTCGCGCAGGCTCCGCAGCACCACCGGCGGTATGCAAACTATTCCCGAAGCCAATATGCTGCCGCCAATCATCTCGCCGCCGACCGGCTCCAGATGGAAATAGTATCCGGCATAACCGCCCTTCTTTCCGTGCGGGGCGATAAAAGCACCCATGTTGGTCTTGTAGGGGGCCTTGTTCGGGGAGAAACGGATATCGCGGTTAATCCTGAAGACGCACTCCCGCGCCGACAGCCCCCGCACCGAAGCATCGAATGTCCCGACACCCGAAATCAATCCGTCTACAAACCGACAGAACCGCTCTCGCAGAGCGTTGTACCGCGCACGGTTGGCATCGAACCAAACCTTGTCGTTGTGCATCCTCAACTCTTCAAGGAAAGCTATTATTTCGTTCATGGCCATTATACCTGTTAAATGTTACACCATTACATTCCCTATCGTTCCTGTCTGTCCGCACATCACCCGGCTTACGCCGCAGCCAATCCCTGCGGGCTGTGCAGGCAGTCAGCCCACCTTTTCACCACACCCGCACCGCCGGAACAAGAATCCATCGTTTCCCTCCTCCTCGGTGCAGAGAGTGCAGAACACCCGTACCGTGCCGCTTGATATGACGGCACCCGCACGGGCGTAAACTCTGTCTTACGATTACCAGGCAAAGAGCGGGTACTGCGCCATCATCGCATTGACCTCAGCCTTGACTGCGGCAATCGTATCGGGATTTTCGTAATCCGACAGCACACGGTCGATCAGCGCCACGATAGCGTCCATCTTGTCCTCCTTCAGGCCGCGGGTGGTGATTGCCGGCGTACCGAAACGCAGTCCCGAAGTCTGGAACGGCGAACGGCTGTCGAACGGAACCATATTCTTGTTGGTAGTGATGTCGGCCGCAACCAGCGCCTTCTCGGCCGCCTTACCGGTCAGCTCTGGGAACTTGGTGCGCAGGTCGACCAGGATAAGGTGGTTGTCCGTGCCGCCCGAAACGATCTTGTAGCCGCGCTTCATGAATGCCTCGGCCATTGCGCGGGCATTGACCTGCACCTGCTTCTGGTACTCCTTGTAGCTCGGGTCGAGGGCCTCGCCGAAAGCCACCGCCTTGGCAGCAATGACATGCTCGAGCGGACCGCCCTGCACACCGGGGAATACGGCCGAATTCAACAGCTGCGACATCTTCTTCACGACGCCCTTGGGTGTGGTCAGCCCCCACGGGTTGTCGAAATCCTTGCCCATGAGAATGATACCGCCGCGCGGGCCACGCAGGGTCTTGTGGGTCGTCGAGGTGACGATATGTGCATATTTCACCGGATTTTCGAGCAGGCCCGCCGCAATCAGTCCGGCCGTATGTGCCATGTCGATCATCAGGAGCGCTCCCACCTTGTCGGCAATCTCACGCATGCGTTTGTAGTCCCACTCACGGCTGTATGCCGACGCTCCGCCGACGATCAGTTTCGGACGGTGTTCGAGTGCCAGCCGCTCCATCGAATCGTAGTCGACACGTCCGGTAGCCTCGTCGAGCTTGTAGCTGACAGCATTGAAATAGAGTCCCGAGAAGTTTACCGGCGAACCGTGCGAAAGGTGGCCTCCGTGCGAAAGGTCGAGGCCCATGAATGTGTCACCCGGCTTCAGGACGGCCGTGAAGACAGCCATGTTAGCCTGGGCACCCGAATGTGGCTGGACATTGGCATACTCGGCACCGTAGATTTTGCACAGACGGTCGATGGCCAGCTGCTCGACCTTGTCGACAACCTCGCATCCGCCGTAATAACGGGCTGCCGGATAACCTTCGGCATATTTGTTGGTGAGGACCGAACCCATGGCCTCCATCACCTGGTCGCTGACGAAGTTCTCCGAAGCGATCAGTTCGATACCGCGACTCTGCCGTGCACGCTCCTCGGCAATCAAATCGAAAATCAGGGAATCTCTTTTCATAAGTCTTTATTAATAGTATATGGATTATTCAATTCAAACCCTCCGCTCCATCTTGGCCGACATCATTGCTTGCCCACCTTCACAAAACATTTACCGCCTTCGCCACCGTCACACCACATTCGCCGCCGGCCGATAGATTCGGCCAAAGTTGCCGGCCGCCCGTTCAACCCTCCCCAGTACGTATGCCGATAACTCCAGCGCATGCTGCCTCTCCTTCCGCAGCCACGTCCGGCATCTCGGCGAACAGGCAAGCCAACGATCCGACAAAGATACGAATATTCGCCAATTTTACATCCGGAAAAACCGCATTAAAATAATTTCACTATCTTTGTGCTGCCAAGCAGGTGATAATAACCATCAAAACATAAAAACACTATGAAATTACTCGAAGGAAAAGTTGCCATAGTAACCGGCGCCGCCCGCGGTATCGGCAAGGCTATCGCACTTCAGTTCGCCAAGGAGGGTGCCGACGTGGCATTCACCGACCTGGCCATCGACGACAATGCAAAGGCTACCGAAGCCGAAATCGCTGCCCAAGGCGTAAAATGCAAGGGATATGCTTCGAATGCCGCCAATTTCGAAGACACGCACAAGGTTGTCGATCAGATTCTCAAGGATTTCGGCCACATCGACATTCTGGTCAACAACGCCGGAATCACACGCGACGGCCTGATGATGCGCATGAGCGAGCAGCAATGGGATATCGTCCTGAACGTCAATCTGAAATCGGCCTTCAACTTCATCCATGCCGTAACGCCGATCATGGCCCGTCAAAGAAGCGGTTCGATCATCAACATGTCGTCCGTAGTAGGCGTATCGGGCAATGCCGGCCAGTGCAACTATTCGGCTTCGAAAGCCGGTCTGATCGGTCTGGCCAAGTCTATCGCCAAGGAGATGGGTCCCCGCGGAATCCGTGCAAACGCCATCGCCCCGGGATTCATCATTACCGAAATGACAAACGCACTGCCCGACGAAGTCAAGGAAGGCTGGTACAAACAGATTCCGTTGCGTCGCGGCGGAACGCCCGAGGACGTTGCCAAAGTTGCACTGTTCCTCGCATCCGACCTCTCGTCGTATGTCAGCGGCCAGGTGATCCACTGCTGCGGTGCCATGAACTGCTAAACCACCAGAGGGGGGGGGAACGCGTAGACTGGAGGAAAACGAGATTCAGTGCCAGCAGAATCGGCTGACCCGGATTGGGAGGGCGTAAAACAATGCGGTCTCATCCAAAGGGCCGGCACGAAAGCAGCACCCTAAACAATATCTTTGAAACCAGTCTGCTCCCGAAACCATCGGGGCGGCAATCCGAATCCGGATGCCGCCCCGATTTTATTTTACACGGTTTAATGCCTTTCAGCGGACTCAACTACCGCTCCATATCCTTCCGCAGCGAATCATAAAGACCCTCGCAGGCATCCTCAAGCAGGTCGAGTACAAGTTCGAAACCGGATGGGCCTTCGTAATATGGATCGGGGACGTAACGCACGCCGGCATGATGGCGGCAGTAATCGGTCATCCGCACGATACGTTCCGCGGCACGGCGGTCGGGAGCCAGCCGGTGCAGCGCTTCGTAGATGCTGTCGTCCATGCTGACGATGGTGTCGAAACGTTCGAAATCGTCGCGGCGCACCGGACGCGCCCGGTGTGTAAGGCGGTATCCGCGCCCGAAGGCAGCCATCCGCATACGTCGGTCCGGCAGATCGCCGGCGTGTCCCGAATATGTACCGGCCGAATCTATCTCGAAACGATCCGAATCGCCGTTCCGGGTCACTATCGTACGGAATATCTCCTCGGCCGCCGGCGACCGGCATATATTACCAAGACATACGAACAGTACGGAGTGCTCCTCGGTTGGAGTCTCCAAAGACGGTTTACGATTCGGACTCGAGGTATTTTGACTATTTTTTTCTGCGTTCATGCTGGCGCTGTTTTTTATCCATGTATTCGTCGTATCGGTCGCGGGCCTCGGCAACAGTCTGCTTGTCAAAGGCTATCTTTCCCATCTTGGGTATCAGGGCCTCGATCTGCGAGGCGCGGCGGTTCAGGTATGCTGTCGGACGTGAAGGATTGCGGCGGCGTGGATCCGGAAAGCAGGCCACCAGAAGCGCCGACTGCCGCTGCGTAAGACGCAATGCCGGCCGGCCGAACCAATGTTGTGCGGCAGCCTCGGCACCATATATGCCTTCACCCATCTCGGCCACGTTCAGATAGACCTCCATGATGCGCTCCTTGCCCCACAGGTGTTCGATCAGGAAGGTGAAATAGACCTCCAGCCCTTTGCGCACCCACGAGTGGCCGCTCCACAGGAAGACATTCTTGGCCGTCTGCTGCGATATGGTACTTGCCCCGCGCTGGCGTTTTCCGCGCTGATACTCGTCGATGGCATCGTAAATCGCACCGAGGTCGAAACCGCGATGCCCCAGGAAATTATTGTCTTCGGAGGCGACGGCGGCCCGGACCAGCGACGGCGAGATCTCATCGAGGCCGACCCACTCCTTCCGGATCGGAGCCCCGTGCAGGGCCCTTGACAGCATGAGCGGCGTAACCGGCGGATTGACCCATCGGTATAGCAACGTCACCACCAGCGATGCCACTATCAGCACCGCCACCGTACGTAAGGCAATCCGGAATATTCTCTTCAAGACTCTGCGCATCACGTCCCGCACTTTCGAACGAATGCACAAAGATAATCAAGATATTTCGAAAGCCGCACATCCGGCTGGCAGGATAATTGTCTGCGAAGCATATAAAATCAAGTAAAATCAAGGTTCGTGCAGATATGGAACGACGTCTGAAAACACTTTTTTCGAAATTGTCGGACAACCGGCTGTTCGATTCGGCGACACTCTTTCTACGCATCTTCATCGGCGCCATGATGCTCACACACGTAATCGGGAAGATCCAGGACTACAATGCCATTGTCGACTCCTTTCCCGACCCGCTGCACATCGGCAGCGTCGCCTCGTTCAACCTGATCATAATCATCGAAGCGGGTTGTTCGGCCCTGCTGATCATGGGGCTGATGACACGGCTGGCTACCATTCCGTTGATCGCAGGCATGTTCACGGCCACCTTTCTCACGTTTCCCGACAAGAGTTTCGCCGACGGCGAACTGTCGTTCATCTACATGGGCGTATACATCGCGCTGCTGATCAGCGGCGGCGGCCGTTACTCCCTCGACATGCTTTTCTTCCCGTACCGGCGACCGCGACCAACCCGTTCCGGCAACAATCATGCAGATACCTAAAAGGCGGTAATTTTGGTTTAAAAGGCCGTTCCGAAACCAAACATGTTCATTTTCTTAATTTTTTGCATAACTTTGCGGCTGATATTAACACTTGACACGGCTACGCGGGACCTGGTGTCCGAAAACGTCCGTAGTTAACAACTTTATTAGCGAACAGAAACATCATGGGACTTAAAACCAAAAGCTTGACTATTGCACTGGCAGCATTGGCGACCGTTACTGCCGTCGAGGCCCAACCGCTCAAACAGGCAAAAAAGATATCGAACGTCGAAATTACGGATCTCAACAACAACCCGGCCAAATTACCCTATTTCGGTGAAAAGAATCTGATGATCTTCTATGTAGATCCCGACAAGCACAAACAGAACCAGACCTTCACCGACGACATGGAGGCCAACCATCAGGTTGCCAGCGACAACATGTACGGATTCGGGATCATAAACCTGAAGGATGCCCCGATGTTCCCGAACGGACTGGTGCGCACCATAGCCCGCAAGCGTACCGCGAAGAACGGCGCTACGATCCTGGCCGACAACAACCGCATACTGCCGAAAGCCTGGGGACTGGGCGACTGCAACAACCAGTTCGTACTGATGATCGTCTCCAAGGATGGCGAACTGGTATACATGCACAAGGGTGAAATGTCGCAGGCAGACATCGATGAATTCTATAAATTCGTAGAAAAATACAGATAATGAAACTTACGCAAACCGTCGCGACGATACTCCTCCTCGTGACCTGTATCCTGCCTGTATCGGCACAGCAACCCGACAGTCTGGCTAACGACGGCGATACGCTTGTTCCAGTCAACCAAGCATCAACCGACACCGCGCCGAGTGCAACCGAGACATCCGGACAGGAACTCTCAGTCGAACAGCCAGCTGCACCGAATACCGATTCGGAGCTGCTGTTCACGCCCGAGGCCGGAACCACGGCTCCAGATACGAATCCCTTACGGGACAACCCGACGGATACCCTTCTCACGGCACCCGCCGATACGGCACTTATGCAGGTGCCGGATTCGCTTGCCGCAGCGTCGAACGATACGGTCAAACGGCGCTCGATCTTCCGGAAACTGATCGATTATTTCGATGACTCGAACGAGGACCAGACAAAACACAAGAAGATAGATTTCTCGTGGATCGTCGGCCCCAGCTACTCGGGTGTCACAAAATTCACCCTCGGACTGCTGGCCTCGGGCCTATACCGGATCGACCGTAGCGATACGATCACCCCGCCATCCAATGTGACCGTTTTCGGCACGCTCTCGACATCCGGATTCTACATGTTGGGCGTCGGCGGCCTCAACATAATCGATCACGACCGCCATCGCGTGAGCTATGAGACATACTTCAACTCTATGCCCAAAGCATTCTGGGGAATCGGCTACGACATGGGCCGCGATTCTACCGCCACGTCAATGGTCCAGAAAAGCTACCAGTTCGATGCCGAATACCAGTACAACATCCTTCCCAACACATATATAGGTGCGGCCGTCAGCTTCTCGTACATGAACGGGCACAAGTTCAAGCGCCCAGACTACCTTCTGGGCCAGAGCGCAAAATATACCAATACGGGCGTCGGCGTATCGTTGCAGTACGACTCGCGCGACTTCATCCAGAATCCTTACAAGGGTGTCTACGTCAATTTGAAACAGATGGTCTTTCCGGCCTTCATGAGCAGTTCCGAAACATTCTGGCGCACGACCTTCACGGCCGACTACTACCAGCGCGTCTGGAAGGGCGGCATCCTGGCCTTCGACTTCTACATGGAGTACAACTCCGGCAAGGAGGTTCCGTGGTGCATGATGGCCCAGGCCGGCGGCGGCTACCGCCTGCGCGGATACTACAGGGGCCGTTACCGTGACAAGGCCATGATCGAAACGCAGCTCGAACTGCGTCAGAAGATCTACCGCCGAAACGGCATAGCCGTCTGGGTGGGTGCCGGAAACGTATTCCCGAAATTCAGCCAGTTCGAGTGGAAACGCACCCTGCCCGATTACGGAATAGGATACCGGTGGGAATTCAAACACCGTGTCAACATACGAATAGACTACGGCCGCGGCAAACACGGCGGTTTCATCACCTTCAACGTAAATGAAGCATTCTGAAAAATCAATAAGGAAACTACTCCCGAAATGGGCCGACCAACCCCACTGCAACAGGGTTCTGATCACCTATTTCGTGTTGGCGGCACTCGTTCCGTCATTCATTCTGGTATTCACCGAAGGGTATTCGTTCCTGCACGTCGTCTCGGCGCTGCTGCTGCCCGCCGGATTCTATACGCTGTGGTCGGTGGCTTCACGACGAAGCGGAGCAATGGTACTCTGGGGACTCATCTGGCTCATTCTGGCAGCATTCCAGCTGGTTCTGCTATACATGTTCGGCAACTCGATCATCGCCGTCGACATGTTTACAAACCTCTTCACCACGAACCCCAGCGAAGCCGGCGAACTGTTGAACAACATACTCCCGATACTGGCCGTCGTATGTGTCATCTATGTACCGCTGATTGTGCTGGCCGTCATCGCCCTGCGCCGCAAGCATACGCTCGAACGGCCGCTCCGCCGGCGTGTGGCATGGATCGGCGCCGCAATGCTCGTGGTCGGATGCGCAACGGTACAGTTCGACGTATTCCCGTTCAACGTCCTGCAGAATATCTACCTGTCGCTCGATGAACTGCACCGTGTACGCCACTATCCCGAAACTTCCCGCGATTTCGCATACGATGCCAGCCGGACTGCCGATGCCCCGGGCCGTGAAATATACGTCATGGTCATAGGTGAGGCCGCCCGCGCCGACAACTGGCAGCTTTACGGTTACAGCCGCGAAACAAACCCGCTGCTCGCGCAGAAGAAAAACCTCGTGGTCTACAAAAACGTGGTCACTCAGAGCAATGCCACCCACAAGAGCGTTCCGATGATCCTGTCGTCGGCCTCGGCCATGAACCACGACGAGATATACAGGCGCAAGGGCATCGTACAACTATACAAGGATATGGGATTCCGGACCCTGGTCGTCTCGTGCCAGGCGCCCAACCACGGCCTGATACAGATGATGACAGAGGAGTCCGACTCGGTGATCTACCTGCACCACAAATACGACGGCGAGATGCTCGACCACCTCATCACTGCCATCGAGGCCGACACCTCCGATCTGTTCGTGGTTCTTCACTCGTACGGTTCGCATTTCAACTACCGCGAGCGCTATCCCGACACCTTCTCGAAATTTACGCCCGACAACGACGTTTCGATTTCGAAACAGAACAAACAACGGATGGTCAACGCCTACGACAATTCGATCCTCTATACCGACTGGTTCCTGTCGAGCCTCATCGACATTCTGAATGAGAGCGGTGCCTGCACGGCGATGTTCTACTGCGCCGATCACGGCGAGGACCTCTTCGACGACCACCGCGGCCGGTTCCTGCACTCCTCCCCCACAATCACCTATTATCAGGCACATGTGGCATGTGTGGGCTGGTTCTCCGACAGGTGGCGGGCAGCATATCCCCAAGCCGCCGCTACTGCCGAATCCAACACTATGGCTCCGGCCACGACCCACAGCGTGTTCCATACCGTTGCCCAAATGGCGGCGATCGAGTCGCCATACGTCGACGCGACGGTATCGCTCCTGAGTCCCGATTTCGATTACGCTGCCCACCGCTACTATCTCGACGACCATTGCGACGCAATGAAGTATGGCGACATGGGCTTCATCGACGAGGACTGGGAGCAGTTCGCACGGCACGGCATCTCGGACCTGGAGTAGCACCGTCAACGGCACAATATACCCCGCAGCGGGCATCTAATCAAAACGGACATCGGCCTCACTGACCGATGTCCGTTCTGCATTCACGGCAACCATGATTCGCGCTCTCCTCAACGGGTATTTGCCGGCATTTCGTCCACCGGCAAAAGCGGGGTTTCGACCATGGCAAAAAACTAAACGGCACGAATTCGGGATCCGTGCCGCTCAGTTTTCACTGCGCAGAAAATTATTTTTTCGCAGCCTCGACAGATGCCTTGCGGAAATCCTTCATCAGTTTCGAGATCTCCAGAGCGGCCTTACGGGCACGGGTACCTGCAGCCTTGTTGTTCTTCTCAACCTGCTGCTCGGCGTTAGCCTGGAACAAAGCGATCTGCTCATTGATTTTAGCAACTAACTCTTTCATAATTTTTACTTATATGGTTAATAAGGTTTTTTCATTGCAAAATTAATTAATATATTCAATATCACAACTTTTTTTAAGAAAAAACATTCACCTCGGAGCAATATTTTTGTTCGAATGAACCTCCAGATATCCCAGAGGCGGTTTTACCCTATCGGAGGCTGCACGGGATCGCATCATGTGCGAATTCGTTTTACGATTTGCACCTTTTTCGGACCCAGAGAAGCCCCGGAACGACGGCACTGAAAAGCACTGAATCGATATGCCCATTCGACAAACCAACCTTCCGATCACTCAAATCAGGTATTCCGTCCGTACAAAATAGTTGTTTGTCGCGATGCGAAAGCCTGCAAAAAATAGTTACCTTTGCCGACAAAAAAAACATAATCAGAATGCGCCTTTCGGAATTACAGACCGGTCAGACCGCAACCGTCCTGAAAGTTCTCGGATACGGAGGCTTCCGCCGCCGTATAATGGAGATGGGATTCGTGCGCGGGAAAAACGTCACCGTAATACTCAATGCCCCACTAAAGGACCCTATAAAATACCGTATCATGGATTACGAGGTCTCGTTGCGACGCAGCGAAGCCGCCATGGTCGAGGTCATAAGCGACGAGGAGATTCAGAAACAGATCTTGTCCGAACAGTCCCAGAATCGGGCCGTCGAGGAGGATCTGGTCAACGACGTCATCACCTCGCACGGCCACACCATAAACGTCGCCCTTATCGGGAACCCCAACAGTGGAAAAACCACTCTGTTCAATGCCCTGTCCGGGAGCCACGAACACGTGGGCAATTACAGCGGCGTGACGGTCGATGCCAAAAGCGGCCGCTGCGACTACAAGGGCTACCGTTTCAACATCACCGACCTGCCCGGCACATATGCCCTGACGGCCTATTCGCCCGAAGAGATCTATGTCCGCCGGAATCTGGTCGACAATCCGCCCGACGTGATCATAAATGCCGTGGTATCGTCGAATCTCGAACGCAACCTCTACCTCACGGCCGAACTGATCGACATCAACTACAAGGTCGTGGTGGCGCTGAACATGTACGACGAACTCGAAAAACGCGGCGACAAGCTCGACTACGACCAGCTGGGCGGCATGCTTGGCGTGCCGATGGTACCGGTCGTTGCCCGCAGCAACCGTGGTCTCGACACCCTGCTCGATACGGTCATCGACGTCTACGAGAACCGCGACAAGCGCGAACGCCACATCCACATCAACCACGGTCAGTCGATCGAAGCGGGCATATCGGCCCTGCAGGAGGTCATGCGGCCGGCCCGCGACATCCTGCCCAAGCATTTCCCGCCGCGCTACTGGGCACTCAAGCTCCTCGAACGAGACAAGGAGGCCGAACGGATGCTGCAGGAGATCGACGGGTACGACAAGTGGATCGCCGTACGCAACCGTGAGAGCGAACGCATCGAAAAAGAGCTCGGCGAAGATGTCGAATCGGCCGTCACAAGTGCCAAATACGGCTTCATTGCGGGGGCCCTGCGCGAAACATACCAGCAGGGCGAGCAATCGCAGATCCAGCCGACAACGATCATCGACACAATCGTCACGCACCGTGTATTCGGGTTCCCGATATTCTTCCTGCTCATGTGGCTGATGTTCGCCGCCACCTTCTCGCTCGGAGCATATCCCCAGGAGTGGATCGAGGCGGGAGTATCGTGGATAGCCAACCTGATCGGAACCTCGATGCCCGAAGGCGCACTGAAGGACCTGCTCGTAAACGGTGTCATTGGAGGTGTGGGAAGCGTGCTGGTGTTCCTGCCGCAGATACTGATCCTCTATCTCTTCATCTCGCTCATGGAGGACTCCGGATACATGTCACGCGCCGCCTTCATCATGGACAAGCTGATGCACCGGATCGGACTGCACGGAAAATCATTCATCCCGCTGCTGATGAGTTTCGGATGCAACGTGCCGGCAATAATGGCTACCCGAACCATCGAAAGCCGGTCGAGCCGCATCATAACGATTCTCATATCGCCATTCATGTCGTGCAGCGCTCGACTGCCCATATACCTGCTGCTGGTAGGGACATTCTTCCCCTCGTCGGCAAGCCTCATACTGATCTGCATCTACATACTCGGAATGGTCGTGGCGATCGTTACGGCCCGCCTGATGCGGCGGTTCCTCTTCCCTGTCGACGAGACCCCGTTCGTCATGGAACTCCCGCCATACCGTGTCCCGACACTCAAGGCTACACTGCGCCACATGTGGGAGAAGTGCGCACAGTATCTCCACAAAATGGGAGGTGTGATACTCATCGGTTCGCTCATCGTATGGTTCCTCAGCTACTACCCGCGTCCGAAGTCGACGGCGGATGAAGCTGCCGTCGCCGCAACCGAACAGACTCTAACGACAGCCGGGGAGAGTGTTGCCGCTGTCACGGCTCCGGCAGGGGATATTCAGACGGAGCAATCACAGGTCAACGAGAGTCCGGAACTCGCGGCAACAGCGGTAAAAATCTCCGCAGAAGCAGCAGAAACGGCTCCGGAGCTTCTCGCAGAGGCCGGAGAAGCCGCAAAACAGCCTCTACAATCGCTTCCGGCGGCCGAACAGGCACAGACTCCTGCCGAACCCGAAGAAACGGCCAATATCGACTACGAGCACTCTTATCTGGGATATATCGGACGTTTCTGCGAGCCCGTCATGAAGCCGCTCGGCATGAACTGGAAGGCCGGTGTGGCATTGCTGTCGGGTACGGCCGCAAAAGAGATCATCGTAAGTACGCTCGGAGTTCTGTATGCTTCGCAGCCGCTTCCGGATGACAACGCCCAGCTACAACAGGCCGATCAGAATCTGCTCGGTGCCAAACTGCGTGCTTCGGGCGATTTCAACGGCCGATCCGCATTCGCATTCATGGTCTTCATCCTGCTCTACTTCCCTTGCGTAGCAACAATAATCGCAATATCGCACGAGGCCGGAAGCTGGAAATGGGGCGTCGCCTCGGCCGTATACAATACCGTACTCGCCTGGATCGTGGCGTTTCTGGTCTACTCGATAGGAGGACTGTTCTGATGAACTGGCAGGATATTGCAGTGGCGGTGATCGGAGTGGCGGTCATAGCCGTGCTCGTCCGTCGGATCTTCCGTTCCCGCCGCCGAAAGGCCGACCGCAATCCATATTGCTGCGGCTGCCCACTTGCGGAGGGGTGCAACAAGCGTACACGGCCGGATCACGCACCATCAACACACGGACATCGCCGTCGTGCGGGCACGCATACGACAGACCGCCGGGCATGATCCAGCCGGTTCAGGTTCCAAGCGTCAGCCAGGGATAAATACTCCGGCTTCGGTATCAAATTGCAAACAGGATGAATATCTGTGCCGCCAGCACCCTCAGGAACATTGCAAACGGATATACGGTGGCATACCCCACTGCCGGCACATCGTTACCGGCCACGGCATTTGCATAAGCCAGCGCCGGCGGATTGGTCGTACTTCCGGCAATCACACCCGACAGCAACAGATAGTTGACCTTGTAGAACCTGCGGGCGATGATCGATACCAGCAGTATCGGCACCACGGTGATTATGAACCCGTAGAGAATCCACATGTATCCGTTCTGATTCACGATCGTATCGATGAATCCGTCACCGGCCCCGAGTCCCACACCGGCCAGAAACAGCGCAATACCGATTTCGCGCAACATCAGGTTGGCACTCATCGTGGTGTATGTCACCAGCTTGTAGTGCGGGCCGAAGCGTGCAATCAGAATCGCTATGACCAGCGGTCCGCCTGCCATACCGAGTTTCACGGCCTGAGGGATTCCCGGGAAACGGAACGGTATCGACCCGACCAGCACCCCGAGGAAAATCCCCAGGAATATCGGAATCAGATTCGGTTCGCGCAGGCGTCGCATGCTGTTTCCGAGCGCCTTCGCCACTGCTTCGATAGCCTTTTCGGAGCCGACAACGGTCAGGCGGTCTCCCACCTGCAGTTCGAGGTTGTGCTCCGGGATAAGATCGACACCCGAACGGTTGACACGCGTAATGTTCACCGCATAACTGCTCCGCAACCTCAATTCACCAACCGTACGGCCATTTACCGACGATCGAGTGATGATTATGCGGCGCGAAATCAGATGCGAATCGAGCTGCAGCCAGTCGGATGACTGCATCTCCACCTGACGGCCGAACATGGCAACGATCGATTCGACATCCTCGTGCGAACAGATAACCAGAATCTTGTCGCCGTGGCCGAGTTTTGTCCCGGCATTCGCAATCTCGATCGTTCCGTCGCCGCGGCATACCCTCGAGATGACGAACGGCCGGTTGATCAACCCGCGGGCCTCGGCTACCGTCCGGCCATCCATTCCGGCATTGATCACCTCGATCGAAACACGTGAAGCCTGTTTGGTTTCGTTGTTTCCGAGCGCCTCCTCGCTTTCGCGGTCGAGCCGTACCCGGAATATGAACCGTATGAAGAGCATCGAAAGTATCACGCCGATCACACCCAACGGATAGGCCACGGCATATCCCAACGTTATCGTAGGATCATTCACTCCCGTGGCATCAATGTATGCCTGCTGCGCCGCACCGAGGCCTGGCGTATTGGTCACGGCACCCGACATCACACCAACCATCGTAGTTATGGGCACGCCCGTGAACAGGTGTATCAGATATGTTGTCGCCACTCCGAGCAGGATTATCGCCGTCGAGATCCATACCAGCCGCATGCCCCCCTTCTTGAACGATGAGAAGAAGCTCGGACCGACCTGCATTCCGATCGAATATACGAACAGGATCAATCCGAACTCGCGGATAAAGTCGAGGGTGGCGGCATCGACAATCATTCCGCACCCGCTCATTGCGATGCCGACGAACAGTATCCAGGTTATACCGAGCGAGATGCCGGCGACTTTGATTTTTCCGAGCGCAATACCGACAACGATTGCGATGGCGACGACGAACACCGTATGAGCTACGCCGCTTCCGAAAAGCAAGGATTCGAACCAATTCATAGATCAAAAGATTATGCAGGGAGACAAATATATCTCTTTTTTTGCGAACCGCTGGCAGAAAACGCCATAAAAATGCCGATACAGCCATGGTTCCGTTCTCCGCCCGGGCAGCACACTGAGGCTGTTTCGGCGGCCGTACCAAACGCAACGGCGGGCATGTGGGCACATGCCCGCCGCAACGCTCCTGTGGAGGTGGCGGGAGTCGAACCCGCGTCCAAACAAGGAACCCGAAGGCTTTCTACACGCTTAGTCGCCGTTTGATCCTTCTGCCCGCATCCGGTAGGCGACAACCTAACGCAGGCCCCAGTTCCTTCGATTTCGCCACGGATCCGGAACCCCTCCGCAGCTATCTCTTAATTGATGATACCCTGTACGAACGGAAATTAAAGAGCGGAACTCCCGTTCAGGATACTCGTCATCGGCACGCCTTGGTGTCGACGATTAAGCTGATTCTCCTTGAGAATTAGGCAGCGAGTGCGTAGCTATTATTGCCAGTTAATTTTTGAGTGTTGATATTTACGAGCCACCACACAATGCTCGACGTGCTTACAATCAGACTCTACCTGCTGTCAAAACCGGTCACCCCCGATTCGCCGGGCCGCTCCGGCCGGCCACCCTGCGCACGGCGGCTCGTCACGGAACGGCTTCCGCACACACGACATGGGGAAATCCGTCGTAAAACTGCAGCAAATATAGTGCTTTTTCGCCAAAAAGTTGTTTATCCCATCCAAAATTACTATCTTTGTTTGTTAAATGAATTCGAGAAAAAATGGCGAGCGACAGCGTAATTTCACTCAAGGGAGTTTCGATATATCACAGCGACAGGAGTTTCAGACACAATGGCGGCCAGAAGGCCGTAAAACACGGAGAGTTGGTCCTTTCGGATGTCGATCTCGAAGTGGGCCGCGGCGAACTTCTCTACCTCATCGGCCGCGTCGGAAGCGGAAAGTCAACCCTGCTCAAGACCCTCTACGCCGAAGTCTCGCTGCTCGTGGGCGAAGGCCGCGTGGCCGGATTCGACCTGCGGCACCTGCGCCGTCGCGACATCCCCTACCTGCGCCGGAAAATCGGTATCGTATTCCAGGACTACCAGCTACTCGGAGACCGGAACGTATTCATGAACCTCTATTTCGTGATGCGCGCCACAGGTTGGAAGGATGAGGCCGAAATGCGCCGCCGTGCCGACGAAGTCCTCAACCTCGTGGGCCTCGAAAACAAACTATACAAGATGCCCCACGAACTCTCCGGCGGCGAACAGCAGCGCCTGGTCATAGCCCGCGCCCTGCTCAACCGCCCCGAAGTGGTGCTGGCCGACGAACCGACCGGAAACCTCGACCCGCTGGCTACCGAAAACATCATGCAGATCTTCCGAACGATCGTCGACGGCGGCTGTTCGGTCATCATGTCGACCCACAATACAAACATCCTTCAGGATTACCCCTCGCGGGCGCTGCTCTTCGCTCAGGGCAAGGTCCGCGAAATCGATATCGATTCGCTCGGAGCGGAGTGACCCCCCTCACTCACCGCATCAGAAATACTCCCTGTCAGCAGCGATTTTTACCGTCGCGGTGTTGCCCGTCAACGGAATTTTCACTAAATTTGCAAGTATTATTTGATCAACGATGAATAACGATTTGGAAAATGTCAAAAAGGCCGAAGCCGAATATTCGGCTTCAAGCATTCAGGTCCTCGAAGGTCTGGAGGCCGTGCGCAAACGTCCCGCAATGTACATCGGCGACGTCGGCGAAAAGGGTCTCCACCATCTGGTATACGAGGTGGTCGACAACTCGATCGACGAGGCCCTCGCAGGATTCTGTACGGATATAGAAGTCACAATAAACGAGGACGGATCGATTACCGTCGAGGACAACGGTCGTGGTATCCCCACCGACATGCACGAAAAAGAGGGCAAGTCGGCTCTCGAAGTAGTGCTCACGGTCCTGCACGCCGGCGGTAAATTCAACAAGGACAGCTACAAGGTTTCGGGCGGTCTGCACGGTGTCGGCGTATCGTGCGTCAACGCGCTTTCGGAACAACTCATCGCCGAGGTCCACAGAAACGGGAACATCTATCGCCAGACATACAGCAAAGGTCATCCGACTTCGGAAATGAAGATCGTCGGACATATCAACACCACGGGTACCATAATAACTTTCAAACCCGACGCCACAATTTTCAATACCGTCGAGTACAAGTACGATATCCTGGCGGCCCGCCTGCGCGAACTGGCATACCTCAACAAGGGTATCAGGCTGACCCTCACCGACCGGCGGCAAAAAGACGATAACGGCAACTTCATGTCAGAAACATTCTTCTCGAACGAAGGTCTGAAGGAGTTCGTCAAGTATCTCGACGCAACCCGCGGTGAACCGCTCATCGACTCGATCATATACATCGATACCGAAAAGGACGGCGTTCCGGTCGAGGTGGCCATGCAGTACAACAACTCTTTCTCGGAAAACGTCCACTCGTACGTCAACAACATCAATACGATCGAGGGCGGCACGCACCTCACAGGTTTCCGCCGCGCCCTGACCCGTACGCTGAAGAAATATGCCGACGATTCGGGCATGCTCGCAAAACTGAAGTTCGACATCAACGGCGACGACTTCCGCGAAGGCCTTACGGCCGTGATCTCGGTCAAGGTTGCCGAACCGCAGTTCGAGGGTCAGACAAAAACCAAACTCGGCAACAGCGAAGTGGCTGCTGCCGTCGATACGGCCGTGGCTCAGGCACTCTCGCACTACCTCGAAGAGAATCCGCGCGATGCCCGTGCAATAGTCCAGAAGGTGATCCTCGCCGCCACGGCCCGGAATGCCGCACGCCACGCCCGCGAACTCGTTCAGCGCAAAACTCCGCTTTCGGGATCGGGCCTGCCCGGAAAACTGGCTGACTGTTCGAGCCGCGACCGCTCGATCGCCGAGATCTTCTTCGTCGAGGGTGACTCGGCAGGCGGTACCGCAAAACAGGGCCGTGACCGTGTATTCCAGGCAATCATGCCCCTGCGCGGCAAGATCCTAAATATCGAAAAGGCCCAGGAGCACAAAATGTGGGAAAACGAGGAGATCAAGAACATGTTCATCGCACTCGGCGTCTCGATCGGAACCGAGGAGGACAACAAGGCCCTGAATCTCGAAAAACTCCGCTACGACAAGATCATCATCATGACCGATGCCGATGTCGACGGAAGCCATATCGCCACGTTGATGCTGACGTTCTTCTTCCGCAAGATGAAGGAGCTGATCGAAAACGGCCATGTCTACATAGCCACCCCGCCGCTCTATCTGGTCAAGAAGGGCAACGAACAGCGATACTGCTGGACTGACGAGGAGCGTGACGCAGCTACGGCCGAACTCGGTGGAAAGGGTCTCCACATCCAGCGTTACAAAGGTTTGGGCGAGATGAATGCCCAGCAGCTGTGGGAGACGACGATGTGTCCCGAGACGCGTATCCTGCGCAAGGTGACTATCGAGAATGCTGCCGAAGCCGACCGTATCTTCTCGATGCTCATGGGCGACGACGTACCGCCCCGCCGCGAGTTCATCGAAAAGAACGCCCGTTACGCAAATATCGACGCATAGATTACCCTCAATGGGGCCGGTGTTCCAGCAATCGGAGGCCGGCCCCGTTTTTTATACTACTAACCAGCTTAAACCTCAAGCAATTATGGATGTAACGATCATAGGTGTCGCCGGCGGCACCGGTTCCGGAAAAAGTACTCTCGTCAAGCGTCTGCGCGAAGCCTTCGAAAACGACGATGTCGTAACCCTCTGCCACGACTACTACTACAAGGCCCATCCGGAACTCACATACGAGGAGCGTACAAAACTCAATTACGACCATCCGCAGGCATTCGATACTCAGATGATGGTCGACCACCTGAAGGCCCTCAAGAACAACGTCCCGATCGAACATCCGATGTATTCGTTCGTCGAGCACAACCGCACAAGCGAAACCGTCAGCGTAAAACCCTCGCGCGTGATCATCGTCGACGGCATACTGATCTTCGAGAACAAGGAGCTGCGCGACATGATGGATATCAAGGTCTACGTCGACACGGATGCTGACATACGTCTTGCGCGACGTATTCTGCGGGACGTCTGCGAACGCGGCCGCACGATGCAGTCGGTCATCGACCAGTACATAACCACCGTCAAGCCGATGCACGAGGAGTTCGTCGAGCCGAGCAAGAAGTATGCTGACGTGATTATTCCGGAAGGCGGATTCAACTCGGTGGCCGTAGCCATGCTGATCGAAAACATCAGATCGCTCATCCGCAGCAAATAGCAACCATACTCAGGTAGTAGCAACATTAAAAAAAATAGTCCGGCATTCTGATGCCGGACTATTTTTTAATATATCACCAGTCGTCCTGTCAGTGCTTGATGTTCAGCAGATCGAGATAGTATTCGATATACCCTTCGACACAACTCTCCCAACTGAAACTCTCGGCACGCTGCACCAAACGTTTGGAGAGCGTTTCGGCATTGGCCTCGAAATCCTTCAGACCCTCGTTCAGTCGGGCAGCCATGCGTTGCGGGTCGAGATCCGGCCAATAGTATGCGCACGCACCACCTATCTCAGGCAGGCTGGTCAAGGTCGACAGAAACACCGGTTTGCCGAAATACATCGCTTCGAGAGGCGGCAAGCCGAATCCTTCGCACAACGACGGAAACAGAAATGCCTTGCACGAAGCATACAGAGCCGCCTTCTGCGGTTCGGAGACGTGGTCCAGCATACGTACATTGGTCAATCCGAGCTCTTCGATACGTGATCTTATTCCGCGGCCGTACGAACTGCGCCAGTTACCAACCAGGACGAGCCTCTCATCGGGCAGCCAGCGCATCATCTCGACCAGCAGGTGGACATTCTTCTTGGGCTGTGCACTCGATATATGCAGCAGGAAATCTCTTCCCGGATTCAATCCGGCAAGTTGGGCCGGATCGGCAATCGAACGCAGATCGGTCACCCCGTTATAGATGATGCGCCACGGGTGGTTGAACGGGAAGTGGCGTTCGGTATCCTCTTTCGAGAAGTTTGAGATGAAACTCAGGTAATCGGCTCGTTTCAGGCGAAGCTTGAAACGGCTGATACGACGTTTGAGCGAAAAACCGCTCTTCTCGTAGATGAAATTGATATCGTGCACCGTCAGAAGCTGTTTGTCGGCCATACACATGTAGTGTACACGCGAATACTGATGCAGAAGATGCAGAAGGTCGAAGTGGCGCGGATAAAACTGCAAGGCCTTGCGTGACCAGAATTTATGCAGGATGATGTAGTTGACATCCGGACCGAATGCTCCTTTAAGTGATTTGGGTACGATGAGCCAGAACCGAAGACCATACCGTTCGCGCAACTCGGCGGCACGGGCTGCTATCTGTCGGGCTACATTGTAGGTAAATTCTCCGAGGCCCACATTGCGGTTGGCTGCAATTGACAACTCGACAACTATATCATAACTCTTCTTTTCGCTCATAATACCGATCTAAATACAGGTTTGAATTTGTTTTGCCGACATTCCGGAGCACCGGTCGACGCTCTCTCCGCAGGCGTGTCGGCCAACGATTCGCCAGCCGGCCAACTCGGTCTTCCGTACCACTCCAGGCGTCATGACGCAAATATAGAACAAAAATAGTCTCCTCACTACAAACCAGTAAGTTTTTTTATCTCGTTGAGTTTGTTCAGCGCCTCGAGCGGCGTCAGCGAATTGATGTCTATGCCCTTGATCTGGTCGCGAATCTGGATCAGTACCGGATCGTCCAACTGGAACATGCTCAACTGGATATTGGGCGTCTGACCGACAGCCGAACCGACACTTTTAGCACCTTGAGGTTTCTTGCCGCTGCGACGTGCCGGTGTTCGTGTCGGGACTATCTCGTTGTTGCCGTAGACCTGTTCGAGCTCATGCAGGATCTCCGTCGCACGGTCGACAACCGAGCGCGGCATTCCGGCCATGCGGGCAACATGGATTCCGAACGAGTGTTCGGTACCTCCCTTCTCGAGCTTGCGCAGGAAGACTACCGTATTGTCGATCTCCTTGACCGAAACATGATAGTTCTTCACCCGCGGACACATCTGGGCCATCTCGTTCAGTTCGTGGTAGTGCGTGGCAAAGAGCGTACGGGCATGCGCCGACGTATTGTTGTGCAGATACTCGACCATGGCCCACGCTATCGAAATACCGTCGTAGGTACTCGTGCCGCGGCCGATCTCGTCGAGCAGGATCAGGCTGCGGTCCGAAATGTTGTTGAGGATGCTGGCCGACTCGAGCATCTCGACCATGAATGTCGATTCGCCCTGCGAAATGTTGTCCGAGGCCCCCACGCGTGTGAATATCTTGTCAACGATGCCTATGTGGGCCGACTCGGCCGGCACGAACGATCCCATCTGCGCCATCAGCACGATCAGCGCCGTCTGACGCAGCAGGGCCGACTTACCCGACATGTTGGGACCGGTTATGATGATTATCTGCTGGTCGGTGTCGTCGAGGTAGATGTCGTTCGGGATATACTTCTCCCCAACAGGCATCAGCGTCTCGATGACCGGATGCCGGCCCGCACGTATGTCAATCTTCTTGCCGGTATCGAGCACCGGACGGCAGTAGTTGCACTCGACGGCGAGCCGTGCGAACGACAACAGGCAGTCGAGCCGCGCAACAAGGGCCGCATCGTGCTGCATGGCTGCCAGGTGAGTGCTCAGGAAGGCGATCAGTTCGGTATAGATACGCTGTTCGATCTCCAGGATACGCTCCTCGGCCCCGAAGATCTTCTGCTCGTACTCCTTCAGCTCCTCGGTGATATACCGCTCGGCCGAAACGAGGGTCTGCTTGCGTATCCATGTCGACGGCACCTTGTCCTTATGGGTATTCCGGACCTCGATGTAGTATCCGAAAACATTGTTGTAGCCGATCTTGAGCGACGGTATCCCCGTGGCATCGCTTTCGCGCTTCTGGATCGACGCCAGCACATCCTTGCCGTGCAGCGCCACACGCCGCAGGTCATCCAGCTCCATGTCGACGCCGTCGGCTATCACACCGCCCTTGACGATCTGGTTGTTCTGCGGGTCGGGATAGATCTGCGAGGCGATCCGCTCACGCACCTCCACCAGCGTATCAATCTCCGACGCCAGACGCTGGAGACCCTCATGGCCGCATCCGGAGAGCGCGTCGCGAATCTGTTCGACCGCCGCCAGCGCATTCTTCAACTGCACCAGTTCGCGCGGCAGCACCCGCTGCGTGGCTATACGCGAAGCGATACGCTCCATGTCGCCCACAAGCGAAATCCGGTCGCCGAGAGTTTCGGCCAGTTCGGGATTGGTCCGCAGGAAGTCGACCACCTCGAGCCGCGCATTGATACGCTCGATATTCATCAGCGGCATTGCAATCCACCGTTTCAACATGCGTCCGCCCATGGGCGACACGGTCCGGTCGATCACGTCGGCAAACCCGCAACGGTCGCGCTGCGCATTCGACGAAAAGAGTTCGAGGTTGCGGATGGTGAACTTGTCGATCCAGACATACTCGTCGCGGTCGATGCGCGAGATCGAAACAACATGTTTTATATCGCGGTGCTCCGTAAATTCGAGGTAGTGCAGCACGGCTCCGGCCGCCGATATGCCGCTGCTCATCTCATCAATGCCGAAACCCTTGAGCGAGGTGGTTCCGAACTGTTTGCAAAGCTTGTCGCGGTTGACCTCCTCCGAGAAGATCCAGTCGTCGAACTGGTATGTGTAGTAGCGGTCGCCGAACGCCTTGCGGAAACGTTCGTCGAAACCGCGCTGATAGACAATCTCCTTTGGCATCAGGTTCGAAAGCAGTTTGTCGACATACACATCGTCGCCCTCGGCCACATAGAACTCGCCGGTCGAAATGTCGAGGAATGCCACTCCCGTGCGCCGCTGCCCGAAATAGACCGCCGCAAGATAGGTATTCTCCTTGTTTGCCACGAGGTTTTCGCCGAGGATGACCCCGGGCGTGACGAGCTCGATTATACCGCGCTTGACGATACCCTTTACGGTTTTCGGATCCTCGAGCTGTTCGCAGATGGCCACGCGCTCCCCCGCCCTGACCAGTTTCGGCAGATAGGTATCCACGGCATGATACGGGAATCCGGCCAGTTCGACATACGAGGCCGAACCGTTTGCCCGCCGCGTCAGCGTGATGCCCAGAATCGAACTCGCCTTGATGGCATCCTTACCGAAGGTTTCGTAAAAATCCCCTACCCGGAACAGCAGTATCGCATCGGGATGCATCGCCTTGACCGAATAATACTGCTTCATGAGCGGGGTTTCGACATATTTCTTATCCTGTTTCTCTTTCATCGGGTACGTATGAACTCGTTATATTCGTGTAAAGGTACTCATTTTTTGGTTTCGATGCGGTTGTCGGGGCAAACAATTTTTCAACAAAGGCTGTCGCATGAGGGTATCAAGCCGTTCTGCCTCCGGTACCGGCGCCATCTGTCGACCGCACCGCTCCCCACAGGCCCATTCACCTGCAATCGGCTGCCCAACAGACACATCTCCACCTGCCGAGACTCATACCGGCGAATGGCATTCCCTCCGTCAGCCGGCGCAAGCCATTCACACAAAAAAATTGCGCGACCGATCTCCTGACCTGTCGCGCAATCCCGAAACGGAATGACCGTTTCTGCCTGCCTTATATTTTATATATCCGTAATGTCGCGTAACGATTCGGATCCGTCCGACACTTACCGTGCGCGGCGTGCGATCCCATTATAAACGGTTGAACGAAGACATCTTGTCCACACGGCAATTGTGTACACGGCAGTTGCCGCGGCATGTCACCTTGCTCATGCCGCTCACGTCACCGGTCACCTGCTCGTCAACCGACATGTTGAGCTTGCTCATGCCCGACACATCAACCGTAGCGGTTGCGACATCCAGGTCCGAAACATCCACCTTGCTCATGCCCGAAACATTAACCGTCATAGCCCGTTCCACCTTTCCGGCCAGGTTGACCTTGCTCATACCGCTCGCGACCAGCGAACTCTCCCGGCAGCCCAACTGTGCTCCGACGAACTTCGACATGCCGCTGATATCGAGTTTCAGATTGTCGCAGGAGATCTTGTCGGCGTCGACGCTGCTCATGCCCGTCAACGTAAAGTTCAACGTCGGGGCTTTCAGAACGACATCCTCGGCCTCAAGCTGTGACATGCCGGAAAGTTCGAACGAACGGAGACCTTCGCCCGAAACATATACCCGCACCTTCGCATTCTGTAAGTTTCGGCGCGAACCCCTTTCGCCATCCCTGCGGCACGAGATCTTGAGTGTCTCGCCCTTCACGATGATCGAAACGTCGGGCATGATAAAACTCGGGGCCTCGACCTTGATCGAATTCTTGGGGCCGTCGGTCAGGATCACCTCGACCATTCCCGAAACCTCAAGAGCCGCATAGTTACTCTTGACCGGATATGTCTTCACCTCAATATTGGCCGGAGCCGCTACCGAGGCAAACGTAACGGCGAAAAGCGCGCAGATGGATAAAACAATACTTTTCATTTTTATTATAATTTAGAATTAATAAATGCTTCACATCGCCAATATAATATGTTTTTTGCATCCTTGCAAAACAAAGAACATAATTTTTATCAAAAAGAGGCTATTTTTTTACCGCCCGAACGAGCGTTACCGACGTGGATCAACCGCCCCGACTGTAAAACAACATGTTGCGGCCGATTGTGCCGGCTCGCCGAAACGGTTTAATCCTCCTCTGCCGGCCCGACAAACTCCTCTCCGAAATTGACCAGATAGATATGCTCCGTCGCACGCGTAATGGCCGTATAGAGCCACCGCATCAAATCGCGCGTCATTGGCTCGTCGCCGAACAGCATCCGGTCGATAAACACGGCACTCCACTGCCCGCCCTGCGCCTTGTGGCAGGTTACGGCATAGGCAAACTTCAACTGCAAGGCATTGAAATAGGGCGAATTGCGGATCTCCTGATAACGCTTTGCCTTGCTTCGTATATCCATGAAGTCGGCCTCGACGGCATAAAACAGTTTTGAACTCTCCTCGTAGGTCAACGACGGCGAATCCGAAGTGACCGTATCCAGCAGAACCTTGCACTCGATCTCCGTATCGTCATAGTCGACCAGCGTCAGCGTGGCGTCGGCAAACCGGAACCCGTACAACTCCTCGCAGCGCCGCAAACGCCGCAGCCGGGCAATGTCGCCATTGGCAATGAAATCGATCTTGCTCTCCTCGTCGCGCTCGGTAAAGAAATAGTTGTTCTTGACGATCATCATCATGTCACCGCTCTCGATCTCCTCCTCGGCCCCCAGAACATAACGGCGTATCCCGGCATTGAAACGGTTTGCCCGCTTGTTCGAGCGCGTAATGACGATCGTCTCGTCACGGCCGTAACGCTGGTAGCACTCCTCGACCTTCTCCATGAACTCGGCCCCGGTGATCGCCTCGAAATCGGGATGCGACATGTCGAACCGCGGCGGTTCGCATATCCCCCGATCGAGCATCGACCGTGTCAGCGTGGCATTGGCCAGGATTCCAGAGCCGGACTCCTGTCGCACCACCTCGTCCAATGTATTATATATGACATGCCCGTATCGCGACATGTAGTCGGGATCGAGAGCCGGACTGCGCTCCTCGCCTATCGGCGGGAGCTGGGCACTGTCCCCCACCAGTACGATCTTGCAACGCCGGCCCTGCCTTACATATTTTATAAAGTCATCGATCAAGTTGCCCGACCCGAACAATGAACCTTCATTCCGCCCCTCGGCCAGCATCGAGGCCTCGTCGACAATGAAACAGGCATCCGACTCCTTGTTGAAGCCGAGCGAAAAACGGGCATCGTAAGCGGCTGCGGTATTCTGACGGTATATGCGTTTATGTATAGTCTGCGCAGGATGATTGGCATTATGAGCGAGCACCTTTGCGGCCCGTCCCGTCGGGGCCAACAAGACAGGTTTGATTCTCAAATCCTTAAGCGCCGACACAAAGGCCGAAATCAACGACGTTTTTCCGGTTCCGGCATAGCCGTTAATGACGAAAATCTCCTCTGCGTCGTCGCTGCAAATGAAATCGGCAAATTTTTCTACGATTTTTTTTTGCCCAAAAGTTGGTATAAAAGTAATTTTAGTGTAAATTTGGGTCGCGATATGTGTATTAAGCATAATATTATCATCCGTTTGTGCCGGTACAGTGTATCCTACGTTTTTTGTATGACAAACTTAATAAAATTATAGCTTAGAAATGAAAAAAGTTCTTCAAATCTGTCTTGCGATAGTCATCATCGCATTGGCTTACGTGGTCTATCGTCAGATCGCAACCCCTGTAGAATTCGAGAACGAACGTAAAACAAAAGAGGCTGCCGTTATCGAACGAATCAAGGACATCCGTACGGCTGAACGTGCTTTCAAATCGAAGTATCAGCGCTTTACCGGCAGCTTCGATACTCTGATCAACTTCATCCTCAACGACTCGCTCATCATGGAGCGCCGACTGGTCGACGAAGATGACTCGGCAGCTATGGCTCAGCTCAAACTGCGTAAAATACAGAATGTCGAAGAGTTCTCGATACCGGTTATCGATACCGTTTTCGCCCCCAGAAAACTCTCCGTTGCCGATGTGCAGAACCTCCGTTACATCCCCGGAACCGAAAACAAGGTTGAGTTCCTGCTCGCTGCCGGATCGGTGGAGACAGGTAATGTCGTTGTCCCCGTCATGGAGTGCAAGGCTCCTTACAAAATGTTCCTCGACACGGTTAAATACCGCCAGGAGCTGATCAACCTCATCGACGAGAACAAAAACATCTACAACAAATATCCGGGCGTAAAGGTCGGCGATATCAACCAGCCTAACAATGAAGCAGGAAACTGGGAATAATATTCCGGTCGACAATAAAAAGATGTCCATTCAATTGGTGTTGAATGGACATCTTTTTTCTCAGACAGAACTCAAACCGGCCGACCCGCAATACCAGAGCGTCTCGGTCGAGATCGTTACGTCAAAATGCGTACTGGTCCCGAAACCGATATTCAACCCCGATTCGGCCGATGCGCTGCTCCGCCTGAACGGGATATACCCCGATCCGCAGGAGACCATAATCAATGCTCAACCGGCCGATTCCGATATCGTCGCCGTCATGGCCGTACCGGTGGGCCTGCCCGAAGCGGTTGCCGCCAAATACGGCAACCGGGCGGCATTCACATCTCCGCTCCTGCGCCCTGCTCCCAAAGATAATCCCGCAGTATGGTGTCTCGTAACCGCTGGCCTCGCCTTCATCAAGGTCTGGAACCGCGGACTCCGATTTGCCGAAGTTGTGCCGTGCGCCAACACTGACGATCTGCTGTACTGCCTGTCGGTGCTCGACGCCTCGTTCCACCTCGACGACTATACAATAGTGCTCGGCGGACATACGGCAAAAGAGGCTGCCAAGATTGTAAAGAAACATTTCAAACGGGTCGTATGCGAATAATCAGCGGAACACATCGCGGCAGGACGATCACTCCGCCGCGCAACCTGCGGGCTCGTCCGACAACGGATTTTGCAAAGGAGAACCTCTTCAACATCCTCTCGAACACGGTCGATCTGGAGGAGTGCGACGTTCTGGATCTCTTTGCCGGAACCGGTTCGATAAGTTACGAATTCTGTTCGCGCGGAGCCCGGAGCGTAACCTCGGTTGAGGTGAACCCCGTACATTTCAACTTCATCAAGCGGACTGCGGCAGAACTCGGATTCGGGATGCTGCATCCGACGCATGCCAATGTTTTCCTCTACCTGAAGAACTGCCCGAAACAGTTCGACATAATATTTTCGGACGCCCCGTACGACCTGACCGAAAGCGATCAGGTCATAGAACTGGTTTTCGAACGAAAGTTGCTGCGTGAAGACGGGTTGTTGATTTTCGAGCACTCGAAGGACCGCGACTATTCGTCGCATCCGAATTTCGAACAGGTCCGCAATTATGGCAGTGTCCGGTTTTCCTTCTTCAGGAACACGGTCGAGAGGCCGGATGCCGAATCCGAAGTTTGACCCCTGCACCACCCCGCATTCAATTCATACCAGAACGGGCTGGGCACAACCAAACAATGTCATCCTCACATAAAAGCGTGTTATCGGACATAATGTCGGAGAGAGGAAGGAGTGCCAAGAAGATACTGACAACCCAAAGGCGTAAACGGCACGGCCAACACGGAGAGTCGGGCAGTTGCGCTGCGGGCAACAAAGAGGAGAATTATATATGGATGATTTAAACGGGCTCAGACGGTGTCAAAATACGCCGCTTGAACCCGTTTAACTTGTCAGCATGTAGGGGGGGGGTTAATGCCGAACGCTGCCTTCCGTCCGGCATTAACCTTTTCGGGGCGAATTACTTTTCGCCGCGCCTGGGGTAAACCACAGCCGCAATCCAAAGCAGGACAACCGCTCCCACGACCGACATTATGATACTGCCGAAGGTCCCGACGGCGAAGAGTCCGAACAACGAAAAGATCCAGCCGCCCAACAGTCCGCCTACAACGCCTATAATCAGATTGATGACCAGTCCGGATCCTTTTCCCTTGACAATCAGATTGGCCAGCCATCCCGATACCAGTCCGACAAGAAGATACCACAGAAAAAACATATTCAACGAAGTTTTAATTGTTAAACTGTCAAACGACAGTGCAAAAACAATACCCTTCGACCGATCTGACTGCGTTTTTTTCGAAGCCGCATCGTTTCAGCGCCCCACTGCCTGCCGATGGACATGCAACACCGTCTCTGGATTGCGTAATTATTATGTATGGAAGGAGGTTCAAGCTGGAGTGATATCATGTCCGAAGAGCCCGTTTCTCAGGAAATCAGAGACTCGCCATACGCCTCCCGCAGGCGCACACCAGGCAACAAAAAACGGAGAATATGCTTCATGCATACTCTCCGTTGGCGGTATGGACGAGACTCGAACTCGCGACCTCCTGCGTGACAGGCAGGCATTCTAACCAGCTGAACTACCACACCGTTTCTTTGCGGGTACAAAGATAGGCAAAATTCCGCAATTGCCAAATATCATGCACTGTTTTTTCTTCCGTTCCCGGCACTTCAGACCGATTTTTCCGGTTTCGGCCTCGGGGCGAATACCTTAACCAGCAGTTTGTGGATATGTTCGTACGCCCAGATAGTCGCAACGCCTATCGCAACCCCCACCGCCGATTCCACGAACCGCAATGTACCATTGAGCCAGGGCGGCATCTTGGGCGACTCCTTCGACACGATCATGATGATGGCCAGCGTAATGGTGGCCATGCGGCCGTTGTCGGGGATCCGGAACAGCATGCAGAGTATCGCAAGCACAAAGACCGTTGCCGTCAACCCCCAGATCGAAAAATCGAAGATCTCAAGATATATGTATGCCACCACCGCCCCGATAAAGGTTCCCAATACGCGCAGCCAACCCTTGTAAAAGGAGTCGCGGACCCCCTGCCCCTGAAACACCACAATGGCCGACGTACAGGCCAGAATCGCTCCCAGATAGTTCGACGAACTGTGGAAGCGGCCGGTCACGTACATTCCGACCAGATAGGCCAACAATACGGCAATCGATTTGCCGATGGCCTGCATCATGTCGATATGTCCGAAGATCTTATGTTTGTCGACGTGCATTCGAAAAGTCGTTTCGGGCATTCACATGCAAGAAACGCACCGAACTGCAATACAGCCAGCCCAGAATACACGGTTGCACGGCTGCCAAATCCCACAACTGTCGGTTCAACGCCGGTTCAATGGGGCTCAATCGAGGTTCAATGGAAGTTCAATAGAGGCTCAATGGAGGTTCAATGAAAGTTCAACCGAGGTTCATCGCCGGCCCGCAGTCTCGGTCTGATATTGCAAGCCGGTCATCTTCAACCACATGTCCGAATAGCGGTTGGCGTAGTCATACTCGACGGTCAGGGGCCGCAATACCGGAACCTTCATCTTGCGCAACGGTTCGGCACTCTCCATGTCGGCCACGATCCGCTTCACAAGAGCCGTCCCGAACTGGAAAACCGATATCTCCATCCGTTCGATCGCACCGTCGTCAGGGTCGACATGCAGCAATATCTGAACCGCCTTGGTCGAGAGCCGGGGCAGGTTGATACGGAACAGCACCGTCCCAGAAACGGAATCGCGCCCCAAAAGTGCATACTCGGGCCGGTATTTGTAGAAGTGTCTGTCGTGACCGATCGCGGCGACCGCATAATTCAGCTCCGAAAAGGCGTAGTGCACCGCCTCATGCAGTTTGTGGCTGAAGCGGACCGTGTCGCTCCCGGTCTCGAACACAACGGGATGGTGGCACCACCCCTTTTCGCGAAAATATTTCAACCCCTTGCCGTCCACCTCGTTGCGTACCGAAAAACTGCCGCGGGCCTTGTCGCCACGATATTCGAAATCGAAACTGCCGCTCACCGTACAGTTGTAATCGAGTGCGATGACGTTCTGTGAAGTCTCCTCGAAAATCCGCTGTATATCCGACGAGGCCGACTCCACGTGCGACGTATCGACAATATAACCCGCCGACGGGCGCAGCGTGAACTCACAGCGTCCCTCCTCCATCATCCGGGCATCGATCACTACACTGCTCTTCTCCAGGCCGAGGCACTGTGCCGCGAGGGTGTGTCCGAGCCGCAACCGCGAAAAATTGACCGTAGCCAGGCCGTCGGTATCGGTCACGGCCACCGGAACGCCATTCAGAATAACGAACGCATACGGAACAGGCATCTGCCAACTATCGGTAACACGTATGTCGAAATTCTGGGCCGAAAGCCGTCCGACTGCCCATCCGGCAACAAAAAGGCAGATCACGGCACATCTCAAAAATCGTTTCATAGACATATTGTTTGCCGTAAAGATACGAATTTAATTCATTCCGCCAGTGCCGACCTGCCGTTACCCGACATTAGATCGGCGTACCCTTTTTGCACCGACCTCAAAACAGCGCCCGTCTCCAATGTCGCGAGCCGGCTACGGTTCCCGCCACGTCTCCACGGCCGACAAAAAAAGAGGAGGCTGATACCGAATCGCTCTCCTCCCCTATAATTGTACATGGCCCTATAATTCGCCCCCCTATAATTCACAGGCCATTACGGATTATACCGCCGCCGCGACCGACTATTCGATGTAGACTTCGAGCAAACGGCCCTTTCCGGTGAATGTCACCTCGTTCTCCTCGGCCGGGATCATCACCAGATCATCCTCCTCAAGATGCTCGTTGCTGCCCGAGGCCGACAGCACGATCTGCCCCGAAACACATACGTAAACAGCAAACGAATCGAGAGCTGCCAGATCACGCACATACTCCCTGTCGACCTCGATCAGGTTGACCGTAAAATGCTTACCCCCGACCAGCCGGACCGATCCGTTTACCTGCGGTTTCCTGGTAATATCGTACTTGACTTCCGCCCCGAAATCTATCGCATCAACCGCCAGAGCCATATGCAGTTCACGCGGTTTGCCGTCGGAATCGATACGGTCCCAGTCGTACACACGGTATGTCACGTCCGACGCCTGCTGGATCTCGATCAGCTCTATTCCGGCACCGATGGCATGGATCGTACCGGCCGGTATGATGAATGCATCCCCCTGCCGGACCTCGTACCGGTTGAGCAACTCGCACAGGTGTCCCGTCGCAACGGCTTCGATATACTCTTCGCGCGAAACCGGACGGTTGAACCCGATATACAGTTCCGCCCCGGGATGCGCCTCCGAAATATACCACATCTCGGTCTTCCCGAACGAATGATGCCGCTCGGCAGCCAGGTCGTCGCCAGGATGTACCTGTATCGAAAGCTTGTCCTTAGCGTCGATCGTCTTGAAAAGCAGCGGAAACTCCAGCCCGTAACGGTCGAACACCTTCTCGCCGACCAGGTCTCCCATATATACCTCGGTAAGTTCCTGAATGTTGTTACCCTTCAAAGGGCCGTTGGCAACCACCGACAGATCATCTTCGACGCCCGACAGATCCCAACTCTCGCCGTACTTCTGCAGGCGGTCCACACGCAACCCCTTACCCTTCTTGACGATAAGGGATTCTCCACCCCACATTCGCTTCTTCAAGCGCGGTCTGAATTTCAACGGATACAACATGACGAATCTTTTCTCTGTATGACGTTTTGTGTATTTAATGCATCTGCTATTCGAACATCGCCTCGACCTTTGCAATCACATCCTCGGCATCCGGTTCCAGCGGGAAGACATGCGTCGGTTTCAGATACCACAGCTCCTTGCCCTCCTGAGCCTTGCGTTCGCCGCCACCCGTAATGTTCAGCATTATGGTCTTCTTGCGGTCGACCTTGCCCTCCTCGATTGCCTTGATCAGCGAAGCCGTCGCAACCGCCGCAGCCGAATAGATGTCGACACCCTCGGTACGGAGGAACAACTCCGCAGCCTTGCGTGCCGCCGCATTGGTTATTGCGAAACACTCGCCGCCGGTATCCTTCAGAGCATCGTACAGACCTCCAATAATACCGTAAGGAGGCCGGCGGTTCGAAAGCACCTTGGCCGAGATGATCTCGGCATCGCGACGCGCCTTGTTGTCATCGTACGGAAGCATCTGGCGCGAATCGACTCGCCACGCATCATACATCGGCACGAAGGGGGCATTCTGCGAAACCATCAGTTTCATCTTCGTGTCGCCCCAACGGCCATCCTCAATCAGACGCATGTTGGCCTCCCACGCCGCAATGGCACCGGTACCGCTGCCCACCGCCTGGAAGTAGTAGTCCGGAATCCGGCCGATGTGCGTAACGGCCGAGAGTACCGTCGTAGCCATGCCGTCGCGGCGGGCAACATTCTTGGCACCGCCCTCGGCATAGAACCTCTGCGATTTCAGTGCCAAATCGCTCAGATGTATCGCATCAAAATAGTCGCCGCCATACTCGCACGAAATCAGCTTTACGCACGGATTCAACGGACGTTCGAACCACAGTGCCTTGAGATTCTCCGAGGGGACGCTCAGCAGCAGCGGTATGTTGTTGTCGGAGCAGACCTTGGCGAATGCCCGGGCCGTATTTCCGGCCGAAGCGACAACCAATATTTTGGGATTGTTCTCGTCGATGCGCCCGCAAACCGAATAGGCCTCGGTCTCCTTGAACGAACAGGTAGTCATGTTGGCACCGATGGCCGGATGGTAGCCGTTGAAGGTGATATAGAGATTTTCGAGCCCCAACGCTTCGGCCAGACCCTTGCTGCGGTATGTCACCGGAGCCGACGACCCCGACAGGATGCGACGTACCGGCAGCCAGTCACAGAATTTGTAGAGCCCGTAACTGTCATCCCGCACCTCGAGCTGCTTCTTGGCATACACCGTACGGATCAGCGACGGCGATTTGCTCTGACGGTCTTCGAGCAGCCAGCCCGTATCTTCGAATTCGCGGCCCGTGGCCACACATTTGAGAGTGTACTTCGTAGGTTTAAACTCTTCCATATTATCTATTTAGACACTGTTTATATTGTTCTCTGCATCTTTCACGACATCCGGTCGCGGAAATCCTCATAACCGAATTCACGGACTATCTCCAGTTCGTCATTCGAATGCCAGATGGCTATCGACGGGTGCTGCACTCCGTTGAACATCGTGGTCTTGACCATCGTATAGTGGATCATGTCCTCGAAGACAATCCTGTCACCCACCTTCGGATCGCGGTCGAATGCCCAGTCGCCGTAGTAGTCGCCGGCCAGGCAGCTGTTGCCGCCCATCCGCCAGCGTTTCTCACCCCCGGCCGGCTCGCGGGCGCCGACGATCGCCGGCTTGTAAGGCATCTCCAGGCAGTCGGGCATGTGGCAGGCGAACGATACGTCGAGCATTGCGGTATTTATACCGCCGTTCTCGACCAGATCCTCGACCGTCGACACCAGATATCCCGTCCGCCAGGTAAAGGCGCTTCCCGGCTCAAGAATAAGCCGCAAATGGGGATAACGCCCGTGAAACTCGTTCAACAGGGCGATCAGTTCGTCGCAATCGTAATCCTTATGCGTCATCAGGTGTCCGCCGCCCATATTGAGCCACTTGACCTTCGGCAACAGGTGCCCGAAATGTTTTTCGACAGCCTCGAGCGCCCGACGCAGGTGTTCTGGGCGCGACTCGCACAACACATGGAAATGGAGCCCTTCGATCCCGTCGGGCAGCTCCGGCAGATCCTTGTCGCAGATACCGAGCCGCGACCCCGGCACGCAGGGATTATACAGGTCGGTTTCGACGGGCGAATACTGCGGGTTGATGCGCAGTCCGCACGAAATACCGTTAATCAGGGCGCGTTGTCCGAAACGTTCGAACTGCGACAATGAATTGAATGTTATATGGCTGCTGCAACGAATGATTTCGTCGAAATTCCGGTCCGTATATACCGGTGCATAGGTATGTGCCGGCTGGCCGTATTTTTCCACCACAAGTCGAGCTTCGGCAGGCGAGGATGCTGTAGCGCCGTCGGAATGCGCCGCCAGCGTCGGGAAAATACTCCACATGGCGCAGGCCTTCAAAGCCACGATGATTTCGGCACCCGTTTCACGGCGTACGCGGTCGATAGTCATCATATTGCGTTCGAGCGCCGTTTCATCCAGCACGTAACAAGGTGAGGGCACCTTTCCGAAGTCGATCATTTCAAAGATGGTTTGTTTACACTTTGTCAAATAGTAATGCAAAAATAACAAAATCCGCCTATTAATTGCATTTCCGGCTCTATTTGTAGGAGAAAATACGCATTTATACCCATGTCCAGCCATTTTCGTCCGTCTGCCCGACGATTTCCGGCAATGCAACCGGTCTTCAGCCATCACCAAAAAACAGCAAAACATGCTGCAAAAAACGTAAAGAGAGTCTTGTTTTTCAAGATTTTTTTGTATTTTCGTAACTGAACACGACCGCATCTATTCATGCGGCTGTTTAGCATATTATAGCCTAATCGCCATCGAACTACCACATTGACAGCAATACAGGCTATTTTCAGAACTCACTTGTTAGGTGTGTGGATACGCATTTCAATTTGCGTAAGACGACTCCTATTAAGTGAGTGGGATGTGGTAGTCCCCGATGGCGTTAGGCAGTAGTCTTACGCTTTTCTTTTTGTGAAGTTTTGGCTATTGCCCGACACTAACGGCACTATTGCACAAAACTTAAATAACACAAAAAGATGAAAAAACTATTTATTGCTGCTATCCTAGCAGTTATGGCGACAAGTTTCGCCAATGCACAGATCCCGGTCCAATACCAAGGAGAAGTCGATGCCGGTTACTCCATCGGCACAGGTACATTTGCCTCCAATCGCGTCAACCTGCATACGGTTCAAGGCGTAAAGATCGGGCAATACTTCTCAACCGGTATCGGTGTCGGACTCGACTATTATCACCAAATATATGACAAAGGAGAACTGGTTATCCCAATATACCTTAATCTTAAAGGATATCTGCCAGTATCCGAAAAAATCGCCCCATATCTGTCATTCGATATCGGCGCAGGCATCGGAGCGACTACCGGTGTAAGCGGATTGTCCGGAGTGACGTATACCCCTGCACTGGGTGTCCGGATCGGGATGTTCAAGGCCCAGATAGGATACAATGTACAACGTCTCTCCCAATCCGGAATAGGATTCAATATGGGAGCCGTACAAATAAAGGCCGGCATTGTATTTTAAATAAACCTTAAAACGGCAACGCCGGAGACCCGTAAAGTCTCCGGCGTTGCCGTTATCAAAAACTCCGGTCGCACGACCGGCAGCACATCACACTTCCAGATTCACATCGAACAGCTCATGCCACGGCAGGCCCTGTTCACCCAACTCCGCCAGGAACGGATCCGGATCGAACTCCTCAACATTGAAGACGCCGGCCCCGCGCCACAGTCCCTTCGCCCACATCGATGCTCCGAGTGCCGCCGGTACGCCCGTCGTGAAACTTACTGCCTGCGTTCCGGTCTCCTTGTAGGCCTTCTCGTGGTCGCAGTTGTTGTAGATGTAATAGGTACGCTCCACACCGTCCTTGATGCCGCGGATACGGCACCCGATCGAGGTCTGTCCGTGATAATTGGCACCCAACGACTTGGGATCCGGCAATACCGCCTTCAGGAACTGGATCGGGACGATCTCAACACCATTGTAGATAATCGGGTCGATACGCGCCATACCGATGTTCTGTATCACCCGAAGGTGGGTCAGGTACTCCTGCCCGAAGGTCATCCAGAACCGCGCACGCTTGATGGTCGGATAGTTCTTGACCAGCGATTCGAGCTCCTCATGGTAGATCAGGTAGGATTCGCGCTCGCCGATCTCGGGATAATGCAGCGGTTTGTGAATCTCGTGCGGTTCGGTCACGATCCATTTCCCGTTCTCCCAGTAGCGGCCCTTCTGCGTCACCTCGCGGATGTTGATCTCGGGGTTGAAGTTGGTCGCGAAGGCCATGCCGTGGTTGCCGGCATTACAGTCGACGATATCCAGATAGTGTATCTCGTCGAAATGGTGCTTGGCCGCATAGGCCGTGAAGATCGCCGTCACGCCCGGATCGAAGCCGCAGCCGAGAATTGCCGTCAGCCCCTTCTCGCGGAAACGATCCTGATAGGCCCACTGCCACGAATATTCGAACTTGGCCTCGTCACGCGGCTCGTAATTGGCTGTATCGAGATAGTTTGCGTTGCACTCGAGGCAGGCATCCATGATCGTCAGGTCCTGATACGGCAGTGCGACGTTGATCACTATATCGGGACGGTACTCCTTCATCAAGGCCACCAGCTGTGCGACATTGTCGGCATCGACCTGAGCGGTCTTGACACGTCCGCCACCGATTGCTTCGGCCACGGCATCGCACTTCGATTTGGTACGGCTGGCGAGCATGACATCGCTGAATACGGGATTTGCCGCCACCTTCTGGGTCACCACGGTACCGACACCTCCGGCACCTATTATCAAAGCTTTACACATTGTGTTTTAGAATTACGTTCGGTTAACTGTAACATTACTTGATAGCAAATATACTCAAATTCGTCCGCTTTGCAAAACCCGACGCAACAATTTCAATATTTGGGAGCTACATGCGGTGCAATCGGCCTCCGCCCCACACTGCAATGGCCGGAAACCGGTTCGGAACTACAAAAAACCGACGGAATATTTTGCCATATGAAAAATATTCCATACATTTGCACCACCAAAAATCGGGGATTACACCCGTCAGTATGGCGATGATCCAGTAGCTCAGCTGGTAGAGCACAACACTTTTAATGTTGGGGTCCCGGGTTCGAGCCCCGGCTGGATCACACGATCGACAAGGAGCTTGAATAAAGCTCCTTTTTTTATGCGGATTTATCACGGATTATCTTGGCAGATCAAAAGGTTTTCAATACATTTGCTTCATACTAACGGAATCCGAAAAATCATGAAGCGATTGTATCTCCTGATCGGCATTCTCTGCCTGTTCGCCATGAGCGCCTGCGCACCGCTCAATCCGGTCATCATGACCAAACACGACTCTTTCGACAGCTACAAGTATGTATATATAACCGCCACCGGCGACGTAACCTCAAATGCCGGCGGCAAATACGGAACTCAGGATAACAACCGTCCGTTCATACAAAGCATCAATCCGTCCGACTTCATTGCCGGTATTCTGCTCAAGGAGGGCTACATCCGCCTGCCGGAGCTGTCAAAGGATGTGCTCGACCGGACGTTGATCGTAAATTACGGCGAAATTGACCGCCACATACAAGGATTGGGTTACGGGAGCGAAGTAATCATACAGTTCATTGCGGCCGATACGCACGAGGTCGTCTGCTCCTGCTCCGGCGAGGGCCAGGACAAGACCGAAGCCGAAGCCATACGGGTCGCAATAACCCGATGCATGGACAAGGTGTTCGACAGGCAATAGACAGGTCGCGACATAAAGTTCCTCACGGCATCTACAATACCCACCTGCCGCAGCACTCTGCCCGACCGACAGCAGACGGCTGCCGGAATCTTACCCGTTTCAACACTTATGTCGGCCGGCAATTCAAGGCTGGAGCAAGAGGCAGAGACAGTAAGCAGTTATCAATCAATGGAAATCGGCAAAAACGGTTGTGGCCAGGCAAGACATCATGGATCAGCAGCCAGGGCGGTTACGGCCACGGACGGGGGTCAGGCGTCACGCCCCTTGCGGCCTTCGGAGAGTTTGTATTCGCTCGGTGACATTCCGGTCAGGTGCTTGAAATACTTCCCGAAGAACGATTGCGACGAGAAATTCAACGCATAGGCAACCTCCTGTATGCTCATGGTCGTGAATTTCAACAGCGTCTTCGCCTCCGTAAGCACATAGGCATCGATCCATTCGGCAGCCGAACGTCCGCTTGTCTCCTTGATGATCAGCGACAGATACTTTGGCGTAATGCAGAGCCGCGACGCATAATACCCCACCGTACGCTGCGTCCGGAAATCCTCGGCCAGCAGGTGTACGAACCGTACGAAATACTCTTCACGGCGACTGCGGGCCGAAAACGACACCTGCGATGCCGAATCACGATCCGGCCGGTTGTACATGTCGCCTATTCGATACCAGAGCGACGACACCAGACCGCGAGATATTTCGAGCCGGTGCTGCAGTTTGTTGGCCTGGACATCCTCTAAAAAGTCGAAATATTTTTCGACTTCACGGCGTTCGCTGCCGTCGACCTTCAGAACCGGATTATAGGCCACCTTCATGAACAGCGGCAAAGCCTCCTTGAGTTCGATATGCATGTCGCGCATGAAGCGTTGCGACAACATGGCACAGCGAATCACCGTCTTGTCGTCGTGGCAGATGCGGAATATGTTGCTCGGGAAACCCACGACCAACGCTCCCTCGGAGATCTCATACTCCTTGAGGTTGATGTAGCAGCGCGAACTGCCCTGCGTACACAACGCTATCATGTGGGCATTCACGCGACAGGGCTGCTGTATCAAATCGCCAAATACTATATGGTCGCTCCGTCCGATCAGGAAATCGTCATCCCGATCCTCGACTCCGGCCATCTGTTTGAGGCTCGAAATGTCATAATCGATCAAATTCTGCTCCATGCTAAAAATCGAATGATTTCTACGGCCAAAGATAATATTTTCATCCGTCAGCACCAACAATCCGCTACATGTTTGACATACAAAAACTGCCTCGAATTTGTCCGAATTGTATTTAATGACTACTTTTGAGCGCACGTCGGCACGCCGGCGAACACCCCCGCCGTCACCGTACACCCGAAGTGCTTCGAAAGGAGAAAAACATGTCCAACAATCCGATCATATCACTCACCAACGGCATGATTGCCGATCCGGCACGCCGCCGGCCGTTACCGATCGATTTCTCGCTGTCGCAAGGCGAGCAGATCGCAATCATCGGTGACAACGGCAGCGGAAAATCGCTGCTTGTTTCACTGCTGACCGGCGGAGTCCGGCTCCAGAGCGGAGACTTGAGATACTCGTTTCCGAGCGGCCGGGCTGCATACGAAGCCATCAGCCTCGTCGAGTTCGACGACGCATACGGGCCCTCCGACGGCAGCTATTATTACCAGCGCCGCTGGAACACCACCGACCGCGAGGCGGTACCGACCGTCGCGCAGTACCTCTCGCACACTCCCTGCCGCGACCAGGCCTGGCAGCAGGAACTCTTCGGGATGCTGCGCATCGACCAACTCCTCGAGAAGGATATAATCCTGCTTTCGAGCGGCGAGTTGCGCCGGCTGCATCTTGCGCGGGCCCTCTCCCGGGCTCCCGAAGTCCTGATTCTCGAAAGCCCCTTCATCGGACTCGACCCGCCGACGCGGCAGGATGTCGAGACTCTGCTCGAAAGGATCACCCGACGGACATCGGTCATCCTCACCCTTACGCCGTCGGAACATCTGCCCCGCACCGTTACGCATGTCTACCGCATCGACCGCGAGCAGCTCCATCCCAAAATGACCGCCGCCGAATATCTCGCCAACCCCGTATCACAGCCTGCCGAAGAGAGCGAGCAGATAGTATTGCCGCCGGTGCTGTCGCCCGAACCCGACTACACAAATGCCATCGAGATGGAGGGCGTCAACATCTCCTACGGCAAACGGACCATCCTCCAACATCTCGACTGGAGGGTCCGCAGCGGCGAGAAATGGAACGTCACGGGCAGCAACGGCAGCGGCAAATCGACCCTTCTCAGCCTGGTCTGCGCCGACAACCCGCAGGCATATTCGCAGCGGATAACGCTTTTCGACCGCCCCCGCGGAAGCGGCGAGAGCATCTGGGACATCAAACGGCATATCGGCTACGTCTCGCCAGAACTGCACCGTGCCTTCCGGATCAATGCTCCGGCGGCCGATATCGTAGCGTCGGGATTTTTCGATACGGCAGGGCTGTTCCGCTCGCCAAACGAGGAGCAACTGCGCATCTGCAGCCAGTGGCTCGAGACGTTCGACGCCGCAGAGCTCGGGCAGCGCAGCTTCATCCGGCTCTCGTCGGGCGAACAGCGGCTGATACTGCTCATCCGCGCCTTCGTCAAGGATCCCGACCTGCTGATCCTCGACGAACCCTTCCACGGGCTGGATTACCGGCGGCGGCAACGGGCGCTTCAGGTGATCGAAGCCTTCTGCCGGCGCCCGCACAAAACCCTGCTCTTCGTCACCCACTACCCCGAAGAGCTGCCCGACTGCATCGACCATACGCTCCATCTCGAACATCACTAACCGTCGCCGCGACCGCCCCCCTCGTGCATACACATGCAACCGGTCATCCGGCCTGTACCTTTCCGGTTGCATAATAACCGGGTCCTCGGCCTCCAACACAAAAAAATTCCGCACCGAACTCCTGTCGATGCGGAATTTGTCTGCGGCACGATGCCCGCCTAAAGGCCAAAAGTCACATACTGCCGAAGCACCGTATGCTCCACGGCCGTCAATAGATCTCCTTTGTGGTGAAATCAACCACGAACTGTACGATCTTCGGCACCACGGCCTCCATGTAGCGGCGACCCTTCTCGGCCGTAGCACTCTTCGGATAGCCGACACCGGTATCCTCGGTCACCTTAGCCCAGTCGCGCGGAACCCATGCAACCTTGGTGTTGAGTCCCTCGATGGCGAACTTGCGGAAATGCCCGTCGCCGGCCAGATCCATCCGCACCAGTTCGGGATAGTAGTGCAGCATGACCGAAGTTTCGAGCTCACCGGCATGGTCATCCTCCTTCTCCTCGAAGAAACCCGTCCGCGGCACGAAGGCAAACCATTCGTTGTGGCAGATCGTCATCTCCGGATCCTCGATCATTATGTCGCGGATGATGCCCTTGAAGATATTTCCGCCGTGGCCGCTCATGATCATCAGTTTGTATATGCCCTGACGCTTGAGCGAACGGACAATGTCGCGCAGAATGGCAAACTGCGTTGTCTGCGACGTGTGGATGCAGTACGGCAGCTCGATCTGCCCGGGGTTCTGCGACCCGAGCGGAATACCCGGCAGAACCATCAGGTTGACACCCTGTGCGGCAGCCTTCTCGGCAACCTCGAACGCCACGGCCTGTGCCGTCAGCATGTCGGTACAGTAGGGCAAATGCTGATTGTGAGGCTCCGTAGCGCCCCACGGCAGGATTGCCAGGTCGTAACGCGGCATCTGTTTCACTTCACCCCATTTTGCAGTCGTAATATCGAACTTGGAATTCATAAGCCCTTCAAAATTTCAACTCGGGAGACACCCCGCAAAAGGCCGTCTCCCGAGTCATTACACCATAAAAAGCAGCGGACTAAAGTCCTACTACACGTTTCTTGTACTCCTTGATGCAGGCATCCAGACGCTCATGTGCGGTCGTGTCGCCCGGCACGTTGTGCGAAGGATGGATATAGAGTTTCACACCGCGCTCCTCGAGAATCTCGGCAACCGTGCAGATGGTCATCCAGACGGTGGTGATGAAGGCCACGGTCGACAGAGGACCGATCTTGTCCTGATGCTTCTTCAGGGAAACCGATGCATCTACCAGCGGGCAGCACGAGTCTACAACGTAATCGGCGATCTGGAAGAGGTTCTTGCCGCACGAGTGACGAGGTTTCTTGTCACCGGTCTGCTCGGCCGATCCGAACACGATAACCTTCATGCCGCGTTTCTTGGCCTCGAGAGCCACGTCGATGTTTACAGCATTGATACCCGTGTGCGAGAAGATCCAGATTACATCCTTCTCATCGAAATTCCAGCTCTCCATGATGGTCTTGCCGTAACCCTCGGCACGCTCCAGGAACAGGAACTGATGGATACCCATCTCACCTACGATGTGTGTGAAGAAGGTCAGAGGAAGTTCGCACAGGGGGTGGAAACCTACGAATCCGCCGATACGGGGATACATCTCCTCGATAGGCAGGTTGGCGTGGCCGCATCCGAAAGTGTGTACCCAACGACCTGCTTCGATCGTATCGGCCATAACTTTGGCAACCTCCTTGATTTTCTCCATCTGGGTTGCCTCGATCTTGTTCATAACGGCTTGCGCGTTACTTTTCCATTCGTTTGCTAACATTTTTTTAAATAGTTTAAATAGTTAATAACATGGTGGGTTAATATCTCTCTATAATCATTATTTGCTCATCTTCTTGGCTACCGCAACGGCGAACGGCACCAGAACCATCATTGCCAGCACGGCCAGTATCAGCACAACGGGCAGCAGCTGGTAGTTGCCGTTGTCGAAGGCTATTCCGGTCAGCTTGTTGAAGACCGACTGTCCGCACAGGGCGATGAAGATCGCAATCGAGAAGGCCGTTCCCGAAAGCTCGCGGAACACTCCGCCGATATAGTTCAGCACCACCGGATAGGTTGCCCCGACGCCGAAGCCCAGCAATACCATCGCGACATATACCACGACAGCCTCGTTGCTGAATATGTAGAACAGCAGTACCCCGATCAATGCCACGATCAGGTAGAGGTATAGCGTTCCGAGATCCTTCAGCCGTTTCATGATGAAGCCCAGCGGCAGACGGCCCGACATCATTCCGATCGTGAACCATGTCATCGAGAGCGTAGCCGCAGCATTGTCCATACCGACCGCCTTGTCGAGGAACGATACGGTGAAGTTACCGCTCGCCCCCTCGAAACCGCTCTGGAAGAACAGCACGAACGAGAAGGCCAGCAGGGCCGGATACTTGAGCAGTCCGAGCGACTTGGACAACGAGACATTCTCCTGCGGTTTGGCCTGCGGGAACGAGGTGAAGCAGAAGAAGACGATAAAGACTACCATAACCGCCGAAACGGCATTGAGCGGAATGCGGTATTCGGGGATGAAGTAGTTGAGCAGCGTCCACAGTAGCGCGCCGATGCAGTAGAATGCTCCCAGAATACCCAGCCGGCCGCCGCGTTTGTCATCGTCGTAGATATCCGAAACCAGCGCATTTGTCTCGCCGTTGAGGATACCGCCGCCGAAGCCGAGCATGAAAATCGACGTATGCAGCCAGCCTATTTCGTTGAAGTTGGCCAGTCCCTGTATTCCGGCCAGCGCCATGATCGAGCCGGCTATGAGCAGCCACTTGTAGCCGAACTTGTCGACTATCGGGCCGAACAGCACAGTACCTATGATAATACCTATCGACATGGTTGACGGCAGGGCGTTTGCCCCCTCGACCATATCGTTCAGCGGACCCAGAATCGGCCCGAGCGACAGCATCGTGACGCCGAAAAACGCCATACCCGCACATGCCGCTATGAAAACCAGTGATGTCGAATATTGTTTCATCGCTTCGAATTTTCTCATATTACTTCAATCGGATTGGTGGCGCGTATGGCCATGTATGCCGCCCCGAGCAGTGCCGATTCGCCCTGCAGTTCGGATGCGCAGAACTCGACATCCTGCATCGAGATGGGTTGTCCCCACTTGCAGGCCTCGTCGTAGATGCGGCGGATGAATGCCGCGGCCGGTCCGAAGACCCCGCCGCCGAAGATCACCTTCTCGGGGTTGAACAGGCTCACCAGGTTGGCTGCGCCCATACCCCACATCTCGATAGCCTTGTCGAGCACCTTCGTGGCAATATGGTCACCCTGCGCATAGGCGTCGAACACGTCGTGCGAGGTGACCTGTTCGATCGGTTTCTTAGATAATGCGCCCGAGTAGTTGCGCACGCACCGCAGGGCTCGCTGAGCCTGGATGGCGATGCCGTTACCCGAAGCGTAGTACTCGAAGCAGCCGCACGGAATATACTCTTCGGTATAGGGATACTGCAGGGCCATCCAGCCGGTAGCACCGACGATGTCGTTGGCACCGTGAATGATTCGATTGTCGAGGATTATGCCTGCACCGATACCGGTTCCCACGGCAAGATAGATTGCATTTTCGCACCCCCGGGCAGCGCCTTTCCAGACCTCGCCGAGGATATAGCACGTACGGTCGCTCTCGATGCATACGGTCACTTCGGGAGAACCGACCGCCTCCATGATACGTCGTTTGAGCGGATAGTCATCCCATCCGGGGATGTTGGGAGCCCATACCGTTTCGCGTTTCGAATAGACTATGCCCGGCACGCAGACGCCTATCGCATCGAGGCTCACGCCCGGGCTCTGTAGGCGCAGCTTATCGATGACATCGATAACCACCTGGCAGACAGCATCGCCAGTCGCGCCGTCGAGCAGACGAACCTCTTTCGAGTACATCTGGCCGGAGGAGTCGAACAAGGCCGCAGCGACCTTTGTCCCTCCCAAATCGACACCAATTATTGCCATAATTTCAAGTTAGAGTTTGTGTGGTTGTGTGTTAGAATCGGACAAATTTATGAATTATCGAGATCAAAAACAACTCGAACAGATATTTTATTTGCCAAAAAAGCCCTGCGGCATGATCTTTTTAAACCGAAATTTTAGTAGCTTTGTAATCGTTAGACACATACGCAATTTATACCTCCGAACGATTCGTTTTTATCAAACCATAAACTACTTCTACCATCATGAACAATATTCCCGATATCTTCTGGATCGTGCCGCTGGCTGCGGTAATCGCCCTCGCATTCGCATACGGCTTCTACCGCAGGATGAAACGCGAAAGCGAAGGCAACGACCGAATGAAGGAGATTGCCGCACACGTGCGTTCCGGCGCAATGGCATACCTCAAACAGCAGTACAAGATCGTAACGATCGTTTTCATCGTGCTGGCCATCTTTTTCGCAATCCTGGCCTACGGGCTCGGCGTGCAGAACAAATGGGTGCCCTTCGCATTCCTCACCGGAGGCTTCTTCTCGGGCCTGGCCGGATTCTTCGGCATGAAAACAGCCACCTACGCCTCGGCCCGAACCGCCGAAGCCGCCCGAAATTCGCTCAACCGCGGACTGAAGGTCGCTTTCCGGAGCGGTGCCGTGATGGGGCTTGTCGTCGTCGGGCTCGGGCTCTTCGACATCTCGCTCTGGTACATAATCCTCGACCGCTTCGTCGACGCCTCGGGCACCGACAAACTCGTCATGATGACTACCACCATGCTCACATTCGGAATGGGTGCATCGACGCAGGCGCTCTTCGCACGTGTCGGCGGCGGTATCTACACCAAGGCGGCCGATGTGGGTGCCGACCTGGTCGGGAAGGTCGAGGCCGGAATCCCGGAAGACGACCCACGAAATCCAGCTACAATTGCCGACAACGTGGGTGACAACGTGGGTGACGTCGCCGGCATGGGCGCCGACCTCTACGAAAGCTATTGCGGTTCGATACTGGCAACGGCAGCACTCGGTGCAGCGGCATTCGCCGTCACCGGCGACCTCGAAATGCAGACAAAGGCCGTCCTCGCCCCGATGCTCATCGCCGCAGTCGGCATTCTGCTCTCGATATTCGGAATCTACATGGTGCATACACGCGAAGGCGCAACGATGAAACAGCTGCTGCGGTCGCTCGGAACCGGTGTCAACACCAGCGCCGCTCTGATCGCCGTCTTCACCTTCGTGATACTATACCTGCTGCAGCTTCAGAACTGGGTCGGCATCTCCTTCTCGGTAATTACGGGTCTCGTGGCGGGAATCATCATCGGCCAGGCTACCGAATACTACACCTCGCACTCATACCGACCCACACGGCGCATCGCCGAAAGTGCAAAAACAGGCCCCGCAACCGTCATAATCTCGGGAATCGGCCTCGGTATGATCTCAACGGCCATTCCGGTCATAACGATCGGCGTTGCGATCATCCTGTCGTACCTGTGTGCCATCAACTTCGACGTGGCCAACATGCTTTCGGCCGGCAACCTCAGCATGGGACTCTACGGCATCGGCATCGCCGCCGTCGGAATGCTCTCGACGCTGGGCATCACGCTGGCAACGGATGCCTACGGACCGATCGCCGACAATGCCGGCGGAAATGCCGAAATGAGCGGCCTCGGCCCCGAGGTACGCCACCGCACCGATGCGCTCGACGCGCTCGGAAACACAACCGCCGCAACCGGAAAGGGATTCGCAATAGGTTCGGCCGCCCTCACGGCACTCGCACTGCTCGCCTCATACATCGAGGAGATCCGCATCCATATCGACCAGGCCGTACTGCTTCTGCCCTCGGGAGCCTCGGTTCCGGTAAAGGAGGCCTCGATACTCGACTTCATGGAGTACTACCAGATCAACCTGATGAACCCGTCGGTACTGATCGGAATATTCGTCGGAGCGATGATGTCGTTCCTCTTCTGCGGCCTCACGATGAATGCCGTGGGCCGAGCCGCACAAAGCATGGTCGAAGAGGTGCGCCGCCAGTTCCGCGAAATAAAAGGCATTCTCGAAGGAAAGGCTACTCCCGACTATGCCCGCTGCGTCGAGATCTCGACCCGCGGCGCACAGCGTGAAATGCTCGTTCCGGCCCTCATCGCCATAATCGTCCCGGTAGCCATGGGATTGCTGTTCGGCGTTGCCGGCGTCATGGGGCTACTGGTCGGCGGCCTCGGTTCGGGATTCGTACTGGCGATCTTCATGGCAAATTCCGGCGGAGCCTGGGACAACGCCAAGAAGTTCGTCGAAGAGGACAACCTCGGCGGTAAGGGTTCGGACTGCCACAAGGCAACCGTAGTCGGCGACACCGTAGGCGATCCGTTCAAGGATACGTCGGGCCCGTCGCTCAACATCCTCATCAAACTGATGAGCATGGTTTCGATCGTCATGGCCGGCCTGACAATCGTCTACCACCTCTTCTGATCCGGACCTGCCCCAGTAACAACACAGCCGCCCGACATGCATGAAGCTTGTCGGGCGGCTCGTCTGTCAGTCAACGGCTCATCTCAAGTGCAGATTATGAATGTTGCTCTGATGTACAGGTCCCAGTTCACGGGCCAAACCGCCTTCGGCCGTCTCCTTGTAGAGGCTCGGCAGATCGTGTCCGGTCTGTTTCATCACCTCCACCACGCGGTCGAAGCTCACACTGTGGTTGCCGTCGGAGTATGTCGCATAGATATTCGCATCGAGCGCCCGCGCCGCAGCCACGGCATTGCGTTCGATACAAGGCACCTGAACCAGTCCGCAAACCGGATCGCACGTAAGGCCCAGATGGTGTTCGAGAGCCATTTCGGCAGCATATTCGATCTGCGAGGGGGTGCCTCCGAATAGCTGGCAGGCCGCCGCAGCCGCCATGGCACACGCTACGCCGACCTCACCCTGACACCCAACTTCAGCCCCCGAAATCGAGGCATTCGCCTTGACCACATTCCCGAAAAGACCGGCCGTAGCCAATGCCCGCAGGATCCGTATCTCGCGGAAATCTCGTGTCTTGTAGAGATGGTACAACACCGCCGGCAGCACTCCGCTCGACCCGCACGTGGGGGCCGTCACGATCATTCCGCCCGAAGCGTTCTCCTCCGAAGTGGCCAGCGCATAGGCATAGATCTTTCCGCGGCTGTTCAGGCTGTCGCGATAACCGCTCGCCTTGACATAATATGTCGACGCCTTGCGTTTGACCCCCAGTCCCCCGGGCAGAACCCCTTCATTCGAAAGGCCGTTCTCGATCGAAGTGCACATCGCATCCCATATCGTATGCAGATAATCCCATATCCCCACACCCTCACACTCCTCGACATACTCCCAATAGTCACGACCTTCGCGATCGCACCAGTCGAGGATCTCGCTGATATGGTTCATCGAATACACATCGACATGTTCGATCGTCGACTCGTCGTCCACCACCGAACCGCCGCCGATACTGTATGCCCGCCAACTGTCGGTAACACGGCCTGCGACCAGGCATTCGAAAAGCATTCCGTTTGTATGCTTCGGCAGTACCTCCTCAGGCCGCCAGATGATCTCGACCGGCGCCACCGGTTCCAGAACATCCATAATGGCACGATCCGTCAGGTGCCCGCGTCCCGTTGCGGCCAGACTGCCGTACAGCGTAACGCGGAACGATTCGGCTTCGGGATGCCGTGCGGCAAATCGCGTAGCCGCCAGGTGCGGGCCCATCGTATGGCTGCTCGACGGTCCGCGACCTATTTTATATAATTCTCTCAGCGATTCCATGATCCATATTTCAGTTTCGACGCCCCAAAAATAACAAATACCGGATATTTTCACTAATTTTGAGCGGAAAGTTCACCTGATGGACGGAAATTTCAAATCCGTTTCAAAATATACGCCGACATTTGCACCATGAAAATACTTATCATTGAAGATGAAGATTCGCTGCGCGAACTGATGTCCCGCACGCTGACCAAAGAGAGATTCGTGGTCGAAACCGCCGCTACTTTCGCCGAGGCCGATGCTAAAATAGCTGCTTACAGCTACGACTGCATCCTGCTCGACATAATGCTGCCCGACGGCAACGGCCTTAAACTCCTCGAACATATCAAAAAACTCCGAAAACGTGACAACGTTATCATAATCTCGGCCCGCGACTCGCTCGACGACCGTATCCTCGGACTCGAACAGGGCGCCGACGATTACCTGCCAAAACCGTTCCATCTGGCCGAACTCCTCGCGCGTATCCGAAGCGTAATCCGGAGAACGCAGGGGAACGGGGCAATGACTTATGCAATGGGAAACGTGTCGCTCGACCCGGACAGCAATATGGTTCTGGTCGACGGCAAACCGCTCCAACTCCTCAAAAAAGAGTTCGACATACTGCTCTACTTCCTCCAGAGACCCGAACACCTAATCGACAAGGTCGCTCTGGCCGAAGCCGTGTGGGGCGACCATGCCGATCAGGCCGACAATTTCCACTTCGTCTACGCCCAGATGAAAAACCTCCGCCGGAAACTCGCCGATGCCCGCGCCTCGATCGAAATAAAATCGGTATACGGATTCGGTTACAAACTCACAATGCAGGACAACCAACAATAGAGAACCTCCACCACCCCCCCCACAAAACATGAAACTCATAGGTCGAATTTCACTGCGTCTGTCGCTCGTTCTCGCCCCCATACTCGTACTGTGGGCGGCAATGTTCTATTTCAAGATCATCGACCAGATAAACGACGAAACCGACGACTCGCTCGAAGACTACTCCGAGGTGATCATCATCCGCATGCTGGCCAACAAGTCCCTGCCCACGCAGGACGGCGGAACAAACAACGAATATACGATCACACCCGTCAGCCGCGAATATGCCATGTCGCGGCCTCACATATCATACTGCGACCGGAACGTATATATACACGAAAAGGGCGAAACCGAACCTGCCCGCGTCCTGACCACCATATTTCAGGATGCCGAAGACCAGTTCTACGAACTCACGGTCTCGACCCCGACATTCGAACGCGAAGATCTGTACCAGGCCGTATTCACATGGATCGTCGCGCTATATTTCCTGTTGCTGCTCGTCATTCTCGGCGTCACGGTATGGGTGCTCTACCGCAGCATGCGTCCGCTGTATGCCCTGCTCGAGTGGCTCGACGGGTACACCCCGGGCCTAAAGCATACAAAAGTTCCAAACGATACCTCGATCACCGAATTCCGCAAGCTCAACGAGGCCGCACAGAAGGCGATCGACCGTTCGGAGCACCTTTTCGAACAGCAGAAACAGTTCATCGGCAATGCCTCGCACGAACTGCAAACACCTCTGGCCGTACTTGGAAACCGTATCGACTGGCTGATCGACCGCACCAATCCAACCCGTGAGCAGCTGGATGACCTGATCAAAATGCATCATACCCTCAACCGGATCGTCAAAATGAACAAGGCACTGCTCCTGCTCACCAAGATCGATAACGGCCAGTTCCCCGAGAACAGCGACGTCGACCTAACATCAATGATCAACGAGCAGGTCGAAATCTTCGACGAGATCTACGCCTCGAACCGGATTGTCTGCCAGTGCAATCTTCCGGAGAAGGATTTTGTCGTCCGCATGAATCCATCCCTCGCCTCGACACTCGTCGGCAACCTGCTGAAGAATGCATACCTGCACACCGAGGCCGGCGGAAGCATAACCGTATCGATCGATCATCGGACGCTCGTCTGCGAAAACGACGGTCTCGCCCCGCTCGATGCCGACCGCATATTCGACCGGTTCTACCAGGGCACCAAGAAAGAGGGTTCCACGGGACTCGGACTCGCTCTGGTCAAGGCCATCTGCCGCTACTACGGCCTGCAGCTATCCTACGAATTCCGCAACCAGAAGCACCGTTTTACGGTCACGTGGCCATGATCGCATAAAAATTTTTGAAAAAATTTACCTTCTGCAACATATTTTAAATTCGCTTCAAAATCGGGCAATACCTTTGCAGTACGAAAACTAATAAAACATAGTATTAACAATAAAAATTCTGAAAACCATGAAAAAGACAATTTTTGCAATCCTGAGCGCAATACTTATCTCAACCGGCGTTGCCAAAGCCGATGAAGACCGTCCGATCACCGTATCGCAGCTCCCCGCAACAACCCAGCAGTTCATCCAGAAATACTACAAACAGGAGAAAGTCGCATTCGCCAAGAGCGAACGGGAGTTATTCGAGGTCAAATACGAAGTCTTATTCACCAACAGCACAAAGGTCCAGTTCGACCGTAACGGCGAGTGGACAGAGGTAGACGGAGAGCACGTATCGATTCCGACTGATCTGATTCCCGCACCTATTATGAATTACATCAAGACGAACTTCACCGATTACAAGATCGTCAAGATCGAACGAGACAAGCGCAAATATGAGGTCGAACTGTTGCAAGCCAACAATTTTGACATCTCGCTCGAGTTCGACAAGCAGTTCAACCTGATCGATATCGACTAAGGTGCACACCCGTAGAGCGTTGCATGCCTGATCGGCTGCAACGCTTTACCATGACGGGGGGGGCAGGAATCAACTGACGTCCACTGCACGACAAAATACGACCGGCTGCCAAATCCAGGGCGGCCGGTCATTTTTTGTAAGAATGGCGGAAGGCCCCGTTGGCCGTGATTATAAAACCACCGTCGGCCGTCCCTCCGACCGTCTCATATCGTACAACACATTCAGCGAACTACCCGAATGCAGGCCGGCAAAAACCATCTCGTCGGCAATATCCGTCACATACCAGTTGCGGATCTGCGCCGACGAAAAACTATGGCGCGAATAGCGGCGAAGCGAAACTATCAGCATTTTATCTTCGGCCACCGCTTCGGCCACGCCTTCCGGAAAACGCCTGTACAGGGTCCGTCCGAGAACCATGACCACTGGATGGCGGTTTGCGAGCAGACGCCCCAGCAGATGTCGCTCCAACGGCGAATGGAATCCGCTTATGACAACCTTTTCAGTACGTACAATGCCGGATACCCACGTGTCAGTACGCAACACGGTCTGATCGTCGACATTGCGTGATGCAAGGAACGAAACCAGATATCGGTTCAGTAGCGACGTATTGCCGAACATATCCATGAAAAAAGCGCAGGTTGCCGTATCTTACCCTAAACTCCGGCCTTCGCTGCCTTAGAACGAATAAGCGACACAAACAGCCCACGCCGGATATATGAGCGTGCATACGACATGCCGGTCGTAATGTACACGATCAATATCTGTTGCATGGGATGTCCGATTGTGTCGATCTCCGTTCTATTTCAAAGTTGCGAAGTTTGAGTTTAGAAGATCAAAACAATAACATCCAAAAAAATATGTATGTCCGGACGCTCCGGCATCCGGAACTGTTGCAAATATATCGAATCTTTTTGTTTAACGTCCAGAAATCCCGCCGAAAAATCAATACGGCATTCGCTGAACCGGCAAATTTCTGCGTGAAAGTCTTGAGCGTTCGGGGCCGGCAATAAACCGTAACAGAAAGCCCGGCGTGATCAGCCTTCAGGCATGGAGCCGTAAATCAATGTTTTGCCATCCGAAGAATGACTGGTTACGGCCCCGATCGCCGCTTACAGGCACCATCTCCATACAGTCTACAAAGTCCTCCCAGGCACAAAATTCCCGCTCACCCACCAGCAGAGTCCAATATCGAAGATATTCAACCGAAATCCATCCAAACACCGGAAATACACAACAGCAATCCCCAAAAGCCAACAAGCAGTTCCCGCCCCACCGACCCGTCCCCACAACAAATCATCCTCCCCCATGCTGTGATTATATCCTCATGCCATAATTTTTCTGCAAAAAGTTGCACTTTAATTTGGTCTATAAAATAAACTACCTTATATTTGCAATAACAAAAAGGACTGACAAAAGCGCGCAGGTCGGTTCCCTTAAGGCAACAAAATTTCAAAACAACCTGAAATTCAAAACAATTCAGACCATGGAAGACAAAGCAATCAACCAAAAAGAGAGTCTCGACCTCATCTCCGAGATGATTCGCAAGACCCGTAACCAGCCGTCGACAAGAAAGGATTTCGATGCATTCCTGCTCTACGGCTATTCAGCCGTCGCAATTGCCGTCATGGCATGGCTGGCGATCCGCCTGACCGGCAACATGCGATTCATGTTAATCTGGTTCGCCATGTTCCTGCCCTACCTGTGGATGTCGCTCACCGGCAAAAGCCGAAAGCCGGAGGTCACAACATATCTCGACAGCATGCTCGCAAACGTCTGGAAAGTCATCGGCAGCATGTTCGGACTCACCGTAGTCGCAATAGCCGCAATCGGCGCACTGATCGGCCATATCGACTTCTCGCTGATGATGCCCCTCTCGATTATCTACGGCGGCATAGGGACCTCTATGACCGGCCTCGTCATAAAAGAAAAATGGTTCGTATGGCCTCCCCTGGCAGGCCTGCTGGTTGCAATATACATGCTCATTACCGGCACATGCGACAATTCATGGAACCTGCTGTTCGGTGCTTCGTTCCTCTACTTCATGGTCATTCCCGCACACGTCGTACGGGCCAAAATCCAGTAACAATGCAGGAACTCGATCCTTTACTCCATTCCCAACTCCGACTGGCAATAGTATCGCTGTTACTCTCGGTCGAGGAGGCCGACTTCAACTACCTCAAGGAGCAGACACAGGCCACTTCCGGCAATCTGAGCGTACAGATCGACAAACTCTCCGCTGCCGGATACATCGACGTACGCAAGGAGATCGTCGGCAGGAAGACCCGCACCTCATGCCGCCTTACCGACAAGGGCCGTGCGGCATTGGACAACTATGTCGCTTCGCTCAAGGAGTATCTCGGCAAGATTCTTTGATTGATGCGCGGCAGGGCCGCCGTTGGTTGACGACCAAATCTCCGGCAGCAGCCCAACGTCCGTAAGATTAATGACATCCGCCCGGCCCATACGGTCAGGCGGATGTTTTTACAGGCTGTATTCGCCGTATTGCTGTTATCCGCCGTCACGGTTACCCAGCCTCAACGCGAGGGATCCGGGGGGGGCACTGCAGCCGGCCACCGGATACGTGACCCGTTTTATGCTGACCTGCCACCGGCCGTTCTGCCAACAGCATATCGGTACGACCGTCGCTGGCAGCCTCTCGATCAGGCAAATACAGGATGTCCGCCTCCAGCAAGCGCAAAAAAAAACGACAGACCTCAAAGTCTGTCGTTCAATCATCGCACTCATGCACCCTTTCAGTGCACCTTGCGGAGAGTGGGGGATTCGAACCCCCGGTACAGTTACCCGTACGGCAGTTTAGCAAACTACTGGTTTCAGCCACTCACCCAACTCTCCGGGCCGCTTCTCTGAAACATTTCTGTTAAGCGGGAACAAAAGTAGATCAAAATTGCCAAAATACCAAATATAATGGCAAGAAAATCTCATATCCACGGATGCCACACGTTAAGTTTGGCTCACCCGACGGCCGAAGCGGCGGCAGATCCTCCGCACGGAGCCGATTTCAGCCACCTCCGCCCCACATCCGATCCACACCCGGCAGTCACCATCCGATGCACAAACATACGAACGGCACTCCCGGGGCCAGTCCGTTAGATGATACCTGCCTCGCGCAGGATATCGTACACCGCATCGGCCGTAGCTATGCGGTCGATACGGTCGCAGTTGGCAAGGAAGACCAGCAGTATACCCTTGTCCGGAATCCGGCCGGCATAATTCAGGTAACCGCCGTTGTCACCCAGATGATAGATACAGTCGCTGCGGCCCGGCGTGCGCTGAATGAACCAGCCGTAGCCGTAACCCGTATCGACATTGTATCCGTAGGCGGCATCCTCCGGAATCATCACATGCGGCGTCCAGGCCTCTCGCTTCGACTCCTCGCCGATTATGGAGTTCCCGCGCAGGGCCTTCTCCCACAGTGCGAAATCGTGAAGCGACGAATAGAGACAACCGTCAGCCTTCGAAGCATAGAATGCCGTCTCGCCGTAATCGCACTCGACATACCCGCCCGCACTCTCGTCGAACGTATATCCGTGCGACATCGATGGTATATAGCGCCCCGCCTCGAAATAGAGCGTCGAATCCATCCCCGCAGGTCCGAATATGTTGCGGCGCATGTACTCCTCGAACGGCACACCGGTCACACGCTCCACAATCTGATATATCAGCTGGTAGGTCGGGTTTACATATTCATATTGCGTCCCGGGTTCGAAATTCAGGCGGTCGAGGTCGATCATGTAGCGGCACGACTCGACATCGGTCGAATAGTATACGAAATCGTGGTCGTCGCGCGGACGGGCATCGGGAATACCCGACGTATGGCTGAGGATATGACGCATGGTGATCGAGTCGTAAAAACCGGCCTTGAACTCGGGGAAAAACCTGCTCAACGGGTCGTCGAGCGACAACTCGCCCCGTTCGGCCAGCTGCAGGATCGCCGTGGCCGCAAACTGCTTCGAGATCGACGCCAAACAGAAATTCGTCTGCGGCGTTATCGGCTCGCCGGTTTCGAGGTCCGCCAGCCCGTAACACTTCTCGAACAGGATGCTGTCGCCCTGCATCAGCAGTACGGCCGTCCCGGGAGCCGCCGGATCGGGATACAGCGACGAAAACAGTTCATCGATGCGCTGCACGGGATCGGGAGCCGGATTGCACGAAATCATCAACATAGCCACAAATGCAACCAGACAGGTTCTCATTGCTCGTCCTCCCCGGTCGGATAGCGCAGATACTTACCCCAAGGGTCACGTGTCAGGGCCGGACGCAACCGGTCGTCATGCATCACGTCGACATAGTCCATCGGGCGGCCGTCGACATATATCGTACGGTAAACCAGCCGGAAACCGTGGCTGTAATCGACATACCAGTCGACATGGCCCGTATAGACCGGCTGGATCGGCTTGCCGTCGAGGCGGTGCCAGCCATAGAGGGCCAGGCGGTGCGAACGGGGATTCATCAGTATGCTGTCGGTAATGACCACATCCTTCTTGATGCCGGCGATCAGACCCGTACGTCCCTGCCGCTGCGACTCGATGATCGAATCATGCTGCACGAAGGTTGCCCAATCCTCGCGGCGCTCGGTCAGCGGACGGGGTTCGAGCTTCACCACCGCCGCCGCATAGACATCGTCGCAGATCTTGCTGGTCGAGAGGAAACATCCGAAACTGTCGGCTATCTTCTGAGCCGTCGCCGGCTGCATCGGCACACGTATGAAATCGCTGTCGCAACCCACCGAGAGATAGTCCGGCATCACATAATAACGCACCTCCACTGCCCTGCCGTCCACCTCGACCGAGGTGCGGATCTCGGCCATGCGGCGCATGAAATCGGGGAAATTCCCGTCAAGGATCTCCGCCAGGATCAGCTCTTCACGCTCATCGGGATCAACCCCCATGAGTTTCTCGGCAAACTGACTGCCTGTCAATGCCGATGCCTTGCGCGCCGGCAGGCCCTTTACTTTACCAGTACGCTCCGACACCCTTACCGTGGAGCACGAAACGGCAACCGCCGCTACCAGCAGCAGATGCAGCAGAACTACATATTTACGCATATCGAACGTTGTTATGGTTTCGGGCAAAGTTAAACAAATCGGCTCCGGTTTGCAATGATCGGGTAAAATAAGTGTAAAATGTTGGTCGAATGTGTGTATATCGTGATTTTTAATGTATCTTTGCAAGCACCTATGCAGGTTATTGAAGGTTATTGAAAAAGGTTAGTTAATTTTTTGCAGCATCAATGAATATCAATGCGATTAGCGTCTCATTCGCAGAGAAACAACATGCACAATATGCCGAACGCATCTGCACGTTGATCTACGAATCGGCATTGCAACGCGGTACGGGCATCGCCAAACGGTCGCCCGAATACATAGCAGCAAAAATCAACGGCGGAAAGGCCGTCGTGGCGCTGGATGGCGACAAACTGGTCGGATTCAGCTATATCGAATGCTGGGGTCACGGCGACTATGTCGCCACGTCGGGTCTGATCGTCGATCCCGAATACCGCCATATGGGCCTCGCCGCACGAATCAAGGAGAAGACTTTCGAACTGGCCCGAAAACGATTCCCGTACGCCAAAATATTCAGCATAACAACCTCGCTGCCGGTCATGAAACTCAACTCGCGACTCGGATACAAACCAGTCACCTTCTCCGAACTGACTCAGGACGAGGAGTTCTGGCAAGGTTGCCAGGGATGTTGCAACTACGACATCCTCCAACGAAACAACCGACGCATGTGCCTCTGTACAGGAATGCTCTACGATCCCAATGTGCCGGTCGAAAAACATTCGTGGTGGTCGCCATACATCATGATGTTCAAAAACCGAATGCGAAAGATATTCCACTTGAAGTAAGGTTTCCCGGCCCCTCTCCGGGCGTCTCGCAAAACGCGAAGACCGTACTTCTCAATACATCGGCCGATCCAGTTCAATACGACCGGATGCGGCCTGTCGGGCCCCGATCGACACGCCGCCCGCAAAAAAAAAACAGCAAACAACAAAAAATTCTCAAAATAGATTCACAGCAATGGAAAAGAAAAAAGTCGTTCTGGCGTTCAGCGGAGGTCTCGACACCTCGTTCTGCGTCAAATATCTCTCCGAGGAGAAGGGTTATGATGTCTACACGGCAATAGCCAATACGGGCGGTTTCTCCGACCAGGAGCTCGCCTCGATCGAGGAGCGTGCATACCGCCTCGGTGCAAAGTCGCACGTCTCGCTCGACATCACTCAGGAATACTACTCGAAAAGCATCCGATACATGGTCTTCGGAAACATCCTGCGAAACGGTACATACCCAATCTCCGTATCGTCCGAACGAATTTTCCAGGCAATGGCTATAATCCGGTACGCCAAGAAGATCGGTGCGCACTACGTGGCTCATGGCTCGACCGGCGCCGGAAACGACCAGGTACGGTTCGACCTCACGTTCCAGATCCTCGCTCCCGAAATCGAGATCCTCACCCCGACCCGCGACATGGTCCTGACCCGCGAGTATGAGATCAACTACCTCAAGGAGCACGGTTACGAGGCCGACTTCAAGAAGATGGAGTACTCGATCAACAAAGGCCTCTGGGGAACCAGCATCGGCGGCAAGGAGACTCTGCACTCCGACCAGACGCTGCCCGAAAGCGCATATCCAAGCCAGATCACCGCAACCGGCGAGGAGCGTCTCAAACTGACATTCGAAAAGGGTGAGCTGGCAGCCGTCAACGGCCAGACGTTCGACAACAAGGTCGAGGCAATCCGCCTCGTCGAGAAGATCGGTTCGAAGTTCGGCATCGGCCGCGACATGCACATCGGCGATACGATCATCGGCATCAAGGGCCGGGTGGGATTCGAAGCCGCCGCCCCGATACTCATCATCGCCGCACACAAGATGCTCGAAAAACATACCCTCACCAAGTGGCAGCTCTACTGGAAGGATCAGGTGGCAACCTGGTACGGAATGTTCCTGCACGAGGCTCAGTACCTCGAGCCGGTGATGCGCGACATCGAGTGCTTCCTCGACAATGCGCAGCAGAACGTTACCGGTACCGTCGAACTGATCCTGCGCCCATACTGCTACACGCTCGTGGGTGTCGATTCGACCTTCGACCTGATGAAGACCGACTTCGGCGAATACGGCGAGGTCAACAAGGCCTGGACCGCCGACGATGTCAAGGGCTTCACCAAGATACTGGGCAACCAGATGAAGATTTACTACAACGTTCAAAAACGCAACGGAAAGTGATCAGGGTCGGAATAATCGGAGGCGCCGGATATACGGCCGGCGAACTGCTGCGCCTGCTCATCAACCACCCGCAGGTCGAGGTGGCGTTCGTGCATTCGCAGAGCAACGCCGGCAACCGCATCTGCGACATACACGGCGGGCTTTACGGTGAAACCGAACTGCGTTTCTGCGACACGTACGACCTCTCGTCGGTCGACCTGCTCTTCATGTGCTCGGCGCATGGCGAGAGCCGCCGCTTCTGGGAGGCAAACCCGAGACCCGCAGGGCTCAGGGTGATAGACCTCGCACAGGACTTCCGCGACGAATCGGACGGATATGTCTACGGCCTGCCCGAGGTCAATCGCGAACGTATCCGCAAGGCCGTCTCGGTGGCCAACCCGGGATGTTTCGCCACGGCAATCCAGCTCGCGCTGCTGCCTCTGGCCGCAAACTCGATGCTCGCTTCCGAGATCAACGTCACGGCAATTACCGGTTCGACGGGTGCGGGAGTGAAGCCGAGCCAGACCACACATTTCAGCTGGCGCAACGACAATATCTCGGTCTACAAGGCCTTCGAGCACCAGCATCTGCTCGAGATACGCCGCACGCTGCAGAACCTGCAAACGGGATTTGCCGCCGGCATCAATTTCATCCCGATGCGCGGTGATTTCGCCCGCGGCATCCTCGCCTGCGCCTATACCGATTCGGCACTGACGCTCGAAGAGGCCGTTGCACTCTACTCCGATTTCTATCGCGATGCTGCATTTACGTTCGTCGCAAACAAGAATGTGGATATCAAGCAAGTAACAAATACAAATAAAGCATTGGTTTATCTCGAGAAGCACGGTTCGAAGCTGATGGCCGTATCGGTTATCGACAACCTCCTCAAGGGTGCGTCGGGCCAGGCCGTGCAGAACATGAACCTGATGTTCGGGTTCGACGAGCGCGAGGGTCTGCACCTCAAACCGAATGCTTTTTAATTAATAGACAACCAGATGAATCTGTTCGAAGTATATTCGCTTTACGACGTGGAACCGGTTCGCGGAGAGGGATGCTACGTCTACGACGATGCCGGCCAAAAGCACCTCGACCTCTATGGCGGCCATGCCGTCATCTCGATCGGCCATTCGCACCCGCACTACGTCGAAATGCTCTCACAGCAGGTATCGCGGTTGGGGTTCTACTCCAACTCGGTCAAGAACTCCCTGCAGACACGTCTCGCCGAACGGCTCGGACACATGTCCGGCTACGACGACTACCGGCTGTTCCTGTGCAACTCGGGCGCCGAAGCAAACGAAAACGCCATCAAGCTGGCCTCGTTCCAGTCGGGCAAAGCCAAGGTGCTGGCATTCAGAGAGGCCTTCCACGGACGTACGTCGGGTGCCGTAGCCGCAACCGACAACCCGAAGATAGTCTCGCCGTTCAACCGGACCGCAAACGTCGAGTTCGTGCCGCTGAACGATATCGAAGCCGTAGAGAAAAAACTTGCTTCGGGAGAGTTCTGCGCCGTACTGATCGAAGGCATACAGGGCGTGGCCGGAATCAAGATGCCGGCAGATAATTTTCTGCGTGCACTGCGCGAGGTTACAAAGCGTTACGGCGTTTATCTCATACTCGATGAGATACAGTCGGGGTATGGTCGTACTGGTCGATTCTTCGCCCACCAGTACGCCGGAATTCGCCCCGACCTGATCACCGTCGCCAAAGGTATCGCCAACGGTTTCCCGATGGCCGGAGTGCTGATCTCACCGGAGTTCGAGGCGCGCACCGGCATGCTCGGAACCACATTCGGAGGCAATCACCTGGCCTGCGCCGCAGCTCTTGCTGTACTTGATGTAATGGAACAGGAAAATCTGATTGCCAACGCCGAACAAGTCGGCAGCTATCTGCTCGACGAGTTGAAAAAGATGCCCAAGCTGAAGGATGTCCGCGGCCGCGGCCTCATGATCGGCATCGAGGTCGAGGGGTCGGCTCCGGAGATGCGGCGTCGGCTGCTCTTCGAGAAGCACATATTCACGGGCGGTGCCGGTGCTACGACTGTACGTCTGCTGCCGGCATTGTGCATCGGCCGTCAAGAAGCCGACATGTTCCTCAATGCATTGAACGAGATTTTGTAACGAATCATACACTTACGAAAACGATGAAGAAATTTACCTGCGTCGAAGATATAGGCGACCTGCACGCTGCCGTCGCCGAAGCGCTCGAAATAAAGTGTGACCGTTTTGCATACACCTCGCTCGGCCGGAACCGGACCCTGCTGATGATATTCTTCAATTCGAGCCTGCGTACGCGCCTCAGCACACAGAAGGCTGCCATGAACCTCGGAATGAATGTCATGGTGCTCGACGTGAACCAGGGCGCATGGAAACTCGAAACCGAACGCGGCGTGGTAATGGACGGCGACAAGGCTGAACATCTGCTTGAGGCAATTCCCGTAATGGGTTCATACTGTGATATTATCGGCGTCAGGTCTTTCGCCCGCTTCCAGAGCAAGGCCGAAGATTACGAGGAGCGCGTTCTCGAACAGTTCATACGTTATTCGGGACGTCCGGTATTCAGCATGGAGGCCGCAACGCGCCACCCGCTGCAGAGTTTTGCCGACCTGATCACCATCGAAGAGCACAAGACCAAGGAGCGCCCGAAGGTGGTCATGTCGTGGGCCCCGCATCCCAATGCCCTGCCGCAGGCCGTACCCAACTCCTTTGCCGAGTGGATGAATGCCGCAGGCTATGACTTCGTGATAACCCACCCCGAGGGCTACGAGCTCGATCCGCGGTTCGTCGGCCATGCCAAGGTCGAGTATGACCAGGAGAAGGCCCTGGCCGGAGCCGATTTCGTATATGCGAAGAACTGGGCCGCCTATGCCGATCCCAATTACGGAAAGGTGTTGAGCCGCGACCGCAGCTGGACCATCGACTCGAAGAAGATGGCGCTCACAGACAACGCCTTTTTCATGCACTGCCTGCCCGTGCGCCGCAACATGATAGTTACGGACGAGGTGATCGAGTCGCCGCGCAGCCTTGTGATTCCGGAGGCGGCAAACCGTGAAATTTCGGCCCAGGTGGTCATAAAACGCCTGCTCGAATCCCTTTAGACCATTCGCGAAATGGGTGCCCGGGACAGTTCCAGTCCGGCGAACATAAAATACCCAGTGGAACAGAGGGGGGGAGAAAAAATTATCAACGGGACTGGTGAATTATCCGAAGACATGACACCAAGGCGCAGATTCAGGCACCGAGCAGAACAGACTTAGAACAAAAAAGCCATATATGCAAGACCATATTACAGTAGTCAAGATCGGCGGCAACGTCATCGACAACGAGGAGGCGTTGCAGCGGTTCATTGCCGATTTCGCCCGCCTGCCCTATCCGAAGATCCTCGTGCACGGAGGCGGCAAAATGGCCACGCGGCTGAGCGAGAAGCTCGAAATCCCGACACAAATGATCAACGGACGTCGCGTAACCGACCGCCAGACGCTCGATGTGGTGACGATGGTCTACGCCGGCCTGGCCAACAAGAACATAGTCGCCGGTCTGCAGGCCCGGGGTTGCAATGCGATCGGCATGTCGGGCGCCGATGCCAACATGATTCCGGCAACAAGGCGTCCCGCCCAGCCGATAGATTTCGGATTCGTCGGCGACATCGATGCCGCCCGTATCAATACGGATTTCCTGAAGACGCTGCTCGATGCACGGATCGTTCCGGTCTTCTGCGCCATAACCCACGACGGACACGGATCGCTGCTCAACAGCAATGCCGACAGCGTCGCTTCGGCCGTCGCTATCGCCGCTTCCCGAATCGCACCGACCGACCTGATGCTCTGTTTCGAGAAACGGGGCGTATTGCGGGATGTCGATGACCCGGATTCGGTCATTGCCGAGATAAATCCGGAAAACTACCAACAACTGCGCTCGGAGGGCGCCATCAGCAAAGGAATGATCCCGAAGATTGACGAAGCCTTCCGGGCCCTCGGAGCCGGCGTCGCCAGCGTAACAATAAAACATTCGGCCGAACTGACCGAAAACAGCGGTACACTCGTCACCGGCTGCAAAACAAACAATTAAACAACCCGCCATGTTGGACAAGAAATTACTCAATGAGACCATCGCCCTGCTCGACAAACTCATATCACTGCCCTCGGTTTCGCGCGAAGAGACCGCCACGGCCGATGCGGTATGCATGTTCCTGCGCAGCAAGGGCATCGCTCACAACCGCCTGTTCAACAACGTCTGGGCACTGAGCCGCGATTACGATCCGGCAAAACCGACCCTGATGCTCAACTCGCATCACGATACGGTAAAGCCATCGCCCGCATATACCGACAACCCCTTCACGCCCATTCATCGCGATGGACGCATATACGGGCTCGGCAGCAACGATGCCGGTGCATCGGTGGTGACACTCATAACCACCTTCTGCTCGTATTACGATGTCGACCTCCCGTTCAACCTGCTGCTGGCCATCACGGCCGAGGAGGAGGTGATGGGTGAGCACGGCATGCGGGCCCTGCTGCCCGAACTGGAGCGTCGCAACATAAACGTATCGATGGCGGTTGTCGGCGAACCTACAGGAATGAATGCCGCCGTCGGCGAGCGCGGACTGGTGGTGCTCGACTGCACGGCCCACGGCAAAAGCGGACATGCCGCCCGCGAGGAGGGTGTGAATGCCATTTATGCCGCAATCAAGGATATCGACCGGCTGCGCTCATTCCGTTTCGAGAAGGAGTCGCAGCTGCTCGGCCCGATAAAGATCACAGTAACGCAGATCGCCGCCGGAACGCAGCACAATGTCATCCCCGACGAGTGCCGGTTCGTCGTTGACGTCCGCACAACCGATGCCTATACCAACGAGCAGACCGTCGAGCTGCTGCGCAATGCGATCGACTCGGATGCCGTACCGCGTTCGACACGTGTCCGCGCCTCGGCCATCGACGATTCGCATCCGCTGGTCCGCGCAGCCGTGGCCCTCGGACGGAAAACGTTCGTCTCACCCACAACGTCCGACATGGCGCTCATGGCGGAATTCCCGTCGCTAAAGATGGGAGTCGGTGAATCGGCCCGTTCGCACACCGCCGGCGAATATATCCTCGAACAGGAGCTCGAAGAGGGACTCGAACTCTATCACCGCTACATCGCACAGCTTGCCAAAGAATTAAACCAAAAGCAATAAAAACGACCAAAACACCATGATACTCTGGAACAAAGGCTTCGAGCCGGACAAGAAAATCGAAGAATTTACCGTGGGTAACGACCGCAAGCTTGACCTGCGGCTTGCAAAATACGACGTCGAGGGTTCGATGGCGCACATACGCATGCTCGAAACGATCGGGCTGCTGACCCGTGAAGAACTCGACAAGCTGCTCGAAGCACTGCAGGAGATCTACGTTTCGGCCGAGAACGGCACCTTCGTGATCGAGGATGACGTCGAGGATGTACACTCGCAGGTCGAGACACTGCTGACTCGCAAACTCGGCGACATCGGCAAGAAGATCCACTCGGGACGTTCGCGCAACGACCAGGTCCTGGTCGACCTTAAGCTCTTCATGCGCGACGAACTGCGGGCCATCGCCGACAGCGTCCAGCAACTCTTCGACCGCCTGCAGCTGCTCAGCGAACAGCACAAGGATACGCTCATGCCCGGCTATACCCACCTCCAGATCGCCATGCCATCATCATTCGGACTCTGGTTCGGGGCCTATGCCGAGGCGCTGATCGACGATGTGCAGCTGTTAGGCGCTGCATACCGCATTGCCGACCAGAATCCGTTGGGTTCGGCCGCCGGTTACGGGTCGTCGTTCCCGCTCAACCGTCGCATGACGACCGAACTGCTCGGATTCGAAACCATGCACTACAACGTCGTGGCCGCTCAGATGAGCCGCGGAAAAACCGAACGTGCCGCCGCATACGCCATCGCAGCAATCGCTTCGACACTCGGACGCTTTGCGATGGATGTCTGCCTGTTCATGAGCCAGAATTTCGGGTTCGTGTCGTTCCCCGACGAGTTCACGACAGGTTCGAGCATCATGCCCCACAAGAAGAATCCAGACGTCTTCGAGATCATGCGCGGAAAATGCAACCGCCTCCAGGCCGTTCCCAACGAAATCTCGCTGTTGACAACAAACCTGCCGATCGGCTACCACCGCGACCTGCAGCTGCTCAAGGATATCATCTTCCCCGCCACGACCGAAATACGTTCGTGCCTCGAGATGTGCGACTTCATGCTGCAGCACATCCGCGTCAACAAGAATATCCTCGACGACCGCAAATACGACTACCTCTTCACAGTTGAGGATGTCAACCGGCTCACGCTTGCCGGCACACCGTTCCGCGAGGCCTACCGCCAGATAGGCATGCAGGTTCAGAACGGGACCTACCACCCGACCCGTGAGGTGCACCACACCCATGAGGGGAGCATCGGTAACCTCTGCAACGCCGAAATCGCCGAGAAGATGAAACGCGCGATGGCCCAGTTCAAAAAACGGTAAACGGTCCGCCCCAAACAAAGTCCTGTGCCCCGCCTCATGAAACGGATCCTTATCCTGCTCGGGACAGCAGCACTCGCATTGGGCATTCTCGGCATCTTCGTACCGCTCCTGCCCACGACGCCGTTCCTGCTACTCGCGGCATGGCTCTATGCACGCTCATCGCCAAAACTCTACCGGCGGCTGCTCGACCACAAGCGTCTCGGCCCCTACATCACCAATTTCCGTGTCTATCGCGCCATACCGCTGCGGGTCAAATTCGTATCCGTATCGCTCGTATGGGCCACCCTGCTCTACTGCATATTCGAAGTTGTCGAGGCGCTTTGGCTGCAGATCGGCCTGGGAGCGCTTGCACTGGCACTTACTCTCCACATACTATCGTACAAGACCCTCAAAGCGAAACCCGACGGTACACCGTCCGAGGCTCCGGCCGCAGAGGACTCACCGGACCGGATTCCGCAAGTGCCGGATGAGCGGCCTGACAGGCAACATTCAGCGTAAATCTTAAACAAACTTCAAACTGCTTCCGAAAGGAACTTCAGTCTGAGTCCGAAAGGAAGGTACTTCAATCTGAACCCGAGGAGGGGGGGGGAAATAAATGAACTTCCGCGGTAACCCCATTGTGGTTTCTGTATTATGGCGCTTCTGTGTGACGCGCATCAGCACCGATTCCGGAGCAAGCGCACGCCACTCGAATACAAGCAACGAATAAAAGGGCGGTCCTCATTTCGAAAGACCGCCCAAGTCATATATATAATAAACCTAATCCAGTCGTCTAATCGCAGGCCACGGTCTGCGAACCGCCGCTGTTTTCGATATTCAGTATCGAAGGTCTGCCCTTGTAATAGATCTTCGAACCGCCCGAATTCTCACCCGTCAGAGCCTCCGTCACCGTGATCGAAAGCACGCTGCCACCCGAAACATCCACATCGGCACGCGCCACCGAAAGGTCATAACCGCTGAAATTCGATCCGCCCGAACAATCGATGTCGGCACGCCGACACTCACCGGCAACAACGGCCGTCGATCCGCCCGACAGGTCGAACGAAGCATCATCCAGCAACATCGCATCGGCCGAATAGATCTCGCTGCCGCCCGATGCCGTAAAGTCGCGATACTGCGACAACGATGCTATAACCGTCACATCGAGATTCTTGTACCGACGCGCATCGACCGTAAAGATCACATCATCACGATCGAACTCGGCCTTTATATACTGTTGGACATTCTCGTGGGTGCGGATCACCGCCTGTCCAGCCGGGATTCCGTCGTCAAGCACCAGCTTAATTCCATCACCGACCTCGATCTCGTAAATATTACCGGGAATCGTCATATTCCGGTCCGTAATCTCACCCTCGGGAACTATGTAGTCGGAACAGGCCGCCAGAAAAGCCGCCCCGAGAATCAAAAACAATCTTCCTGTCATAGTCACTACAAATTTAAGCGGCGCAAAGTTATCCAAAAAAACAAGAGCTGTCAAATCAGTCGGCAATATTTTCGCACAGCAGTTGCACAGGTCACCGCTTTTTTGCTAAATTTGTGGAACCATCTCTAAAACCTACACGCAATGGAAGTAATCGACAACACCCCTAAAAAACAGATGCCGCCTGCAAACCATCTGATCGAAGCCATTCTGGTTACGATTTTCTGCTGCCTGCCCTTCGGAATCGTCGCCATAATCTATGCCGCAAAGGTCGAAGGAGCCTTCTACGCCGGTGATGAGGATGAGGCCTTGCGACTCTCTCAGAATGCCCGCAAATGGTCGATCATCGGTTTGATCTGCGGCCTTGTCGCAATATTGCTGTATATACTCATGATGATACTCGGTGTCGGCCTGAGCATATTCGAAAGCGGATATTGATCTGTTGTAAAATGAAGCAGGCCGATTCCATCACGGATTCGGCCTGCTAAAAAAAGCGACGGGTCGGATTTTACAGGCAAGTTTTTTGTTTTATTTCATCATCACAAACACACATTCTTATCCCTTTTATCATCACACGACCGTCCCGTCGCCATATGTTAATCAACACTCGGGACACGTCCTGTCCCAGAGCTCTTTTCAAAGATACGGAAAAATTAACAATCTCACAAATTTCTTGTAAAAAATAATTTGTGCCGCAGACACGTACGGTTTGTTAAGCATTTGGCTGAATACCGGAATGCCGCCTGAGAGTCTGCACATCGTCCGCATACCGTGGTACCCTCTGTGCTCCTGGAAGCCTGTCACTATGCATCATGCGACTGCCCGCGGCGGTACTCCCCGAACGAGAACCCACGCTCCCTGAAAAATGCCCTCCGGAATGTCGATACCGAATTGAATCCGCTCCGTTCGGCTATCTCGGCAACACCCATACCCGGATTCTCATCCGAAATGCGGCAGGCCTTGTCGATTCTGAACGAATTGACAAAATCATAAAACGACATCTCGAGTTTATGATTCAGATATGCCGACAGGTATGTACGGTTCGTTCCCAGCGCAAGAGCCAGATCATTCAGCGTCAACCGCGGATTCAGATAGAGTTGCTCCTCCGACATCAGTTTGTCGAGCATCTCACGCCTTATAACCGTTTTCGGAACGGCATTCGCATCCGGTTCCCCGTCAGCTGTCTCCATGCTGCCGGCAGCCTCGTCCGCCGGTACGACCTCACCGGTCAATTCGGCAGGATCCTCCATCTTGACCTCGACCTGCCGGCGCGTGAATACGAACAGCAACCCCCACCCGACAAGCGAAACCGTATAATAGACTATGTAGATCAGATTGGCCCGGTAGACATAGCACAACGCCCACAATATCAGGCATACGATCCAGACCCCTATGACGGCGAGGAACCAGTTCAGCGAAATGTTTTCAAGATTCGAGTAGTTGTTCTCCAGATACCGGTTGAAGCACCTCAACGTTCTGAACATGATCGTCACAACGCACATGCTCAGCAGCGCGACGAACCCCATCTCGACATACAGCACCGTCATGCTGCCCGTGACGGCATATGCCACCGTGAATGCCAGGAATACCGCCATCACCGACAGGATCCTTTTCATCGTCACCTTGTGCGGGATCAGGGTCTCGAATATGAATACCGCACATATCCCCACCAGCCACATGTCGATTGTGAACAGCAGGGTCATCCAGTATGTCGACTCGAATATCGCCGGCACCAGATGCAGCACATCCTTCACCTCACCGAAGGCAAATATCAGCATGACATATCCCAAAATTGTCTCCAACCGCGTACGACTCTTCGAACACAGAATCAGCAGCGAGGCAAACAGGAAAAACATGAAGGAAAAACCCTGCAAAAAATATGTCAGTCTCTCAAGAAACATGAAATCACATCAATGTCCGATCACAGCATGAACTTCGGTTATGAATCTATCTGTCACCGTGAACCACATATAAACATTACATTCGTCCCGACAGCATACGGTCCTAACGTCACATTACAAACCGTGCGTTTGGGTTCAGGCGCGCCCCCGCGCCGTAAGGCTCAGGTCGGCCAGCGCTATGGCCGCAACCGCCTCGACAACCACAACCGCCCGCAATGCTATACATGCATCATGACGGCCGTGTATGGTCAACTCCTCTACTCTGCCCGCTGCAAAATCGTATGTCTGTTGCGGGCGCGAAATACTTGGTGTAGGTTTGATTGCCACACGCACCACGATCTCGTTTCCATTAGTGATACCGCCGTTGATACCGCCGTCATGATTCGTGGAAGTATGGCCTTCGGCATCCACTATCGGGTCGTTGTTTTCCGACCCGCGCAGACGTGCCGATGCGAATCCCGCACCGAATTCGACCCCCTTGACCGCCGGTATCGAGAAGAGCAGATGGCTCATCACGCTCTCCACCGAATCGAAAAACGGTTCGCCGACACCCGCCGGCATTCCATCGATACGGCACTCCACCACTCCGCCGACCGAATCGCCCGCACGAAGAGCCTCTTCGATCGTCGCCGCAAAGCGTGAAGTATCCTTCTCGCCGCCGATCTCGACAAGCCGGGTTTTGAAATCCAGCTCGGGCAGCATCTTCTTCGCCACCACTCCCGCCGCGACAAGAGCCAGCGTCAAACGTCCCGAGAAGTGTCCGCCTCCGCGCGGATCATTGTACCCGTCGAATTTGCGGCGGGCAGTCAGGTCGGCATGCGAAGGGCGCGGGTGTTGAAGCAGCGAAGCATAGTCGGAAGAGCGGGTATTCGTATTCTCGAAGCAGACCGTCAACGGTGCTCCCGTCGTATGGCCCTGGTAGAGGCCCGAAACGATCTGCGGACGGTCGGGTTCGCGGCGCGGGGTCGTACCGCGTGCACCTCCGGCGCGTCGTGCCAGGTCGGTTGCAAAGTCATCCTCCGAAAGTGGTATGCCGGCACGGACGCCATCTATCGTAACGCCTATGCCTCCTCCGTGGGATTCGCCCCACAGGGTCACTCTGAATATTTTCCCGAAGCTGTTCAATTTCGATGCAGTTTGGTTGCTTAATCTCCACAAAATTACATAAAAACTTCAATAAATCAAAAATATGTTCTGCCGGGACACTCCCGCACTATCCACGGCCAGCGACGGCCAATCAGAGTCCACAATTTTGACAAAACCGGCCGAATTTTGTCCGATTGGTTACGGATCCTAATCATTTCGGCCGGATTCAATAACTTTTTCACATCGCGATAGGGCAAAATAAATTATATTTGTCTTATATTTGTCTGTGAAAAAAATCAAAACAAAAAGAACCCTATGTTGCGCGAATTGATAGCCGTCGGTCTGGGCGGCATGCTGGGCAGTATGGCACGCTATGCAATGTCGTCGCTGTGGCTGGCCGGATGCTCTGCCGGCGCATTCCCTACCGGAACTTTCTCGGTCAATGCCGTCGGTTCGCTCGCAATTGGATTCCTGATGGCTTCGATGCCGCAGGGCAGCTGGTACTGGTTCGCCGTAACGGGAGTGTGCGGTGGGTTCACGACATTCTCAACATTCTCGGCCGATGCCGTACGACTGTTCCGCCAGGGGCAGACCTCCGCAGCAATGACCTATGTCGTGGCAAGCGTAGCCGTATGCCTGCTATGTACGCTGGCTGGAATATGGCTCGCCACACGGCTCAAAAGCCGGATCGGATAGCCCTATCCGTGCGGCAGAGCCCGAAACTGACTCGGAAACAAAACAAAAAAAATATATAAAGTTAAGGAAATGAATATTCTCATTCTGAATTGCGGAAGTTCGTCGATCAAGTACCAGGTGATCGACATGAACGATGAAGGACACAAGCTGCTCGCCAAAGGCCTTGTCGAGCGTATCGGTCTCAGCGAAGGGGTTCTGACCCACAAGCCTGTCGGCAAGGAGCCGTTCGAGGTACATCAGGCCATCCCCGACCACTCGGTGGGCATCGACCTGATCCTCAAAGCACTGACCGATCCCGATCACGGTGTCATCGACTCGCTCGACCAGCTGAATGCCGTCGGCCACCGCGTGGCGCACGGAGGTGAGTTCTTCGCCGGCAGCGCCCTGGTTACACCCGATTCGATCGCCAAGGTGCGCGAATGTTTCGAAATGGCTCCGCTGCACAACCCCGCAAACCTTCAGGGTGCTCTGTCGATAGCCTCCATCCTGCCCAACGTTCCGCAGGTCTTCACTTTCGATACGGCATTCCACCAGACCATACCGGCTGAAAACTACCTCTACGCAATTCCCTACCGCTACTATAGCGAATACAAGGTCCGCAAGTACGGATTCCACGGCACAAGCCACAAATACGTGGCACAAAAAGCTGCCGAACTGGTCGGCATCGACCCCGAAAAGTCACGCATCATAACCTGCCATATCGGCAACGGCGCCTCGATTACGGCCATCGTCAACGGCCGTTCGGTCGACACGTCGATGGGATTCACACCGGCCGACGGACTCGTGATGGGAACCCGAACCGGCGAAATCGACCCGGGAGCATTGATATACATCGGCCACAAGGAGAACATGGATTACGACCAGCTGAACAACTTCATCAACAAACAGTCGGGTATCCAGGGCCTCACAGGCATATCGAGCGACATGCGCGATATAGATGCGGCCGTCGAACGAGGCGACCGTCACGCAATCGTAGCACGAAAAATGTATTACAACCGTGTCAAGGCCTTCGTAGGCGCCTACACCGCTGAAATGGGCGGCGTCGATCTGATCGTCTTCACGGGCGGTGTCGGCGAGAACTCGCCCGAAATGCGGCAATTCGTATGTTCCGACATGGAGTTCATGGGGCTCCGTTTCGACCAGGCTGCGAATGCTGGCGTGCGCGGCAAGGACAAGATCCTCTCGGCAACCGATTCGAAAGTCAAGGTGGCCGTCGTATCGACAAACGAGGAGCTGGTCATAGCCTCCGACACATACGAGATAGTCAAGAATCTGTAACAACTTAAAATTCAAAATACCATGGTTATAAGAAAATTGGACGACATCGTCGTCGCAGCAAAAGCCAAAGGTCGCAAACGTCTGATCGTGGCATACGGTCAGGATGCACATACCATCGAAGCGGTACACAATGCAATTCAGGCCGGACTGGTCGAGGCCACACTGATCGGCGATCCGGACGAAATCGCAAAAGTCTGCACAACCCTCGGATTCGATCAGAATCTCTTCAAGGTCGTTCCCGAAACCAATGACGTAAAATGCGTCCAGCGGGCCGTACAGCTCATCACCCAAGGTCAGGGAGACGTGCTGATGAAGGGCCTCGTATCGACCGACAAGTACATGCGCGGCATTCTCAACAAGGATGCCGGCCTCGTCCCGCCAAAAGGCGTGCTGAGCCACGTTGCCGTAGTCGAACTGCCCGGATACCCGCGCCTGCTGACAATCGCCGACGTTGCCGTAATTCCCTATCCCGACTTCAAGCAGAAGACCGTCATTCTCTCCAACCTGATCAAGACGGCCCACACGCTCGGCATCGAATGCCCGAAGGTCGCCTGCATCTCGGCCAGCGAACAGCTCCTCCCGAGCGTCATTTCGTCGACCGAAGCAGCCATGCTCGCCAAAATGGGCGACCGCGGTCAGTGCGGCAAAGCTATCGTTGACGGCCCGCTGTCGCTCGACGTGGCACTCTTCAAGGATGTCGCCGAGCAGAAAAAGGTCAAGGGCAGTGCCGTGGCCGGTGAAGTCGACTGCCTGCTCTTCCCGAACATCGATGCCGCAAACGTATTCTTCAAGTCGGCTTCGAAACTCGCCGGCGCCGAACTCGCCGCTATGGTTACCGGTACGGCTGTTCCGTGCGTGCTGACCTCGCGCGGCGATTCGAGCAAGACCAAACTCTACTCGATAGCTCTGGCCTGCCTGTCAGCCAAGTAGCCATACACTGTCAAAACCATAATCCGAAGCCGCGCCTGAAGCAGATACGACTTCGGATTATTTTTCTCCCAAAGCCTGAAACAACTAAATCGAAAGTATAAACCAGACAACCGAAACTTAACATGGGCGACAATTTCCACATTCTCGTCATCAACCCCGGTTCGACATCCACCAAAATCGGATACTTCAAGGGGCTCGAAATGTTGACGGAATTCACCATACGCCACTCGAAAGACGAGATTGCGCAATTCGACACCTTGCAGGATCAGTTCGATTTCCGGCTGCGGATCATTCTCGACGAGCTCCAACGCCGCAATATCGATCTCGACGGGCTCGATGCCGTCATCGGACGCGGAGGCCTGATCAAGCCGATTCCGGCCGGAGTGTATGAGGTCACCCCGCAGATCAGACACGACCTGCAGCATCCCATAGGACATCATGCCTCGAATCTGGGAGGACTGCTTGCACACCACATTGCACACAAGCATAAAGCCCGCGCATTCATTGCCGATCCGGTCGTCGTCGACGAACTGCAGGATGTGGCCCGCATCAGCGGACTGCCCGAAGTGCCCCGGCAATCGATCTTCCATGCGCTCAACCAGAAGGTCACGGCACGATCATATGCCGATCTGATCCACAAGCGATACGAGGATATCAACCTCATCGTGGCACACCTGGGAGGCGGCATTTCGGTCGGGGCGCACAAGCAGGGCAAGATCGTCGACGTGAACAATGCCCTCGACGGCGAAGGCCCATTCTCGCCCGAAAGGGCCGGGACTCTGCCTGCCGGTGCCTGGATGCGGCTTGTACAGTCCGAAAAATATACCCACAAGCAGTTGCGGCGCATGCTCAGCGGTCGCGGAGGTCTGGTTGCACACCTCGGAACAAACTCCGTACAGGAGGTCATAAAACGTATCGAAGCGGGCGACGAACATGCACGACTGATTCTCGATGCGATGTGTTACGGTGTCGGAAAGCAAATCGGAGCCATGGCAGCCGTACTCGGCGGGAAGGTCGAGGGGATCATCCTGACCGGTGGAATTGCACACAACCAGTATGTATGCGACTACATACGCCGCATGTGCGGATTCATCGGCCCGATACATGTCGATGCCGGCGAAAACGAACTGCAGGCTCTGGCATTCAATGCCGCTGCAACTCTGGACGGTGTAACCACGCCGCTGCCATACGAATAGAGCTGTACTCAGGTTTTAGAAGCAGGCCGTTAGAAGCACACACGCCGGACTGATAAAGCGGCCCCGATGAACCTGTCGTCCGGCATACGATAAAGTTTGAGCGGATTTTCGATCGAAAATCCGCTCAAACTTTATTCGGCGATGCAGGCTCGTCACACGGCGGCCAGCCAAACGGGCCTCCATCCGTACCGAAAACTATTCATGAGCCGCATCGTAGCGACGGATAGCCTCATAAACCGCCTCCTGACACTTCAACCGCGTATTCTCACTGCTCAGGCAGTCGATGGCACGGTCCGGATAGACGCGGTTCGACAGAAAGATGTAGATTACATTCTCGGCCGGATCGACCCAGAACATCGTTCCCGTAAACCCGAAATGTCCGTAACTCTGCTGTGAAGCCGACGGTGCCGGATAGGAGTCATCGAGCGACAGCGAACGCGAATTCGAGAATATCGGACGGTCGAAGCCCAGGCCGCGACGGTTGTTATTGTCGGGATACTGGCACGAGGTCCACTCGGCGATGGTTTCGCTCTTCAGGTAGCGGCGGCCGTCGTAGACACCTCCGTTCAGAAGCATCTGCAGCACCTTGGCCATATCCTCGGCATTGGCGAAAACGCCCGCATTTCCCGAAACTCCGCCCAGCATGGCTGCCGATTCATCATGCACGTATCCACGGATCAGGTCGTGGCGATAGACCGTATCCACCTCCGTAGGCATGATCTTGTCGATCGGATACTTGTGGGCCGGATTGAGCATGATGTGCGTTGCGCCCAGAGGCCCGTAGAACTCCTCGCGCAGGAAATCCTCATACTCCTTGCCCGTCAGCGACTGGACAACATACGGGTAGCACAGGAACGACATGCACGAATAGCGGAACTTCTTGGGTCCGAGCGGCGTCGCGGCAACGGCACGGTAGACCTGCTCGCGGATATCCTTGCGGCCCCACATGTTCTTGTAGACCTCCACCGGATAATCCTCGCTCGGAGTGTAGCTGAACCACCCTTCGCGCAACTGCCTGTTCTCGTCGTAGATCATGCCGTAGACATTAACCGACGGGATCAGGCCGCCCTGATGTGCCAGGAACTCACGCAGGGTGACATCCTCCTTGTTGCTGCCGACAAAATACGGAAAATACTTCGAGAAGGGTTCGTCCAGCGAGATCAGCCCATCCTCGACAAGTTTCATCAGCGCCAGCGTCGCACCCATCACCTTCGAGCAGGAGGCCAGGTCGAATATGTGGTCATTTTCGACCGGACGGTAGTTGCGGTATGTCTGATAGCCGTAGCTTTTGTCAAGAATGATCTTGCCGTTGCGGGCCACCAGGATCTGGCACCCCGGAAAGGCATGTTTCGATATGGCCACCTCGACCAGCGAATCGATCGTCGAGGTGAGGTACTCGCCGTCGACACCGGCCTCCTCGGGTGCTGCCTCAACCAGCACGTCCGAACAAACCGCCTCAACCGCCTCGACCTTCCTGTCCTTCTTGCGGTTGTCGGCCGCCTCGCCTGCCCACAGCTCTATCGACGCCGCAAGCAGTATGACAAGTAACAGATATCGTTTCATCGGGCTTAGAGTTTTATATATATCTTACGTTTGTACAAAGGAAGTGCGATGGCCCAGCATATCACAACCAGCGTCAAGGCGCACAGCAGCGAGGCCAGCTCGACCGGCATAACATCCTTCAGCGTGCGGAACCACCACGAATAGATTGACATATGCGACTCGCCGCCATTGACCGGAATGCGGTAGAAGGTCATTCCCCAGGTCTTCACGATCAGGCCCGAAAGGCAGTAGGTGAACAACGCATTGGTACCGAAGACATTGAAGAAGGTTGTCCAGTGGGTACGTTTGCGGTAGTCGATGAAGTAGGCGAATACGGCCCACACCTGCATCGCCAGACCACCGGCATAGAGCACGTAGCTGCTCGACCATATCTTCTTGTTTATCGGGAAATATGGGTTGAGGATCAGACCGAGCGTAACCATCAGACCGCCCACGGCCGCAAGCAGCAATATGCGGCGGCGGATATCGTCACTGCCCTCGCCCATCAGACGGCCGGCCATATATCCGACCAGCACAGTTCCGATTGCCGGGATAGTACTGAGCAACCCTTCGGGATCGAATGCTATTCCCTCGCCGTGGTACATGTGGGCGTCACCCAGAATGGCCAGGTCGATGGCACGGCCTACGTAACCCTCCATCGTGAAGTCGCCGAAGCCTGCCGTAACAGCCCAGTAGCCAACCAGAATAACCAGCAGTCCGATAATACAACGCTTATATGTCTTGAGCCACATTGCCAGCAGGGCACCCAGTGAGAATGCAATGGCAATACGCGGGAAGACTCCCAGAATACGGAAGTGAGCGAACGACTTGAACGGCGTACCCAACAGCATCGGGAAGGGCAGCAGCATCAGCACAAGCCCTACGATCAGAGTAGTCCAGGCAACAGCCTTGTGCCGTTTGGCATCGGGGTCGGGCGCTTCAGCCTTCTTGCGGTTCGAGAACCATACCAGAGCCCCCACCGTCAGAGCGATACCCACGATCTGCAGGATCGAACACAGGCGTCCGACACCGATCTGTTCGGGCGCAATGTCGTAAATATTATAGAATGGATAGTATGATATGAGCTGGCCGACGATATAAATCAGCACTCCACGTTTCAGGATTTTGCCTATTACGGGCGGCGTCAGGCGATGGTCGGTCTTGCGGTATGCAAACCATATCGCCGCGCCGACGCAGAACAGGAAAAATGGAAAAACCAGATCGGTCGGCGTACAACCGTTCCATGCGGCATGGCGCAGCGGAGCGAACGTAGGCTCCGACCAACTGCCCGGATTGTTCACCGTAATCATTCCGGCGACCGTCATCCCTCGCAGCACATCGAGCGAAAGAAAACGTTTGAACTGACTTTGAGCCATATAAACGAGATTTTAGGATAAAGTAAAGGTTTTTTCGATTTGTAAAAGTAAGTATTTCGTTCCGAATTTGAAAGAAAGCAGAGGGCTTATTTGGCATTAATCGCATAAAAACACTATATTTGTAAACTCCGATTTATGGAATTTTTTGAATCTATTAACCAATAACAAACTACTGATGAAACTCATTTTCTCACTTCTGGGAGTGTTGGCCATGACCGTTTCGGCCGCTACAGCACAAGTCAAAACCGGAATCGAGGTCCTGCGCGACAACGGTTTCGAACAACTCAAGGGCAAACGCGTCGGCCTGATCACAAACCCGACAGGAATCGACAGCAAGATGGTCTCGACCATCGATATACTCAACGCAGCCGAAGGCGTCGAGCTCAAAGCTCTCTACAGCCCCGAACACGGTGTGCGCGGTGACGTAACCGCCGGAGGTTCGGTGACCGACTACATCGACAGCCGTACCGGAGTGAAGGTGTACAGCATCTACGGCAACACCCTCAAACCGACTCCCGAAATGCTCGAAGGACTCGATGCTCTCGTTTATGACATACAGGACATCGGCTCGCGCTCATATACCTTCATCTCGACGATGGGCAAGGCTATGGAGGCTGCCGCCGAGAACGATATCGAAATGGTGATCCTCGACCGTCCCAACCCGCTGGGCGGCGTCCGCATGGAGGGTTCGCTCGTGCGTGACGGCTTCTACTCGTTCATCAGCCAGTTCCCGATCCCGTACGTACACGGTCTCACCTCGGGCGAGCTGGCCAAGTTCCTCAACGAGAACTATCTCGAAAAACCATGCCGCCTGACGGTTATCCCGATGGAGGGCTGGCGCCGCGACATGACCTTCGATCAGACCGGTCTGCCGTGGGTACTCTCCTCGCCCCACATCCCGCAGGCTTCGAGCTGCCTCTTCTACCCCGCTACCGGTATCGCCGGCGAGCTCTATTCGCTCAACATCGGTGTAGGATATACCCTGCCGTTCGAACTCATGGCTGCCGAATGGATCGACAACCCCGAAGCGCTCGCCGACAGTCTCAACAAGATCGGTCTCGAAGGCGTAATCTTCCGCCCGATATACTACAAACCATACTACGGCGCTCAGCAGGGTCAGAACCTTCGCGGTATTCAGATCCACATCACCGATCCGGTCAACGCTCCGCTGACGCTCATCCAGTTCTACTTCCTGCAGGAGTGCCACAAGCTCTGGCCCGACCACGACGTATTTGCCGATACAACCGAATCGCGCCTGAAGGTGTTCGACAAGGTGTGCGGAAATGCCGATATCCGTGCCAAATTCTGCGAGCGCTACATGGTTGAGGATATCCTCCCTATCTGGAATGCCGATATCGAATCGTTCCGCCAGAAGGTTGCTCCGTATCTGCTCTACTGATCAACACACACAACCCAATAACTATTTATCACGATGAAAAAACTATCTATTTTGGCAGCATGTCTGCTCATCGCAGGTTCGGCATCGGCCACAAGCTGGATCCGTACTAACCTGATCGGTTACACAAACGCACTGCCCAAAACCGCTGTCCTTCTCTCCGACCAACCGTTGACCGTAACTACGTTCGAGGTGTGCGACGCCCGCAGCGGACGTACCGTATACACCGGAACGGCCGTCGAGAAGGATGCTTCGGTGTGGGCCATGAAGAGTGCATACCGACTGCCGTTCAGCGATTTCTCTCAGGAGGGTGCCTATTATATTAAGGTAGGCGACACGCGTTCCGAAAACTTCCGTATCGGCGACGATATCTATACCGGTGCCGGCGAAGTGCCTCTCTACTACATGCGTCAGCAGCGTTGCGGCGACAACCCGTATACCGGTGAACTCTGCCACCAGCACGACGGTTATATCGTCGAGCACCCGACCCGCAACGGCGAATATATCGACGTGCGCGGCGGCTGGCACGACGCTACCGACCAGTTACAGTACCTGACCACCTCGGCTAATGCAACATTCCAGATGATGTTCGCATACTACAAGAACCCCGACCAGTTCGAGGACAAGTTCGATGCCTCGGGCCGAAAGGGTGCCAACGGTGTGCCCGACATTCTGGACGAGGCCCGCTGGGGTCTGGAATGGATGAAGCGCATGAACCCCGACTCGGCTTTCATGTTCAACCAGATTGCCGATGACCGCGACCATGCCGGAATCCGCGAACCGCACACCGACAAGGTCGACTACGGTTGGGGCCCCGGAACCGGCCGTCCCGTATATTTCATTTCGGGCGAGGTGCAGGGTCTGAGCAAGTACAAGAACCGCACGACCGGCGTATCGTCGTCGGCTGCAAAGTACGCATCGGCATTCGCACTCGGTTCGGTGATCTTCGAGAAGTTCGACCCCGAATTCGCCGAGAGCATGAAGAAGAAGGCCGTGGATGCAATGGCATACGCCGAGGCAATCCCGGGTGCATGCCAGACCGCCTGTGTCGTATCGCCCTACTTCTATGAGGAGGACAACTGGATCGACGACATGGAGCTGGCTGCCGTGGCGTTGCACCTGATGGAGCCCGAAAACGAATACTGGCTCCAGAGAGCCAACTACTGGGGCGACCTGGAACCGATCACTCCGTGGATGGAGACCGGAAAGGCCCGCCACTACCAGTGGTATCCGTTCGTCAACCTCGGCCACTACCTGATCGCTGCCGAAGGCACCGAGGCACAGAAGGCCAAATTCGCCGGTTACATGCGCGAAGGTCTTCAGCACATCCTCGACCGTGCCGGTGACGACCCGTTCGTACACGGCGTACCCTACCTGTGGTGCTCGAACAACTTTACATTCGGCGCCCTCACCCAACTGCGCCTCTACAACGAACTTACCGGTGACGACACATTCCTCGAAATGGAGGCTGCGCTCCTCGACTGGATCTTCGGCTGCAACCCGTGGGGAACATCGATGATCTGCGACTATCCGAAGGGTGTCGACACCCCGACCGACCCGCATGCCATCTACACCGTAACGCGCGGTGAGAATGTCTACGGCGGTCTGGTTGACGGGCCGGTCTACAAGTACATCAACGACGGTCTGCAGGGTGTTTCGGCGGGTGACAGCGATCCGTTCCTGCCCTTCCAGAACGGCATTGCGGTTTATCACGACTACTTCGGCGACTACTCGACCAACGAACCCACGATGGACGGTACCGCTTCGATGACCTACTACCTCTCGACGCTCGACAAGATCGATGACCAGGTAAAAAAAAACGATAAATACGCCGGTGCAGTCTACGACGAGTTCGGAGCCATCCGGCGAATGAATCCCGACCAGAAGCGTGTCTATCTCGTTTTCACGGGTGACGTCAACTTCGAAGGCGTACCGACGGTGCTGAAGACGCTCAAGAAGCACGGTATCAAGGCTTCGTGGTTCCTCACGGGCAACTGCGTCCGCACCAACCCCAAGCAGGTCAAGGCCATCATGAAGGCCGGTCACTACATCGGTCCCCACTCGGACAAGCACCTGCTTTACGCCGAATGGGATGCCGACCGCAAGTCGCTCGTCACACCGCAGGAGATCCGCGAGGATCTCGATGCCAACATGGCCGAATTCAAGGCCTTCGGAATCGACGTCGAGAAGATCCGAGCCATGATCCCGCCCTACGAGCACTATAACAAGGCATCGAACGGCGTTCTGGTACAGTACGGCTTCATTCCGGTGAATCTCACCGAGGGAACATACACCAATGCCGACTACACTACGCCCGACATGAAGAACTATCGTTCGAGCGACGCCATTCTGAAGGATTTCTGGGCCAAGGAGAAACGTGAGGGGCTGAACGGCGCGATCATCCTGATTCACCCGGGAACCGAGTCCTCCCGCAAGGACAAGCTCTACGACCGGCTCGACCAGATCATAACCCAGCTCGAGGAGAAAGGTTACGATTTCGGGACGTTTGACGAGGAGTAACCGGTACGGTTCCGGCGGCGGGAGCACTCCTTCGGGAGCCAATGTCAGGGATACCGATGTCATCTGAGGGGGGGGGAGATTAGAAGTGTCGATGTCAGTCCACGACCGGATGCCGATGTAGGACTCGGCGCTGAAAATGACACCGCCCCGTAAGATTGCCCGATCCCGCAGTCCGAACTCTTAACACAAAAATATCGGACGGAAAACGCAAAATGTTTTCCGTCCGATATTTTTTCAATACGGCCCCGGCATTAAACGGTCCGCACCCTGCACAGCCTCCGGGCTACATTTTTTGCCGGCCACGGTTGCCGGTTGCTGTCGGCTATCTGTCGGCTGCCTTTAATCCGGAATATTCAATACGTCCGATTCTCGCTCCTCCGCCCGCCGAGGAGGAATGGCCTCCAAACAACGGATCTGCACCCGTATGGCAGCCGCAGGCATCAAAGTGATCATGGCCAACGTTGCATCCGACACGCATTGTGGACAGACGGGCTTGCCGGACCTCTCTATTCGAGCTGCTGCAGCAACTCGCCATTCTCGAACACCCCATAGAGATAATAGGCCCCGCAATCGACATACAGAACCCCTACTCCGGTAATCTCTCCATCACGGAAATCACCTTCGTAACGGTCGCCGTTGGCCCAGATATAGACGCCCTTGCCATGTTTCTTCCCATGTTCGAAGGTCCCGACATAACGGTCACCGTTCGCCATGCACAACGTCCCGTAGCCGCACATCTCATCATCCTGCCACTCACCGACATATCGATCGCCGTTATCCCATATATATACGCCGTCACCCTGACGCTTGCCCTTCGACCAGTTGCCTATATAGCGGCAACCGTCCGCCTCCAACATAACGCCCTGACCCTGCTGATAGCCGTGCCGCCAACGACAGATACACGTATCTCCCGCTGCGGTCGTATAAACACCCGATCCGTGAGGTCGACCGTTGCGCAGCATGCCGGTATATGTATCGCCATCCTTGAAATGAACCGTCCCTTCGCCGTGGGCACGTCCGTTGCGCAGACGTCCGCCATCATACGAAGCTACCGGTTTGGGTGTGGCGGCAAAGGCTGCCGCCGTCGCAAAAAGCATTGGCAACAGTATGATTGAACGTTTCATGTCATTATCAGTTTAATTATCCTATGCGATCCGAGTCACTCCGTCCAGATCAACTTCAATGCCAAACGGGATCAGCAGGCGAATTCGAGCAGCAGGGCCGCACTCGCTTCGGGCTCCTCGATGAAACCCATGTGTCCCGAATGTTCGAGCCACGCCACACGGGCCTGAGGATGGCGTGCCGCAACCGCCTCGGCCTCCTCGACCGGTATGTACGCATCGTGACGCCCGAAAATGAAGAGCTGTGGCGCCGCCAGCGAATGCAGCATCTCATTGCTGTCGGCCCGCTCGCACATCCCGTACAGCAGCGCTGTGATTCCTGCATCCTCGGTCAAGCGGACCAGCTCGGAGTGGTTCTCGATCTCGTCGGCCAGCCGCTGCCGGTTCTCGGGTGCAAACCGTGCTTCGGGCAATATCCCGGCAAGCAGTTCCTTGCGGCCCGAACGTACGATTTCGATCTCGCGGAGACGGTCCTTGCGTTTGCGGTCGTCATCGGCATCCGGCGTCGCGTGGAACAGCACAAGCCCCGAAACCATCTCCGGCCACAACCGTGCGAAAGCCAATGCCACGTACCCGCCCATGGAGTGTCCGACAAGCGTACAATGTCCGATTCCGAGTGCCTGCAGAGCATCGTGCACCGTCTGGGCGAGGAACTCCATCGTATGTACTTCGCCCTTGATTTCGGAGATCCCGTGGCCCGGCAGATCGATCGTCACCACCCGCACCGACGGGGTCAACAGCCGTGCAAACTCTTCCCATACGATCATCGATTCGAGATAACCGTGCAGCAGAACGACTACCCGTTCGCCGCTTCCGGAATCGGATATGTGAACAGCCGTCGGACCGGCCATTATGAACTTCTCATCGAATGACATAGCGATTGTTTAGGTACAGAATACAAAAAAAGTCTTACTCACCACCGTATGGACGGTCGTAAAAACCAACGCCGATATATGTCACATCTGATTTATGCGATGTGACGATGAGTCCGGAGGCTACTCCTCCTCGCCATCATCGTAATAGTCGAATGCCGATTCGCGTTTACGGTACGAAGGCTCTTCCTCCTCATAGTCGTCATCATCCCTGCGGTTGTACAGATTGTGACGTTCCTTGCCGCTCTTGCGTATCGGATCGAGCTTGGGACTCTTCCTGCGTTCTTCGGCAGAATCAAATCCCTTGAAGACTTTGTTCGATTTCATCGCCTGATATTTTCATATAACTGCGTCGAGACAACACTTTAATCGTATTGTCACGTTGCAATGATAAGAATTTTTTGCGAAAGTGATACCGCAATCTTCAATTTAACGATGAAAATTTTCTGTTTCGACCTCCGCCACGCAGATCCTGCGCGCCGGCCCTCCCAGCCGTATGTGCGAATAACCGCCATCCGGCCGAGGGGAAAACCTCACCCGAAGCGCCCCGCCGAGGGTTAGGACCGTAAAATCCAGATCCTCGGCCGCATGATTCTCCGACTCATTTTCGGGCGAGTCACCGTTTACCCGAAAGCTTTCCGGAGAGTCTGTCCGGACCGAATTATCCGGCGACTCCACCGCCGACAGTCGCCGCCGTCTGCTGGATTCGTACATGGCAATGGCCGATGCTACGGCGCCCGTACCGCAGGCGAAGGTCTCGCCTTCGACACCGCGTTCGTAGGTCCGTATCGAGAGTGTACCGTCATCCGAAACAGATGCGAAATCGACATTCGCACCGCCCTGCTCCGGCCGGAACGTGCTGCGCAGACGACGTCCCTCATCCATCAGCCCCTCGCGGTCGAGACCGGCAGTCGGAACCACCAGATGCGGAACACCCGTATCGAGGAACCACCCTTCGCCGACACGTTCAACCCGACCGACGTCCCGCAGCGTCAGCATCACATCGGCCGTATCTGCATCATGCATTGCGACTTCGGCCTCATGCACCCCGTCGTCGGCCCTGAAACTCATCCGTTCGGCCGCCGCCCCGACATGGCACGCAAACAGCGCAAAACACCGGCTGCCATTACCGCACATTGCCGCCCGAGAGCCGTCGGAGTTGAAGAAGCGCATCCGGCAATCGGCCGTATCATCCGCCTCCAACGCCATCATCCCGTCGGCCCCGATGCCGCGCCTACGGTCGCACAGAGCCGCAACAAATGCCGGTGTCAATTCCAGGCCCCCAGCCCGCAGGTCTACCAGCAGGAAATCATTCCCCGCACCTTCGTATTTCGATACTTCGAGTCTCATGTCTCAAAAAAACTTTTCTTGTCCGGCGTCCGCCCGTCGCTGCGCAGCCACTATCCGCACGGCTACTCCGGGCATCATCCGCAACAAAATTACGGATTTATGCCTACAATTGAAATCCTTTCTGAAAAATTGTCGCACCATCGCGCCCGACCAACGTCGAACTTATCCAAAGTTTTTGTATTTTTGTTGAATATAACCAATGCCGAAACAACAACTGCAAACAATGATAAAAGAGATCGCCCATCACCGTTCAATACGCAAATTCCGGCCGACCGAAATACCAGCCGAAACCGTACATGACATACTGCAGGCCGCTACACGCGCCTCGACCGTAGGCAACATGCAGCTTTACAGCATCGTAGTCACAACCGACAAACAGCTGCGCGAACAGCTGGCCCCGTGCCACTTCAACCAGCCGATGGTCACCGAGGCCCCGATGCTGCTCACCTTCTGCGCCGACATCAACCGCTTCAGCCACTGGTGCCGCGTGCGCGGCGCAGAACCGCGTTACGACAACTTCGTGTGGTACGTCAATGCCGTCATCGACGCAATGCTCGCCGCCGAAAATGCCGCCCTGCAGGCCGAAGCCCACGGATTGGGGATCTGCGTGCTCGGAACAACTCTCTACACCGCCAAACAGATCATCGAGATCCTCGAACTGCCCCGCGGCGTCATCCCCGTAACCACAATGGTCATGGGATATCCCGACGAACAGCCGCCTCTCACCGACCGCCTGCCGCTCGAAGCCGTAGTCCACTACCAGAAATATACCGACCCCACATCGGCAGAAATCGAAGAGCTCTGGGCCGAACGCGAAGCATCCCCGCAGACCGCCCGGCTGATCGAAGAGAACGGCCTGCCCAATCTGGCACGAATTTTTACGGACCGTCGCTATACGGCAGCGGACAACATAGCTTTCTCGAAAAGCTACTTTGAGACGCTCGTAGAACAGGGTTTCTTCAATCAGTAAGCAAACTAACGGCGCCCGATCATGAAGATTACAGGCAGAGTAATATTCCTGACGCTTGCGGTCGTGATCCTCACGGGCTGCGGCGTGACGCGCCATATACCCTCGGGAAGCTACCTGCTGAAAAAAAACGTCATCGAAACCGACAAGGAGGTTCCGAAAGAGGAGCGTATCTCGGCTGACGACATCGACCGTTACATCCGCCAGCAGCCCAACAAACGGCTTCTGGGGACCAACTTCTACCTGTGGATCTACTCGTCGGCCAACCCCGAAAAGGAGAACTGGTGGAACAACCTCAAACGACGAATCGGCGAAGCACCCGTACTGCTCGACACAACAATGACCCAACGGTCGGTGTCGAACATCAAGATATACATGGATTCGCGCGGTTATTTCAACTCGTCGGCAACATACCGGATCGATACCTCGTCACGCCGCCGGGCCGTCGTCACATACACCACAAAACAGGGGCAACCGTACCGGATAGCCGACATCCGGTACCGATTCCGCGACAAGTTCCTCGAACCCATAATCCTGCAGGATACCGCCGCCTCACTGCTGCACGTGGGGAATGTCCTCGACTTCACGGTGCTCGACAACGAGCGGTCTCGCATCAGCACCCGCCTGCGCGACAACGGCTACTTCAACTTCACCATAAACAATATCCTGTATGAGGTCGACACCACGATCGGAAACCACCTGGCTAACGTCACCGTCGACATCCGCCAGAACCTGACCGGATACAACGACCAGGGCGAACCCATCATGGACAACAATACGGTCTACCGCCTGCGGAGAATCAATATATTTCCGGACTTCGACCCTTCGATAGCGCGCAATGACACAAATCTGCTCCAGCGGCTCGATACGCTCGAATACCGCGGACTAAACCTCATATACTACGACAAACTGAAGGTCCGCCCGAAAGTTCTGCGACAAAGTATCGACCTGTATCCCAACTACCTGTTCGACGCCTCAAGGATCCAACGCACATACAACGGCCTGATGCGGCTCGGATACTACCGCAGTGCCAACGTACAGTTCGAAGAGGACAACAGCGAGGATCTGAATACAACGGTAACGTTCATCGGCCCGATGACCGACGGCCATGAAAACGATACGTCGGTATATACCAAGGAGGGCTATCTCAACTGCAACATATTCTGTACGCCGGCCCTGCGCCAAAGCTACAAGATCGAAATCGAGGGTAGTACGACGTCAAACTTCTACGGTCTGCGTGGAATTGTCGGCTACCAGAACCGGAATCTGTTCCGGGGCATGGAACAGTTCGATGCCTCGTTCACGCTCGGATACGAGTTCATGAAGGGCGCCGAGGTAAAACGCAAACGCGCTTTCGAAATCGGAGGGTCATTGGCACTCTCCTTCCCGCGCTTCGTATCGCCGATCCACATCCGCCGGTCCGACAAGATCGTCAACCCCCGCACAAAGGTCGAACTCTCGATAAATGCCCAGGATCGCCCATATTACAAACGTACGCTCTCAAGCGCAAACTGGAGCTACTCGTGGAGCAACGGTAAATACAGCAGTTATGCCCTGCGCCCGATCGACCTCACGCTCATCAAGGTGGGATATATCGACCAGGCATTCCTCGACCGGCTTCAGAACCCATATCTGCGAAACAGTTACGAACAGCAGCTCATTGCCGGAATCTCGGGATCATACGCCTTCAACAACCAGATCAGGAATCTGCAGGGAAATGCTACAAATATCCGTTTCAACTGGGAGACGGCCGGTAACCTTGTCGGAGCGTTGTCGCACCTGTTCTCGAACCCGCCCGAAAATGAATCGCATTACAATGTCTTCGGAATCCGTTATTCGCAATATTTCCGCACCGACCTCTCATTCAGCCGGAAAGAGGTCATCGGCGGCAAAACAGCCATCGCATACCGCATCTACGGCGGCATTGGCCTCGCATACGGAAACTCGACCGAAATGCCTATCGACCGAATGTTCTACGCCGGCGGCAGCAACTCGATGCGAGGTTGGGTGGCCCGAACGCTCGGCCCCGGCTGTTCCGAAATAACCGAAGACCAGCTCCGATATCCGAGCCAGGTGGGAAACATGAAACTCGAAGCCAATCTCGAACTGCGGTTCCCGATCTGGGGAATGTTCAACGGTGCGGTATTCTTCGATGCCGGAAACGTCTGGATGGTAAAGCAGAAAAATCGTGAATATGTCGAAGGTTCGGTCTTCAGCATCAAGGATTTCTACAAAACCATCGGATTCAATACCGGTATCGGTATCCGCATCGACATTTCGTTCGCCGTGCTGCGATTCGACTGGGGTATCAGACTTTACGATCCAAACGAGCCGGTCCGCCAGCGATGGATACACAATTTCCGCTTCAAGAACACCGCTTTCAACTTCGGTGTCGGATACCCGTTCTGATGCCAGCCGTTCAAGCACACTGCCTCACAACGGCAGGCCGATACCTGCACCTTCAATATCGACTGCCGGCACTCATATTCCTCATGTACAGGCGGCCCGCCAGATTCGCCCTCCAATATCAGGAACTTCAGCCCTGTCAGCACAATACACAACCGCCTGCCATATCCACCTGACCATAAAAAGCCACACTCGCCAAAACGACAGGTTTTGGCGAGTGTGGCTTAAATCGGCGGTCGGCCCCGCAACGGATCAATGACGGATCAATACTCGTTCCAACTCTTGATCTTGATGTCGCCACGCTTCAACCGGCAGAAGGCATGTATGAAGGCCGATGCCAACCGTGCATTGGTTATCAACGGAATGTTGAAATCCACGGCCAGACGGCGGATGATGTAGTCGTTATTCAGTTCGCTCTCGCTCAGGTTCTTGGCAATATTTATCACCAGGTCGATACGCTTATCCTTGATGTAGTCCTGAGTATTTGGTTTCTGCGGCGAGTCGGGCCAGTTGAGAGCCTGGCACGCTATGCCATTCGAAACCAGATAGTCGGCCGTTCCGGGCGTACCATAGAGTTCGAACCCGTGTGCCGCAAGCTCCTGCACCGCCCCAAGCATGTCGCTCTTCGAACGGGCATCACCCGTCGACAAGAGTATGCTGCGCTTCGGAACCGTATAGCCAACCGAAAGCATCGACTTCAGGATCGCCTCATGGAAATCGTCGCCGATACATGCAACCTCGCCCGTCGACGCCATCTCGACGCCCAGCACGGGGTCGGCCTTCTGCAGGCGCGAGAACGAGAACTGGGGCGCCTTGATACCGACGTAATCCAGATCGAAGGCCGACTTGTGCGGTATCTCGACCGGCAGCCCCAACATGACCTTCGTCGCTATATCGATAAAGTTAACCTTCAGCACCTTCGACACGAACGGGAAGCTGCGCGAAGCACGGAGGTTGCACTCGATAACCTTGATTTCGTTGTTCTTGGCCATCACCTGCATGTTGAACGGGCCCGAGATATGCAAACCCTGCGCAACCTGACGTGCGATCTTCTTGATGCGGCGCATCGTCTCGACATACATCTTCTGCGGCGGGAAGACCATAGTGGCATCGCCCGAGTGTACTCCGGCATATTCGACATGTTCCGAAATGGCATAGATCAGCATCTCGCCGTCGCGTGCAACGGCATCGATCTCGATCTCCTTGGCGCGTTCGATGAATTCGGTCACCACAACCGGATGCTGCTTCGAGACGCTTGTAGCCAGGGTCAGGAAGTGTTCCAGCTCGCCGCGGTTCGATACCACATTCATGGCTGCACCGCTCAACACATACGACGGACGTATCAGCAGCGGGAACCCTACCTCATCGGCAAACTCATATATATCCTCCATCGAGGTCAACTCGCGCCAACGCGGCTGGTCGATACCCAGTTCGTCGCACATCGACGAGAACTTGTGACGGTCCTCGGCACGGTCGATATCCTCGGCCGAGGTGCCCAGTATCGGAACATGTACGCCATGAAGACGCATGGCAAGGTTGTTCGGGATCTGACCGCCCGTCGATACGACAACGCCCCGAGGCTCCTCGAGGTCCGTAATATCCAGTACCCGCTCGAAGGTCAGCTCATCGAAATACAAGCGGTCGCACATGTCGTAATCGGTCGAAACCGTTTCGGGATTATAGTTGATCATAATTGCCCGCAGACCGTTTGCACGGATCGTATTCACGGCATTCACCGAGCACCAGTCGAACTCGACCGAACTGCCGATGCGGTATGCTCCCGACCCGAGTACCACAACCGACTGGCCGTCATGATGGAAGTCTATGTCGTGGGCCGAGCCGCTGTATGTCAGATAAAGATAGTTTGTCTGTGCAGGATATTCGGCCGCCAGCGTATCGATCTGTTTCACGAAGGGGGTAATGCCACGCTTCTTACGCTCCTCGCGAACCGCCAGAACCGCATCTTCCATATCGGCCGCCGCAGGACTCAGAACCGTCCGCGCAATCTGGAAATCCGAAAATCCGCGCACCTTGGCCTCGCGCAGCAACTCGTCGGGCAGCTCCTCCAGCGAATGGAAGTTCTCCATGCGATGCTCGATATCGATGATATTCCGCAACTTGCACAGGAACCACTTGTCGATCTTGGTCAACTCGTGAATCCGGTCGACCGTATATCCGTGCTTCAACGCATTGGCAATGAAGAATATTCGTTTGTCGGTAGGATGGCTCAACGCCGTATCCAGATCGTCGGTCATCAACTCCTTGTTGGCCACGAAACCATGCATCCCCTGCCCGATCATGCGCAGGCCCTTCTGGATCACCTCCTCGAAGTTGCGGCCGATGGCCATCACCTCGCCGACGGATTTCATGCTGCTGCCCAACTCGCGCGAAACCCCCTTAAATTTGCCGAGGTCCCAGCGCGGGATCTTGCAGACGATATAGTCCAGCGCCGGCTCGAAACATGCCGTCGTCGATTTTGTAACGGAGTTCTTCAACTGGTGCAGACCGTAGCCCAACCCCAGTTTGGCGGCGACGAATGCCAGCGGATAGCCCGTAGCCTTCGATGCCAGTGCCGACGAGCGGCTCAGACGTGCATTGACCTCGATTACGCGGTAATCCTCCGAGTCGGGATCCAGCGCATACTGGACATTGCACTCGCCCACGATGCCGATATGGCGGATGATCTTGATGGCCAGAGCCCTCAATTTATGATATTCGGAATTCGAAAGCGTCTGTGACGGCGCAACCACGATACTCTCGCCGGTATGGATGCCCAGCGGGTCGAAGTTCTCCATGTTGCAGACCGTGATGCAGTTGTCGAAGCGGTCGCGGACGACTTCGTACTCGACCTCCTTCCACCCCTTCAGCGACTTCTCGACCAGAATCTGCGGCGAATATGTGAAAGCCTTGCTGGCCAGCGCATCCAGCTCCTGCTCGTTGTTGCAGAAGCCCGAGCCCAATCCTCCGAGCGTATAGGCCGCACGGATGATGATCGGATATCCCAACTCCTCAGCTACACGCTTCGCATCCTCGACCGTCGTGACGGCATGGCTGCGGATGGTCTTGACATCTATTTCGGCAAGTTTCTCTACGAATTTCTCACGGTCCTCGGTGTCGATGATCGCCTGAACGGGAGTGCCCAGCACCCTCACGCCGTAACGTTCCAGAACGCCGCTCTCATAGAGCTTCACACCGCAGTTCAGGGCCGTCTGGCCTCCGAAGGCCAGCATGATGCCGTCGGGACGTTCGCGCTCGATAACCTGCTCGACGAACTCAGGCGTCACGGGCAGGAAATAGACCCGGTCGGCTATGTTTTCAGATGTCTGGATCGTGGCGATGTTGGGGTTGATCAATACCGTATAGACCCCCTCTTCCTTCAACGCCTTGAGCGCCTGCGAACCCGAATAGTCGAATTCGCCCGCTTCACCGATCTTGAGTGCGCCCGATCCGAGCAATACGACTTTTTTTACTTCTGTCTCCATCATTTTGCCTGCTTGTTATATTGCTCAATGTTATCCATAAAACGGTCGAACAGGAACTCCGTGTCGACCGGACCGCTCGTCGCCTCCGGATGGAACTGCACCGAGAAGAACGGCTTCGTGCGATGGCGGATACCTTCGCTGGTACCGTCGTTCAGATTTATGAAGTAGGGTTCCCAACCCTCGTCCAGCTGTTTGGTGTCGACCGCGTAGCCGTGGTTCTGCGACGTGATCACCGCTCGGTCGGTCCCGACCTGCAGGGCCGGCTGGTTGTGCGAACGGTGTCCGTACTTGAGTTTGAAGGTCGACGCCCCGGCCGCAATCGACAGCAGCTGGTTGCCCATGCAGATGCCGAAGATCGGCTTGCCCACCTCGAAGGCCTTGCGGATGACAGCCACAGCCTCGCCGCACATCTGCGGGTCGCCCGGACCGTTCGACAGCATCACCCCGTCGTAATCCAGCGTCGTGAAGTCGTAGTTCCAAGGAACACGTATCACGGTCGCCCCGCGACGCAACAGGCAGCGGATAATATTGTACTTGCAGCCGTAATCGGCCAGCACTATCCTGCGCGGGCCGTTGCCGTAAGTGATCACTTCGCGGCAACTGGTCTCGGCCACAAGGTTGTTGCGGTTCGGGTCATCGAATTCGGCCGGTACGCCGCACCCTTCGACCGCAACCTTGCCCAACATCACGCCCCGTTCGCGGATGATCTTGGTGATCTGACGCGTATCGACTCCGTAGATGGCCGGAACATCGTTGTCACGCAGCCATTGTGCAAGGCTTTCGCGGGCATTCCAGTGGGAATACTCGTACGAATAATCGGAGATTACCAGGGCCCGGATATGGATCTTTTCGGATTCGAAGAACCGCAGCAGTCCATATTCGTCGCGTTCGAACGACGGTACACCGTAATTGCCGACAAGTGGATAAGTAAGGACCAGGATCTGACCGCTGTAAGATGGATCGGTAAGCGATTCGGGATAGCCCATCATAGCGGTGTTAAAAACGACCTCGCCGGAAACTGACTTTTCCGCTCCGAACGAGAATCCGTGGAATTGCGTCCCATCCGACAGGATGAGAGAGGCGCGCTTATGTTCAGACATATTCAGAAAGGTTTCTGAACGACAAAGGTACGAAAAAAAGGAGAGAGTTCAAGCGCCGAAACAATATTTTGCGTATTTTTGTCGAGAATCGTACTCCGTCAGCACGGTACGCCTTGCGGCAAGCGATGGCGGCAGTGTACGAATAGCCTGTTCCGAAAACTGTTTTTCTGGGGGGGGGAGAATTAAAGAAAAAAACATGGTAACACACGCCGACATAAAGCTCGTCAGATCGCTCGCCGACAAGCGTGCCCGCACCGAAACAGGGCTCTTCGTGGCCGAAGGTGCGAAACTTGTCGAGGAGATCTGCTCCTCCACACTCACAATCAACCGGATATACTGCACCGGAAATCCCGTTGCGCATCCGGCTACCGAACAGGTCTCCCCAAAAGAGATGGAGCGCATGTCGTTGCTCAAAACCCCGACCGATGTGCTGGCTGTGGTCGAAATCCCGAAATACCGGCTCGACCCGTCGATATTCTCCCGCAAACTGGTGCTGGCACTCGACGACGTCCAGAACCCGGGCAATATCGGAACCATAATCCGCCTGGCCGACTGGTTCGGCATCGAGGATATCATCTGCTCCGAGGCTACGGCCGACTGCTTCAACCCGAAGGTCGTGCAGGCAACGATGGGGGCCATCCTCCGTGTCCGCGTACACTACACCGACCTCACGGCAACACTCAAAAGCGCCGCCACGGCCCATACCCCCGTCTACGGCACTTTCCTCGAAGGCGAGAACATCTACTCGGCCAACCTCACCCGTACCGGAATAATACTTATGGGTAACGAAGGGCGCGGCGTCAGCGACCGCAATGCGCAATACGTCACGCGACGGCTCTTCATTCCGCCCTATCCCGCCACGCGGCACGGATCGGAATCGCTCAACGTTGCCATAGCCACAGCCATAACCTGCGCCGAGTTCCGCCGTCGGGGCTGACTTCTATCCCGACCGAAATTCTCCCCGGCCGCAATCCGCACCTGGCATCTACGCCCGCGATCTTGTCGTCACCCAATATCGGCACCCCGTACCTAATTAATATAAGGGAGTCCGTCATAAGGAGCTCCGTCGCCGACGCCCAACCAACGGCCTGTATAAGATGATTCCTCAACACGCATAAGTCCATATACGGCGGCCAAGATGCTGCCGATCACATGTTTGAGGGCCCTGCCGCCGGCGGCCGTCACCGCCTTACCAGCACCGGAGCTGTCCCCGACTCATCCATCGCGTATCTCCAGCCGAAACCGTCTCCCAATGCCGTATTCATCGCCTCAACAGCCTCGGGCCACATGTTCGTCACTCCGTCGATCACGACCGTTGCCGGCGTGGCCTTTTCATGCACCTGAGACCCTTCGCCGCCAAGCTGTTCGACATAATTGGCCGCAAATGTGCAGCCGCTGTTGTAATATCCGAAATCCAGAAACTTGCTGCCCGCAGACAATCCGCCGCCATCGGCCTCGCCGCGGAAAACGCACGCCACAACAGAACAACTCCCGTTCAATGAGATATTGCCGACAAGGCCGCCAACGGCACTGGTGGCGGTGACCGTACCGCCGTCGACATGACAAGCCTTCACGGTACTCTTCTCAAGCCGACCGACAAGTCCGCCGACACTCTCCGTACCTTCAACCGTCCCGCCGTAACCGCACGCCTCGATAGTCGCGTCGACGCAATATCCGGCCAGCCCTCCTACATTGTTCTTGCCGCATACCGAAGCGTTGCGCAACGAAAGGTTCCGGATCGTACCTCCATTGACATATCCGAACATGCCACGGGCACTCTCGGCAGGAGTCTCCACCGTCAGGTTCGAGATCGAACAGCCGTTGCCGTCGAACGTCCCCGAATAGGGATTCGCCGAATTCACTCCGACCGGAGTCCAGTTCGAAGAGCCGTCGGCAGGCAAATCAAGCACTATATCGGCCTCCAGAATACAGTTTGTCGACAGATCGGCCAACGCCGCATCGTGCCACTTCAGCAACCCCTCGGCCGTGTAGACCCGATAGGTATTAGTCCCGGCATCGTACGTGTAGGGGAGGTAGACCGCCTGTCCCTCGTCGCCCGGGTTGTCAGGGTCGACCTCCCAGTCATCGATCGTGGCATCGACATCCAGCCCAGAGTAGATAACCGAAATCGTATAGACATACTGATATCCGGCCTTGAAGATGATATCCGTATCCGGCATGTAGACATAGATATTCCCGCCTGTTTCGATCGAGATGAAAGGTGTGCCTGCCGAAATCGTCTGCGGAGCGATCAAAGCCCTGTACTGATTCTCCACGTCACCGCCATACGGGATCACCGACGTCGGGTTCCCGTCATCGGCCGACAGCCCTACTATTCGGATCCGCGCATCGGTGAAGTCCGTCACCACATCATTCGTTTCGAGCCGAACGGTCACCTTCGTCGTACGGTGTGCAAACGTGATCGTCGGATCGCCAAAGCTGACGGTCTGCATCTCGGCCGAAACATAGTCGCTCGACTCGTAACCCGACAGCGTGCTCTGATCCGCCTTTACGACCACCGCCGGCATCGAGGTATCCGGACGGCCGTCGATCTCCGCAAACGGATACCAGGCACTGACAACCATATCCTCGCGGCTGGTCCAATAGAACGGGTCATCCGACCTGATCGTAGCTGTAAGGTTGTCGGCCGACGGCACAACAGAATACCTTTTCACGGCCCCGCCGACCATTACTGCCATCTGCGAAACGCCTTCCCAATTGTTGTCTGCTATGGAACGGTTTGTCTCCTCGGTCACGACCTTCAATCCCGCCACGCGCAATTCGAGAGGGTACTTCCCTGCAGGAAACTCTCCGTCGGAGGCATCGCGCGAACATCCAGACAACAACAGCAATACCGTACAACAAACAATCATGTTGCGTATCAATCCTAATCGGAACTTCATATGCTTTTATGTTTTAAATATTTAATTTCAACTATTTGAGGCTTGACACACTCCAATTTCTGCCACAAGAACAGATACACACGCCCACGATTGTCAAAGCAAAAACAACAGCCCGTGGGGAAGACCAACACTTCACCTTGTGCAACCATGAGGCATGGCTACACAATAACAAATTTAATAAAATTTCCCAGAATTGTACATTAATACGGCCTATATGCCACGATTTTTTGCCCGAATACAACAGCCGGAATGCACGGAACTGCGCAGCAACCGCCCCTGAAAACAGGTTATTATCAATAGCTGGCAACTGTCCTCCAAGCGAACAAGATCAGCAATGAAAGGCAAGTCAGATGGTTACGAAGCGTAATTAAAGATTGCAATCCGTCGTCACGATACAATATACACGTCCGGTCATCGCTACGACATTCCGCATACAGGAAGCCGGAACGTGTTGCCAGCCCCGACAACCGGCCGGCTACTCATAAATCCCGTTTTCGTAATCCGCGGCATAGCGTGAGAAGGTCTTTCCGGTCTGCTGCTTGAAAAAGCGCATCAGGTGGCTCGGATCCGAAAACCGATAGTCATCTGCCAATTGTGTAATGCTGCGCCCTCCGAAAAGCAGATCGTTTTTCAGAGCCTCAACCAGACGCTGTTTCAACAGGTGACTGGCCGTAACCCCGAACTGATCCTTAACCGCCCGATTCAACGTTACGCGGCTCAGGTTCATCATCTCGGCATACTCCTCAACCCGCTGCACATCGCGTATGTGCTCCTCAAGCAGCGCCTTGAACCGAAAGGCATAATTGTTCCGGGCAGCCTCCACAGGCAGACCGTATGCCGCACCATAAGCCCGGTTGAGCACAACCAACAGATAGTAAAGCACCGAAACTATAATGTTGTAACTGTCCGCCGTCGGGTGCTGCAACTCGGGCTTGATACTATCCAGCAGCCGCAGGTACTCCGACATGCTCTGCTGCGTCACGTCGAGACAGGGCGGCGTATCGGTCTGGTAGCAATACAGCAGGCGGTAGACGAAAAACTTGTCGGCAAGGAACGTCCGCATGAAATCCTCGCGGAAAATCAGAAACGAATAATCCAGCCTCTCTTCCTCGACCAACCAGCGCTGCTGCTGGTGCGGCGACAGCAGCACGACCATCCAGTCGTGCAGTTCGATGCGCTTGGCATTCAGCAGCAGCGTGCCGGATGCCTTTCGGAAAAAGAAAAATTCAAAGAAATCGGTCCGGAAAAGCGGATATTCGGTCAACACACCGCTGATCTCCTCGCTGCGGCCCGTGTTGATGTTGAAGTCGACGCCGCACTGCGTCTTGCTGAACGGCACATTGACAAGTTTTTCGGGATTGATCGTCGTTTTCATACTCCAAGGCAGGTCGGTCCGGTACAAAGATAACAATTCAATTTATCAAAATGGCATATCTTTACCGATCCATGGCATAGAACGTCCGAAATTTTATTGCCACCTTTGCAACGTTAAAATTCCGACGACGTTCGCATCGGTCCCGACCGAAGCCGACAATACACCTGTCATGAGCATACACGTCAAACAGATGATCCGCAATCTGCACATCGCCGCCAGCCACCGACCCCGGACGACCGGAACAAAAGATCGCACATCGTACAAAACCGATCGTCCGGCCCGTCGCACCGAACCGCTACCGGCACCGGTATGCAGTTTTTGGAACCGGCTCTCCGCACAACTCATGCAAAGCCGCAGCAAGACAAGCGTTGTCCGAAGAATGCAAACAAAATGAGTATGGAACAGGAAATCATCCGCGACATCGACGTACAAAGCGTCATGACCAAATCTTCACTCCCCGTGGGCGGCTACTCCGTGAATCCCTATGTCGGGTGTCCGCACGCCTGCAAATATTGCTACGCCTCGTTCATGAAGCGCTTCACCGGACACACCGAACCCTGGGGCTCGTTTCTCGACGTCAAACACTGGAAACCCGTCGGCAACCCGCACCGGTACGATGGCCAACGTATCGTAATCGGCTCCGTCACCGACGGATACAACCCATTCGAGGAGCAGTTCCAGCGTACGCGACAGCTGCTCGAGGAGCTTCGCGGAACCGATGCCGAAATCATGATCTGCACAAAGTCCGACCTGGTTCTGCGCGACCTGGATCTGTTGCGGCAATTTCCGCACGTGACCGTGTCGTGGTCGGTCAATACGCTCGACGAGACCTTCCGGGCCGATATGGACCGCGCCGTCAGCATCGAACGCCGTCTCGAAGCCATGCGGCAGGTCTACGATGCGGGTATCCGCACCGTCTGCTTCGTCTCGCCGATCTTTCCGGGCATCACCGACCCCAAGGCCATAATCGAGCGGGTTCGGGAGTTTGCCGACCTTGTCTGGCTCGAAAACCTGAATCTGCGCGGCCAGTTCAAGGGTACAATCATGAATTATATCCGCGAAAAACACCCCGAGTTGGTGCCTCTGTACGAAGAGATCTACAACCGGCGCAAAACCGGCTACTGGCAGCAGCTCGAGAGTCAGATCGCCGCCTATGCCGCCGAACAGGGTTTCCCGTACCGTGTGAACGACCTGCCGTACGGCCGATCCGAAAAGGGCAAGCCGGTAATTGTCAACTATTTCTACCACGAAAAGATCCGTCTGAACAACAAATAGCCGCACATTGATACCGGTCAAGAACATATATTGAGTCACACTCCGCGCCATGGCCAGCATCACGAGCCATCATGTCGATTGGACCAAATATTAAACCGCAACAAACCACCAAAATAACATACAGCTATGAAACAAATTGAAAAAGTCGCTGAAGCCAAAAATTTCAGCGCAATCAGCCTCGGCAAGTTGAGCGATCTGCACGAATTCGTTCTGGAAATGAATCCCGAAGTCAAGATTCCGGGCAAGGTGTTCGGAGGAGCCGCCCTGAAGGCAACCGGTGCGGAGTTCTCGTTCCAGTCGTTCGCGCCCGGAACTGAAACCGGATTTCTCCATACACACAAGACTCATGAAGAGTTATACTTCTTCCTTGCGGGAGAGGGTGAGTTTCAGGTCGACGGAGAGATCTTCCACATCGGCGAGGGCAGTGTCGTAAAGGTATCGCCCGACGGCAAACGTTCCGTACGCAACACGGGCAATCAACCACTCGTCATGCTCTGCATACAATACAAGCAAAATACCTTCACGGCCGAGGATGCCGCCGATGGCATTCTGCTGCCTGACAAGGTCAACTGGTAAGCAGCACCAACAAGATTACGGGCGGGGAACGTCGCTGTACGTTTCCCGCCCGCAATTTATGCCATCCCCCAACTTACTGCCCGATCAAAACAAGAATAACAGTTGCCCCGACAGTCTGAAACTCCTCGCCGGGAAGCTCTGCACAATGAAAGAACGGTCAAATTTATTTCATACTAAACATTATTTTGCGCGAAAATTGTTTCTATTAGAAAATATTTATATATTTGCAGCCGGAAAACATCATCGACATGGAAGCTATCTGTAAAATAAAGGATATCTACAAGGCGCTGTATCAGTTCGAGAAGACATTCGCCGAACTGCACAGCATAACCATCAACGAAGCCATGCTGCTGTGCTGCCTCAAGGATGGAGACCCGAAATCGGCTGGCACGATCAGCGAATATATCGGTCTTTCGAACTCACGGGTATCGAAAGTGATAACCTCGGTCGAAACCAAAGGATATATCCAACGCAATATCAGCCCCAGCGACAGACGTCAGATGCTCTTTTCGCTCACCGCGGACGGCGCTTCGAAAATCCACCAGATGTTAGGCCAGCCAATGGGATTCGACGAGCTGTTCGCTACGCTGAATGCCTGTATGAAACCCGAAGAAATTTGATTGTAAAACATATTTACCCCCCCCATTATTACCAAGATGAAATACCTGATTATCGGAGGTGTCGCCGGAGGAGCAACCGTCGCCGCCCGCCTGCGCAGAATGGATGAAAAGGCCGACATTATTCTGTTCGAACGCGGAAAATACGTCTCTTACGCCAACTGCGGCCTGCCATACTATATCGGAGGTACAATAGCCCAACGTTCGAAACTCTTCGTGCAGACGGTCAAGGGTTTCACCGACAGATTCCGTATCGACATCCGTGTCGAACAGGAGGTCACGGCAATTCACCCCGAAAAGAGACTCATCGAGATCAAACGTCTCGATTCCGGTGAAACTTACACCGAAACATACGACAAACTGGTGCTGTCGCCCGGCGCCGAACCACTGCGACCGAACATCGAAGGAATCGACAGCAAAAAGATATTCACGCTCAGGAACGTACCCGATACCGATGCCGTCAAGAACCATATCGATACGGCTCACCCTTCACGCGCCGTTGTCGTGGGCGGCGGGTTCATCGGACTCGAAATGGCCGAAAACCTGCATCAACGCGGCCTGCATGTCGACGTGGTCGAGATGGCAAACCAGGTGATGGCCCCGCTGGATTTCTCGATGGCTGCAATCGTTCACCGCCACCTGACCGACAAGGGCGTAGGGCTCTATCTCGAAGACGGTGTGGTACGATTCGAGGAGCAGGACGACAAGATGATCGTACATCTGCGTAGCGGTCGGCAGATCGCCACCGACATGGTCCTGCTCAGCATCGGCGTGCGGCCCGAGATCCGGCTCGCACAGCAGGCCGGCCTCACCATCGGCGAACGCAAGGGGATCGTCGTAAACCAGTACATGCAGACATCCGATCCGGATATCTATGCCCTGGGCGATGCCGTGGAGGTGATGCACCTGATCACCGGCAAACCAGCCCTCATACCGCTGGCCGGCCCCGCAAACAAGCAGGGTCGCATCGTCGCCGACAACATCGTATTCGGGAACAACCAAACATATCGCGGATCGATGGGGACCTCCGTGGCCAAGATCTTCGACCTGACCGTAGCCACCGCCGGCGCAAATGCAAAACTGCTGAAAGCAAACAATATCGAGTACATATCGTCATATACGCACGGGTCGTCGCACGCCGGATACTATCCCAATGCCGTTCCGCTCTCGATCAAGATCCTCTTCTCTCCGACCGACGGGCGGCTCTTCGGTGCGCAGGTAGTCGGTTTCGAGGGTGCCGATAAACGAATCGAAATGTTCGCTCAGGTCATCCAGCGCAACGGTACGGTATATGACCTCACGCAACTCGAGCATGCCTATGCACCGCCCTACTCCTCGGCCAAGGATCCGGTGAACATGGCGGGATATGTTGCCGAAAACATCCTCTCCGGCAAATCGAGGATCATCCACTGGCGCGAAATCGACAGTCTCCCTGCCGACACGGTTCGAATCGACGTCCGCACACGGGAGGAGTTCCGGATGGGAACCATCCCCGGATTCCGGAACATTCCAGTCGACGAGCTGCGCGAACACCTCGGCGAACTGCCCTCCGACAAACCGATCGTCGTAACCTGTGCCGTGGGACTTCGCGGATACCTCGCCTACCGCATACTGGTGCAGAACGGGTTCAAGGATGTGCGGAACCTCTCCGGCGGATACACAACCTGGCGTACGGCTACCGACAAGTGCAGCTCCGGAAACAGCGGCTCGGGATGTTGCCGACCGGCCGGTGCCTCTGCTCCCGAAGCCCCAAAAACAGCCATACAGGTTGATGCCTGCGGATTGATGTGCCCCGGGCCAGTCATGCAACTCAAGAAGAGTTACGAGGCACTGAAGGTCGGCGAATCGCTCTGCATCACCGCTACCGACCAGGCATTCGGGCGCGATGTGGCATCGTGGTGCCGAGTGACAGGCGCAGAGCTCCTCTCGCTCGAAACACGGAACGGGAAAATCATCGCCCAAATCCGCAAGCAGAAACCCGAGGCAGCCTGCACAACAACCGTCGACAAGGCCGGCAACAAGACCATCGTGGTCTTCAGCGACGACCTCGACAAGGCACTGGCTTCATTCGTGATAGCCAACGGCGCGGCTGCAACCGGCAGGAAAGTATCAATGTTCTTCACCTTCTGGGGACTCAACGTCATCAAGAAACGTCAGAAACCCGCCGTTTCGAAAGATATCTTCGGACGGATGTTCGGCTGGATGATGCCTTCGCACAGCGGCCGGCTCCGCCTCTCAAAGATGAACATGTTCGGAATGGGAAGCCGGATGATGCGCATGATCATGCGTCGCAAGCGGATCGACTCACTCGAAAGCCTCATCCAACAGGCCTGCGACAACGGGGTCGAGATGATTGCCTGCACCATGAGCATGGACGTGATGGGGGTACGGCAGGAGGAACTGCTCGACAATGTTGTCCTCGGCGGCGTCGCCTCGTATCTCGAACGTACCGAGCAGGCCAACCTCAACCTATTCATCTGATCCGTAGGGTTGACGCGGCACATCTCCGGTTTTTGGAGGTGCAGCATGCCCCAAAGATCCAGACAGAGGACTCACACAGCACACAGGCCATATCCGTGCCCACAGTACGCAGCCTAAGGCCTTGAGCGCCGAAAACACAGGCACCCTGACTTGAAAGCGTCAGGGTGTCTGTGTTTTTTGGGCCGGGATCCTGCTGTCCCCCGCCAATCCACGCCTCACACCGGCTCCATACAACAGCCTCAAAAGACGGTCCGGATCACCAGTAGCCGAAAACCGCCTTTTAATTTGCCCATGCCGCAATGGTTTCGTATATTTGTTACGGATAACCTCTGCGCACAACAAATGATCGACTGCAACTACAATTCACTTGCCTTTTTCCGGCGCTATTTCCATATTCCGGCAAGCCGGAAACTCGCCTGGGCCCTGATCCTCGAAACCGTACACGACAAGCCTGAAATACGATTGGGCATTATCTTCAGCCAGACCCCGCACCTGTATCTCGATGTTGCCAGGCGCCGCTTCTTCACCGCCTCAACCATCGGCAACGGCGCCCTCTCACGACAGGTCTTCCCGGCCAAACGCACAGCCTCAGCCAACGGTTTCCAATTCACAACCGAGAACGGTCTCTCGCGGGAATTCCACAAAAGCTATATCCGCGATATCTACTATACGGCAGTATATTCACCCGAACTCCCGACTCAGATACTCTACTGATCCGCCCACCGGCGATCGCACGCCCCATACATCGACATCAAAATCCCGCTCCGGCAAATAAAATATTCTCCGGAACCCCCACTATTTCGCTCATCAATCAAAACAATTCATTATCTTTGCGCCGTGAAAACAAAGGTAAATGCACTTCCTGTCCATCATACTGCTATGGCTCGCATACCTTACGGGCGCAACTGACCGAGTCGGAATCTCCGGCCAGACCGCTGCGCCGCAACCCGCCGTACCCTCACGGATCGAAATCCACTGCCAACTGCCGGCCTCAGGCCCGAATCACAAACCGGATCTGATGATCGGTATCGCCCGCGTACTCCGCCAAACACTCGGCGAACCGCTCCCGTACGACGATTCGTCGGCAATATATACCCAACGCTATCACCGTCCGATGATGGCATTTATGTCGGCCGTCATCCTCAACACGGGCAGCGAATACCCCTCGGGCGACAAACAGTACCGACGTATTGTAAGCTCTCCTGCCAATACTCCACGGCCCGATGCCTGCAGTTGCCGTACCGCAGCATCGCACGAGAATCACCTCCACGGACAGGCCTTCGAACGTCAGGCGAAATACTACTTCCTGTTCTATCTCCACCGGTTGCGGATATAGCCCACACGGCCGGACTGCACCACAGTCCATATCGACACCTTTTCGGCACGGCTTGTGCCGCTACACCAAAGAAATATCAAGTTGAAAACGACTAAAAACAGTATCATATGGTTATAGAAGCAATGATCATAATCTTCATTCTGGGCTATACGTGCATAGCACTGGAACACAAGATAAATATCAACAAGGCCGCCATCGCGCTTCTGATGTGCGGCGTGCTGTGGAGCATCCTCAGCATATGGTCGACCTCGATCAATCCCGACATCACCCCCGCAGTGATCAACTCGCAAATCATCGAATTCCTCGGCGAGGCCTGCGAAATTATCGTCTTCCTGATCGGCGCCATGACAATCGTCGACCTGATCGACTTCCACGGAGGTTTCGAAGTCATAACAAAACATATCACCACCCGTCGCAAGCCCCGTCTGCTGTGGCTCATCGCCGGAATAACATTCCTCATGTCATCGCTGCTCGACAATATGACCTCGACCATCATCATGGTCATGCTGCTTCGACGCCTCATCGACAACTACAAGGAGCGCTGGATCTTCGCCTCGGTCATCGTAATAGCCGCCAACAGTGGCGGTGCATGGTCCCCGATCGGCGACGTTACCACAATCATGCTCTGGATGAAGGGAAATGTCACAGCCGGAAAACTGATCGGAACACTGCTGCTGCCGTGTATCGTTTCGCTGGTAATCCCCACGGCTATCGCAACACACTTCCTGAAGGGTGTCATTGCCAAGGAGCATACTGATGAGGAGACCTCGTCCCGTCCCGAATTCATCACCAGCAAGGAGAGCCGACTGATCCTCTATCTCGGAACCGGCCTGCTGATTGCCGTACCCATCTTCAAGAGCGTAACCGGTCTGCCGCCATATATGGGCGTAATAATCGCTCTGGGCCTGATGTGGGTCTTCACCGAAATAATGTACGACCGCAAACGGGATATCGAGGAGTCGATCAAGAACCGCGTTTCGAAGGTGCTCAAACATATCGACATGCCAACGATTCTTTTCTTCCTGGGTATTCTGATGTCGGTATCGGCCCTCCAGAGCGCAGGCATCCTCTCGTCGCTGGCCAATGCCCTCAACAACGGTGTACACAACATTTACGCGATCAACTCGATGATCGGTATTCTCTCGTCGGTGATCGACAACGTGCCGCTCGTCGCTGCGGCCATGGGAATGTATCCAATAGGCGATCCTGCCACAGTAGCTGCCGCTGCCGATCCCGCCTTTGCAGCCATGTTCGTCCAGGACGGCGCCTTCTGGCACATGCTGGCATACTGTGCCGGTGTGGGCGGAAGCCTGCTCATCATAGGTTCGGCTGCCGGTGTGGTTGCCATGGGGCTCGAAAAGATGAATTTCTTCTGGTATTTCAAGAACATTACCCTGCTGGCATTCGCCGGTTATGTGGGTGGTATCCTGGTATTCATCCTCGAACACATGATATTTGCATTCTGACGCCAGGCTGAAGATATCCGCCGATTAATCGGCTGTTTAAAAAAACCATTGCGGCTGAATTCCGTCTTTGTTACGGATTCAGCCGCAATGGTTTTTTCATACCGGCATGGTCAATCCTCCAGACTGACGCTCGGGCGGAACCTGATTACCGTTCGCGACGGGATCTTGACAACGGCTCCGGTACGCGGATTACGACCGTTACGGGCCGCCTGCTGATGTCGGACGAATGTCCCGAAACCGGATACCGAGACACGTTCGCCCTCTTTCAGGGCCAGCACGATAGAATTGAATGCAGCCTCCATGGCCCTCCGTGCAGCGACTTTCGACAAACCGGTTTCGAGAGCGACCATGTCTGCCAATTGAGATTTATTCATACTCTCAGAAAAGGTTAACAGATCAAGGTTGGTGTTTAAAATAGGTCTTACAAAGATAACAATATTCCAGTCATATGCAAAGCCCCACATTGAAAAACATTTGTTTTCATAATATTTTTATACACAAGTGGGCCAGTATAATCACAGTTGTGTTGTATTACCAGATGCATCCTATGCCACGTCACAATAATAAGCCGTCAAACGGATTCATAACACAGCTTGTACGATCATTGGTCCGGATGACAGGTGTGATGGAGGGGGTATGTGTACGTAAACAATTACCTTGTATACTTCCAAATCGATATCGTAAAACCTCACTTTCGGAACACGCCTGACGCTCCTGCACCGACATGCAGGTTCCGAGCAAGGTGCAGTCAGGCATCGGGCCCAACAGTAAAATCACCAAACGAATTTATTTGCTTAAAAATCGCCCAATAAGGCTAAGGCATTTTTGGCAAAACCGAAAATTGTTTTTACTTTTGCGGCCGGAGAGATGGCAGAGTGGTCGATTGCGGCGGTCTTGAAAACCGTTGAGCTGCGAGGCTCCGGGGGTTCGAATCCCTCTCTCTCCGCCAGAGGATGAGGATGTTACGATGAGTAACATCCTCATTTTGTTTCAGTTGCGCATCTAACTATTTGATTGTTTGTCCGTTCAGCGTCCCTTTTTTGCTGAATATGACTACTTCAGGACGGCAAACAACTGATTATCAACAGGCAAATATCCACCTAATAGACATCTTGCGGTAACCTGTTCGTAACCGCAATAGACATTGCGCGTAACCCGACTACAAACGTCTGAAATACGACTACTTCTGACTATACTGCTTTGGCTTTCAGTAAATTATTGATATTTAACTTTGTATCACCAAATAACAGAGAGTATGAAAGCAGACAAAAAAGCAAGCAAGAACACCTTCAGCGTGATTTTCGTCATTCAGAAGGGCAAATGTCGTCCTGATGGCAAAGCACCCATCGTAGCACGCATTACCGTCAACGGGGAGATGGTACACTTTTCGACCAAGATGTACATAGAACCCGAACGATGGCTTCCCCTGGAGTACAAGACTAAGGGACAAACTCATGAGGAACAGGTGATCAACAGCACCCTGTTCGATTTTCACGCCACGATCAAACGCAAGTACAATGATATGATTTATCGTGGCGAGGTAATAACGGCAAGTAAGATCAAGAGTTCCATACTCTGCCAGGACGAGCGCAGTATGACACTCATTGCGTTATGCAATAAATACATTGAGGACTACGAAAAACTTGTACTGACACAGGACTACGGCCAGGAGTCCTTCTTCCGATATAAGGTTTGCCGTAATCGCCTGCAGGAGTTTCTCCGGGATGAATTCAAGGTAAGTGACCTTCCCTTGCAGGATATCAACAAGCGTTTTTTGGACAAACTATACCTTTGGCTACGCTCGGCACATCGGCTCAACAATAATACTGCAGTAAAGTTTATCCACCGCTTTGCCTCCATATACAAGATGGCAAAAGACAACGGATGGGTTGCAGCAGACCCTTTCAAGCAACAAAAACTACACCTTGACAAGGTGGACCGGGGATACCTCACGATCGAAGAGGTTTCCCGTTTGTACAATAAGGAATTTGAAAGCCTGCGGCTGGAGCAGGTCAGAGACATATTTATATTCAGCTGCTATACAGGATTGGCGTACATTGATGTTTACAACCTCACGGAAGACCAGCTGAATGTATGGGCTGATGGCAATACCTGGATCAGTTTTCATCGACAGAAGACCAAAGTCCCGTTCAACGTGCGACTGCTGGATGTGCCGCTCCAGATTATTGAGAAATACAAACACTTCCGTAAAGGCAAACGTCTGCTCCCCGTACCGTCAAACCAGAAGTGCAACGAGTATCTGAAAGAGATTGCCGAAGTCTGCGGGATCAACAAGAACATAACTTTTCACTGCTTCCGTCACACTTTTGCCACAACCATTACCTTGGGAAATGGCGTGCCAATCGAAACCGTCTCAAAGATGCTTGGGCATACGAATGTGCGCACGACACAAATCTACGCCCGTATCACCGACCAGAAAATCAACGTAGATATGGAGAGTCTCGCCGCGAAGCTCAACGGAATCTTCACTGCCCCCCTGACACCCTCCAAGGAGTCTGTCCGTCGAGAGCAACATCAGCGTGAGGTACAAAAGTTCGCAGTAGCGGCCGGCCTGGCATAAAACCACTCCTCCATAGAGCCGACAACGGCAACCAGGCACCGACATAAGGTGCCTGGTTTTTCATTGCAATGTCCATCCCTTGCTTGTGGCGATTGCTTTTTGTGTTTCGGAAAGCTTGGCAAGATTCTTTGCTCCCAACGTGCAGGTCTTATCCGTCACGCCATCGGCTAAAGCATTAAGCAGGGAGAGAAGACTCTCAAGCGTAAGTTTTGGGCAACCGTTAACCCAAATATCTACCGAGATCGTACCGGTAAAGGATACACTCTCCAGGTTTCTGCAGGCGGTGAATGTAGTATCAATCTGCGATTTCACATTACTGAAGTCGAGAGGCTGGACAATTGTCACCAACGAATAGCAACCGTGAAACAACTCCGATGCGGAGGTTATGGCCGAAGTATCCAATCCATCAATACGGGTCAGAGTCTCGCAACCATAGAATGCCCACATCATATTGGTGACATTGGCCGTTTCAAGGACTCCGACCTGCGTGAGAGCCGTACATCCGTAACACATCTGATACATAGATGTCAACTGTCGGAAATCCAGGTATGCAGGCAATTTGCTCAATGACGTATTACCCTTAAAAAGTTGGTATCCCGATCGGACGTACTGTATGCCACTCGGAATTTGCTTTACCTTGTACGCAAGTTCGTACAAGGTGTCCGTTAAGGTTGCAGAAGCCCCCTGGGCAGCGATATGAAGGGCAAAGAGCGAACGTACTTGTGAAAGGCGTGATATGAGAGGTGTAAAATCAGCCATAAGTTATCCGATGATTTGTGCGAGTGAAGCGGCAAGTTCCGCTATTCCGAGCGAATCCTCCAACTGAACGATCAATGATTCATAAGTTATTGCGTATGCCTGCCCTCCGCGCTCTATTTCCAACAGGTCGGTAGGCGACATTGTGCTGGTTTGCGTAAGATCTCCGATGGTTACGCCGTTTGCTGTTTCTGCCATACAATATATTTATTCAGTGTATTCTTCAAAGCAACACATTTGCAGGTAAGTTACCAACCACCAGCACTTGCCCGCATATATCCCGGGTACGGCAACAAGTTGCAGGATTCCCGCATAACACTTCACTCGTTGCATCCTGTCAAATCCGAAATCATTCTGCTTGATCGATGAGAGTATGCCCGACTCGACATCGTCTACGGCAAGGATGATATCCGGAGAGGAGCGTGTTCTCACAGGTGTGTCATACAATGTCAGCACATTGCCGATATACTCGTTTGAGGTCGGAAGATTGATCCATATTTTATAGTCCTGATATTGCTCGCCAATTGTTTGCAGATTCATATTCCTGTCCACGGTGTACTTCCGTGTAGCGGTGTTATAGCGGGTGCCTTCTTCTCGCAATGTTTTGAATGGAATGCGTATATGCCCCGAGAATACACCCGTAGCCATTTCTATATGTCCATCTTCGTAGATTCGGGTCTTAGCCGTACCTGCATTCTGTATACCATCTGCTCCGGCAAAGAGCATCAGTTTACCGTGCTTCTCATCGACCGTTCCCGAAATGGCACTGCCGGCCATACCGGCCACAACCCGGGCATTATTCTCATCCTTTACCCCGACAAACCCTGACAATACCACACCACTTTGACCATCTATTTCAGTCGTTGCATCGCGGAAATTATCGCGCAGATATTCCAGGTCACTCTGTTGTTCTTGCTCTTCGGATGCGGCACGTATCGTTTTGACGATTATAGCGCGAGCCTCATAGTAAGCTGCAATATCCTGGAAATCGGGTTCGATGGTAATATACTCGGGAGTTGACCGGGTATATTTCTCGATAGCCGTTACCGCCAAAATATAGGCATTGACATAGTCGTCCCACGCGGCATCCTTTTTACGGATGATGCGCAGCTGCGAATTTGCAATGCGGCCGGCTGTGGCGGTTACGCGTCTGTACTCTCTGACAAGATAAGTGTCGGCATCGAGAAGCAACTGCTCATACTCGGAACGTATGTCCTGCAAACGCTCTTTTAGAAAGGACTTCTCGACGGGGGACACCACTTCATCGGAGTTTATCTTTGCCAACGTATCACAAGCAGAATCGAGTTCTGCCTGAAGCGCATCAAGGTCTGTACCCTCCTCCGGGCGCAGGGGATCAATGCGTCCGAAACGTAATACTCCCCCCTTGAATGAGATTCCGCAACCACTTGTGCGGTTATATAGTTGCACGTCACCCGTTCGTGAGTCGAACCAGTTATCTCCCAATACGTCGCTTATGTATCCCTGGAGGTAGACGTTCTTCAGATAGGCAGAATAACCGCGCATATCAAGCCCGTGTGCTGCAAGATTCGCCAGATCTCCGAACTGTGCCGCGATGTTCTCCACTCCGATCGTCCAGGTATTCATTCCGACCAGATAGCGGTCATAGGTTCGCGTTGTATAGTGCGAAGCCTGGCGTGAGGTATCGGTAGCATTGCCTATTGCCACGATGTTCATCATCTCTGTCGGATGATACGCAAAACCCTCGCGCAGTTCATATCTCCACTCTCCGAAAGTCTGCTCATCGAGACACTCAACCAGCCGGAAATAGCAGGTTGTAAATCCGGCAAAGGTCCGTATGCCTTTTGAGTCATCGCTGTCCTCCGTAGGCTCCGTGAAGTTCCCCACCGTTGAACTTTTGAAGATGCCCATACAAAGATCATCCCTACGCAACGATGCAATCTCGCCAGGTTCAAGTTTAAGGCTCAAGCGGCAATGGTCCTTGTCTACGGCCAACACGACACCGGCTCCCGGAGCACTCCATTTATCACCCACCGTGGTCTCGACACGGTTATAACGGAATTCAGGCACGTCCAGAAACTCCTCAAGGCGCAAATTGCGCATATAGGCATTGCCTTCGACCGAGAAGTCTCCTTGAATAGATCCTCCCGAACGGTTCAGTTTCTCATCAAGAGCCGACTGTAATCCTTGCACCTGGGCTATGGGATGCGTATGTGCCTTGGGTGCTACCCGTTCCTGCAACTCCTTACCACGGATTTTCATCGAGGCCTCCGCCTGCGGAACATCAACAATGAACTCAAACTCATCGAAATGCTCCATCTGCCCTGCGGCCGAGGCCAACTCCTGTATGCGGATCTCGTTCATAAAATTTTATTTGTTTTTATTCACGCAATTAACTATCTTTGAGAAACTAACCACTACAACTATGAACAAGTTCTGGACTTTTATTGCAGGAGCCTTTTCAGGTATCCTTCTGACGATCGTTGTTCTGTTGATCATTGGTTCTGCCAAAGGCGAATCCTCCATCCCCGGCCTTACTACATTTGAAGAAAGAGGACAGATGATGGAGGCAGAACAATACAGCATCATACAGACATTAAGTGACTCATACGCTTTGGCCATGGAGATCAGCCTTGACAGGTTCTACGACCTTGATATATCCTCCATACTGACTCCCGTTTTACTTATTGGTGACGAAACCACGCATTTTTATGATGGTCTTGAAGTTAAAGCCACGAACAACAAGCGTTTCTATCAAGTGGGAACTTATAAATACGAAACCAAATCGGAGGATTGGAAAACTGTCCCAGCTGTTATGTTGCTTGAGCAGAAGTAACTGCGACCTATCCTCCTAAAATCGAGGTTTTGAAGTTCTCCTTGCCGAGGACATAGACCAAATCCCGACCCTTGGCAGTCAATTGACCGCCAAGGGTTATTTGTATCTTCTGCGATGCTCCGGAAGCCGGGAGCATAGCCTGCAGTTTCGACAAGGGCGCAATCACTTCAGGGTCTGCCACTGCATTGGGATTATCTCCGACCAGAGCGAGAGTCTTGCCATATGCCAGGCCTCCCGTTGCAAGAGCAGGGACACTATCCTTTGCATTCTTGTTGATGAGAGCCGTCATAATGGCAGCCGCAGCAACCATCGCTGCGCCTACGGCAATCGCGGCCCATGGATTCGCAAGCACAGATTTTAGAGCCGCTTTGAACGCAATAATCATCACTCCGAACTCGATAAGCTGCGCACCGATATTACGCAGAAACGAGGCAAACTGCGTAAGTATGGCTTTGAGCAGACCTCCGAATCCGAGATCTCCGGCAATGATTTGCCCCAATGCCTCGGCTACGGCCACAATGCTGTCTGCAAGAAATGCGGATACCTGCTCATCGAAGCGTTGCATTGTTGTCGCCACGGTTTGTGAAACGTGTTCCAGAGCAACGGAAAAAGCCACTCCTTTGTTTGTCAGCGTCTGTGTATAGTCCCCCACCATCGCCACCGTGTCGGCAACATTCTTCTGCAGTAGCGTGCTGTTATCCGAGGCCCACCCATAGATGCCTTCACGCACCGAAGCCCATATCGCCCTCAGCCGACGTGAGTATTCCGATGCTGCTATCTTTATATCATCGATCTTCAACTTCGGTCGGGGAAACGAAATCTCCATCTGCGGAGTTACAACAGCAGTATTCTTCCCGATTGGGGCAAGATCCGCCGGTGTTATATTTTGTAGCTGTTGCAACTCCCTGCGCAAGCGCTCAATCTCCACATTGCAGGCGGCAATATCCTCAATGGAACTCTCCGGCAACAACTTTTTCTTTTCAAGTTCTTCGATCTGCTTTTGCAGACGTCCGATCAACCCCAAAGAGGTTTCACCATGCCCGGTAGCCTGTTGCATCTTCTTCATCAGAGCTTCACTCTGTTGCTCGGCTACGGCCATCATGCGATTCATCTCCTCCTGTTGCTTCTGCTCCTGAGCCTGCATTTCTTTTTTGCGTTCTATGGCCTTTGTAAGCAGTTCATACTCCTTACGAAGTGGAGCCATCTGTTCAGGATCTGCAATCTTCTGAATGGTAAAGCCCGCAATGATGCCATTGGGAACAATCCGGTTTTTTGTCGTGGCAGCCGCAATCTCTTTTTGCTTTTTCAGGTTCTCCTGCAATTTCCGCTCAAGGGTGGCCAGATCATCGGCATTGGCCAACTCATCGGCCATTTTTTGTTTCTGTACCTTGGCATAGGCAAAGGCGGCCCCGAGAGCCAGCAGTGCTGAAACAATCAGACCTACAGGAGAGAGCAATGCCGTAAATCCGGCCGCCAGCATAGGGATGATCTTGATAACTCCTCCAATGCCAAGCGTAAGCGGTCCAATGGCTGCCACGACACCGGCAATCGCAACAACGACTCTCTTTATTTCCGGAGAAAGCGTCTGAAGCCAGGATACGATACCAGAGAGTGCCTTCGTGACCTTTGTTGCCAAAGGCATCATTGCAAAGCCGATCTGCTCAAGAAAATCGCCCCATGCATTCTGGAGTTGGCGCATGACACCTAACCCAACCGAGGCCGCGCCCTCGGCAAAACCTTTATAGTTCTTCAGAATAAAATCTACGGCTTCTCCATTTTTAAGTTGCTCTGTCGTCAGCTCCTTGAGTTTGGGAATGCTTTCGCCCAACTCACCCGTGAGTCCTCCGTAGGTCTTGGCAAGATTCTTTACAGCCGAGTCGAGCGTCATTCCCGTTGCGGCTGACAATTGCGCTGAGGCTTCGATGACTCGGCCAATCTGCTCCTCTGTCATCCCCAGCGATGCAAGATAAGCCTGCTGACCGATGATAACCTCATCACCCAGCACTGAGCGTGATTGCAGTTCTCCGGCTTGAGCAATAAGCCTTTGTTGTACATCACTGCGGCCGCGCAAAGCTGTCAACAACCGTTTCTCGGCCTGTTGTTGGGTGTCGGCATTCTTCAACGCCACAACCCCCAGGGCTGTCAACGGAGCGGTGAGTGCAACCGAAAGCGTCTTGCCTACCGAGGAGAGTTTCTTCTGAAGAGACTCCATACTACGCTCCACCTGCCGGGCTTTCTGTTGAAACTCATAGGAATCCGCTCCAATCTTTATCAGAAGATCGGCAATACGTCGGCTCATATGCTCTACGGTTTGTGGGTCTTATATAGTTGCCAACCCTGCTCCACATCGGCCAGAATGGCCGCACGGCCATTCTCAACTCGGGAGATAGCCGCCGCGATACGCACCATCAGATCGTGATCGGACATATCCACATTGGACTCGGCCGGTAGCCCCGCACTCTCCGCCACGGCCCGGATATAGCCCTCGGTGTAGTTCTCAACGGGAGGTGCATAGCGGGAAATAATCTCGCGAATAGTACGTACTCCACGTTGATAATAGGAATCCAGCAGTACAAAGAGAGCCCGATACCCCCATGCCATCGATTCAAACTGTTTGAATGCCGGGTCTTTCGATGGCTGAACTTCACCCAGGTATCGGGTGGGTGATTTGCGGATATTACCCGGGTTGCAGTTCCGCAAGCCTCGCGGTAGTTTTCTCTGTACCATAATGTTATTGCTTGTTTTGTTTGCGGGATCTGTCCAATTCGGCTCGTTTGACCAGCACGGGGCATTGCTCCGGAGGGGTCGTGCATTTATAGGCCTGGCGGATAACCAGACGATTGCGTTCCAGTTCTACATCCTTATGCTCGATAATGATCTCGAGTTTATCCACCTTTTCTTCAAGTTTCTCCACGCGGCCATCGAGCCGTGTAATCTGCTCCGATTGAATAGCCACAACCTTCTCTGTATTCTCCAGTTCCGCGAGATCGGCCTCGGCCATCTCCTTTCGTTTCTTTGACCTGAAAAAGAGAAGCGTCCCGACAAGACCACTTGCCAGCACGAAATTCAAAACAATGCTTACTATCTCCATAAAAGTTCAAATTAGTTTGGCGACACATATTTGTAGATTGCTCTTTCCCGGACTATATAGAGATCTCCATAGATGTAGAACAGCCCCAGGACGCTCTCCCCGGAGGCTTCCGTATTGCCTATGTATTGATGTGCATAGGTATGCAGATCGCAGATTGTTGGCGAGTCTCCAGCAAAGGCAATCTCCGCCAACGTGTGGTCACAACAAGTCGCGACATCACCGATACGTGCAATGAAGATATGATCGGTAATCGAAGTGCGCCGGTACAGGTTAAGCGAACCGTTCTCGTTGATGAGCATATATTTGTCCGAAATGGATACGATATGTTTGCCGGCCCCGATCTTGGTAAAGCCTGAAATCTGGTGATAACGGCTATCATTGAACCCCGCCTCACGCGAAGTGCAGATGGTGAGGCAACCGTTCGTATAATCGACATGCACAAGATCTCCATAAAACTGGACATAGTTCAGTCCTCTATGGTACACAGATTCCTCTCCGGCAGAACGCAGTTCCGGTTGCTGGAAGTAGAGGTAATAACTTCGGGAACCATCAACGCGATTGATGGTATAACCCTGCACCAACAACGAAAAATAGCCGCTTCGATAGGTAGCCCAACCCTGGTACGTCTCCGGATAGATACTCATCACCTGTTGCACCGTACCACGATGGTCGCAATAGTAGAAGGTCTTGTTCTCCTCCCGCACAAAGCCCTCTTCAGCCGGGAAAACCTCAAAAGGATGCGAAGATCGATAGATTTCCCGCAAGGATCGCGAAATGACATCAAAGACGAAAAGCCGTCTGTCTGCACTCTGCACAAGCAGGAAATTCAGGCAACGGATGATCCTCTTCACCGTAAAAGGCATTTCGACAATCTTGATACAGTCATCACCTTCAGAGGGTTGGTCGCTCTCGATCAGGCCGGGCATCTCCGTAAGTTCGCAGTTACTCATATCTTCAACTGCCGATAATTCAATGGAATTTACCGAATAGGCCGCCTTCAGATATTTGTCATCGCATAATACGGTATTCATATCAAGATGTGCCGAGGTAAAGACATCACCGGCGAGTCGCTTGCTCGGCAGTTGTTTGTAGCGTAACGCGCCCTGAACAATATGGCCGACAAGCGTATCGTAGTCGTTCCGACCCTTCGTATGCCACAAGCGTGTAGGGTTGCCATCCGCATCAATAAAATAGAGCGCATAAAGCAAATGATCATTCGGCACATCCGGGATGTCGCTTACCGGAAGCGTGATATTCATCTCCACATTGTTGGCCGGATTTATAAGACTCTCCAGATGCAAGCCTTTATCATAGACCTCTCCGGCATCAATCGTTATATTCATTGCCGAGAAGGTGGCATTCTCCATATGTCCCGAGGTAGAGCCGATACGATCGCTATCCGAGTAGTTGATCTTTCCGATGAGTGTTTGTCGGAAGTAGAACTGCCAGGTGCCGTCCTTGGGAATTCCGGCAATTTCGATTTTGATGTTCTGTTCGGCTCCGGTTTTAACCTCAGACACGATATCTGTTTCTGCACTTGACCAGGCTCCCGATTCCGTAAGATAATAGATTGCGCCAGCGGCTACAAGGCGCACACCATAGTGTACGCTTACGGAATAGTTCTCCGAGGGCGGTGAGTAAATACCCCAGCTCCATTGGCGATGATAGGTCTTGATGGAGAACTCCCATGCTATGGGATAATTGCACTGCCTGACCTCCCGTCCTGCCGTATAGATACTCTCGCCCTGGTGGGCATCATCTCCGCAGAAACACAAACTGTCACCGCTTTCGGTGAAGTCCAGGAATCCATAAGGATCATTCCACATCTCCTTATCGAAGAACCCCAGGCGGCCGGCAATGTTGTCGAGCGATTTGTTTTTGACATCGACCGTGATTCTGCGCAATGCAGGGACAATATCAAGCGTGCTCTCACCCATAACATAGATGCCGCGACTCCACATATTTTCCATGATATCACGCCCTGCGGAGGTAACTACGACAACACTCGGCTCGGCGACAAGACGCGTTGCCTCGTTGTCTGTGGCAATGATACCCTGAAGCAGTTCAGAGCCGATCTCAAAGAATGTGACGGGCCGGGAGGTTTGGTACAATGATATGGCCCGGCGAATATGCAACGCACCACTCGACTGGAAAATTTGTCCGGCAAATGGCAAAAGACAGAGTTCCAGAATATCGCGGTAGGTCGGCTTCTCATAGACATAGTAGAGTCTTTCCAGGTCGATGTAGGTCTGCGTGAGCGGGGAAAGGCTTTCGTTCATGCCATCGGCATAAAGATCGAGCCAATCCGAGATTGGCATATCCAACTCCATCAGCTCCAGGCTACGAGACATCAACTCAAACAACGATTTCCGGCCCGATACACCGATCGTCATCAGATCGTAGAAGAGATAACTTGACAGGAGATTGAAACCATCGACTGCCTTGATCGTAACCGTATAGGGAGGGGCTGTGAAACTCTCCGAATAGAGATCGGCAGTGACGAAGCCTCGCCAATAGAGTGCGCCACCACGATAGACCGATACACGAAATTGTCGCGGATCGGAAGTAAACAATGAGAGATAGTGAAAATTCTGTGTGCAGAGAATATTGATACTTGCCTCCGAAGCCTTGATCGGGGCATAGAACTCATCTCCCCGTTTCTCCCAGGTGATCTTCAACGGATCATCACCATCGAATGTCATCTCCTCAGCAGATGCCGTATAGCCACGCTCGGCAATCTCTACGCGCCACAGCACCCCGAAATGCTTGCTTCGCATCTCGGCATAGTATTTCAAGCCAAAGTCTGCCATACATCTCCGTTTGGAGGTAAAAGTAGCTGTTCACGGCCTACTGACAGACGAACACTGTTCACCTATAAAAAAACCGAGACCTGTTGCCAGTCTCGGTTGCGGGAGGGAACAACAAATATCACCCTATCCGTACCCAGGAGTCTGCTTCAGGAATGACAGCCAGCCCGCCCCATGTCCCGTGCAGTTGTCCGAGGGAATCGATCATCTCAACTACTCCCTCACGACCATCATAGCGGTCGTCCTCACCTTCAAGATGGATGATCCGGATGCGGTCACCAATCTTAATGTTTTCGCTCTTTGCCATATGTTATTGGTTTCTGTCTTCACATTTCCATAGCTCCGCAAGCGCGGCGCGAATCTCATCATTAATCCTTTTGTTGGCCGCAAGAAGTTCATCATAACGTCTTGTGCAACTTTGCATCCTGGCACGCAGGGAGGTCATCTCCTCACGATTCCTTTCGAACTCGGCCTCAAGGCGGTCGATCTTGTGATGTATATGCGTTACCATCTCTAAATGCATTTTACTTCCAGCGACCTATACTGTTATCGAATATGTCACAGATCTGCTTCAAAGCCGTACGCTCTTCTTCATAAAGACAGCACACGAAATCATCGTTACTATAATAGCAACCATCGTCTTCCGGCTCATCGAAACAACGCTCATTAGCTACCCCGAGTATCGCCTCCATTGCTTGTAACTGATGCGGAGTTATTCCACTGATTGTATAAGTACCGGATTTGGTAATCGTAATTTTCATAACTCACTATGCTTTAATCATTTGATGTGCCACAAACATAACATCACCTTTTGAGACACGCAAGTTAATACGCTACTTATTCCCCTTATTGGCAATCATTTACAGATCATAGGCAAAGTTATCGGACTTTTCCAATCTCTCAATTTCCCGGATAGTTGATATGATGTGATAGAAGACCTGCGGGACAATGGCATTGCCGTAGCATTTGATCGCCTGCGTGCGCCAACGCACGGCTACATCTCCTCGATGCTTGCGTTCAGTGCAACCTTTAAAAACGGCCGCAGGATCCAACCATTCGGGAAACCCATCATCTCCTCTACATACAGGGGATTGAGTCGGGAAATTGTCCCAGTCTGGTATGGTGTGTAACATTTGATATGAGTTGTCGAGTCGCCGTTGTTCCCGAGCATATGACAATTCGCTGTTTCCTGTTCCTGAGGGGCTGGAAGTAGATTCATTGCACTCAATCGACCCAAACTTACACCTCCTTCTGTCCCTCGGCCGCTGATTTTCCTCAGAAGTCCCGACGCATTGACTATGTAGCGGTCGTTTACTCCTATTATGTTGCCCATTGTTGCATCGCTTGCCGTCGGTGTCGGCAACATTCCCCGTAGATACGCCCCTGCAAGATTGTTGCGCCTGATTTGTGAAGGCGGTATCGATGAGTTCTGTGCATCGCACGTTGTCGGAGTCGGCAATAATACTTTGCGAGACCCCGGTTTGGTGAGATCCTCTATCTCCTTCCCGTTTTGTATTGCTACAGAGGTGTGCAACAAACCAGGTTCGGTATCGTTGATGCGGTGCGCCGACACCGCAAGCTGGAAGTATATACGGTTGTACTTCGTAGCCTTCAATTTCCAAATCAGCACACACCTGCTCGAATACCAGTCCTTGCGACCAATTAACAATTCCGAGAACATTCTCGCCCACGACCCAGCCGGGACGTATCTCATGTATTGCTCTAAGCATTTGCGGCCAGAGATATCGGTTATCTTCCGTCCCTTTTCTCTTGCCTGCAATGCTGAATGGCTGGCAAGGGAAACCTCCGGTGAGGACATCGATGCGTCCTCTCCAAGGAATAAAGTCTGTATTTCTGATATCAACATATTGTATGGCATTGGGGTAATGGTAGTGAAGTACCGCACGGCAGAATGGATCAATCTCACAATTGAATAGATTCTCAAAGCCTGCCCAATCGGCAGCGACTTCAAAGCCACCTATACCACTGAAGAGCGATGCATGAGTCATCTTTGTGGCCATAGTGTCAATAGTTTGTTGTTATCCACTCCTCCTGACGGCGACGCGAGACTTTCGATGCAGTAATGGTTCGCTCGATACGGTGGATATGCCAACCGCATTCCCGGACATACTGCTCAATGAGCCGATGAGGGAACATCGTCAGCATAAACTTTCCCTTGACATTTGCAAGCGTATCGAGCAGGTGTTGAAAATCCTCCTCGTTGAACGTGCCATTGTAGTGCCCGCAATCACTTCCCACATAGGGAGGATCGACAAAATGGAATGCCCGATCGCAATCATAACGGCGGATAAGATTCGTGCCATCCTCGCATTCAACGGTCACATTCTCCAGGCGCGAACACAACTCCTCGGTAAAGGCATCTTTGGCATTGCGCAATTTCTGTGAGGTCGTGCCGGTTCGGTCGTATCCGAATGTACCGTCAAGCATACTTGCAAAACCCAACTTCGAACATACCCATACGGCCCAGGCCCGTTCCACGGGCGTGAAGAACATCGGATGTTGATTGATGTGTTTGGCGTGTGCATGGATTTCGCGGCTATGAAGCGTAGAATCGATCATCTCTTTGAGTGCCGCATACTTCTGTTGCGCCACACGGTAAAAATTCACCAACTCGGTGTTGGTGTCATTGATCACCTCACAGTCTGCCGGAGACTTGGCAAAGAGCACGGCACATCCGCCACAAAAGGCCTCGGTATATAACGAGTGGTCGGGAATAAGCGGCAGAATATGCTTCAGGAGAGTCTGCTTCCCTCCATAGTAAGATATGGGAGTCTTCATCTAAAACTTCAATTTCAGGATTAACAGTAACAGCAACAACGCCACAAGTGAAACTGCAAGCCACTTAAGCCAAAGCATCCCTGCAGTGTTGGGGCTCTCATCGACTTGCGACTGCTCCTCGCTACGCGCTGCTGTATTGATACGGCTTCGCGAAATGCTGTCCGTATGAGTCGTTCGATCAAGAGCAGTTTCAATCTTGGTGTGAATAATGCGCCTGGGGGTCGGATGCGATACCGACACTTCGGGCATCAGGTCTTTGGCAACAAGCGTATCGTTGGGCGGCAACTGCGGTCGTGGAAAGTCTGAATACTCGATGATCGTCTGATGGAGCGTTGCCGTCATATGTTCCAGCTGCTCATGGATAAGACGCACAAGAGTCGAGTCCGAGATTTCCATTGTTGTATGCTGGTGCGTCTGCACATTGCGCAGGGGCGAACACCCGGACATTAGAACAATCGCAAGAATAAGGATTATTTTTTCACACATTGCATCATCTGCTTTACTCGTTTCTGCCGCTCTTCAAGAGTCATCATATTGTCGGAGGGGACATTATCCCATGGCATCGGGAACATCTCCACCATCGGTTTCCGGTCTTTGCGCTCCAGCTGGATACTCGTCAGTACCCACACCGACCACCGCTCTCGCTCCCAGTCCTGACGCTCGCGATCGCGTTCCCGTTTGGCCCAGCCCAACCAGGCATATGAAAACTCAGCCGGTGTCAAGGATTCGAATACATCGGGATGCAGTCCCATTTGTCCGACTCCTATGGCGTACCATCGCTCATAGGTCGCAGGATGGGACTCTTCACCTCTTCACTGTTCCGCCGGGAGAATATCTCCCAATCGGTCGGTCAAGGGGGTTATGCTCTCCGCAAAGAGCTCATAGAGTCTCGGGATGAGTGCGGGTTCATCATCCAGCATATCCCAAACCTCATCTTCCGTATATCGCGTGGTGAGTCCAGAACGGCGTGCGCCCTCGTTCAAGGCCTCCATTGTAAGCGAAGCCAGATGATCGAGCAAGGCAAACCCCATATTGTTCCCACCCTCCATTGCGGACTGGAACTCCATACCATGTTTGCGAGCGAAATTGTTAATCACCCGCAACGAGAAATTTACTGGTGTTGCAACACCTTTGATAAGGATCTCTTTCATTCCTGTTCGCTATTGGTGGCCGGGGTCAGATCCCCGCTGCCCGAGAGTGAGAAGTTGTAGGTCGAATTGTCCCCGGCGGGAGTTGAGAGAGAAAAAGAGGTGATATATCCCTCTCCCGAGTAGGTCTTCGTCAGGCCCGATACAGGCGATTTGAGCACGACCTTGACGAGTTTCTTGGCGAGCACCAGCGCAAGGACATCCTCCGATGTGTGCGATGTAGCGATTGTAGGGTCGATGACCACCAACCCATCCCCGTCTACTGACCAGGTGATGTCGCCAGGGTACTTTTCTTTCCCCTTGGTATCCTTGGTACGGAGATCTTTGAGCTCAAGATCGACTTTCAACGAATGAGTTGTGGCGTGTAGCGTAGGCTTATCGTCAATGAGGATAATGATATCCTCTCCCTGTACTACCCGTTTGGATGTAGATTCCGGCATAATTCTATTGTTTTTATTGGTTTATACAATTCTGAAAAGGAGCGTTACACTGTGTAAATCGCAGTCAGGGAAATACTCCGTACTGCTGGACTTATAGCGACAATATTTGCCATCTATCTTCGCGCCTTCCAGTGCTGCAATGGCACGATGTCGCAACTGCTCAACCGAAGCGTAACGATTGTCGTAGAAGGTAATCTCAAATGTGGTTACATAACCCGCAATCCCCGATAGCGTACGCACGGGTGTCTCCTCCGGCACGGTATAGACGGCAAAGGGCGTGGCTGTACGTTCATCCACCGCTCCAGCCTGGATGCGTTGTTCCATCTCCGGCAGAGACGTCTCCAACAAGTGGAGTATTTCGATTTTGAAATCTGTCATTTGACAACCCGTTTGAAGTTTTTATTGATAAACTTCTCGACTGCCCGTGCGAGGTTATCACCAAACGAAACAATCAGACGTTGTGAGTTCGCCGTATAGGCCTGCTCCAGGTAAGGTGTGGGCTTGATGCCTTTCACACTTCGGACAAAGACCTTCTCACCCTGCTCGTTAGTGAAGACCAGCAGATGCTTCCCTTTCTTGCGGGGTATGCGGGGATCTGCAGTTCCTTCGTGGATGAATTTGCCGTAGTACTGATTTACCGCACCATTCTTTTTTGTGCGCTCAAATACTGGTTTTACGGCAATATCTACTTCTGACTTGGGGGCTGTTCTGTCCTTGAAACGTACGATGCGTAGTTGCTTGCGCAACCTGCCGCTACGCACTGGAACTCTGTTTTTGGCCGTCTGAAGCATCGGTCGTGCAGAGGTTCGCAAAGCCGCCAACAACATGCTTTTCTGCATTGTATTGGGCAGTTCGTCCAGAATACGTTTGGCTTCGGCATAACCCTCGACTTTAACTTTCAGCATCACTCTTCATTGTTTTCAGATGCAACCGCCAACGACGACCCTCCGCGTGTATGGATGTTATCCGATGTTGTGCTCCTCCATCGTTTACAATCATACCCGCACGCAGTCCCTCCCGATAACGAATGGTGTAGACCACCTCGTTCTCATGCACTATACGGCCGGCATAAAGGTTCTCACGGCCTCCGGATTCTGTCCTCTGTGCATAGCATATGGCGACACGCATCAGCTCCTGAGTGCGATCGTTGTATTCATCGCGCATCTGACGATATTCCAGGATTTCAATGCGCGTATCAAACATCTTTATCCGAGGAATAAGGGTGTACACGCCAGGGTTGCAACAGTTTCTCGGCCGTAAGCGGCAACGTGGTTGCAGAACGTCCTACCAGCACATCGCTCTCATTATCGAAAAGAGTTCCCAGTGTCAGAAGAACGGCCGCTCGGATGGAAGCAGGGAGACTTTCAGCAGAAAACTCCTGCGTGAGTTTCCGATTCGTATAATCCTCGGCTATGGCGAAAGCCATCTCCAGATACTCCTCGACAAGCCGATCCATCGACTCATCGTCTCCGATGCGCAGGTGCGCCTTGGCAAGTTCCAATGACACGGGAACTGACATAACTCCGCTGATTAGGCCGTAGCGTGAATAAGTTTCTTGACAGGATGTGTACCCGCATCGAGTAAGGTGCCGTCTACGCGGGCAAACCCAAACAGCCCGATGGAGAGGTATTCCGCCAGCAACTCATTCAGCCGCACAACCTTGAAGTTCTGCACCATACGAATCTTGTACTTCGAAAAGTCTCCGAAGAGTACCGAGGCGGCACCTGCTCCGATGTCGGCCATATCATCGTTCAGGATGTAACTCTTGCCAAACAGCATGGCCGGTGTTCCCTCCCTGGCTCCTTCCTGCCAGATGTAGTTGCCGTTGTTATCCTTGACTTTTGCGAGTTCCCACAGCGTATTGCGGTTGAGCATGAATTTCCCTTTTTGCGCATATGCCGCATCCACCGACCGAATAAGGTCGATAAGGTTGTCGAGCGTGATGGAGGTTGCGGCGGCTTTTGTTGTACACTCCGTGGCGGCCGTGACGATTCCCTTGGGTTGCGATGAGCCGGACCCGGTGGTCAGATGCTCGTTGATACCACGCCCGAATGACTCGGCAAGAAGACCGCTGAGAAGCGAGTCCAGATCAAAGGCGGAGTCTTGCAGCAACTCCAACGATACCGGGATGATTGGCGTGCGGTAGGTGTGAGCCTTCAAGAGTACCGAACCAAAGGAGGGCGCACGTTTCGTAGACTGCTGGTACTCGGCAACGATGGTCGCCTTGGCAGACGTGTCATCAATGGTCGGCAGGGTCAGGTCATCACCCTTGGAGGTCGTGAAGATCTGGCCGGCTTCGAACATACCTCCATAGCTTTTCAGGGCAACCTCAATGGAAGAGGCCAGGCTCCGGGGAATAATGACACCGCCCGAGAGTCCGGAGATCCCGGCTCGAGCTTCAATGGCAGTACGACTCTCGGCCGAGATACCCGTCACACCGTGCAACAGGTAGTCAGAGAAAGCCGACCGATACTCTGCCTCTTTCTGATCATTGGTTGTACCCTGGACACGATGATGGTGTGCTTCGACCTGCCTGCGTTCGATATCGACGAACCGCTCTTCCGTCTCGACAGCCTGGTCCGCACGATCATAGTCCGCAATAAGGGCATCCCACCTCTGACGCTCCTCTGCGTTCATCTCCCGGCCATCGGTTGCCTTGCGCAACTCATCAATCTGCGAAAAGATTGTGGCGCGCTGTTCCTTGAGTTGTTTGAGTTTTCCCATATTTCAGTTTTTGAGTTTAAGTTGCATGGTCAGCCGTTCGCGGCTTACAGAATCGTACTTCGCGGAGGACGCACAACGTTGCCATTGGGCCTTACGCTCCTCAAGGTGACGAAGACTCGCCTCCGTATCGGGATAGGCCGGATAGACTACAAGCGATACGTCGTAAAGTTTGGAGATATGGCGCACTGTCCGTTCATCATATTCCAGCCCATTCTCCTTGTCTGCGTATCGCCACTCATCCGCATCGACCGTAAATTTGAAGGAGCATCTGGCAATGTCACCACGTTGCACCAACTCCACCATATCATTGCCCAGAGAGGTGTTGGGAGCTTCAAACGAGAACCGCAGGCCTACCTCATCCGTAGAGAGGGTGAGTGTACCGCTGGAGGTGCGGGCCAGGATACTCTCTGCATTGTGATTGTAACACATCACCACATCGCTGATATCACATCCCGAAAAGGCCTCACGTGCTATACGCTCCCGGAACCACCCCATAATCGGCTCACTCCAGCACTCAAACTTGACGGCATAGCCGACAATCGTTCGGCCGGCAGCCGGTTCACTGCGTTGCTCGATGCGTACATCAGAGAGTGCACAACGCACCTCCACAGGCTCATTCGGCCTTATTTCCTTTATCTGTGCCATTATCGGTATCTGTTTTTCCTTGATTATACTTCCCGGAGGATAATGCCAATGCCGTGCGCACCGGTTGCATATTCGCCTGCACAAAGTACTCATCACCTCCATCGTAGGTATTCATATCTTCAAGCGAGCGGATCTCATTGGCAGACATCGCACCCACCATATTCATGTTTTTGTAGAACTCCGACCGTGTTTTGGCATCTCCCCGTAACAGACCGTTCAGGCCAAAGAGGAAATAAAACGACCCGGCTTCATCTTCGCGCAACAACTTGCGGTTGAACTCCTCCTCCAGACGTACAAGATAGGGCATCAGGCAGTATTGGACGAACTCCATTCCCTGATGCTCGATGTTGTTGTTCGTAGCACGCTCCAGATCGGCAATCATATGCGGTGGCACTCCATAGATGGTAGCGATCTCTGTCTTCTGAAACTTGCGCGTAGCAATGAACTGCGCATCTTCGGGTGGAATGGAGATCCGCTCATAGGTCATACCTCCCTCCAGGAGCAGCGGGACATGCGAATTGTGCAGTCCCGAGCTTTGGGCTATGAGGTCGCGCTTGAGTCGCTGGTATGCTTCCGGTTTCAAGGTCGAAGGGTACTTGAACACGCCCGACATATTGCCTCCCTGATTGAAGAAGCGTTCACCGTACTCCTGCGCTGCCTGCGAAAGATAGAGGTTGTCACGATGTACGGCAATGGGGCTCTTACCTTTATAGCCGTTGGTCGAGAGTCCCCGCAGGTGGATAACATCATCCGAAGAGAGCATTTCTCCCGAAGAAGTGCGGTAATAAAGCACATCATCGGCACTCAGAAGAGGCTCGATCTCGGCCGGGTGTAACAGTTGCAGCCGCACGGGACGGTAGAATTTATCGCGATAGATGCGAGCATACCCATTGCCCCACAATGTACACGACACCATCAGATGGTGCATCAATGCGAAACGACCGGTATACGAATTGGGACGCTGAAGCAGAAGATGAGCGGGATGTGAATACGCCTTCTCGCGACCTTGGGACGTACGTTGGTAGAGATGAACGGGCAATGTTCCCACGGTTTCGGAAAGGATGCGCACACAAGCCCACACGGCCGAAAGATTGAGCGAGCCCTCCTCGGATATGTAACGTTGCGCCGTATTGTCGGAAACGGTGTCGGAGAGGAGAGCCGCATTGACCGCCTGTTCAAACTCTGAAGACGATACGCGGCTCTCCCTCCGGCTCCTGGCGGAGCGCGTGCGAGAGAAGAGATATGAAAGCCAGCTTGACACCGTTATTTGCATCTATGTACGATGCAAACATAAAGCGACTACTGGCTTTAACAGATGAACAATGTTCAGTTATAAGAATTCCTTGCGCCGCCGACGGCTGATTGCCAGGTGCAACGAACGGATATCGGCATAGCGGCGTGAGCCGAAGATGTTTTGATAGTACTCTTCCAAACGTTCATACGCCTCGACCTGCGTTGGATAGAGATCACACATTCGGCGATAATACCGGATAAAGCCATCGGTAGAGAGCAGTTCTCGGTGTTCCAATGAGAGAGGAGCAAGACTTTCAAGCCGTTGCTCCATATCGGCCCGCAGAGCCAGCTGGTGTGCAGTATTTCTCCTTCGACGACTCATAGTTGCAACAACCCGCGTTGATTATAGGGATTTTCGTCTTCGGAAGCCTGAGCTGTCATCCACTCCCCCAAAGCCATAATCGAAGCTACGATACCATCGATCTTCTGCGTTGACTTGGCCTTGTCGGGTTTGATATTGCCGGCCGGATCGGTCATCACTACGGTCGAAGCGAGCATCCATCGCAACACCGGATTGCCGAAATGTTCGATCTTCCCCGTGAGAACCATCTTCTCAAACTCTTTTGTGGGAGCAGACATTGAGCCGTAACCCTGCCCGAACGGGTTACACACCATACCTTCGTTCTGCAGATCGATAATTGTCTGCGAGGAGTTCCATCGGTCATACGCTGAAGCCTGCAAATCGTAGTCCGCAACAATACGCAGGATATCCGCCTTGACAAAATCGTAGTCGATGACATTCCCCGGTGTAACAGTAACGTATCCCTCGGCCACCCATCGCTCATAGTTGATGTTCTCCTTGCGGATCTTCTCCTGCATCTTCTCCTCCGGAATCCAAAAGTATGGCAACAGTTGGAAGTGGTCGTTCTCGTGAAACAACAGAACGTAAGCCGTAATGTCCGAGACGTTCGAGAGGTCGAGGCCTCCCCAGCAGGCACAGCCCTTCAACTCCTCGCGAGGAGTCGTGCCGATGCATTCCATCCACTTCTCGTCCAGAATCCATGTTCGCTCGGCATCTACCCACAGGTTGAAGTTCTTGGTCAGCACATTGCGTACGGCTTCGGGGCGATTCTTCGCATCCTTGACCTGATCGGCAAGGTAGTCTGAAGAGAGCGACACCCCGAGATTAGGATTGGACTTGCTCCACATCTTCGGGTCGTCCCACTCCTCTTTTGAGTCCTGGGTATAGATGATACCGAAGAGCGAGTCGTCCTCGTTCACTCCACGCAACACCTTGATGACATTATCCCGATAGGCATAGCAAGCCCCCGCTTTGTTGAAACCTGCCGTGGTAATGATAAACATCAACGGCTGGCGGCGAGCGCCAAAAGCAGACTTGAGGACATCGAACATTCCCGAATCCTTATGTGCATGGAACTCATCGATAATGGCACAACTCGGATTCAAGCCATCGTGCGTGCCGTAATCCGAAGAGAGCGGTTTCATCGTGCCTCCTTTCAGGTCGTAGACGATCGAGTTGCGAAAAGGTGTGAGGTAGTTCTTCAAATCGGTAGCCTTGACAATAGCCACGGCATCCGAGAAGCAGATCTTCGCCTGGTCTTTGATCGTCGCAGCGGAATAGACCTCCGGGCGCGACTCCCCATCGGCAAAGAGCATATAGAGGGCGATGCCTGCCGCAAGAGCGGTCTTGCCGTTCTTGCGGGCAATCTCAATGTATGTGTAATGGAAACGGCGTGTCCCATCGGCATGTTTCCAGCCAAAAATATTCCACACCACAAATTGTTGCCACGGCTCAAGACGAAAACGGCTACCGGCCCACTTGCCTTTGGTATGCTTCAGGCATTCGATGAAGTGGATGGCACGAATTGCTTCTCTGCGATCAAAAAACCAACCTCTGTCGAGAGCCATATCCAGGTCGCGGTAATATCGACCGACAGCCAAACGAACATACTCACACGCCAGAATCTCTCCTGAACGTACCCTCCGGGCGTACTCCTCGGCCAGATGTAGTTTCTGCTTCTCTTTACTCATCTCCTGTCACTGTTATCTCTTCAAATTCCGCAAAATCATTCTTGGGGGTGTTGTTCGCGAGAAGTGCTGCGACACGATTACGACTCGATGGAGTCATTCCGAACTCCGCAGCAAGCGACCGGGCAGCCGCCAATGCACCCTCGGCAATCTTGCGTTTGGGGTTGATGATGGTTGCCGAGCCGTTCTTGGTCTCTACCTCGACGGTTGCACCCTCTCGCTCGACATCACGCATCAAGTCATGGTACAAGGCCATCTCGCGGGCATACGCCACGACCAGATCCACACCTGTAACATCCAGCAGGCCTTTGTGGATAAGCTCCGTGGCAACAACGGCAAATATCTTCTTCGCGGTGCCCTTTAACCCTGTACGTGGCAGAGCCACAACCGCAGTGGTCGGTGGAATCGCCACGCTGTTACTCATCCGGCACGGCTGATCTGTTCCCCGCAGGGTTTTCAAGGAATCGGGTATTTTCTTGCGTCCTTTCATAGGTTTCAGGTTTTATCGATCTTAATCCCACTTTGTGGGCCTTCAATAACTCTCGTACGACAGAGTCTGAGTAAGCTCATTTTGTATTCGCTTACTCTCAATTTTGCACGCGCGTCTTCTCGACTTGGGGCGCGATTGGGTTTGGCAGGGTGTGAAGGAATATGACCCCCTATCCCCATACACGATGTGTAGTTAATTGTACCATTTCCGTGATGCTTTATCAAAGAGTTACGGCGATTTTGGCGGCTCATTCCCAAAATTCAAACACTTTGTCATTCAAATCCTTAACACTGCAATTAATCACACCTTCATTAAACTGGTTATCAACTCTTTAATGTTTCCGGGGTTTTGGTTACCATTGCTTCGATTATCCGGCTGGGGTTCTGATCCAGCAGACGACGTTTCTGCGCCATGTCGATATAGATGCGTGTAGTTGCCGAGGAGGTATGTCCGAGCAGATCCCTGATAAGCTCGATATCCATGCCGCTCTCAACGAGCAGGCTTCCGCAAGTATGACGAAGCGAATGGGCCGTTATCTTCGGATCATTAATGCCAATGGCTCGCAAACGTTGCTTTACCAGGTGCGAGATGGACTGCGTAGTAAGACGTGTTGAACTCCGACCTTTGCAGTGATTGACAATCAAAGCATCTCCCCATCGAAAATCCCGTTCGGCAAGATACTCCTCATAGAGTGTTGCGGTGAATTCGGGGAGTGCCACCACATCATGTTTGTCAAGGTGACCTTTGCGCTGTATGCGAAGCAATGTGCGATCTCCGTCACGTGCAACGTCTTCAATATTGATCCGGCACACCTCGCACGACCGCAGGCCATTCAGGAGCATCAGTGCGACGATGAGTTTGTCGCGCTTGCCCACGATACTCTCCGTGGAGATGCTCTCCAGGAGTTGTTGCGCCTGAAATGCTGAGAGAGGGTACTTGTAGTGTTCGCGTGAACGGATGCTTGAACGAATGCCCTCTCCGATATCTTCGCAATAATGCCGCCTGGCACAGTAGCGATAGAAGAGCCGCACGACTGTGATGTAGCTGAAATACGTGTAACGGCTCTTGCCCTCATAAAGCAACTGTTGCCTGAAAGCGAGGACATCATCACGTCTCGGCTCCCGGGGATCCTTACCCTGCGCAACAAGCCACCGGAACCACAGCCGTATTTTACGGCGATAGTCGGTCTGCGTTGAAGGAAGACCATCGAGCGAGGCGATCCACTCTTCGATGATTTGATTTAACGATAGCGTTGTTCTCATCTTCTTTGCCTGATGTAAAAATGGGAGGAATGCAGATGCCACATGCCATTAAGGACTGATTGCAAACCACCACCCGCACTCCTCCGGAAAGATTTACTTCATAGGCAATACAATTTAATGGTTAATAACTATTTATCCCGTGCCGATTTACGGCTGTGACATCTGTTGCATAACGATTGCAGATTCTCAATATCCAGCGGAGCTCCGCCCTTATTGATCGGAATGATGTGGTCGACCATCTGTGCCGGGGTGTGACGTCCCTGACGCAGACACTCCTCGCAAAGCGGGTGTTCCTGCAACTGCACAAGACGTAGCTTCCGCCATGCTACAGATTGATAGAAGGACGTATTGTGATGGCGATATCCCTCATAAGGCTTTCGCAGGGGAAGCCACGGCCGTGGTGTGTTTCGTTTCAAACGTGGCATCAGCGTATTATATCGTGGTTAACAGGTAATGACGGATCTTCCGTGCGGAAGCCTTTCACCCGCAGAATTCCAGCTTCGGGGAAACGCTCTCGCAATGCCTCTGCCGAAAAATCGAAATAGGCAAAGTCGTCCGTAAAAGCGAACTGCTCATAATCCAGAAGGTTACGGCGCAGGGCAAGTAGATCGTAGTCATCCCATAACAGGATCTCGCCATTGTGTGTGGCATATTTGCGCTTGCCATTGGTCAAGCAGAAGATTACTCGATACTCTTTCATACCAAGCGTTGTTTATAGTCCTTCAGTTCGATGAACAGTTGCAACTCCAGGCGAACAATACTTGCCGCAGGATAGCGTCCGCTCTTTCGTCCGCGCACATACTTGCGGTGCAGACGTTGCAGAAAAATCTCGGCATCGCGCCTGTCAATCTGCTCCGCGATAAGTTCATAGCCCAATGGAGTATCCGTGGATGGCGGAATGATGGTCTGGAATCGGCTCTGCGCATAATTGTAGCAGAGCGACACGATTTGGATGGGTATCTCATTCATAACATACTGATCATTTACGCAGGCTCTCGCCGCTGAAATGGACACTTCGACACAGATGCGCCAGGCGATCCATCGTGCGCTCGCCATAGCGGTTGTAAATCTGTTCTTCACAGAGGTTCGTAGTGATAAAGACCGGACGATGATAGCGCTCGGCCGCATTAAGCACCAGATTGAAACCCTCATATCGTTCGCCATAATCATTGAGCATCGGCTCGACACCCAACTCATCGATAGCCGGAAACGATGAATGCAACAACCGATCAATGTAAAGCCACGGCCGGTGGCTGCGAAACGTTTGCTGATCGGGAATCTCCCTGCCCATATCCTGAGCATGGACGGGCTGCAATACGCGGTTCTTCATACGGAACAGTACCGGGAGAACCCCGTTCAGAATTACGCTCTTGCCCCGTCCGCAATCGCCCATCAGAAGCAGGCCTTTATCCTGCGTAGAGATCATCCACGCAATAATATCTTCATATTCGGGCAAATGGTGATATTGCTCGAAAGTGGAGTCCACGGAGCGGAAGATTGCCCGAAAAAGTTGATTGCAGGTCGTCCTGTCTCCCCAGGACCACGACCATATTTCGCGATGATCGAGCACGCCCTCGCGGGTCATCTGCGAAATCAGTTGAGAAATGTTGTTTGCCATAATATCTATCGATTGGTTTCAGTATCCGTTTTGCCTGCATCTCGCAGTTTGTCGATGTAATGTTGTCGCCGTTGCTCATCCTTGCTCTGCATAATCTGCCCGATACGTTGTCCGTATTGTCGGCCGCATTGTTGTGTCGTATGACGCAACGAGAACAATCCGGCCCAGTTATTCGCCATACTTTGATCGACAATGGCGGCTGCAAGAACGGCATCATCCTCCGAGAGCCGACGAAGCAGAGTGAGGCATTTTTTTGCGCCCATCTCACTGCGATAGCTCTCATGCCGCAGTCGCTTGTATTCAAACCAGGTCGCCAGCACCGCACGCCACGGCTCATCAAGAGAATCCAGGAACTGACCCTGATTGAATCGTTGGCCTTCTCTCTTTTTGGCGCAACTTTTTCTCTCTTGCGACGTAGCCGTCAGCTTTTCTTTTTTCTTGATTTTTTCTTTTATAATATCTCTGTTTAGTTTATATATGTGTTCATTTTGAAACGCAGTCTGCAACACAAAATCCCCATTTGTACCCTGCTGTGTTTCACATTGTATTGCAAACTGTGTTGCAGAATCCGTTTCAATTTGAAATACAGGAGGACTCTCCAATGCAATGAGCCGATAGGTACAGCAAGTATTGCCCCCGTGAGACCGAAAGGCTATACGCCCCATTTTGCGCAACCGCTCCCTCTCACGGTAGATTGTGGTACGAGACAATCCGGTGCGAAGTTCCAATAGAGAATAGGGAACTTTTATGGCCGGACGCCAGCCACTTCGATTGGAGATGGACATCAGAGCATGCCACAACGAAATGGCCGAGGCTGGAAGCGGATTGGCCTCCAACCAATCGTAGAAGAGTTTTATTTCCGTCAGATAGTTCATCGCTTCAACCGGTTATACTGGCGCAGTATACGGTCGAATTCTGTGGCATTATCACCCGTCACGGATTCCACGGAAGATTCACCCGGCTCCAGGGCGTACCCCATATGTCGCATGATATCGCGCTTGCTGATACGAATGCCGTTATTACACCTCTTGCGCTCGATGTTGTACTTGATACAGTCCCTATCAAGTTGCCGAAGGCCCTTGCCCAACATATCGGCGGCCTCCTGCCGCGTGATGTAGACATCACAGGTAGAAGAACCATCCAGACAACGGAGTTCATTCAGGCTACTTTGCAACGACAGCAACTCCGTCTGAATCTTATTGAGGATATCAATATACTTCATAGCATCGCTGTTTTATTCCCGGAACAAAATTCCGAACAATAAAAACAGAAAGTGCAGGGAGTCCAGGCTGAACTCCCTGCAATAAAGTTCTCACATCGCTGTAAATCAACAACTAAATCTTAAGACTCCCGGTCAGGCAGGTCACAAGGTGCGAGATAAAGGCCGCAGGATTACGTTTGATGTTGAGAATAGTATCCCGCTCGTTATAGGCACTCGATTCTGAAATGGAAAGATGCAGTCTCTCGGCTACAGATGATACTACGCGGGCATAGGCCGCAGGTTTGCCTCGATCATCAACAATAGCCTCTGCACGGCACAATGCTGTGAGAAGTTCAAGCAGGTCGCGTTTGGTAAATTTATCAAGATTCCAGTGAAAAGGAGATTTTTCACCGGGCAGGACAGGGGTGAAGAGTTCCGGGAAGGTGAGTCGCTTCTCGTTCTGGTCTATCAGAGTGGTGATGTTGGTGCGGCAACGATGGATCAATGAACGCAACGTTTCATTTTTTTTTGCGCAGGGCCCAAGAGAGCTGTGTGTGCAGATCGTGCAACTGGAAATCAATCTCCAGGTAGCCGACCCCACTTGTGGTAAACTCCCGCAATAAAGTCTGGAATGTAACGAAAGCACCATCGAGCTCGGACAAACTCATCCCTTGCAGATCTTTGCTCACAACCGCTTGCATAAAACGGCAATCATGTAATTTTTTCATAGGCTGTAGTTTATGTAAGTATAAGTAGATAAAAACAATCCCACTCTGATATACAGGATGGGATTGCACATAATAAAAGTTATAGTTTGCAGATATTATCTAAAAAATCAATCCTACTTTACAGAGAAGTCCATATAAAATTGCTCGTCATCTATTTTATAAAATGTTACATCTGTTCGACCATACCGCTCTAAATCATTCTTGGTTATAAATGCTCCATTCGCGACACCAATTCTATTGCGAAAATATTCCCCTAATAAAGAATTATTTAATGGCGTTGTCAAGGCCTTATCTCCAGCTTGTTCTATTCTTAATATTAGTTGTTTATGATCATCAGTCATTACAGAGAAATGGGTCTTGTTCAACGGGAAGAATCCAGATCGTGCAACATCTGCCGGGACTGGAATATACGCCTGATTAGGCTCTCGCTTAGTTCCATTTCTACGATGCCCCCAATTTAATCCAGAACCATGACCAACAACTCCGTCCCTTGTTAATAAAGACAAGGTTTTGTGCTCTCTTGATGATAACGTATGATTTTCTTCTTCTTGATCCAGCTGACTTTTGGTGATAAGGACATATTCCTCTATCTCTCCATGATTACAAATTATAGAGTCATCCTCAAGAGATAGATAATAGCTATATGCAGACGATGGATCACATTCAGTTACATACTCTCGCTGTGCGGAACTAAATCCTTTCGATGTATAATTTGCTGATCCACAATAAGCCTTAATTGGTTTATCATCTTTCAACCAGATATATATTTTTGAATGGACCGGAACTCCTTTATAGATATACTTACAATCAAAGGAAGAGTAGCTGTCATCATGAAACGACATAAGAGCCTTCAAGCCATCATGAATATCTTGGCTAATACCCCCTTGCTGACACATACCCACCGTTAAAGAGATGTTGATAGCAGGTAACTTTTCCTCGCTAATCCTTTTTATGTGCCACGAGGCTATATTATGGCTTACATAACCAGATATTATTATGAGTTTATTAGCACCTACCGTTATTGGTTCGAGAAGAATCTCTCGAACCAATAACTCATTAAATGGTGGAAATTTTTTACTCATAAATATTAGGTTCTATGCTTTCATAAGCAATCCCCGCAAACGATTTTAGTATTGCTTCAAAGATAATTTGAGCCCCTCTACACGGCACGGCCATTCCTATTTGCTTGCGAACACTTTCTTTACTTCCGATAAATTCAAATGAGTCGGGAAATGTCTGTAATCTGGCGCGTTCTCTATTTGTTAATGCTCTTGGTTCCGACCAATGATAAATATGAGTGCCACCACCTCCACTACCTGTTACAGTGTATGCGGGTTTTGAAGGATCAAGCCGCTTGTATATCTGACTGATTCTCGCTCCCTGAACATTCAATTGAAGTTCTTTCGGCAAATCTGCAGTAAAGGCGTTCTGTCCTGGCTTTATATGTTGCAACCGCTTAACAACAATAGGAGACTGTTTTGTTAATTCATTGTTGGGTGCATCCTTTGCGATTGCAGGATGCTCTATAGCCGTCCGACATGAATTATCTATATCCTTATAGGGAGATGGTGAAGGTACATGAAATGTAACAGGAATATCCTTTCGTATACCAACTATGATGATTCGATGCCGGGCTTGAGGAATACCATATTCTTCAAACTTATATAAATGAGGCGTTATCTCATATCCGGCCCCTCTTAATTCTGTGAGTATTTTTGAGAAAGCCTTACCATCATTAGCATTTTTTAATCCGCCAACATTCTCGGCCAAGAACCACATTGGCTTAAATTTTTTCAATGCCTTAACCCCATATGAATACAATGGCCCATAAACGCCATCCATTCCCTTTTGCTCGCCAACAACGCTATAATCATTACAAGGGAATCCAAAAGCCAAAGCATCAATCTCGGATAATTTATCCATATTGAGCTTCCGAACATCCTCATGATATACGCTACCAGGAGCATCTGGACAAATATTCTTCCTATATGTATCGCAGGTATTAGCATCATAATCATTTGCCCATTGATGGACAATGCGAAAATCTTTATTCTCAATAATCGCATTGCTTGCCCCTACAGCAATACCACCTGGCCCACAAAACAATTCTCCTAATCTAAATATCATGAAATACTTCCATTAAATTTGTACAAAAATAAGTAAAATACATATCTTGACGAAAAATTTATAGATAGAAAAAGCTCTCGTCCATTAAAAAAACCTATATCTTTGTATAAGTCTAATAATTATGATCTGGAACGAAATGAAGTTGAGTCGTAAACGCCCTCTTTTCAAAAAGATACCATCATCAATTTAACCCACATGAGTCGCCGAATGTTAGAATTTGAGAAGTTGGTATAGAGGTATCGCCACCATATTTGGCATTGCATGTACAACGTAAGTATGAGACTATGCTTGATGCCTTGATTATTAGATTGGATTGAATAAAATACACAAGTGACATATGTTGTTTTTCAGTATTAAGACTAAAGATGCAGAAACCGTTAAGAAAATCCTTAACAGAGAATCTGCAATTGAATTTAGTGGACTCAACGTATTAAAAGACAGCCTTACAGTTGGGCAGGTCGTTTTTATTGTCCTGGGAGGAGATAGACCTACTTGGGACCCCGGGCTGGTGGGAATGGGTATAATTTCACGTCAACCATACGATGTTGGCTATGAAGGGCGCAATTATAGAATTCAAGTAGACATAAAGTTGCTTCTCACGAAGTCTATCAAACGAAAAGATTTAGTTCATTATAAAGATACCTTTGGAATCATTGGGATAGCACCAATTGTAAACTGGGAGCCCAATCAAGCATTATCCGAGGTCGAAGAACATAAAGCCATAGCATTAATGAGAGCTATGCTGGACATGGATCCGGATATTGATTCAGACTTAAGCCGTCTAATGCCTCCGCAGATCATGTCTCAAATAAAAGGCGTGACCACTATGTACGTGGAAGTTGATGTGCCGTATGGGACTCAAGGGCACTCTATTGCTTATTCGCCTCAAGAATCAATTGAGGCCATGGTCTCCGACGTTAGTGAAAATTATGCCACAGAAAGCCCAGCACAAGAAATATTGCAACCATATAGCAAAGAGGACTTTTTAGCAGAGGCTTTTATTGAAAAGGATAAATACGATGAGATCGTCGAGATCCTGGGGCGCAAAAAAAATATTATTCTTCAGGGTGCACCGGGGGTTGGAAAAAGTTTTATTGCCAAACGTTTGGCTTATTCGCTTCTCAAGCAAAAAGATGATAGCAAGATAGAATTTGTTCAGTTTCATCAAAGCTATTCATATGAAGACTTTGTTGTCGGATACAAGCCAACCGAGACAGGTTTTAAGATCGAATATGGGCCATTCTATAAATTTTGCAAAAAAGCCGAGACTACAGATGATTTATATTTCTTTATTATCGATGAGATCAACCGTGGTAATTTAAGCCGAATTTTTGGAGAACTTTTGATGCTGATTGAAGCGACTAAACGTAACGAAAAGGCGACTTTACTATATACACAAGAGGTATTCCATGTCCCCGACAATGTTTACATTATTGGCATGATGAATACAGCAGATCGCAGTCTTGCCATGCTTGATTATGCATTGCGGAGACGCTTTGGCTTTTTTACCATGGAGCCTGCGTTTGAGTTAGACTCCTTCTCACGTCAAATCGAGAAAATAAATAATCCTAAGGCCGAAGCTCTCATTGATAAGCTTAAATCACTCAATCACGAGATAGAACAAGATAGTAATCTTGGTCACGGATTTAAAATTGGGCATAGTTATTTTTGCGTTGACAATGCAAAAGATGACACCTTGAAAGCGATTGTCAAACACGAAATCATCCCACTGTTGGAGGAATACTGGTATGATGAGCCCTCAAAAGTTGAAAGATGGACAACAGAGCTAATGTCCGCATTTAAGGGCAAAGAATGATTGCTATAAAAAACATATACCATATGCTCGCTTATGCATTCCGTGTATTAAGCGAACGCGGTTACGTGAATATATCTCCTGAAAGTTTTGAGAATACAACCAACCTTCTTTCAGCTATTCTTGACAAGGGTGTAACACAACTCATTAAACAAGGAATTCGAAGTGATTATATTCCGACCATCGAGAATACAGGATCTCCAGTAGGAAAAATAAATCTGGCAGAGTCGATAAAGAGTCAATATACGGTCACTCATAGATTAGTTTGCGAGCATGAACTGTTCGTTCCAGACATTTTCTTAAATCAGATTATTAAGGCTACTTTAACAATCGCTACACACGCCAAAGAGGTCGATCCAAATATTCAAAAAAGTTTGCGTAGAAATGCGTTTTATTTTCATGATGTATCAGATATTAATCCAAGAACAATCAGGTGGAGCGATATCAGATATGATAGAAATAACGCATCTTACAAGATGCTTGTCAATATTTGCTATCTCTTAATTACGGGCTTGCTCCAATGCGAAGATGAGAATGGCCATATGCAAGTTGCAAATATTATTGACGACCAAAAGATGCATCGATTATATGAACGATTCATTCTTGAATATTACAAGCGGCATTACCCAATGTTTCATGTGTCTGCAGCGCATATCTCATGGGATTCGAATGATGAAGATATCGTATTCTTACCCACAATGAAATCGGACGTCATGATATGCCATAAAGACAAGATACTAATAATAGATGCAAAATATTATGGTAAGACAATGCAAACTGGGCAATTTGACAAAAAGACGTTCCACTCAAACAACATATATCAGATCTTTACATATGTGGAGAATATGGACACTCGGAATAATGGAAATGTTTCAGGCGTCTTGCTTTATGCCAAAACTGATGAAGATATAACACCCAACGCAGTGTTTAAAATTAAAGGTAAAAGTTTTTGTGTTACAACACTTGATCTAAATTGTCCATTTGAAAGTATTACAGCGCAATTAGACGATATTATTATACATTGGAATAATAATTTTACCACTATTTGACATGCTAAACTACGACATGCCTATTCCATCAAAATATAATACAATGGCGAACTATTACATTAAGAAGGATTGATTGGATGAAATAATGATTAATTTTGCGCAAATAAAATAAATTTATACTTTTTATCAAAGGGGAAAATACTGTATGATAGAGCTAATAAGAATATCTAACTACAAATCTATGAGAAAAAGTATGTCTAACCCGTTGGCGGAATTAAGTCAGCGCATACTTGACTCTTCCAATTGGCTTGTT
>ERZ827150.44-NODE-44-length-190419-cov-17.466533_pt1 | contig 190419 bp, 148 predicted proteins | sample MGYA00519779_ERZ827150 | MGnify/ENA primary metagenome ERZ827150 (study PRJEB31778, sample SAMEA3449267) | human gut metagenome | biome: human gut; feature: human-associated habitat; material: faeces | place: United Kingdom | collected 2010/2012 ...
TCCGAACGCCTCGTTCCTGCAACTCTGCGAGCATCTCGCCCCAGCCCAGGGCGCTCTCCGTGGGTTTGTTGAAGATCCCCAACACCTCGCGCCGCTTGTCTTCACGCACGGCGAGCACTACATAGAAAGCTTCTGTTTCTACGCTCCGCTTGCGGTGGATCTTCATGTGTACGCAATCAATGAAGACGATTGGGTAATAAGCCTCCAGAGAGCGCGTGAGCCATTGAGAGACATCCTCACGAAGATAGTCCAGCATTCGCGAAATGCTCGCCTTGCTGTAGTGCTCGCCATAGATATCCTGGAATACCTCGCCGACCTGTTCCTGCGTAAGTCCTTTCGTGTAAAGCGTTCCCGCAAGGCGTTCGCATTCATCTTCCTGATGGCGAAGGATCGCCAGAATCCGGGGATGAAAGTTCCCGTAGCGATCTCGGGGTATCCGGAACGTCAGCGTACGGCCATGACCGTAACTATGTCCCGGGCGAAAGCCGTTGCATTTGTTCCCTGATGCGGAGTTTTCCCGGAGATATTCCCGGCGCTCCGAGACCATCATACTCTCCAACAAGATCTCCAACAGATCCTGAAGGCCATTTTCCCGCTCCGAATGTTTGCATATTAATTCGGAAAGTTGTTCCTTTGTCAACATCATAAGTCTACTCCTTTTTTAGTTTTTTGTTGGTTTGCCTCTACAAATCTAAAAAATCTGTAGACTTTTTTATTTATTCCCCAGACACACTCTTTGGAACAGTATCTACGGTGCTGATAGACCCTTACGGGCGTGTGGCGGCATCGTGCGGTGATGGGGAAAATGTCGTTACGGGCGATATCGATATGGATCGTCTGGCGGCATTCCGCCGCAAGTTCCCCGTTCTGGAGGATCGCGACGCATGGCTGGCAGATGAGTCATGGCGCGGGTGACGGCACAGACGCTATATATGCGGGCGGCGGGCCATACAGCCCGCCGCCTGTGGTTTATTTGTCCGCTTTCTGGTACACTCTGACGTAGTCTATCTCGTATCGCATGGGCATGGCGCTGTCGTCTATCGGGCCGCCGTTGTCGCCGCCGAGGGCGAGGTTCAGCAGGATGAACTGCTCGCGGTGGAAGGGGTTGATGCCGGCACCATCTCCGCCACGGTTGACCGTAGTGGATAGGTCGATACGGTTGAGAAGCTCGCCGTCGAGATATATGCTTATGGCCGTCTCGTCCCAATCCATTCGCCACGTGTGGAACTTGCCGGCCCAGTCGGGATCGGCCTCAAGGAAGTGTGAATAGGGTATCTTGCCCGTATTCCATACGGCCTGATGCCGTTTTTCGCCGCCCCATGCCGCATTGGCCAGAATGTATGGTATGCCGTCGGTGTGGTAATACTCCATGACGTCGATCTCGCCGTTGTGCGGCCACGGAAGGGTCGTTCCCAGAAGCCATATCGCCGGCCATGCACCTTTGGCGACAGGGATACGCGCGCGCACCTCGAGGCGTCCGTAGCGGAAGGCGAAGCGGCCGCGGGTGTTTATCGACGAGGAGGTATATTCGGCGTATGGCGCCTTCTGGTCCCAGTTCCTGCCGTCGGGGTCGTATTCGGCGCTGGGGCGTCTCTCGCGGCGGGCCTCGATGGTGAGGATGCCGTCGCGGCAGAGGGCGTTGTCGCGTTGGTAGTATTGTGCCTCGTGGTTGCGTTCGAAGCCCTCCTCGTATCCCCAGCGGCAGGGATCGGGACGTCCGTCCGTGGTGAACTCGTCGCTCCAGACGAGGCGGTAGCCCTCACGGCGATAGGCGTTGGCATCGCGTCGCGGGGTTTGCGCGTGCACTTCGGCTGCGGCCAGCAACAGCAGAAGCGGGAATAGTGTAATTTTCATATTTTGTACGATTTCGATTGTTGCAAATTTAAATAAAAGATATTAAATTCATATATTTGCCGCCGAAATGGATCGCGTTCCCGAAAAATTGAGCTGGAAACCCGGCACGATGATATATCCGCTGCCGGCGGTGATGGTCAGTTGCGGCGCCTCGCCCGAGGAGTACAACATTGTGACTGTGGCATGGACGGGTACCGTCTGCACCGACCCGCCGATGTGTTACATCTCGCTGCGGCCCGAGCGGCTGTCGCACGGAATCATCTCGCGTACGGGCGAGTTCGCCATCAACCTGACGACGAGGTCGCTGGCGCGCGCTACGGACTGGTGCGGCGTGCGGTCGGGACGCGACCATGACAAGTTTGCCGAGATGGGCCTTACACCCATTGCGGCACGCGTGGTGCAGGCTCCGGCCATAGCCGAGGCCCCGGTGTCGATAGAGTGCCGTGTGCGCGAGGTGTTGCATCTGGGCTCGCATGACATGTTCGTGGCCGATGTGGTGAATGTGTTGGTCGACGCGCGCTATGTCGACGGTGAAAGCGGACGTCTGGATCTGGAGCGCGCGGGGCTGATGGCATACTGCCACGGGGAGTATTTCCGTTTGGGTGATGTGATCGGCCACTTTGGATGGTCGGTGCGCAAACGAAAGAAGAGCACAAAACGTAAGAAATAGACCTTTTTATTGTACGTTTTGCTCTCGGATTCGGGCCTTGCGGATGTCATTCAGGCGTTCGGGCGTGGCTAAGGCCGGCAAAACGGGAAAGCTTTGCCTTGCGGAGTTTGGCTTGTATGATAAAAATTCCTATATTTGTATATTGTGCGGTCGGCTGCGGCGTCGGCCGACGTTGAAAACAAAACAAACAGTTTAAGAAAAAGAATATTACATTATATGAGAAAGACGATTTTGTCGCTGTTGATGGCGGCGGCCGTGGCCGTATCCGCGCAGGCGCAAAGCACTCAGGAGCTTATCGAGGCCTACAGAAACGGTACTCTGTCGCAGAGTCAGATAGACCAGCTTAAGGCCGAGGAGTCGGCAAATAACGTAAACAGGACGCGTCAGGTCAATGCGGCAGCGTTGAGCGTACCTCAGCGTAATCAGTCTCAGCGGCCTGTCGTTGTAGTCCCAGATTCGTTGGCTTCGGATTCGACATCGATGGCATATATTGTTCCGAACGAGGCGGATCGCAGCTCACGTATCTTCGGTCATGACATGTTCGCCAACGAGCAGCTTACGTTCGAGCCCAATTTGAGTATCGCCACCCCCGACAACTATGTTCTCGGCCCGGGCGATGAGGTGATTGTGGACGTATGGGGCGACTCGCAGATGACGGTCGAGAGCACAATATCGCCCGACGGCAAGATATTCATCTCGAACGTTGGGCCCGTGACCTTGGCCGGATTGTCCGTGGCGGAGGCGTCGCAGCGTCTGCGCAGCGTTCTGTCGAGCATATATGCAGGTCTGGCCGACGGCTCGGTGCAGATGAAGCTCTCGCTGGGCAGTATCCGCAGCATACAGGTCAACATTACGGGTGAGGTCACGTCATCGGGCACCTATACGCTGCCGTCGCTGGCGACGCTGTTCCATGCGCTGCACGTAGCCGGCGGTGTGAACGATCTGGGTACGCTGCGCAGTGTCAAGATATATCGCGGCGGGAAGCTCTTCTCGGAGGTGGATGTATATGACTATATACTCAACGGCAACAGCAGCCGTGACATAGCGCTGCGTGACGGTGACCTGATCACGGTAGCCCCGTATGGAAAACTTGTCGAGATCACGGGCAACGTCAAGCGTCCGATGTTCTACGAGATGAAGGGCGGTGAGACGGTTGCCGACCTGATCCGTTTCGCTGGTGACTTTAACGGTGAGGCCAATCGCAATATGGTGAGCGTGACACGCCGTCAGGGCGGAAAATATGACTCGTTTACCGTCGACAAGGCCGATTTCGGGAACTTCGTTCTGGGGGATGGGGATGTGGTTTCCGTCGGCGGCAGCATCGACCGCTATGAGAACCGTGTCGGTGTCGAGGGCGCCGTCTACCGTCCGGGATATTATGCCATAGACAGCACGACCAAGACGCTCAAGCAGCTTATCGAGCGTGCGGACGGCCTGCGTGAGGATGCCTTCATGCCTCGTGCCATACTATATCGCGAGAAGCCCGACTGGTCGCTGGAGGTAAAGAGCGTCGATCTGGGCAAGTTGATGTCGGGCGAAATAGCCGACATAACGCTCCGCCCCAATGACTATCTTGTCGTGGCTGCAGAGTCGGGAATGCGCGAAGCATATACGGTTTCGATATTGGGTTCGGTAAGCCGCCCCGATACGTATCCCTATGCCGAGAATATGACCGTCGAGGATCTGTTGGTAGCAGCCGGTGGCCTGCTTGAGTCGGCATCGACGGCAAATGTGGCCGTGACACGCCGTATAAAGGATCCCAAGAGTCTCAATGTAAACGATCAGCTCTTCGAAACATTTACGGTCAATGTGAACGACAGCCTTTCGGTTGCAGACGGCCGCGAGTTCGTGCTCGAACCATTCGATCAGGTATATGTACGTCGTTCGCCCGTATATATAACCCAGAGCAGCGTGACCGTGAACGGCGAGGTAGCCTTCGAGGGCAATTATCCTCTGGCGCACCGCAATATGCGCATATCGGAGGTGATATCGGCTGCGGGAAATGTTACGCCCGGCGCTTTTGTCGAGGGGGCCTATCTTCTGCGCCGCATGACCGAGCAGGAGCAGATACAGAATCAGGCATTGCAGGATATGATATCGGCGCAGGCCAATGCCGGAAGCACGGATTCGCTCAACATGGCAGGTGTGGAGATACAGTCGGTATATCCCGTGGGTATCAATCTTGAGGAGGCGTTGAATAATCCCGGTTCGGATGCCGATATCGTGCTGCGTGACGGCGATGTCATTTCGGTGCCGATGTACAACGGTACCGTAAGAGTCATGGGCGCCGTCCTATATCCCAACTCCGTGACCTTCAACGAAGGCAAGAAGCTGAAGTACTATGTCGAGGCGGCCGGAGGTTTCGACACCCGCGCCCGCAAGGACAAATCATTCGTGATATATATGAACGGTATGGTTGCCTCGGGTAAATCGGCCGAGATACGCCCGGGAAGTATCATTATCGTGCCATCGAAGAACCAGCGTGAACCGATCTCGTGGGCTGAGGCCGTGGGCCTGCTCTCGTCGACGGCATCAACGGCGGCAGTGATAATATCGGTGCTCAACCTTACGAAGTAGTCGCACGTTGTCGGATAATATGAGAAATACGGATATCATGAAGGAACAGATGGAAAATCAGAATATGGAGTCTTCGCAGGAGCAGGAGATAGATCTGGTAGAGCTCATAAAGCGGATGTGGGTAAACCGTAAACTTATACTTAAGGTTACGGGCGTGTGCTTTGTTCTCGGTCTGTTGATAGCGCTCTTCAGCTCCAAGGCATATACTGCGGGGTGTGATTTCGTGCCGCAGACATCGAGTTCGACATCGACCTCGCGCATGAGCTCACTGGCGGCACTGGCCGGTATAAATCTCAACCAGATGGATGAGGTGAAGGCGCTTTCGCCGTATGTTTACGAGAATATTCTCAACAGCGCCGCTTTCCGCAAGGAGTTGATGCAGACGAAGCTCTCTTACGAGAAGGCCGATCGTCCCGTCAGCTTCTACGAGTACAATACGAGCGACGAGTTTAATAAACTTAATTTTGGTAAGATCCTTAAGAAGTATACCATCGGACTGCCGTTTTTGATCCTTAATGCCATCCGTGGTGAGCAGCCCGAACCCGACTACTCGGCTTTGGCTTCGGACGGTGAGGGGGCCAAGATCGTGACCTTGACAAAGGAGGAGGATCGTTGTAACAGGATGTTGTCGGAGTGTATCTCGATGACGCTCGATGACAAGAACGGCTATCTGTCGTTGACGGTGACCATGCCCGAGGCGATCGCGGCGGCGGAGTTGGCCGAGGCGACGGTGACGCTGTTGCAGAAGTATATCACCGAGTTCAAGATCGAAAAGGTGCAGTCGAATCTCGACTTCGTGCAGGAGCGTTACAACGAGGCCAAGGCCGAGTTCGAGGATATACAGGACCGTCGTGCGCGCTTCCGCGACGCCAACCTTAACACTACGAAATATTCGGCCCGCACGCAGTTGGAGAAACTCGACGCCGAGTACTCTCTTGCGTTGAATCTATACAGCGAGCTGGCATCGAAGCTCGAGCAGGCGAAGATCAACGTCAAGGAGACGACCCCGATACTTACCGTTATAAATCCCGTGACCGTGCCGTTGCAGAAGAGCAAGCCGCGGCGTGCGATGATCCTTTTCGGATGGACGTTCTTTGGCATAGTGCTGGGTATGGGAGCCGTTCTGGTGTTGCCATCCGTTGCCGAGATTACCGGAAGCACGCGTCTTAAAAATATAGTCAAGGGTAGCGCCGACGAGACGGCCGGGTCGGTAAATTAGATTTGTTAATTAATCATATTATTAGTCGTTAGGATATTATATTCGATATAATAACGGGGGTTAATTATGGAGAGTATGTTATTGACGGTGGCGCTGCCGATATTCATCGCATCGCTCGTGGTGTTTATCATCCATCCTCATTTGGTGAAGATCGCCAAAATGAAGAAGATAGTTGATAATCCCAATGCACGTAAACTGAACAAGGTGCCGGTTCCCGTATTGGGCGGCGTGGGCGTCTTCTTCGGCCTTATGTTCGGCATAGGCGTCGCGGGGTATTATACCAAGGGTATGAACATACAGTTCGAATTGATCGTAGCGATGATGGTCATGCTCTATACCGGTGTCGGGGACGATATCCTCGACCTGTCACCGACGACACGTTTTGCGCTGCAGATATTCACCGTCTGCATGATGATGTTCCTCTGCGGCATATATATCGACAACTTCCACGGATTGTGGGGCGTATACAAGCTGCCGCTCGGCGTGGCCATAGCCCTGACGCTTGTCTCATGTGTCGGTATCATCAACTCGATAAACCTTATAGACGGCGTGGACGGCTTGTGTTCGGGTTACGGCATGTTCGCTTCGCTGCTGTACGGAATATGTTTCCTGCGTATGGGCGACGTGTCGTATGCCGTATTGGCCTTTTCGCTTTTCGGCAATCTGATCCCGTTCCTGCTGCACAACGTCTTCGGCAAGAAATACAAGATGTTCCTCGGCGATGGCGGTTCGCTTGTGCTGGGTTTCATCTGTTCGCTCTATGTGATGCGTGTGATACAGTCGGGCAGCGACTACATTACGGGCAGCACCATCAGTTTTACGCTTGCCGTGCTTGCCATACCCGTATTCGATACGCTGCGTGTGATGACGGCGCGTATGGCAAAGCACCGCTCACCCTTCAGCCCCGACAAGACGCACCTGCACCACATGTTCATAAAGCTGGGCTGCAGCCATGTGATGACGACGGTGAATATACTGATTCTCAACGGGCTTGTGGTTGTGGCATGGCATTTCTGCAATACGTTTGACCTGAGCGCGGAGGCACAGTTGTACGTTACGGCCGCAACGGCCATCGTGCTGACGTGGGGACTCTATTACGGCGTGGATTATATCGAACGCCGCCATCCGGAGTTTTACGGCCGTATGCAGGCATGGGTGGCAAAGCACAGTGTACATCGTTCGGGTGTGCTTTTGAAGATACAGAATATGTTGGACAGCATCTGACGGCCGGGCCGGAGGATGCTCAATTGCGGATATGAATATAGTCATCGTAGGTACGGGTTATGTCGGGTTGGTATCGGGAGCATGTTTCTCCGATATGGGTATTACCGTTACGTGTGTCGATACCAATGTCGAGAAGATTGCCCGGCTGCGCCGCGGCGTGATGCCGATATATGAGGCGGGTCTCGAGGAGGCGGTAGCGCGTAATGTCCGTGCCGGACGCCTGCACTTCGCCACCGATTTGGCGGAGTGTGAGTCGGATGCCGAGGTTATTTTCTGTTGTGTGGATACCCCTCCTGCGGAGGATGGCAGCGCCGATCTGAGCAATGTGATGGCTGTGGCCCGCCGTGTGGGCGAGGTGTTGGACCATTACGCCGTTATCGCAACCAAAAGTACCGTCCCCGTAGGTACGACGCGTCTTGTGGAGCGTACGATTGCCGAAGAGCTGTCTCGTCGTGGTGTGGAGGTTGAGTTTGATGTGGCGTCGAACCCCGAGTTCCTGAAGGAGGGTGTCGCCGTCAAGGATTTCATGTCGCCCGACAGGGTCGTGGTGGGTGTCGAGAGCCCGCGTGCGCGTGCCATCATGGCCCGCCTGTACAAACCCTTCATGCTGGTAAGCGACCGCCTGATATTTACCGACATAGCGTCGGCCGAGATGATAAAGTATGCCTCGAACTCTATGCTCGCAACGAGAATATCGTTCATGAACGACGTTGCGAACCTTTGTGAAAAGGTCGGTGCCGATGTGAATATGGTGCGCAAGGGTGTCGGGACGGATACGCGCATAGGCAACAAGTTCCTCTATGCCGGTTGCGGTTATGGCGGGTCGTGCTTCCCGAAGGATGTGAAGGCCCTGATACGTACGGCCGCGGAGCATGGTTGCCGCATGGAGGTGCTGGAGGCCGTCGAGCGCGTGAATGAACGTCAGAAGGGTATTCTGTTCCGTAAGCTGGATGCCTTTTACGGTGGCTGTCTGGCAGGACGTACCGTGGCGCTGTGGGGGCTTGCCTTCAAGCCTGAGACCGATGACATGCGCGAGGCGCCGTCGCTTGTGACCATCGACCTGCTCCTTAAAGCGGGGTGTCACGTGAGAGTATATGATCCCGTGGCGATGGCGGAGTGCCGCCGCAGACTCGGCACGGCCGTATATTACGGCAGCGACATGTATGATGTCGTGTCGGGGGCGGATGCGCTGATGATGCTGACCGAGTGGAAAGAGTTCCGTATGCCCGACTGGCGCAACGTCCGTGAGGCGATGCACCGTGCCGTGGTGTTCGACGGCCGTAACATATATGACGGCCGCGAGATGGCGGAGTACGGCATAGAGTATCACCGCATAGGATAGCGACGCGGGGTGAGACCTTATAGGATAGAAACAGCGAAAAGAATGTAAACAGATACAGGTGACTGGAGACGGACCGTGAGGATCCGGAGCGTATGGCAGAACGGAGAGAGTTTCGGCACCGAGTTTTTTATTAACGGATTAGAGTTTTATTTATGCCCGAAATATCGAACAGAGCGGTTGCGATGCCCGAGTCACCGATCCGCAAGTTGGTACCTCTGGCCGATGCCGCCAAACGCCGCGGCGTGAAGGTTTACCACCTCAATATAGGCCAGCCCGATCTGGCGACGCCGCAGCAGGGACTGGATGCGCTGCGCAACATAGACCGCAAGGTGTTGGAATACAGTCCGAGCGACGGTTACCGGTCGCTGCGCGAGAAGCTGGTGGGATATTACGACCAGTACCAGATAAAGCTCACGCCCGAGGATATCATAATCACGACGGGAGGGTCGGAGGCTGTGCTGTTCGCCTTCATGTCGTGTCTGAACCCGGGAGACGAGATCATCGTCCCGGAACCGGCGTATGCCAATTACATGGCCTTTGCGATCTCGGCGGGTGCGGTCATACGTACTATCTCGACTTCGATCGAGGAGGGCTTTGCACTGCCGAAGGTGGAGCGGTTCGAGGAGCTGATAAACGAGCGTACGCGCGGTATATTGATATGCAACCCGAACAATCCGACGGGATATCTCTACACGCGCAAGGAGATGTACCGCATACGCGACATGGTGAAGAAGTACGATCTGTTCCTCTTTTCGGACGAGGTATACCGCGAGTTCATATATACGGGCTCGCCCTATATTTCGGCTTGCCATCTGGAGGGGATTGAGCAGAATGTCGTACTGATAGATTCGGTGTCGAAACGTTACTCGGAGTGCGGAATACGTATCGGCGCGCTGATAACCAAGAACCGCGAGCTGCGCAATGCGGTTATGAAGTTCTGTCAGGCGCGTCTGAGCCCGCCGCTCATAGGTCAGATCGTGGCCGAGGCGTCGATAGATGCCCCGCGTTCGTACATGATACATACGTACGAGGAGTATATCGAACGCCGCAACTGCCTTATAGACGGCCTGAACAGGATTCCGGGCGTCTATTCGCCCATCCCGATGGGTGCGTTCTATACGGTGGCGCGGCTGCCGGTGGATGACAGCGACAAGTTCTGTGCGTGGTGTCTGTCGGAGTTCTCTTACGAGGGAGAGACGGTGATGCTGGCGCCGGCATCGGGATTCTATACCGACCCTACGAAGGGGCGCAACGAGGTGCGTATAGCCTACGTGCTGAACAAACATGACCTGCGCCGCGCATTGTATATCTTGGGCCGCGCCCTGGAGGCCTATCCCGGACGTATGGAGTAGGGCGGATATTAGGATTGCATAGTCTGATTAGATATGCCTTATGATATTATGTTTAACCGTTTCATATGTCATAGTAGCTGTTTTGAATCAGTAATATCAAGTGTTTGAGGTATATTCTAATCCAGTTAAGTATATTTTGAGGTGTAGCTTTGCCACCATCTTGAAATAAGATTATTGTCTATGAAAGGAATCGTATTGGCCGGCGGCAGCGGTACACGCTTGTATCCCATAACGAAGGGTGTGAGCAAGCAGTTGCTGCCCATCTACGACAAACCGATGGTGTATTATCCCATATCGGTACTGATGCTTGCGGGCATCAGGGATATTCTGATAATATCTACGCCGCAGGATCTGCCGTCGTTCCGCCGTCTTTTGGGTGACGGGTCGGATTACGGCGTGCACTTTACCTATGCCGAGCAGCCGTCACCCGACGGTCTGGCTCAGGCGTTCATCATAGGCGAGGAGTTCGTGGGCGATGACTCCGTATGTCTGGTGCTGGGAGACAATATCTTCCATGGTGCGGGACTGTCGGATCTGCTGGACGATGCCGTGCAGAATGCCGAACGTGGCAAGGCTACCGTATTCGGCTATTGGGTGGACGATCCGGAGCGTTATGGCGTTGCCGAGTTCGACAAGAATGGCAACTGTCTTTCGATCGAGGAGAAGCCGCAGCACCCGAAGTCGAATTATGCGGTTGTGGGGTTGTACTTCTATCCCAACAAGGTTGTGGATGTGGCCAAGCATATCAAGCCCTCGGCCCGCGGCGAGCTGGAGATCACTACGGTGAACCAGCGGTTTCTGGAGGATGGCGAGCTGAAGGTATGTACCCTTAAGCGCGGCTTTGCGTGGCTCGATACTGGTACTCACGATTCTCTGGCGGATGCTTCGATCTTCGTCGAGGTTATCGAGAAGCGTCAGGGTCTGAAGATCGCCTGCCTCGAGGGCATAGCCTATCGCAACGGCTGGATTACGGAGGAGAAGATGCGCTCGCTGGCGCAGCCCATGATAAAGAACCAGTACGGACAATACCTGCTGAAGGTTATCGACGAATTTAAGCGGGAGGAGTAGGGTATGAATGTCATAAAGACGGATATCGAGGGCGTGGTTATCGTCGAGCCGGATGTCTTCGGCGACGCACGCGGATATTTCTTCGAGAGCTGGTCTCAGGCCAAGTTCGATGCGGCGGTTCGTCCCGTCCGTTTTGTTCAGGACAACGAGAGCAAGTCGCGTTACGGCGTATTGCGCGGCCTCCACTATCAGAAGGGACGCCATGCGCAGTCGAAACTCGTACGTGTAGTTCAGGGTGCGGTGCTGGACGTGGCCGTAGACATACGTCGCGGCTCGCCTACGTTCGGGCGTTATGTGGCCGTGGAACTTACGGCCGAGAACAAGCGTCAGTTGTTCGTGCCGCGCGGCTTCGCACACGGTTTCTCGGTGTTGAGCCCGGAGGCGGTGTTCCAATACAAGTGTGACAATCTCTATGCTCCGCAGTCGGAGGGTGCCATCGCGTGGAACGATCCGCAGATCGGTATCGACTGGCGTATTGCGCCCGAGGATGTGATTCTCTCGGCCAAGGACAGCGCACACCCGCTGTTGCGCGATGCCGAGGATTTGTTCGACTATAATATTGACTACTATGCAGAATAACGGAATAAAACGGGTGCTTGTCACGGGCGCCAACGGACAGTTGGGCCGCGAGATGCGCCGTTTGGGAGCGGCGTCACCCAACGAATATACCTTTACGGATGTCGCGGAGCTGGACATAACGGATGCAGCGGCCGTGATGGCAAGCGTCAAGGCCGGGGGTTATGACGTTATACTTAACTGCGCGGCCTATACGAATGTCGACCGTGCGGAGGATGACGAGGCTGCGGCCGAGAAGATCAACTGCGACGCCGTGCGCAATCTTGCGGAGGCGGCCAAGCAGACGGGAGCCGTGCTGTTTCACATATCGACGGATTATGTCTTCGGCGGCGAGGGGAATACCCCGCGTCGGGAGGATATGCCGCTGTCACCGCTCGGGGCGTACGGACGTACGAAACTGCACGGCGAGCAGGCCGTAGCGGCGACGGGATGCCGTGCGGTGATAGTCCGTACGGCGTGGCTCTATTCGGAGTACGGCAACAACTTCCTTAAGACGATGCTTCGATTGACGGCGGAGCGTCCCGAGTTGAACGTGGTGTTCGATCAGGTGGGCAGCCCGACCTATGCCGGGGATCTGGCCATCGCACTGTTCACGATCATCGAGGGCGGCCTGTATGAGGGCCGCGAGGGGGTTTATCACTTCTCGAACGAGGGAGTATGCTCGTGGTATGACTTCGCCGTGGAGATTGCCCGCGCGGCGGGACACGACGCGTGTGTGATCCATCCGTGCCACAGCGACGAGTTCCCCTCTAAGGTGAAGCGTCCGGCCTATTCGGTTCTGGACAAGAGCAGGATCAAGCAGACGTTCGGTCTGGATATTCCCCATTGGCGCGAGTCGATGGAGTATTGTATAGGTAGATTGAAAAAGGCAGAGCAACAATGAAACGCAACATATTGATCACGGGCGGTGCGGGCTTTATCGGGAGCCACGTCGTGCGCCTCTTCGTAAACAAGTATCCCGATTACCGTATCGTCAACCTCGACAAGCTGACATACGCGGGCAATTTGGCCAACCTCAAGGATGTGGAGGATCGTCCGAACTACGTCTTCGAGCGGGCCGACATCTGTGATTTCGACCGCGTGCGGGAGATCATGCGCAAATACTCGATCGACGGCGTAATCCACCTTGCGGCCGAGAGCCATGTGGACCGTTCGATCAAGGATCCCTTCACCTTTGCGCGCACGAACGTGCTGGGTACGCTGTCTCTGTTGCAGGCGGCGCGCGAGTATTGGGACGGGGCGTGGGACGGCAAGCTCTTCTACCACATCTCGACGGACGAGGTCTACGGGGCTCTGGAGCTGACGAATCCCGAAGGTGTCAAGCCGCCGTTCACGACAACGGCCTCGTCGAGCGAGCATCACCTTGCCTATGGCCGCGACTTCTTCTACGAGGATACGAAGTATAATCCCCATTCGCCCTATTCGGCGTCGAAGGCCTCGTCGGATCACTTCGTGCGGGCGTTCCACGATACGTACGGCATGCCTACGATCGTGACCAACTGCTCGAACAACTACGGGCCCTACCAGTTCCCCGAGAAGCTGATCCCGCTCTTCATAAACAACATCCGTCACGGCCGTCCGCTGCCTGTCTACGGCAAGGGCGAGAACGTGCGCGACTGGCTCTATGTGGAGGATCACGCGCGGGCCATCGACCTCATATTCCATAAGGGGCGTGTGGCCGATACGTACAATATCGGCGGCTTCAACGAGTGGATGAATATCGACCTGATCAAGGTTATCATCAAGACGGTAGACCGCCTGCTGGGTAATCCGGAGGGTACGAGCGAGCACCTTATCACCTACGTTACAGACCGCGCGGGGCATGACCTGCGTTATGCGATCGACTCGTCGAAACTGCAGCGCGAGTTGGGCTGGGAGCCGAGCCTGCAGTTCGAGGAGGGCATCGAGAAGACTGTGCGGTGGTATCTGGACAATCAGGCGTGGATGGATAACATCACCTCTGGCGAGTACGAGAAGTATTACGACGAGATGTACAGGAACCGTTAACGGACGAATATTCGATAGAGATCAGAGATCGGCCCTGTCGTAGTGCGGCAGGGCCTGTTCCGTATTGTCGAGTGTGGTTGGCGCTACTCGCAGATACCGTGTTCATAGTCATCGTGGTACTCCGAGAAGGTCTTTCCGGTCTGCTGCTTGAAGAAGCGCATCAGGTGGCTCGGATCCGAGAAACGGTAGTCGTCGGCAAGTTGGGTTACGTTGCGGCCTCCGAACAGGTAGTCGTTCTTGAGCGCTTCGAGAAGACGTTGTTTGAGCAGGTGGTTGGCCGTGACGCCGAACTGATCCGAGACGGCACTGTTGAGCGTCACACGGCTTATCTGCATCATGTCGGCATACTCCTCGACGCGTTGCACCTCGCGTATGTGTTGTTCGAGCAGCGCCTTGAACCGAAAGGCATAGTTGTTCTTGGGCATGGCTGCGGGCAGGTTGTATGCGGCGGCATATACGCGGTTGAGCGTTGCGAGCAGATAATAGAGCAGCGAGACGATTATGTTGTAGCTGTCGAATGTCGGCTGCCGCAACTCATTTTTGATCTTTGTCAGCAGCCGGACATATTCGTCGAAATCCTCCCGTGCGGGGTCGATATATGGCGGGGTGTCGGTTTGGTAGCAATATAAAAGCCTGTAAACGAAAAATTTGTCTACAAGGAACGTTCGCATGAAGTCTTCCCGGAAGATGAGGAACGTGTAGTCGAGTCGTGTCTCGTCGGTAATCCATCGTTGCTGCTGGTGCGGAGACAACAGCAGCACCATGCCGTCATGGAGCTCTATCCGCCGTGTGTTGAGCAGCAGTGTACCGCAGCCCTTGCGAAAGAAAAAGAACTCGAAGAAGTCGGTGCGGAAGGCGCTGTGTTCGGTCAGCACGCCGCTTATCTCGTCGCTGCGGCCCGTGTTGATGTAGAAGTCCACACCGCATTGCGTCTTGCTGAAGGGGACGTAGACAAGTTTCTCGGGAAAGGTTGTGTTTTTCATCTGGCAGAGGGTTGGTTGGGACAAAGATATGATTTTGATTTATCAAAATGGCATGTCTGCGTCATTTTCGGGTATGCGGTACGCGGTAAAAACTCGCTTTCTTTGCAACAGCGGAATCGAAAGGTTTCGCCCGACCCGAAATTATATGGCTATGAGCGTTTGCATCAAATCGTTGATCCGTAATCTGAATATCGTTGTAGGATGTTCCGTTGGGTGCGTTTATTGTTATGCGCGCAATACGTGCCGGCGATTCCACATGACGGATGACTTTTCCACGCCGGAGTACATGCCGCGCAAGCTGCGTCTGATCGACTCGGCCGAGCCGCACAATTACCTTATGACGGGCATGAGCGACCTGTCGGATTGGCGGCCCGAGTGGAACGAGGAGATATTCGACCGCATCGGGCGTAACCCGCAGCATGCCTATCTGTTTTTGACGAAGCGTCCCGAGCTGCTCGATATGAGTATTGACGACGATAATGTGTGGATGGGGGTTACGGTCACATGCCGCGCGGACAAACAGCGTATTGCGACTTTGCGCGAGAGAGTGCGGGCGCGGCACTATCATGTGACCTTCGAACCGCTGTTCGGTCCGGTTGGCGAACTCGATCTGGCGGGTGTGGAGTGGATTGTCATAGGCACCGAGACCGGCCGTCGTCGCGGGAGGGTAGATGCACATGTCGAGTGGGTGTCGGAGATAGTCGAGCAGGTGCGCCGTCAGGGGGTACCTATATTTATGAAAGAGGATCTGTTGCCGATCATGGGCGAGAGCGGCATGATACAGGAGTTGCCCGAAGCATTCAAACAAAGAGTATGGAAGAGGAGATAATTCGCGACATCGACGTGCAGAGCGTCATGACCCGATCGTCGCTGCCCGTGGGCGGCTATTCGGTCAACCCCTACGTGGGGTGTCCCCACGCATGCAAGTATTGTTACGCTTCGTTCATGAAGCGTTTTACGGGCCACACGGAGCCGTGGGGTACGTTCCTCGACGTGAAACATTGGAAGCCGATAACCGACCCTCACAAATATGACGGCCAGCGGGTGGTCATAGGGTCCGTGACGGACGGCTACAACCCCTACGAGGAACATTTCCAGCGCACGCGTCGTCTGCTGGAGCAGCTGCGCGGCACGACGGCCGAGATCATGATATGTACCAAGTCGGATCTTGTGCTGCGTGATCTGGATCTGCTGCGCGAATTTCCGCGCATGACGGTGTCGTGGTCGGTCAATACGCTCGACGAGACGTTCCGTGCCGACATGGACCGTGCGGTGAGCATCGAGCGGCGGCTGGAGGCCATGCGGCAGGTCTACGAGGCGGGTATCCGCACCGTATGTTTCGTCTCGCCCATCTTTCCCGGTATCACCGATGCCGAGGCCATCATCGACCGGGTGAGGGATATATGCGATCTGGTGTGGCTGGAGAATCTCAATCTGCGCGGGCAGTTCAAGCCGACGATCATGTCATACATACGTGAAAAATACCCCGAACTCGTGCCTCTTTATGAAGCGATATACAACCGTAAGGACATGGGTTACTGGCAGACGCTTGAGGCTCGGATTGCCTCCTATGCCGAAGCAAACGGACTGCCGTATCGCGTGAATGACCTGCCGTACGGACGCTCGGAGAAGGGCCGCCCCGTCGTGGTGAACTTCTTCTACCACGAGAAGATCCGCCTCTCGAACAGATAGGGATAGAGATGATGGAGTAGGCATGACCTGCAATGATGCGGTAAAGATGTAAAAGGCGGCGGAAGAGTCTCTTCCGCCGCCTTTGTATGCCTTTTTGGGGATAATCAGAAGAAGAATCCGAGGCCGAGCTGGAATGTCGAGATACGGTTCTCGCCGGTGGTGATGCCGAGCACCTCGCTCTTCTTGAAGGAGCCGTTGTAGCGGGCCGTGACGTTGAGCTTCCACAGACGTACATCCACACCTGCGGCATATCCCATCGTGGGGCGGTCGATTCTCCACTTGGTATCCTGCGTCGAACCCCCGACATCGGTCATGAGGTTGAATGTCGGGCCGACCTGTACGGCCAGAAATCCGAGAAAACGCAGCTGCAACAGTACTGGCAGGTCGAGCGTATTCATCTTGACGCTGCCGTCGATACCCGTCGGGCCTGCCACGTCGAACGTGTTGCGCGAATATATGAGCTCGGGGCGTATGCCCAGCATGCCCCATGTGAGTTCGCTCTGCAGACCTGCATACCATCCCGAATCGGAGTTGAAATCGAAATCCTTCGCCCCCTTGAGCTTGTTGGCCTGATAGTTCCATCCTGCCTTGAGACCTATCTTGGCCTTCGGTACAAGACCCGCATGTGCCTGCACACTGATGCAGAGCACCGCCAATAACAATATGAACCTTTTCATGATCTTCCTTTTTTGTGGTTTTACATTTTTTATATCTGCGGCCTTTGCATTGCGACCGCTTCGATCTTAACTGCTATCTGCCGCGAGATCCCGTTGAACGCTTGCCCGAAGCTTTGGCATTGCCGTTGCCGCGCGAGCTTTGCTGCTCCTTTTTCGGACGCTGGGGCGCTACCTTCTGTTGCTTTTGCTGTTTGTTTGGCTGTGTGAAGTTGTTTCGGCGTGAGCCTTGTCCGTAGTCGGGCCGGGCGTTGTTGTTGCGCATGTCACGCACCGTGTTGCCATTGTTGCGGTGTGGCGTTGCCGCCCCGCGTCCGGGCCGCTGCGGCGGAGCCACAGGTCGGGGATTATGTTTATAGCCGGGTGCATCACGCAGTACGGGCTGAGTGTGTATGCCGCGATACTTTCTGTATTTGCTGCGGTGTGCGCGGTTGTAGAGCCACGGGTCGCGTACGTCGAGCACAACCTTGTAGAATTTGTAGAAGTCGCGCGGGCCGATCCCCGGCGGCAGCTTGTGTGCCGATACCCACCTTCCGTGGCTGGGATAGTAGAAGAGGGCGCGGTTTACGTCGTAGTAGATGTTGAAGTCGGGAAAGTAGTAGTATGGCGCGCAGGCATACCCTGCGGGGCCCCACGGCGGCTGTGCCGATATGTTTACTGCGGCACCTACCGAGACGCCGTCGCGCGAGCCCTGCATCATGACGCTGCATGAGGTGAGACTCGCGGCCAGAGCCAACAGTGCAATGAATCGTTTCATGGTCGTTAAGGTTTTGTTTTCGGTGTGCGGCGACGGCAGCCGTTTGTTAGGCGTTCCACCGCCACTTTACAAACTTACGAAAAAAGACCGTAATTACCACATAAAAATTTTCATTATCGACCTTTTGCGGCACGCCTCGGACGATTAATCTCCTATAACCAACTTGCTGCCGGGGATAAAGTCTTTTCCCACCCGCATAAACTTCAGCATCTTTTTTCCTTTCCTGTGCGATATTCCAGTATGCCTTCCGGTTGGCTTGGGTTTCATGTATATAGTTCCAAGTTTCGGGAAACGGAAAGATCGGTATGGCATTCGGATGGCTGTAATCGGCAGATTGTCTGCCAGTCTGAGGTGTTTATTTCAGATGCTTGTCAAGGAAATTCTCCATGGCACGGTAGAAGTCGAACTTGTTCTCTTCATTATAGAATCCGTGTCCTTCATTCTCCTTTACCATATATTCCACTTCCACACCTCGTTTCTTCAAGGCTTCTACCATCTGGTCAGATTCGGCTTTGTTGACGCGCGGGTCGTTTGCACCTTGGGCGATGAACAGCGGAGCCTTGATCTGGTCTACATGGAACACAGGCGAGTATTTTTCCATCATTTCCTTGTCGGTTGCGGGGTCGCCCACCATTTCGTGCATCATGTCGAGCATCGGTTTCCAGTAGGGAGGAATCGTGTTCATGAACGAGAGCAGGTTGGACACTCCTACGTAATCGACTGCGCAGGCATACAGGTCGGGAGTAAAGGTCACTCCTGCCAAGGTGGCGTAACCTCCATAGCTTGCTCCATATATGGCTACCCGCTTCGGGTCGGCTATACCTTTCTTGATCAGCCATTCTACTCCGTCGGTAATGTCATTCTGCATGGCTTGTCCCCATTGTTTGTAGCCCAGTTCGGTAAACTTGCGTCCGTATCCGGTTGAGGCGCGGAAGTTCATTTGAAGTACGGCATAGCCACGGCTGGCAAGGAACTGTACTTCCGGATTGTATCCCCATGTGTCGCGTGCCCACGGCCCTCCATGCGGATTGACTACAACCGGCAGGTTCTTTGCATTTTCCATGGTATAACCCTTCGGCAGAGTCAGGTAACCTTCTATGGTCAGTCCGTCACGGCTGGTATAGGTAATCGGGTTCATGGCGCACATTTCCTCTTCTTTGATCCACGGCGCTATGTCGGCCACCTTGGTGAGCTTGTTCCTTTTTACATTATAGAGGTAGTAGGTTCCGTATGTGCGGTCATTGCCGGCATGGATCAGGCGGATATTCTCGTCTTTGCTCTGGCTGGTGATATTGACGTCATAGCCCGGAAGCTGGGCTTCCAGTTTCTTATGTATCCTCTCTTCTTCCTTGTCGAAGTAGTGGCGGATCGTCTCCTTGTGGCCTTCACAGTCTACCTCTGTCAGCCGGTTCTCCTTTTCGGAGTAGCTGAGGTCCGAGATGTCGTACTTGTCGTTCATGTACAGAACCTTCTTCTCTTCGCAGGTTTTCGGATCCATAAGGACCAGTGCGGTCTTGTCGCGTCCGATGTTGGTCACGGCGTAGACCATCTTGTTGTCGGGCGTAAAGACAGCGAAATTGACGGCTTCCTTGAAGTTGGTGGTCAATACCGGTTGAAACAGCTGGTCTTCCGTATCACGGTATAGTATCTGGGTGTTGACACCGTCTACTATGGCTCTGGCTACACGCAGCTTGCCGTCGTGGTCGGTCATCCATCCCCGTATATTGCCCGGGTTCTCGGCCAGCAGGGTCAATTCTCCTGTGTTCAGGTTCAGGCGATACGGATCGAATACCTGAGGGTTGCGCTTGTTCATGCCGATGATGACCAGAGAATCTATTTTTTCCAGCGGGTCGATAATATTGGTTCTGACGTTCGGAAAGTTGGTGTACGATTTGAGGTCGGAACCGTCGATGTTCACGCCATATAGCTGGTAATTCTCGTCGCCTCCCGTATCCTTGATGAAAAGGATGCGGTTATTGCCGGCCCACATGCTTGCGGCGATGTCACGTTCCGTTTCAGATGTGATGCGGATGGTAGTGTCAGATCCGATTTTCTGTACAAAAATGTTCATGCGGTTCTCGTAGGGAGCCATGAATGAGAAGTAGGTCCCGTCGGGCGATACCTGATAGTCTATCTTTTCCGGGTTCTTGAAAAAGTCTTCCAACGGAATCTGTGTCTGTGCGCCGGCGGTAAAGCAAATTCCAGCCATGAACAGACCGGATGCCAGCATATTTCTCAGGTTTTTCATTATATATTGTGATTTACATGAGTTCGGATAAGAAAGTACCCATAAGAGTTTGTGAACACTGAATTATTTGGCGTCTTTAAGCTTGACAAACAACAGGTTGCATAGCAAACAACAATGATTGTCAAGGACAAAAATACGAAAAAAGGCCGTAATTACCACATAAAAATTCTCATTATCGACCTTTTGCGGCACGCCTCGGACGATCAATCGCCTATAACCCACTTGCTGCCGGGGATAAATGCTATGATCCGTGCCGTCACGAAGCAACTCACGTACGTCGCCACGGCTATGGCCGGAATGGCGGCGACGGTAGGCAGGGCGAGTGCTCCCTTGAATATGCCGACCCAAAATCCGAGCCAGAATATGTGCATCAGGTAGACGCCGTAGCTGAGTTTCGACATACGGGTTATGAATGCCGGTGCCGAGGTGCTGCGTATGCAGGTGAAGAGCAGGAAGGTGCCTGTGGTGAGGGCGACGCAGTTGATCGTACACATCGACCATCCGATCTCTATTACGGGCGTCGGGTGTATTACGCCCGGCACGGCCTGTACGTAGAACGAGAGGATCGTAGCCACGGCGCCTGCCGTCATGAGTATGAGTCCCGTGACGAAGCGGCGACGACGGCTCCATGTGAGGTGTTTGCGTATGTAGTGTGCGATGACGGAGTATCCCAAGTATCCCGAGAAATACCACAGCATGTGGTATTCGTTCCAGAAGCATTCGCCCCACACCTCGCCGCACCAGCGGTGAAGATAGGGTATGCATGTAGAGATGAGGAACAGCAGGATGAAGAACCGCTCTTCGCGTGCGGTGGCGCGTTCGAGCCACGGCGAGATTATGGGGATGAAGAGATATATGCTTATGAGCGGGTACATGAACCACAGATGTCCTGCGAGCGTGGGGAAGTTCAACAGCAGCCGCGAGAGGTCGCGTGTCGATGTTGCGGTGTCGATCTGACCCCAGAGCAGCGGCAGGGTGCTGTAGAGTATCATGAAGACAAAGAACGGAGGTAGTATGCGTTTTGCGCGGCGGCGGTAGAACTGCCACGAGGTCTGTGCGGCGGGCATGGGCATGAGCAGATATGCCGAGACGATGATGAACAGCGGCACCGACATACGTGAGAATCCGTCGTAGAGCGATACCCACAGACGGTCTGTCTCGTTGGCCAGAAACGATTGCGGGCCCGCCATGTCGGTCGAGCCGGCTGCGCCGTAGAAGTTCTCGCTGGCGTGTACCAGCATCACAAGAAAGCATGCGAAGATGCGCAGATAGTCCAGAAAGACGATCCGCGGCTGCTGTGTTTGGGTTTGTGGGTTCATTTTGTGATTATGTCGTATGGTTTTAATCTTTTACCCTCTTGTATGGCTCGCGTCGGCGAGGGCTTATTCTTACTTCCATGTCTGTTCCGCACCGGCATCGGTCTATTGTTATTCTCTCGTCTGTTCCGCGCCGGCGTGGACTCATTTTATTCTATGCTCAGCCCCTGTCGGCTGGGGCCATTGGCCGCCATTAACGTCTTTCGAACTCCACTATAAGGGCCTGCCGCGCCCCGACTCGGGTCGAGTCGCTTGGCTCAAAGGCTTCTCCCGTCAAGACGTTGCGGCCGTTATGGAGGCTCTGTGTGATCTCGGTATAGCGGCTCCACTCGATGGACTTGGCGCCGCGCGAGTTGTTTATGAAGACGAAGACGGCATCCGTGTCGTCATAGCGGAAGTAGGCGTATGTGTTGCCGTGGGGTGCGAAGTGGAGCGTGCGGCCCGTGTGGATCACGCGCTTGGTCTTGCGCCACTCGAACAGACGCTGCGTGTAGTCGAACAGATCGCTCTGCACCGAATCGCGCTGCGAGGCATCGAACAGCGACACCTTGTCATCGGCCCAGCCGCCCGGGAAATCTACCCTCAGGCCGCCGTGACCCTGCGAGCGGTCTTTCGAGGTGAACATCATCTCGTCCCCGGCGAATATCTGCGGAATGCCGCGCATGGTTGCCAGCAGCGTCATCGAGAGCTTCATGCGGTCGGGGTTACGGCGTACGACATCACCTATGCGGTCGGTATCGTGGTTGGCCGTGAAGATCATCATGTGCGAGAGATCGTGATATACGAAGTCGTTCGAGAGGGTCTCGTAGACGCGCGACATGCCGCGCCCCTCACGCAGCGAATCGCTCGACAAAGCCTCGCAGATGGCGTCGCGCAGCGGAAAATCCATGATCGAGGGCAGGTGCGAGTCGAAGCCGTCGCGATTCCCGTTTCCGCCCTGCCAGTATGCCAGCTGCGGAATGTTGCCCGTCCAGCACTCGCCGACGATATTTATGTCGGGATACTCCTCGCGCACGGCCCGGCACCACTCGCTCATCGGTTCCTTCTCGTTGTAGGGATAGGTGTCCACACGCAGACCGTCCAGATCGGCATATTCGATCCACCATACGGCCCACTGCTTGAAGTATTGCAGCAGGTATGGGTTGTCGAGGTTCATGTCGGGCATCGAGCGGTCGAACCAGCCGCTCTCCTGTATCTCGAGATCGCTCTGCGCGGCGTTGGGGTCCATATTGGTGGAGAAGAGGTTGTTGGTGCGCGTATATTGCGGGAAGCGGTGTACCCAGTCCTCGAAGGGCATGTCGCGCATCCACCAGTGGGCGCTGCCGCAGTGGTTCGTGACTATATCCATTATCACCTTCAGGCCGCGGCGGTGGCTCTCCGCGACGAATGTACGGTACAGCTCGTTCGACCCGAAACGCGGATCGATATGGTAATAGTCGGCGCAGGCATATCCGTGATACGATCCGTGGGGCTCGTCGTCGAGCAGCAGCGGCGTGCTCCATACGGCCGTTGCACCCGTCGAGGCGATGTAGTCGAGGTGGTCGATCATACCCTGTATGTCGCCGCCGTGACGTGAGAAGAACCCCGCACGGTCGGGCTTCTCGCGTGTATCTTCCGTAGCGTCGTTCGCGGGGTCGCCGTTGGCAAAGCGGTCGGGCATGAGCAGGTAGATCATGTCGGCCGTGGTGAAACTCTGACGTGCGGCCGAGCCTTCACGGCGGCTGTCTATGCGGTATGGAAGCACGAAGCGCTCCTCCCCGCGTGTGAAGATTATCTCATACTCTCCCGCCGCGGCATCGGGGGCTATATCGATGTCGATAAAGAGAAAATCGGCGTTGTCGGCCTTGTGCGTGGCCGTGACCCTGACGCCGCGCGTGCCGCGCGCCATCTCTACCTCGCACGAGGATATATACTTCCCCTGCACCATCAGTTGCAGAGGTGTGCGCATGCCGACCCACCACGAGAGCGGCTCGGCGCGAATGATACGGTCTCCGGCTGCCTCGACCGCAGTGTCGGCCGTCGGGTTGTTGCATGATATGATGCCCATTATCGTAATGATGCTTGCTAAAAATATTCTTGTCTTCATTATTGTATGGTGTTTGGTGGCAGTCTGAAACCGATACGGACGGCAACGGCACCGTGTCGCGTCGCGTAGGTACTGTCGTCGTCCGTATCTGCGGCCTTGTGCGAGCCGCATGTCTCAATATTCAAGTCTTGCTCTTCGCTCTCTGCAGGACTCCGCGCGGGGTGCTGCCGTGTCAGGCTTTCGTGCCCTTGGCGCCCTTGGTGCCGCCGCCGGTAGAGTAGTTGAATATATTCTGCTTGTAGCTTGTGATCTTGAACGACGCCTCGCGGCTGCGGCGCAGCGCTATCTCTATGAGACGGTCTATGAGGCGGTCGAACGATACGCCCGACGCCTCCCACAGATAGAACGACAACGATCCCGGGATGGTGTTTATCTCGTTGACATAGACTTTGCCCGTAGCATCGTCTATCATGAAGTCGATACGTGCCACACCGTCGCATCCGAGTGTCTTGAAGGTCTCGACGGCGGTTGTGCGGATCAGATCCGTCGTCTGCTGCGGCAGGCGTGCCGGTATCTCGCGTACGGTCGAGCGCATGCCCTGCGACTTGGTGCCGCCGCGTTTGGCGCCGCCCTTGCCTCCGCCGCCGAGATACTTGTCCTGATAGCTGAGAATCTCGCCGCTGCGTATCGGGGCCTCGCATACCGACGCCTCGCACTCGTAGTAGTCTCCCAGCACCGAGCAGTTGATCTCGCGCAGCTGCTCGACAAGGTGCTCGACGATTATGCGCTTTGAGTATGCTGCGGCATTCTCTATGGCCTCGACGAGGTGGTCGCGGTCGTGCACGGCCTCGATGCCGACACTCGATCCCGAGTCGGCGGGCTTGACGATGACGGGGTAGTGCAGGCTGCTCTCGATGCGCTCGACGACCTGCTCCTGACGGTCGTACCACTCCTTGTCGGTAAGCCATACGTAGTCGACGACGGGGATGCCGCTCTGCGCGAGGATCATCTTCATGGTGATCTTGTCCATGCCGTTTGCCGAGGCCAGAACATTACATCCGGCGTAGGGTATGCCCGTCATCTCGAATGCGCCCTGTACCGATCCGTCCTCGCAATTGGTGCCGTGCAGTGCGGGCAGTATGACGTCGATCTCGGCCGCCACGTCGCTGCCGAAGAGCCCCTTGCGAACCTTGTAGAGACGGTTGTCGCCGTATATGGGACGCAGATATACCTCCTCGCACGAGGCGAAGAGCTGATCCATGTGTTTGTAGTTCTCGCTGTGGCGCAGCGCCTCGCCCGTGTACCAATGGCCCTGCTTGGAGATATATATGGGCGTGACGTCGTACTTTTCGGTGTCGACGGCCTCCATGGCCTGTATGGCCGTTATGACCGAGATCTCGTTCTCGACCGAGCGGCCGCCGAAAACGACGCCGATATTGGTCTTTCCGTTCTTGTTCATATCCGATGTGTTTCGATCCGCCTCGCGGCGGCCCTATTTAATCGTTTATATATGTTGCCTTGTATTGTATGTGATCCCCCTCACGTCTCTGCTAACGGAACGAGTCGGGGAGGTCGTTCTCGTAGAGGATTACGTCGCCCTGCGTGAGGGTGCGCAGCAGGAAGGCCGACGCCTCGGTAAATGATGCCGTCTGGTGGATGCACTCGGCGGGGAATCCCGCCTCGGTGAGACCTTGGGTTATGGCCTCGCGGTTTGTGAGATTGACCACGACGGCTATGTCGCACGCCTTGGCCATGTCGCGCCCGAACTGACGGTTTAGTTCAGCCTGACGCTCGCCCAGCTCGACGAAACCCGGGGTGACGACGATGCGGCGGCCGCCCACGTCGACGGCAAAGTCGCGCAGCACTTCGAGAGCCATCCTTGCCCCCGCGGGGTTTGAGTTGTAGGCGTCGTCGATGACCGTGACGCCGCCCGAGGCGCGGTTGATGCTCAGACGGTGTTCGATCTGCTCGATGCGGCGCATGGCACGCTTCTGCAGCGCCTCCTCCACACCCAGACGGTCGGCCACGACGATGGCCGCCAGCAGGTTGAGGATATTGCCGCGGCCGGCAAGCTGCGTCGCATATCCAGTACGCACACCCTCGCGCGTAGCAACCGAGAAGTCGGTCAGCTTCGAGGTGTAGTTTATGTCGACGGCGCGGTAGTCGGCCGCCGTATTGTGTACGGCGTATGTGACGATACGTTTGTCATGCGGGGCGTCGCTCGCGGCGATGGGCTGCGAATCGAGATTAATTACGCCGAGACCATCTTCGGGCAGCGCATCCAGCAGTTCGAACTTCGTATGAAGGATATTTTCTACGGTATGGAACGTTTCGAGGTGCATCTCCCCGACAGCCGTGACGATACCTATCGTCGGGTGCACCAGATCGCATATCTCGCGTATGTCGCCCGGCTGCTTGGCCCCCATTTCGACGATGAAGATGTCGTGGTAGGGCTTGAGCTGCTCGCGCACCGTGCGCACGACGCCCAGCGTGGTGTTGTAGTTGCCGGGGGTCATCAGCACGTTGTACTTCTCGGAGAGTATGCGGTAAAGGTAGTTCTTTGTGGAGGTCTTGCCGAAACTTCCCGTGACGCCTATGACCTTGAGTCGGGGCATCGAGGCGAGTATCTGCTGCGCTTCGCGGTAGTAGCGGCGCACGATATATTTCTCTATGGGCTTGTTTATCACATCCGCCGCGAGCATCAGCACGGGCAGTGCCAGCAGTCCCAACGCTATGGCCGGCATATAGTGCGGAATGTAGATGAACGACAGGACGATGGCCGCGAGGGTTATGATTGCCGCCGTCGTGAAGAGTCGCTTTACGCGCATCGTGTAGGCGAGCGGTTTCTTGTACTTGACCTTGAGCTCCTGCCACGAGAGGTAGAGCATGAAGATTATGGCCAGACCCGTAACGTTGTCCGTAAGGATCCAGCAGGCGATGGCCAGCGCGGCGATGATGGCGGCCCACTGTGGCTTGTAGGACTTGAACAGCCAGCGGCGGTAGCGCGAGAAACGGTAGGAGTTCTGCTGATACATCATGATGTCGTATCGCAGCATGGCGAACCACAGCGTGGCATAGGCCGCAAGAAATATCAGTACGAGGATTTTGTTCATTGTCTACTCGGTTTTATTCGGTTCGGCGGTGGCGGCTGCATCCTTCGCGTCATGGTCTACTAGAAAACTCTCCGCGACGCGCAGGAAGAGATCCGGATTGTCGAGAAACGAGAAGTGGCTGCCACCCTTGACTATGACTACGCCGGCATCGGGTATGAGACTCTCCATGCGGCGGGCGTCGGCTACGGGTGTCGCGGTGTCGCGCTCGCCCCAGAAGAGCAGCGTCGGCGCCTTTATCTGAGGCATTACGTGGCATAGATCCTCGTTCACGCACTTCGACAGTATGGCGCGCATCATGGGCGTAGCGTTGTTGTAGTCCGACGATCCCGTCTTGGCGCGGTAGCGCTCGATCATACGTTGTGCGCGCGGCTTGCCCACGGCGATCGGGAGCAGGCGTTTGGCTACCTTGTAGGAGTAGACCTTCCAGTAGTAGCGGGCCGAGCGCCGCGGCTTGACGCCTGCTGCATCCACCAGCATCACCTTCTCCACGTCGTTGCGCGAGGCGTATAGTATGGCTACGCGTCCGCCGAACGAGTGCCCGATAAGGATCGGACGGCGTATGCCGTTCTCGCGGGCGAAGGCCTCAATCGAACGCGTGTATTGCTCCACGCCCCACACCTCACGGGGCTCCTCGCTGCGGCCGAAGCCCGCGAAGTCGAACGTATAGACACAAAAGTGCGCGACGAAGAATGCGCGCACGCTGTCGAATATCTTGCCGTCGCAGCCCCAGCCGTGCAGCAGCATCAGCGGCCGTCCCGATCCCTCCACGGTGCAGTGGAGGCGTATGCCTTCGTATGTATAGTCTCTGTCCATTTCGATAGGCAAATGTACATATTTTTTCGCATATATACGATTTGCCCGGGGCGACATTTCCTCGCCCGATAATAAAAAGCTCACCGCAGGGAACAAAAAAGGAGTCTGCCACTTGTGGCAGACTCCCCGAAGTATGCGTCTCGAAGGCTTACTGTTTGTTCATCACCTCGTTCTGGTGGTTGATACTCTCGATATGTATGGCCTCGAGCACCGTGCGTACGAAGTCCTCGCTCAGCCCCATGCCGCGCGTGAGCGAGAGCATGCGGCGGCAGATATCCTCCCAGCGGTTGCTCTGGAGTATGGCCACGTTGTTGGCCTTCTTTATGCGGCCGATCTTCTCGCTGGTCTTCATGCGCTCGCACAGAAGCTCGAACAGCTCGGCGTCGATCTGGTCGATCTGCTGGCGGCAGACGTTCAACTCACTCGTATATTCGGGGTCGTTGGCCGTCTTGGCGCGCCACATCACATTGTCGAGCATCGTGATGCAATCCTGCGGCGTGAGTTGCTGCGAGGCGTCGCTCCACGCCTTGTCGGGGTTGATGTGGCTCTCGATTATGAGACCGTCATAGCAGAGGTCGGCCGCCTGCTGCGAGATGCCGTAGAGCAGGGGACGGCAGCCGCAAATGTGCGACGGGTCGCATATCATCATCATGTCGGGGAAGCGGCTGCGCATCTCGAAGATCATGTGCCACATTGGCGGGTTGCGGTATTTGCTGCGGCCGAAATATGAGAATCCACGGTGTATGAGTCCTATGTTCTCGGCGGGGATGCCCTCTTTGATGAGACGGTTGACGGCGCCGGCCCAGAGGTTGATGTCGGGCACCATGGGGTTCTTTATGAGCACGGCCACATCCTTGTTGCCGCGCAGGCTCTCGGCGATCTCCTGTACGGCGAAGGGCGAGACGGTGGTGCGGGCGCCTATCCACAACAGGTCCACACCGTGGCGCAGGGCGCACTCGACGTGAGCGCGGTTGGCTACCTCGACGGCTATGGGCAGACCCGTTGCCGCCTTGACCTCGTTGAGCCATTCGAGTGCCGGCTCGCCCACACCCTCGAAGGTGCCGGGCTGTGTGCGGGGTTTCCATACGCCGGCGCGTATGACGTCCACACGTCCCGAACGGGCCAGCTGCATGGCCGTCTCGACGGTCTGTTCACGGGTTTCGGCGCTGCACGGCCCCGCTATGATGAGGGGCCGTTTGGCCCCGAGTACGAATTTTCCCATTTGAGTACGTTTAGGGTGTTATTTGAGTATGTTCCTTATCTTGTTGGCCCGATGCATCATCTCGATGAGTCCCTCGCGGTCGTCGCGTTCGATCATGCGACGCATGATCTGCAGCTGGTGGATATGCTCGCGCAACACGTCCAGTATGTTGTATTTGTTGCCCAGAAATATCGGGGCCCACGTCTGCGGCAGACTCTTGGCCAGACGCACCGTGCTCTCGAAACCGCCACCCGCAAGGTCGAATATGTGCTCCTCCTCGCGCTCCTTCTCCAGCACGGTCAGCGCCAGTGCGAAGGATGTGATGTGCGAGATATGCGACACGTAGGCGCAGTGCATGTCCTGCTCCTCGGCCGACATGTAGCGTATGGGCATACCCAGCGTGCGGTAGATCTTCTCGACCGTGGCGGCGGCGTCATCGTCCGAACGCTCGCGTTCGCATATAACGACCGTGCGACCGGCGAATCCGCCGTGTTGTGCGGCGTCGGGACCGCTGTTTTCGGTACCCCACATGGGGTGCGTGGCGACCAGACGCCCGCGATTGGGGTGCATCATGGTCATCTCGCACAGCTCCTGCTTTATGGAGCCCATATCCATGACTATCTGGTCATGGCGTATGCGGTTGAGGATCTTGAGCGCAAGAGTGGGTATGGTGTCCACGGGCGTGGCCAACACGATGAGGTCACTCTTCTCGAGTGCCTGATCCAGATCGACCATTTCGTCCACGAGTCCCAATTCAAGGGCGCGTCGGGCGCTCGCTTCCGAGCGCTCGATGCCCATGATATGGTCACTCAGTCCCTTGTCCTTGAGACTCAGGGCGAACGATCCTCCGATAAGGCCCAAACCTATGACGGTGGTCTTCATCGCTTGCGATGTCTTATCTCTTCAGACGGGTCTTGACGCGCTGTGCGGCCTCGGCCAGACGCTCCTCAGGCATACAGAGCGATATGCGGATGAAGTGGTTGCCCTCGCTGCCGAAGATGCCGCCCGGCGTAGCGAAGACGTCGCACTCGTCGAGGATCTTGTCCGAGAAGGCGAAGCAGTCGCCGTCGAACCAGTCGGGAATCTCGGCCCAGATGAAGAGTCCGGCCTGTCCCTTCTGGTATTTGCATCCCAGCGCGTCGAGTAGTTCGTAACCCTTTGCCTCACGTGCGTAGTATACCTTGTTGAGGGCCTCAAACCAATCCTCTCCCAGCGAGAGGGCCTCGGCGGCGGCAGCCTGTACGGGATAGAACATACCCGAGTCCATGTTGCTCTTGAAACGCAGGATGTCGCTCAGCAGGTCGGCGCGGCCGACTACCACACCCACACGCCAGCCAGCCATGCTGTGGCCCTTGCTGGTAGAGTTCATTTCAAGGGCGACGTCCTTGGCGCCCGGTATGGCGAGGATGCTCAGACGGAGGTTGTTGCGCACGAAGCTGTAGGGGTTGTCGTGTACGAGCAGGATGTTGTGGCGTCCGGCGAAGTCGACCAGCTTCTCGAAGAGCTCCTTGGTGGGGTGTGTACCGGTCGGCATGTTGGGATAGTTGGCGAACATGAGCTTCACGCGGCTCAGATCCATCTTCTCCAACTCGTCGAAGTCGGGCAGGAAACCGTTCTCGGCCTTGAGCTTGTAATCCACAACCTCACCTCCCGAAAGGGTGACGGCGGCACGGTAGGTAGGATATCCCGGGTTGGGCACCAGAACCTGATCTCCGGCGTTGAGGAACGCCATGCAGATGTGCATGATACCCTCCTTCGATCCCAGCAGGGGCAGAACCTCGTTCTTGGGGTTGAGCGTTACGCCGTACCACTTCTCATACCAGTCGGCGTATGCCTGACGCAGCAGGTCGCTGCCGTTGTAGGGCTGGTATGCGTGTACGTCGGGACGCTGCGCCTCCTTGCCCAGCCGGTCGATGACGCTCTTGTGGGGCGGCATGTCGGGGCTGCCGATGCCGAGGCTTATGATGTCGCGGCCGGCCTTGCGCAGCTCGGCGATTTCGCGGTTCTTCTTTGAGAAGTAATACTCCTTGATGCAGTCCATTCTGTGCGAGGGAGCAATTTCAACCTTTGCCATAATCTTCAGTTTTTAGAGTTAATATTTCGTTTAAGCTTTTCGTTGTTTTTCCTTATCATTCCATCGGCGGGCGGCCATTCGTATATCAGCTTTCCGTTTTCGTTCATTATATATTTGCAGCGGCGTCCGTGCGCCGTTCCCGTATTTGTGAAGTCTTGCCGGCGGGGCTATTTGCCGCTGTGGTAGACTCCGTACACGTGTACCTCTTCGGTTGCCTGCTGCAGGCGGTCGAGATTCGAGATGTAGTCGTCCAGACAGCGGAACTCGAGGTCTATGTGGAAGAGGTAGTGCCACGGCTCGCTCGGTATGGGGTACGACTGCAGCTTCGAGAGGTTTATGCCGTTGAGCTGGCTCAGCGCCCGCAGCAGCGACCCTTCGCGGTGGTCGGTCTTGAAGTAGAGCGACGCCTTGTTGGCATGGGGGTCGATGTTGTGGTCGTGCCGCTTGAGGATCATAAAACGCGTATAGTTGCTCTTTATTGTATTTATCTCGGGGGCGATGATCTGCAACCCGAACATCTCGGCGGCCAACTCGCTGGCTATGGCGGCGGTGTGACGCAGACCCTTCTCGGCGATGTGTCGGGCGCTGAGAGCCGTGTCCTCGCTCTCGATGAGCTTCCACGGATGGCGGTCGAGGAAATCGACACACTGCAACAGGGCCATGGGATGTGATTCCACCTCGCGGATGTCGTCCATCGATACTCCGGGCAGGGCCATGAGGTTCTGCATCACGGGCAGGTAGACTTCGCCAGCGACCTGCAGGTTCGCATCTTGCAGGATGCTGTAGTTTGCGATGATCGATCCGGCGATAGAGTTCTCGATGGCCATGACGCCCATATCGGCCGTACCGTTCTTGACGGCGGCGGCCACGCCTCGGAAGGTGTCGTTCGGCAGGATCTCTATCTGGCGGCCGAAATATTTATTGGCCGCGATCTGGTGGAAACAACCCTCGTATCCCTGTATGGCTACTTTCAGCATAAAAAATTGCGTTAAAAAAAATCCTGACCTTGTTCGCACAGGTCAGGATCAATATCATCGTTCATAAACTCTTCTTTTTTAACACGCGACCTCCTGACCGTTCACACGGTAGTGATAAAATCGCTTATAAAAGAAAGAATTCATATCCGTTTTCGCTCGTAATTTGTGGAACCTTTTATTCGACGACAAATATATCGCTATTTGCGGAGAATTCAAAATTTCGGGCGCATAAATATGCGGGTATTTACTTAATATATTTAATAACGTCACGGTTTCGGGGCTTTGCGGCAGGCTGTTCGTTGGCATATCCCATGCCTATACAGAGTAGAAGTTCGTATCCCTCACTCAGTTGCAGCGATTCGAGGAACGGCTTGCCTTCGGGCGTGGAGAAGAATCCGAGCGGGCCCATCATGCAGACCGAGCCTATGCCGAGCGATTGTGCCGCCGTGACCATGTTGCCGGCCATAAGTCCGCAGTCGACCTGTGTGCAGCCTCCGGGCTTGTGGGCGATGAAGATGACGGTGGGGGCGTTGCGGAACATGTTGACGAACGAGGGATCGGCTACCGACTTCTCGGCCGGAGTTCTGGCGACGGTCTTCTTGTACGCGGCGGTGGCATTGTCTAGCCACTCTTTCGAGTCTACCACGCGCACCTCCCATTGCTGGGCGTTCATGCCGTTGGGGGCGTTGATGCCGCACTCGAGTATCTGGTCGAGTATATCGTGCGGTACGGGTTCGGGTTTGTAGGCACGGATGCTGCGGCGTGCCATGATGGTCTCTATGACCTGATTCTTCTGCGGAGCTGCGGCGTCGTCCGACGGGGTCTGCTGGGCGTCGCATCCTGCGGCGGCGAGGGCCGTGAATGCCGTAATCATCAATAGTCTTTTCATAGTTGTAGGGTATTTGTTGACGTTGTCGATGCCTCTGCGGCGATCGATCTTTACAAAGATAGTGAAAGCCGAGCGCAGAGACAAATAGAAAAACGCAGTTTTTCATATTTGGCTATGCCGAGGCGCCTCCTGTCTAAGACGAGGTCAAAGATACGAAAAGCCGGGCGCAGAGACAAATAGAAAAACGCAGTTTTTTAGGATTTGGCTCGGCAGGATGCCTTCGCCGTAATATATCATTAGTGGATTAATGGCACCCGTATATCAAAGTTCGTGCATGTCGACAATACCGTTCATGACGGCATATATGGTCATGCGGCCGATGGAGCGTGTGCCGAGTTTCTCGGCTATGTTGCGGCGGTGGAATATGACGGTTGCGGTGGATATGTTGAGCGTGTCGGCGATCTCCTTGTTTATATATCCCTTTACGGTGAGGGCCAGCACATCCTTTTCGCGTTGCGAGAGCAGCTCTGCATAGTCTGGGGCGGGGTGGGGCATTATGCCGTGTGCGGCGTGTGCGGCGCCCTGCAGCGAGAGGAACGCCTTGAGCAGTTCGCGTTCGGGGCGCGTGATGTCCACCGTACGGAACTCTGACGGGACATCGGCCGGAGTACCGCCCTCGGTGAGGACGATGCAGCGGCGGTATTGCGGGGCGAAGAAGGGCAGGTTCTCGGCCAGCACTTCGGCTGCGACAAAATAGTGTATGGCATGGCACTGATTGTCGGCGCGGAACTCCTCCATGGAGTTGTACGTGGCCGTCTCGACCGAGCGGAAGGCCCCGATGAAGGGGGCGATGTCGGTGATAATGGTGCGCATGGCCATGCAGCACAACGAGTTGGGGTGTATGACCACTATTTTGGGCTTCGTTTCCATAATGCAAAGATAGTGATTCCGCCGTTATGCCAAAACTATAAAATGTTATAGTTGCGCCGCATGGGTCGTGTGGCTACCTTTGCCGTATGAAATTACTTTTAGCACTACTGACCCTTGCGGGCGGCGGTCCCGATGACCTTGCGCCCGAACCCGTCGATACGCTCCAGAACATCGAGCAGGTGACGGTGGTGGCGTCGGCCGCCAAACAGACTTTCTCACTTCGGCGGCAGCCGATCTCTTCAACGGTATTGAGCCCTGCGGCCATCGAGCGCGAGCGGGTGCTCTCGGTGAAGGATCTCTCGGCCGTGGTTCCGAACTTCTACCAGCCCGACTACGGTTCGCGTATGACCTCGTCGATATATGTGCGCGGCTTCGGCGCCCGCATCGACCAACCGGTCGTGGGGGTCAATGTCGACGAGATACCTTACCTCAATAAGAACAGCTACGATTTCGATCTCTTCGATATCGCTCGCATCGAGGTTCTGCGCGGCCCGCAGGGTACGCTCTACGGCCGCAATACCATCGGGGGCCAACAGAACATCTACACTCTCTCGCCGTTGGGGTACAGTGGCGTGCGAGCCTCGGCCGAGTACGGCACGGGTAATACGGTTCGGGCCAAGGCTTCGTATTACGGGCGCGTGTCGGACAATTTCGGCATCTCGGTCGGAGGATTCTATACCCGCACCGACGGCTTCTTCGACAACGCATACGACGGCAGCGACTGCGACCGCGGACACAGCGCTGGCGGACGTGTGCGTATGGTGTGGCAGGGGGCTGACGGCTGGTCGATAGACAACGTCGCCTCTGTCGGATCGAGTCTCGAGGGTGGATATGCCTATTGTCTCTATGACGAGGCGAGCGGTACGGTCTCGCCCGTAAACTACAACGGCCCCAACAGCTACGAGCGTGTGAATGTTACGGACGGCTTCGTTGTCAAGCACGCGGGTGAGAAGATGCTCTTCACCTCGGCGACGGGATACCAGTACCTTTATGACCGTATGCTTATCGACAACGACTTCACGCCGCGGTCGCTATTTACGCTCGTGCAGCAGCAGCGCGAGCACGCCCTGACTGAGGATATCGTGCTGCGCAGCAATGACGACAGCCGCCGCTGGCAGTGGATCACAGGCGCCTACGGTTTCTATAAGCGTCTGCGTATGGAGGCTCCCGTCACCTTCCTCGAGGACGGTATCGGCGATTTGATTCTCGGGGCGGCAAATGCCGGCATACAGAGCGTAATGCCGTGGGCCAAGCTTATGATCGAGGAGAGTGCGTTCGACATAGCGAGCAACTTTGAAATCCCGACATACGGTCTGGCCCTCTATCACGAGTCGTCGCTGCGTGCGGGGCGTTGGCGCTTTACGGCGGGTCTGCGTCTGGACTATGAGGCTTCGCGTATGGATTACGACAACTACACCTCGATACATTATCGTCTGAGCCCCATGATGCCGCAGTTCAAGGAGCTGTCGATGCCCTTTGCCGGACGTGAGCGTATGGATTTTCTGGAGTTGCTGCCGAAGTTTGCCGTCAACTTCTCGACGGGTGTCGGTGAACTCTATGTTGCGGCCTCGCGTGGATACAAGGCGGGCGGATTCAATACTCAGATCTTCTCCGACATACTCCAGAACCGCCTGATGGCGGCCATGATGGAGGATATGGGTATGCCTGCGCAGCCGTCGCCATACAACGAGGCATCGGCTACCACGTACAAGCCCGAGTACAGCTGGAATTACGAGGCGGGCGGCCACCTTGCCTTTGCCGAGGGGCGCGTGCGCACGGATTTCTCGCTCTTCTGGATCGAGTGCCGCGACCAGCAGCTTACGGTCTTTCCCGAGGGTACCACTACGGGACGCATGATGTCGAACGCAGGACGCTCACGCAGCCGCGGCGTCGAGGTATCGCTCTCGTGGAACCCGACGACACGTCTGGGCGTATGGGGCAGCTACGGATTTACGGATGCCCGTTTCGTGAAGTTTGACGACGGCGAGGCCGACTATGCGGGCAACGTACTGCCTTACGCTCCGCGCAATACCGTCTCTCTGGGTGCGACCTACCGCCTGCATGTCGGGGCGCGTATGCTGGACGATGTGGTTGTGAACTGCTCATGGCAGGGTGCGGGCAAGATTTATTGGAACGAGAGCAACACTCTGAGCCAGAACTTCTATTCGCAGCTCGGGGCTTCGGTCGACCTGCGCAAGGGCGACTTTACGCTCTCGCTGTGGGGCCGCAACCTCACTGGTACCGATTTCTACACCTTCTACTTCAAGTCCGTAGGCAACAGCTTCTTCAGCCACGGCAAGCCGCGCCGTCTGGGCATTACGCTCAGCTACGCCATGTAGTCGACTCCCTTTTTATTCGAATTATATCGGCGGCGGATCACTTTGTGTGATCCGCCTTTCATTTGTGTGTGGCCGTATGGGGCGCTTCTTCAATTGTCAATTTTGGATTCAGCGTTCCGTATCCAGCACCCTCCATTCCTGTATTCGGCATTGTATATTGCATCCTGTATTTTGCATTCTGTGACGGAAGCCGCGGCCTGTTTGCAGGTCGTAGGGATGGGCATCGCATCCGTATTGTCTTATGCGGGCGTAGACGCAGATTTGTAATCTGTTGACGCAGCGTGGCTGTGTATGTTCCCGGAGTGTATGTCCCGTATAATCTTGTATCCGAATAGCACGGGAGTACAAAAAAACGGGACTGCCCGTATGGGCAATCCCGTTCGTTGTACGAATAGAGTTTTTACTCGAGGATCTTGACCTTGATGTTGCGGAACCAAACATCGTCGCCGTGATCCTGCAGGCCGATATAACCCTCGTGGTTCTCACCGCCGCAGTTGAGCAGCAGATCGTATGCCTCGGGCCACTTGTCCTTGCTGAACTTCGACTTGTCGAGCAGCTCCTTCCACTGGGGAGTCCACAAGTGATATTCCACAACAGCTACGTCGTTCTGGTAGTGAACAACCGTACCCTTGTAGCAGAGGATCTTGACCTTGTTCCACTCGCCGTAGGGCTTTGCGTTCTGCGGCTTTGCGGGGATCATGTCGTAGAGCGATGCCGACATGCGGTTGCCGTCTACGCCCAACTTGGCGTCGGGGTGATTCTCGTTGTCGAGAACCTGATACTCGGGAGCCGAGATGTAGATAGGCTGATTGGGAACCTCCTGTGCCAGATAGAATATACCTGAGTTAGAGCCTTTGGCAACCTTGTACTCGAGCTCCAGCTCGAAGTTCTTGAACTTCTGGTCGAAGATGAGGTCGCCGCCGTCGCCGGCCTGAGCCTCACCGCCGCCCGAGCCGTTGAATTTCAGGCAGCCGTCCTCGATGACCCAACGTGAGGGCACCTCGGTCTTGTTGTATCCTCTCCAACCCTTGAGGCTGGTGCCGTCGAACAGGACAACGGTATTGGCGTCGTCCTCGGCCTCTTTCTCGGCAGTCTTCTTGGTGGCGTTGCCGCCGCAGCTTGCAAGCATCGCAGCCGATGCCAAAGCAGCCATGAATAATACCTTTTTCATTTCCTTATCGGTTTAGATAAAAGTGATGTTAGATTATTTGGGCATGGCGGGGAGCAAAGTGTCCCAACCCTTGCGATAGTTGTGCTTGATCATCTCCTCGGCGAACTGCTTTGCGTTGATGGGGTCGGTGTAGGTCTTGTTGAAGGTCGGGTGACCGTCGTGTACCGAGAATCCGTCCTCGATCATGATGCGCAGCGTCTCGTCGTCGCCGATATTGGTGAAGCGCATGTTTGCGCCGTCCCACTCGAGGGTCTTGTTGAGGCTCTGCAGACGTACGCCCAGAACACCCATTACGACCATCTCGTTGAAGGGACCTGCCTCCGAGAAGTCCGAATTCGACTTCACGCGGGTAGCCTTGTCCTCCTTGCAGGCGCGAACCCAATCCTTTCCGTGCGAGAGCTCGACCTTGCGGGCACGTGCGGGAGCGTTGGGCACACGGCCAGACAGCAGATAGGGATTGACACCGTAGCATCCGCAGATGAGGACATCCTTGGTGCCGTAGAAGATACATCCGCCACCGTTGTCGTTGAGGTTCTTGCCGGGCTCGAGTCCATCCGGACGCGGGGGCGTCAGACCTCCGTCATACCACGTAACGGTAACCTCGGGCAGCTTGACCTTGTCCTTCTTGCCGCGCTCGGGGAATACGTATGTTACCATCTGAGCCTGCGGAGCGCAGTCGGTGAGCAGTGCCGTCGACGAACCCTGTACCTTGGTGGGGTAGCCCAGCTGCAGGGCCTTGAATACGGGGTGGAGGATATGGCAGGCCATATCGCCCAGAGCACCGGTACCGAAGTCCCACCATCCACGCCAGTTCCACGGCTGATAGATCTTGTTGTAGGGACGATAGGGGGCCGATCCGAGGAAGAGATCCCAGTTCAGGGTCTCGGGTATGGGGTCAACCTGCGAGGGACGCATCAGACCCTGCGGCCAGATGGGACGGTCGGTGAAGGCATCCACACGGGTAACCTCGCCGATTTCGCCGTTCCAGATCCAGTCGCACACCTTCTGTACGCCCTCGCCCGACGATCCTTGGTTACCCATCTGGGTAGCCACGCCGTTCTTGGCAGCGAGCTTGGTGAGCAGACGCGACTCGTAAACGGTGTGCGTCAGAGGCTTCTCGCAATATACGTGCTTGCCGAGCTCCATGGCGTTGGCAGCAACAAGTGCGTGCGTGTGGTCAGGCGTAGCGCACATTACGGCATCGATCTGGTTTGCGATCTTGTCGTACATCTCGCGCCAGTCCCAGAAGCGCTGTGCCTTCGAGAAACGGTCGAACGTGCCCTTGGCATAGTTCCAGTCCGTGTCGCAGAGGGCCACGATATTCTCCTCTTTGAGGTCGTCCAGCACGGCCGATCCACGTCCGCCGATACCTACACCTGCGATGTTGAGTTTGTCCGAGGGGGCCTTGTGTCCGAAGGCTGAACCCATTACGTTGCCGGGAACAACAGTCATAGCTGCCAGACCAGCTGCAGAGGTCTTCAGAAAGTCAGCTCTTGAGATTTTCTTTGACATTGTTGTTGGTGTTTAAGGTTAATAAAGAGTTATTTTAATTATACGGGTTGTCCGTAGCGTCATCTTTTTGTATACGGTTACTTCTGTCTATATAGTTTCCTGATTCTTTACTACGTCTATCCCTTTCTCAATATACTCAGTTTCAATATAGTCAGTTCTGTATCTTTTTCGGTCTTCGTTTTTTTGTGGCGTCCCGTTGCGGTTCACCTTTCATTTCTTCCCCCGCTTATACGGGCGTCTGCATGATCGGAGCCTTGCAGCCGTCAGGGTCAGTATCTCAGGCTCGGCAGCGATTCGAGATTGTACATGCTGCGCTCGACACAGTTCCGCGGCGGCAGCGTGTAGCTGCGCACCTCGACAAATATATCTTTCACACCCGATGCAATGGCCGTGTTGATGATCTTGTCGAAGTCGATAAGACCACTTTCGGTAACGATGCCGTAGTCCTGCAGGTGTAGCAGCATGACACGTCCCTTGTAGTGCTTGAGCATCGATACGATATCGACACCGGCTTCGTGTGCCTCGCGTGTGTCGATCTCGAACCATACCTTTTCCTGCGGCATGTGCAGAGCCATTATATCGAAGATCGAAGCCCCGTCCGTAGCCGTGAGCACACGGCGCTCGGGGTGTATGCATAACTTCATCCCGCGCTGCAACGCCTTGTCGCCTATGCGGGTGTAGTAGTCGGCGTAGCGGGCGGCCGTGAGCGGTGTGAGTGCATCGGGCAGACGTGAGATGACTATGTAGCGGCATCCCATCGCCTTCTGGACGTCGAGCGCTTCGTCCCACCACTTCATTACAGGGTCTTCAGCCTTGGCCGCATCCGCTGATTTTGCCTCAGCTTCCTCGGCTCCTTTTGCTTCGACTTCCACAGTCTCTTCGGCCTCAGTCTCTTTATCCTCTGGCCTCTCGGCCTTTATATCTTTTGTCTTCCCCTTTGTCTCAGCCCCGTCTGTCTTGTTTTCCTTTGTCTCGACCTCGTCAATCTTGTTTCCCTTTGTCTCGGCCCCCTCTTTCTCGGGCCCCTCGGGCATGTCGTCGGCGTAATACTTGCGCAGGTGTGCCGACGTGATTTTCAATCCCGCCTCATCGGCGGCGCGTCGGAAATCGTCGGGCTTGAGGTCGTATATCTTGCCTCCAAAGTAGGAGTCGGTCTCTATGGTGGTGTAACCCATGCGGGCCATCTCCTTGAGGGTGCTGCCGACACCTTCGTACATGTCGGACTCGACGGATTTCAGATAGAGGCCCATGTCGCTCTTGATGTCACCGAGAGCTTCGTCGACAGCTTCCGTGAATGTGTTCACGGCTTTCTTGAGTCCGACGACCGCACTGACGGCATCCATTGCCGAGGATAACCCCTGTTTGAAAAACGTAAGCCTGTCCATGTGCTTTCCCTCCATGTGCGCACGGCCGTGCCACACGCATATATTGTCTTTTCTCCCGTCTCAACTCACGCTCTCCCTCACGTACACTCTCTTCTTCCGTTCACCTCACCAGACTCTCGTCCGGATTTATAGCATACGGCCTATGCGCTCTCTCCTCTCTATATCTCTCGCATACTCTCTCTGTATCTTCCTCCCTTCGCATTATCACCTTGCCTCGCTTCACTTCACCTTGTCTTGCCTCGTCTCACCTTGCCCCCCCCCATCATTGCTTCCTCTCAATAGATTGAGATTGGCCCCTTGGGGGAGAGCAGACGCTCCAATGCGGGGCGTCTGCTTGGGTGTATCCGTTGCCTCCGATTTATCGTCGGGGACGACTTTCTCAGTTCTTGTCGGCCTTGTCCGTGTCGGCTTCGGCTGTATTATCTGCGTCGGCCTCGACTTCCGTGTCGGCTTCGGCTTCTACATCCGCTTGCTTTGCGGCTTCGGCCTGTTGCTCGGCCTCGGCTTTGGCCTTGGCTTCAGCTTCGGCAGCCTGCATGGCGAGATATTCGGCCTCCTCCTTCTCCTTGCGGGCCTCTATGTGCTTGGCTATCGTTATGCCGTACTCGTAGAGGGCGTAGCAGGGTACGAATATGAGTATCTGACTCACCACGTCGGGCGGTGTTATTATGGCAGCGAATACGAGCAGCGCCACGACGGCAACCTTGCGGTACTGACGCATCGACTCGGAGGTGATCAGGCCTATTGTCGCGAGCAGACGTATGAGCAGCGGCAACTGGAATGCGAGGGCTGCGGCAAAGGTTACGCCGAGGACGGTACTCATGTACGATCCTACGTCGATGATGTTGCTTATCTCTTCGCTTACGGAGTAGTTTCCGAGGAAGTTAATGGCCAGCGGCGCTATGACGTAGTAACCGAACAGCAGTCCGAGAATGAACCATATTGGCGTTTCGAGGACATAACGTATGCTCTGCTTGCGCTGATGGGGCGGCAGGGCTGGTTTGACGAAGAGCCACAACTGCCATATCAGGAAGGGGAACGCCACAACGAGAGCTCCGACGACGGAGCTCTTGATGTGGAGCATGAACTGTCCGGCCATCTTGTTGTTGAACAGCTGCACGTTTTCGGGGTGTATGTTCAGGGCGTCGGAGCCCATGGCCGTGGCCAACCATGTAAAGAGCCTGTTCGTCGGGAATTCCGGCGTTATGGGAGCGAATACCACCTTCAGCACCACTCCCTTCATTGTGAACAGAACGATGAAGAGCAGGGCAAAGACCAAAGCTACGCGGATAAGTATCTTCCGGAGTTCATCGAGGTGTTCCCCGAATGTCATCTCCGCGCTGTCGTTGGCAGTTTGAGTGCTCATATATATTCCGATCCGAAATTACTCTTTGGTGTTGGTAGTAGTTGTGGTTTTCTTGGCTTCGGGCTTGTCGTCATCCTCCTCGATAGGCTTGTTGACGGCATCCTTGAACTCCTTGATGCCGCGGCCGGCGCCACGCATCAGTTCGGGGAGTTTCTTGCCTCCGAAAAGCAGCAGCAGAACCACGACGATAAGCAGAATTTCGCTCGTGCCCAGTCCTCCGATGAAAAGTTGTTCCATAATGGTACTTTTTTAGTGTTATGAGTAAATATTGAGTAAAATAAACGTACTCCGTTTTTCATTCCAAAGTTACGAATAATATTTCATCCGTACAACTTTGCTGTCTTTTTTATTTTGCCGTGCCGAGCGGCCGCCATGCCGTGGCGCGTGGCTGCACTCGGCACATATTGTTGTAAATCAGTGTTATTATTCCCTTGCTGCCGCGGCCGCATGTCGCCGTGGCGATCTATGGACAGCGTCGTTATAAAACGTAAGCCCGCGTCGGTTTATTGCGCCTGTGCGTCGTCGCTTTTGATAGGCTTAAGGTGCAGTTCGAAATAGTCGGTAATCTTGTTGTGCAGGTGCACGGCATCCTTGCCGAAGACGTTGTGCTCGGCGAGCGGATAGGGGAAGTAGTCGACCTGAACGTTGTTCTCGATGCACTTGCGCACGAAGTTCAGCGAGTGCTGCCATACCACCGTCGCGTCCATCGCGCCCTGACATATTAGCAGCTTGCCCTTAAGGTCGGCGGCGCGGTTGAGCAGGCTCACCTTCTCGAATCCTTCGGCGTTGGTCTGCTGCGTCTCCATGTACCGTTCGCCGTACATCACCTCATACCACTGCCAGTCGATTACCGGACCGCCCGCAACGCCTACCTTGAAGACGTCGGGGTAGTTTGTCATGAGAGATATGGTCATGTATCCGCCGTAGCTCCAGCCGTGGACGCCGATGCGGTTGCTGTCGACCCACGGGTGCGACATGAGCCAGCGCATGCCGGCCATCTGGTCCTGCATCTCGCACTGCCCGCACTGTTTGTGTATGGCCTTCTCGTACTCGGCGCCGCGGTTCGATGTGCCGCGGTTGTCCATGACGAAGACTACGTATCCGCGCTGTGCCATGTACATCTCCCAGCGGCGCAGCTGTGCCTGATAGCTGTTGCGCACCATCTGCGAGTGGGGGCCGCCGTAGACGTAGAGTATGACGGGGTATTTCTTGGCGGGGTCGAAGCCGAGGGGCTTGATCAGACGGTAGTAGTTGTCGTATTTGCCGTCGGCGCTCTTCACCGTGCCCAACTCGATGTCTGCGTATGCATAGCCCTCGGTGGGGTCGGGGGCGCGGAAGAGCTCGCGCTTGATGCGGTTGTCGGTCGAGCGCAGCTCCACGACACGGGGCACCTTGAGCGACGAGTAGTCATCGAGGAAGTATCGTCCGCTGTGGCTCACCGAGACGTTGTGCCACCCTTCGGCGGGGGTGAGGCGCGTCGCACGGCCGGTGGCTATGTCGACCTTGAAGAGGTGGTTGTCCACAGGCGAGACCTCGGCCGAGGTGTAGAATACGTAACGGTCGTTCTGCGCGACGTACTTCACGTCGGCGTCGGTGGCCGTGAGGCGTTTGATGCCGCCGTCGAGGTCACAGAGGTAGAGATTGTAGTATCCGTCGCGGTTGTCGGTGGTGTAAATGAAGCGCGTGGGGTCGTTGCGCAGGAATACGAGCGGGTACTGCGGTTCGACGAAGCGGTCGTTATGCTCCGTGAGCAGCTGCTTTACCAGACGTCCCGTCTCGACGTCGTACATGTTGAGGTGCATGTTCTTCTGCCGGCGGTCGAGCACCTGCACGAATATGTGTTTGGCGTCGGGCGACCACGTGATGTTCGTAAGGTATCGCTCCTCGTCGAAATCCGTGACGGTGAGATATACGGTGCGTCCGGTGGCGATGTCGTAGATGCCGAGATCGACGTGCTCCGAAGCCATGCCGTTCATCGGGTACTTGATGTTGCGCAGCGTGCCGGTGCGGGTGGTTATGTCCACGAGCGGGAAGTCCGTAACGCGCGATTCGTCCTTGCGGTAGAAGGCTATCTTCGAGGCGTCGGGGGCGAAGAATATGCCGCCCGTGATGCCGAACTCGTTGCGGCTGACGCTCTGTCCGCAGACTATGTTGCGGTCCTCGTACGAGGTTATGGGGTGTACGGCCGTGCCGTCGAAGTAGTAGAGGTTGTTGTCACGCGTGTATGCGTAGCGGCCGCCCTTGCCGGGCTGGCGCGTGAGGTTGGCCCCCGTGGGCACGCGGTTCGAGGCGATGATGCTGCGGCGGCGAAGGTCGATGCTGCTGCGCACGCCGTTGGCCGTTACCGCGAGCGTATTCTCGTCCTCGAAAGCGTAGGGCGGGAAACTCTTGAAGTCGGCCGAGAGCAGACGGTTCAACTCGTCGAGCGTGATGAGGGTCGTGCGTTTGCCGGTGCGGGCATTGACGGCGATCATGTCGGAACCCTCGACCACCGAGTAGCTGTCGCTCTGTCCGACCCACCGTACGGGGTATGATGCGGGTGAGAGGGCGCGGCTGAGAATGGTCTCCTCCATGGTGAGGAGTTTGCCTTGGGGCTGCTGAGCCGCGGCCGGTATCGTTGCGGTCAACGCCATGATAGCGAATGTTATGATGTGTCGTTTCATTGTTGGTTCGGGTTGGGCCGCTGCGCCCGACAGTGCCGTTGCGGCATATATCGCACACGATTCGTCGAGGTTTTGCGGCGGCGTGGTTTAATGTCTAATTCCCGTGCGAAAATATGAATTTTTGGCGATAAATCCAACTTTGCGGCGAGGAAAAAAAGACCGTTTCGGGCCGTTGCCGCCGTTGCGATTGTCATACTGCCGTCGGGACTTTTTGCGGTGGGGCCAGGCGCGTATGCGGGGTGTGTCGTGACTCGGCGGGGCGGGAGGGCAGGGGTAAAAAAGAAGCCGTAAGGTGGATTTCCGACCTTACGGCAGACAAAAGAAACGGGCCGCTAAAGATGTGCACGGCCCTAATTATAGAGGGAATAGATTGGGAAATAGGGTTGTTGCCATTCTTCATGTCGGAGTCGGCCAATTGCCGTGCGTGCCGATTCCGATGGGTCAAAGATGGAAATTATTTTCGGAAGAAAAAATATTATGTGGCAAATAGAACATTTTTGTTGGCTAATATTACTTTTTATTCATCGGAACGAACAATTTTGCGGTATAATTATAGAGTCAGGTGCCGGTGTGACCGATTTGTGACATGATCTCGGACTTTATTTCGTACATTTGTGATTCGCGTGCTTCAGGCGTTGCGGCATCGCGCCGGAGTCCGTTAAGTGAGGGCCGGGGCGCGAATTGTCGGAAGGCCGTACCGTGAAACATGATCGTAAGAATACTCTGAGAAACAACTGAAAATATACGAATATGAACGTACGAATCTTGTTTGTGCTGCTGTTGGCGGCCGCTTGGCCCGTGTCGGGATGGAGCGGTGTCGGTGGCGGGGAGGATGCCCGTATCGGCATACGTGACGTGTGGCGTGCCTACGACGCCTTTAATGAGGTATATCTCGACCGTGCGAAATATATCTACAAGAGTGACTCGGCAGTTCCGGCGGCGGTCGACCGCTTCAACGGGGCGGCGGCTATATGGTGCCAGCCGATATATTGGGACATGGCGATGAACGCCGCGGAGTTGGCGGCGCGATGCGGGGAGCGGCGCCGCGCGCGGGAGTATCGCGAGCTCTGCCGCCGCATATTCGAGGGCGAGCGGGCGCACTATGCGGGATTCGACTTCGAGGACAACAACGAGAATACGGGGTGGTTCATCTATGACGACATCATGTGGTGGACGATATCGCTGGCGCGTGCCTATGCGGCCTTCGGCGATGAGGAGTATCTGCGCCTTTCGGAGCAGAGTTTCTCGCGCGTATGGTACGGGTCGGAGCGTGTGGGCGATACGGGCTCTTATGACGAGACTGACGGAGGCATGTTCTGGCGGTGGTACCCCATATCCAATCCCGAGCCCAACCGCCCGGGCGACGGCAAGATGGCATGTATCAACTTCCCTGCGGCGGTGGCGGCGCTGACGCTGGCGGAGTGTGTCCCCGAGGGGCGTACGGAGCCGACGGGGGTGCGGCCCGTAACGCATACGCGCGAGCGTTACTTCGAGATGGGGCGCGAGATATACGAGTGGGGTGTCGAGAATCTATTCGATGCGGCGACGGGGCGTGTTGCCGACAGCCGCCACGGCGAGGGCGAGCCCGACTGGAAGAGCCATGTCTACAATCAGGGCACCTTTATCGGGGCCTCGGTGCTGTTGTACCGCGCTACGGGCGAGGGGCGTTATCTGACGAATGCGCTTCTGGCGGCCGACTACGTCATGCGGGATATGTCGAAGGATGGGATCCTTCCCTTCGAGAGCGGCATCGAGCAGGGTATCTATACGGCCATCTATGCACAATATATGGCCATGCTGGTCTACGACTGCGGGCAGCGGCAGTACCTTCATTTCCTGCGGCATAACATATCCGCGGGGTGGGCCAACCGTGACGTTGCACGCAACATCTGCGGCGGGGAGTATGCGCGCAGAGTGGAGCGTGGGCAGACCGTTGACAGCTATTCGGCCTCGGGCATACCGGCGCTGATGCTGCTTTTTGCGATGGACCGTCGGTAGCTGTCGGGCGCGGAGAGTTGCAAATCACCCGATATGTTATTATATTTGTATCTGTTGCATGTGCGGCATGGTGCGGGCGCGGGTCCGGGCACCTTGCCGGAGCGGACAACTTAATTTGAAAACCTATACTACACCTATGAAAAGAACCCTTATGTCGGTCGTGATGCTCGGATTCTCGGCCGCAGGTCTCTGCCAGACCCCCTATTGGCAGGATGTGTCGACGGTGGAGGTGAACCGCGAGGCTCCCCGCACCGAATTCGTCACCTACACGAGCGAGGAGAAGGCACTGACGCGCGACTTCTCGTCGTCGGAGAACTACCAGCTTCTCAACGGCAACTGGAAATTCCTCTATTACGACTCATACAAGGATGTACCGGCGTCGGTGACGGATCCCGCCACGGACGATTCGTCGTGGAACGATATCAAGGTTCCGGGCAACTGGGAGCTTCAGGGCTACGGTACGGCCATCTACGTGAACCACCCATACGAGTTCAGCCCCGTGAACCCGCAGCCGCCGCAGCTGCCGGAGGCTACGCCCGTCGGGGTCTACCGCCGTACGTTCACCGTGGACGGGGCGTGGGCCGACAAGGATATCTTCCTCAACATCGCGGGCGCCAAGTCGGGTGTGTATGTATATGTGAACGGCCGCGAGGTGGGTTACAGCGAGGACTCGAAGGACGTTGCGCAGTTCCGACTGAACGACTGTCTGAAGGATGGCGAGAATACGCTCGTGCTGAAGATCTACCGCTGGAGTACGGGTTCGTATCTCGAGTGTCAGGATTTCTGGCGCATCAGCGGTATCGAGCGCGACGTCTATCTGAGCGCTCAGGCCCGGACCTCGATCCGCGACTTCGACGTTGTCTCGACGCTCGACGATACATATACCGACGGACTCTTCTCGCTCAAGGTTATGACCACGGGCAGCGGGGCGTGCGAGGTTGCGTACAAGCTGGTCGATGCCGCAGGCAAGACGGTGCTGTCGGGGAGCAGGCAGGCGCAGGGCGGCGACGAGGTGCTCTTTACGGGTGAGATTGCCGATGTGGAGAAGTGGTCGGCCGAGGAGCCCAACCTCTACCGTTTGATGATGAGCATAGGCAGCGGCGCGGCGAAGGAGTATGTGCCGTTCAATGTCGGTTTCCGCCGTTTCGAGATCGTGCCGATCGACGAGAAGGATGCTTCGGGCCGCAACTATACGGTGCTTCTGGTGAACGGCGAGCCCGTCAAGTTCAAGGGCGTGAACGTGCACGAACATAACGAATATACGGGTCACTACGTCTCGGAGGAGGATCTGCGCCACGATCTGGAGATCATGCGCCAGAACAACATCAATGCCGTGCGTACGAGCCACTATCCCCAGCCGCGCCGCTTCTACGAGCTGTGCGACGAGATCGGAATATATGTCTACTGCGAGGCCAATATCGAGTCTCACGGTATGGGTTACAGCCTCAACAAGGGCGGCACGCTCGGAAATAACCCCGCATGGCGCGCTCCCCACCTTGACCGTATAAACAACATGTACGAGCAGTTGAAGAACTACCCGTGCGTGGCTATATGGTCGCTGGGCAACGAGGCCGGAAACGGATACAACTTCTATCTGGGCTATGACCTGATTGCGCCCAAGGAGCACGGCGCGGGACGTATGAACCGCCCGATATGCTACGAGCGCGCGCAATGGGAGTGGAACAGCGACATGTACGTACCCCAATATCCGGGTGCAAGCTGGCTGGAGAGTATCGGCCGCAACGGTTCGGACCGTCCGATCGTCCCCTCGGAGTATGCGCATGCTATGGGTAACTCGACCGGAGGTCTGTGGCTGCAGTGGCAGGCCATATACAAGTACCCGAATCTTCAGGGTGCCTTCATCTGGGACTGGATCGATCAGGGCTTTGCCGAGATGGACGAGAACGGCGTGAAATATTGGGCCTACGGTGGCGACTACGGCGAGAAGACTCCGAGTGACGCCAACTTCCTCTGCAACGGTATCATCGGTCCGGACCGGCGTCCGCATCCGGCGATGGCCGAGGTCAAGTATGCATACAGCGACATCGCATTCCACCGTACCGACGGCGGATATGAGGTCGAGAACCGCTTCTATTTCAAGGATCTGAGCAACTACCGCATACGCTACGCCTATCTGGCTGACGGGCGTGAGGTCAAGAGCGGTTACCTTACAGTGAACGCAGCGCCGCAGTCGCGCGCCGCGCTGCCTGTACCCGCTATGGGCAAGATGCGCGCCGACCAGACCTATACGCTGCGTCTGGAGGCCGTGACTGTGGCCGAGGAGCGTCTCATCCCGGCCGACTTCGTCATAGCGCACGAATCGTTCGAGCTGCAGCGTGCAAAGCGCCTTCCATACGCTTGGACCATGAGCAAGGCGTTGACGGTGACAAATACCGATGATGCTATCACCGTCTCTGGCGGCAAGGTGAACTTCGTTTTCGACCGCAAGAAGGGTTATGTTACCTCTTATAAATATGGCGGCCGCGAATTGTTGAGCGACGGCTTCGGCCTGCGCCCCAACTTCTGGCGTGCACCGACGGACAACGACTTCGGCAACGGCGAGGACAAGCGCTGTGTCGAGTGGCGTCTGGCCGGCACGGAGTTCAAGGCCGAGGCTGAGGTGTCGACGGGAGAGAACGGCGCAGCCGTGATAGATGTTGTATATGCGTTGCCCTATGATGCATCGCTCAAGGTGACATATACGGTCAATGCCGCAGGCTTCGTCAACGTACGCAGCAGCTATACGGGCGGCAAGGGTGAGAACCTGCCCGAACTGCCGCGTCTGGGCATGCGTTTCCGCCTGCCGCGCGCGATGGAGAGCTTCAGCTACTACGGCCGCGGCCCCGAGGAGAACTATTGGGACCGCAATAACGGTACACTGCCCGGACTCTACACGACGACGGCCGCCGCGGAGAACTATCCCTACGTACGTCCGCAGGAGACGGGACACCACACCGATACGGAGTGGATCCGCTTCAAGGGCCTTGAGATTGTCGCCGACGACCGTATGGAGTTTAACGTTCTGTGCAATGCGATCGAGGAGTATGATCCTGCCACGAATACAAAGCGTGATTATCAGTGGCGCAACTTCTTCGAGGGCGACAAGGCTACGCAGAATGACCGCCGCCAGATGCATACCAACGATATCGACACCTCGGCCAACGACTTCGTTGAGGTGTGCCTCGACTACCGGCAGACAGGTGTGGGCGGCTATGACAGCTGGGGCTCGCGTCCCGAGGCCCGCTTTACGCTCCGCACCGACGGCAGCTATGAGTGGGGCTTCACGCTCGACCCGCGATAACTGGATCTCGGCGGCGTGACGTTGCGCAAGATGGCCCCTGCTGACACTTTGACGTCGGCGGGGGGCTTTTTTTATGCTATGGTTGGTGCGGAAGAGGAACGGGATGTTTGTTCGGGGTTTTGTGTGGAAGCTGTGATTTCGGGCAATTGCGGAGGCCGATGCTGAAACGGTTGTTTGCGGGGGCTTTTGTCGTGCGGTGGAAATGGTATGCACTGAACGCATATATGCGCATATTCAATATGATATGAGGTTTGTCCGTGATTTTTTTGGCCTGATTTTTTGCCAAACGGGAAAATATGGTTACATTTGCAGTCGATTTTCACGAAATCAGCCCGGATGGCGGAATCGGTAGACGCGCTGGTCTCAAACACCAGTAGGTTCACCCCTGTGCCGGTTCGACCCCGGCTCCGGGTACGAGGAGAAAGATCCCAGACAGTTACAAATTAACTGTTTGGGATTTTTGTTTTGCCATCCGTGTCTGCATTTTGTCCGCGTTCTTAAAGAAGTTCGAATTTTGACGGTATCTTAATACTCTCTTGGGGCTGATTCCTTGGACAAGCCCATGATGAGACTTTAAATCATCTGTGTGGGGTCTTATCTTTTTATTCTGTTCGGTGATCTGTAACCGTGTCCATTGCGATTTATATTTTGGTAAGCCGTATTTATGTGCGTTCATCCATAATCTCTCGGCATCGTATAGAGGCGAATCTCCTAAATATCATTCGATTGCGAGTATAATGTAAGCCTTTTTGTCGTATTCATCGTGTCCTCCATGCAGATTAGCCGTAGAAAAATTATTTTTTTTCTTGTTTTATTCTAAATATGTTTGTAGTTTTGCGAACAACAAACAATGAATATCATGAGAGAAAAGGGATATGCGGTTGATCAGGAGCGTCTTGCGCGGTTTGCTAAAGCAATGGGGCATCCGGCGCGAATTGCGATTCTCGATTTTCTGGCCCGGCAGGAGAGCTGCTTTTTCGGCGACATTCACGAGGTGCTGCCCATCTCGAAGGCGACCGTGTCCCAGCATCTCAAGGAGTTGAAGGATGCCGGGCTGATTCAGGGCGAGATTGAAACGCCGAAAGTACGGTATTGCATCAATCGCGAGAATTGGGAGATAGCTTCACGACTCTTCGGCGCCTTTTGGGGTCGGCCGGTCTGCAAGAAGGAGTCCTGCTGCGAATAGTCTTACACCGCGGGCCGTAGGAAACGGCCCTTTTTTTCAAGATTAATGTTCGTTGTTTTACGAAATACAAATATATGATACAGAAGGAGAAGATCCATTTGAGTGTGGACAAGGCCGTACCGGTCGGTATATCGGCCCCGACAGGCAGTCTGAGATTTGTAATAAGATGTTCAGATACAGGGTATCAATCGGCATTGTATGTAGGCTGAACCGGTAAAGAAACTGTACAACCCAATAAATCAAAAACGATAATGAAAAGAACTGTTTTATTGATGGCGCTGAGCCTTGTGCTGGTTGCCTGCGGGGGCGGCAAGTCGAAAGCGCAGAAAAGCAACGATCAAGAAAATACGAAGGATCGTATCGAGGTACTGTATTTTCATGGGAAGCAACGATGTGCGACCTGTATGGCTATCGAGCAGCGGATGAAGGAGACGCTCGAAGAGCAATTTGCCGACGAATTGAAAGACGGAACGCTTGTCTCGCGTGTAATCGACATCTCGCAACCGGAGAACGAGGCTCTTGCCGACAAATATCAGGTAACGTGGTCGTCGCTCTATCTCTGCCGATGGAGAGACGGAAAGGAGACATCGGAGAATCTGACGGAATTTGCTTTCGGCAATGCCCGCAAGGCTCCCGAGGCATTCAAGGCCGGTTTGGCGGCCCGGATCCGCGAACTGCAGAAATAGACGGTCATGGAGTGGTTGCAATCGCTGCTGGAAAGCGGCACGACACCTCCGTTGACGGCCTTTCTGCTGGGGCTGCTGACGGCTTTGTCACCATGTCCGCTGGCTACGAACATAGCCGCCATAGGATTCATCGGCAAGGAGATCGGCGACCGTCGACGGATCTTCCGCAACGGCCTGCTCTATACGTTGGGACGTACGCTCTCATATACGTTGCTGGGCATCGTGTTGATCCTTATTCTGAAAGAGGGCTCGAGCATGTTCGGCATCCAGAAAGCCATCGGCAATTGGGGCGAATTGGTTTTGGGCCCGATGCTGATCGCCATAGGTGTTTTCATGCTGCTTGGTGACCGGCTGCCGCTCCCTTCGTTCGGGTTCCGCGGCAACGGCGAGAGTCTGGCCCGCAGGGGCGGCTGGGGCGCTCTGCTGCTCGGAGTGATGTTTGCGCTTGCATTCTGTCCCACGAGCGGCGTCTTCTACTTCGGGATACTCATCCCGATGTCGGCAACCTCTACGGCGGGATATCTGCTGCCCGTGCTGTTCGCCGTGGCCACGGCGCTGCCGGTGTTGGTTGTCGCGTGGATTCTGGCATTCGGCGCCCGCCGCATAGGGCTGGTTTACGGCCGGATGCAGACCGTGCAGAAGTGGCTGAACAGGATCGTCGGAGGACTGTTCACGGTTATCGGCATCTATTATTGTGTGATCATGTATTTCTAAAAATAAAGAAAATGGAAACGAAAAACGAAAAGAAAAAGGGTTTTTGGGCATCGCTCTTCTCACCGAAACCATGCTCGTGTTCATGCGGCGGCAAACTGATTGTGGAAGAGGTCGAAAAACCGGCGGCCGCGGACTTCGATAGTGTACGGCTCGATATGCCCCATACGGCGGTAAGGGAGATCAAGATTTTGGGCCCGGGTTGCGCGAAATGCAAGGCTACATATCAAGTCATTATGAAGGTGATCGATGAAAACAACCTCGACGTACAACTCACCAAGATCGAAGACATTGACGAGATCATGAGTTACAACATCATGAGCACTCCGGCCGTTGTCGTGGACGGGGTGGTGAAGATCAAGGGGCATGTACCCTCGGAGAGCGAGGTCAAACAGATATTGGGTATTTAAGAGACACTACGATGGAAACAAAACGGGAATTGAAGATCCTTGTATGGATCATTCTTGTTTTTGCGGCGGTATTTTTCCTGCCGCTCGACAGTGAGCGTTTCCGGACGGCCATTGATGCGACGCTCGATCTGGCGAAGTGGTATGCCCGCGAGCATGTTATCCTGTGCCTGCTTCCAGCCTTCTTCATCGCCGGTGTGATTGCCGTCTTCGTGAGTCAGGGCTCCGTTCTCAAGTACTTCGGGGCCAATGCCAAGAAGTGGCTTTCGTACAGCGTGGCGGCCATCTCGGGCGGCATTCTCGCCGTCTGCTCCTGCACGATCCTGCCGCTCTTCACGAGCATCTACAGGCGCGGCGCAGGGTTGGGCCCGGCAATCGCCTTTCTCTATTCGGGCCCGGCAATAAGCATACTCTCCATTATCCTCACGGCGCGGATTCTGGGCGTCGAACTGGGTATCGCCCGGACGGTCGGCGCCATTATCTTCTCGGTTGTCATCGGTCTGCTGATGTCGTTCATCTTCCGCCGCGAGGAGCGGGCCAAGCGCGAGGAGCAGATGAACATCGTCCCGCCTCCGGAAAAACGGCCTATGTGGCAGACCTCGTTCCACTTCTTCACGCTGGTGCTGATCCTCGTATTCGCCAACTGGGGTGCGCCGGCCGCCTCGGACCGTGGTGTGTGGTCGGCCATCTTTGCATGGAAGTGGTACATCACAGGCACCCTGTCGATAGTGTTGTGCTGGTCGCTGGTGAGGATCCTGCGGCTCCGTCTGCGGTGGGTGGCGCTGGGCGCTGTGGCAACTGCCGTTTCGGTCGTGCTGGCCAATATGTTTATACGCGAAGAGAAACTTGTGCCGCTCGTACCGATGCTCACAGCCATCGCCTCACTTGCCCTGATCCTTCTTTTTGACAAGCGTGATGCGGAAAACCGAGAATGGGCACTCTCGGCGTGGGGCTTTGCCAAACAGATCCTGCCGCTGCTGGCCGTCGGTGTTGTCACGGCGGGGTTTCTGCTCGGATCGACACACGACCGGACGGCCATCGCGGGCATTATCCCGAACAGCTGGATCGAATGGGCTGTCGGTGGCAATTCGCTGCTTTCGAACTTCTTCGCCAGCTTTACCGGTGCCTTCATGTACTTCGCTACGCTGACCGAGGTGCCGATTATTCAGGGGTTGCTCGCTTCGGGTATGGGCAAGGGTCCGGCTCTGGCGCTGCTGTTGGCCGGGCCGTCGCTCTCGCTGCCCAACATGCTGGTCATCCGAGGTGTGCTGGGAACGAAAAAGACGGTGGTCTACGTGGCGCTCGTCATCGTCATGGCCACGCTGTCGGGATTCGTGTTTGGAAATCTTTTTTAATCGGACACACGCCATGAGGATATTGATTCTTTGCACTGGAAACAGTTGCCGCAGCCAGATGGCCCATGGGTTCCTGCAGTCGCTGGATCCGTCGCTCGAGGTCTTCTCGGGCGGGACGCAACCCGCCGCACGGGTGAACGCCAAGGCTGTGGAGGTGATGCGGGAGGCCGGCATCGACATCGGTTCACACGTCCCGACACATGTCGACACCTATCTTGATCAGCCGTGGGATTATGTGATCACCGTATGCGGTGGAGCGAACGAAAGCTGCCCGTCATTTACGGGCAAGGTGGGCCGCCGCCTGCATGTGGGTTTTGATGACCCTTCACAAGTTGAGGGCTCTCCGGAGTTCATCGATTCCGAATTCCGCCGTGTCCGCGACGAGATCCGCGCGGTATTTACCCGCTTCTACTTCTCGGAGATCTTGCCGGTGCAGACATCCGTATCCGGTTGTGTGGACGTGAAATAAGGTGAAAAGGGGAACGATTATGAATACACTGATTGATACACTCCGATATTTTGTGCTGATAACCATCGAGCTGATTGCATTATTCGTGTTTATCAGCGCTCTGGTGGAGATTATTCTGATGTATGTCCCGGAAGAGAAGATCCGCAGGAGGCTTTCGGGCGCGGGAGTTTTCGGAAATATCGTCGCCGCAGGCTTCGGGGCATTGACTCCGTTTTGCGCCTGCTCGACAATACCTATGACCGTAGGATTCCTGAATGCAGGGGTTCCTTTCGGTTCGACCATGTCTTTTTTGATCGCATCGCCATTGCTTAATCCTATTATTCTCGGAATGCTTGGTGCCATGGTCGGAATAAAAGCGATGGTTGCCTATTTTGTTATTGCCTTTTTGTGTTCCATACTGTTCGGGTTCCTGCTCGAAAAGATCGGGGCCCAAAAGTATGTGAAAAATGTCCGCCTGAAGCCGGCATCCTGCTGTGCCGGTAGCCATGAGGTTGTTGACAAACACTCGCTGCCGTTCCCGAGCAAGCTGAAGGTGGCCTTTGCCGGAGCATGGGACAGCCTGCGGCCAATCATGGGATACTTGCTTGTCGGCGTTGCTTTTGTCATGAAGATAGCGGGCCCGGACAATCCGTTTGCCATTCCCGTAGCTGCCGTATTGGGTATTCCCCTGTACATTCGTGCCGAGACGGCCATACCGATCGGTCTGGCGCTGATGGGAAAAGGAATGAGCATCGGAGCGGTAATATCGCTGATTATCGGAGGCGCCGGAATGGCTATACCCGAAATGACAATGTTGGGAAGTATCTTCAAGAAGCAACTTGTGGCCATGATCGTGCTGGTCATTTTCCTGACGGCCGTTGTCTCCGGCTATCTGTTCAATATATTATTGTGACAGAAGGTGAGAGCTGAAATGCACATTTGAATCGGATTGCCTGAACTCCATTCCGTTCGGTCGCGGTTGTCATCGCGCCGTTGAGGCCTTTCGGTCGGCCGTGTTGGATGGCGTCCGCGCGGACGATGCGGTGATTGTCCGCAGCAGGCAAATTCGCGCGCGGGCGATCCGTTGGCACAATTTTCGAGCCGTTTGTTCCGTTGCATGAACGATCCCCGCCCCGAACTGGATTCTGCATTGCTGCATCCGAAACGTGCGGAATGACAGAAACGTAAGTCGTCGGCGCGGGGATGTATTTGTGTAACGAATTTGAATCATGAACGTAAGAAAACTTTTAATTGTCATGGCATTATGCGCATTTTCGGGCGTGGCCGCAGCCCAGAACGGCCCGAGAAACAACAGCCGGGATTTTCCCGAGGCCATACCGACGAACGATCGGGTGCAGATGTTGGGTCAGACGGACGAGCTTTGGAAGCTGACCTACCTTAAGGATGTGGTATATGCCACGAAGGATGGCCACGACCTGAAGCTGCAGATCGTCATGCCCCAACCGTACGCCGATACTCGGAAGCGTTTCCCGTGCATCATGTATGTGCGCGGCTCAGCATGGATGAAGCAGGATCTCTATGCTGACGTGCCGCAGATCTCGGCCATGGCCAAGCGCGGATATGTCATTGCGATTGTCGAGTACCGTCCTTCGGATGTTGCGACCTTCCCCGCGCAGCGTGACGATGCCATCACGGCCATTGGGTATATGAGGGAGCATGCCGACGAATATGGTGTCGACGAAAGGAACATCTTCGTCTGGGGCAGTTCGTCGGGAGCGCATACGGCGCTGTTCACGGGGCTGCACATCGGTCACGACACTCTGCCCGAGACGAACGGCATTATAGCATACTTTCCACCGACGGACGTGCTGCACATGAAGGATGACCCGACGGCCGCCACGAAGGGCGATGCGGAGAGTCCCGAGGGTCTGCTCATAGGCCGCAAGGCGGTATGGGAGGCGCCCGAGGCAGCGATGGCTGCAAGCCCGTTGTATTATATAAAGGATGCGGATGATCTGCCGCCCGTATTTCTGGCACACGGCACGAAGGATCGTGTGGTGCCCTTCTCGCAGTCGGATTCGCTGGCAAACGAACTCGAAAAATACGGGCGCGAGTATGAATTCCACGCGTTGCGCAATGCCGACCACGGCAGCTGGCAGTTCTGGACACCCGAGATGCTCGATCTGGTTGAGGAGTTCATCAAGCAGCACCTCAAATAGTCCCTGCACACATTACAAAATCCCCCGACTATATTGTCGGGGGATTTTATGTTTAGGCTTCCGACGGGTGTATTTCTGTGTTGTTTTACGGTATGTCGGCCGAGTGTCGGCGGCGTGGAATAATATTTGGACGTTTGCCGCGTTATGTACACATGGAGTTGGTATTTTGATCTTGCCGCATGGCTCCGTCCGTTCATCCATCTTGTATGCCAAGGGTTTGGATCTGAGGCCGATTTATCGTGCCGAATGATGTGCTTTGCGTGTAATATATTTATAATTAAGTGTTTGTGTGTGCTTGCAGATGCGATGGACGCGCAGTATACGATGGATGATCGTTATTAAAAATTTTTATTATCTTTGCGGCGCTCAATAAACATGACGGAAATGACACATCTTAGAGCTTTGACATCGGAGGAGATTGCCGAACTGGAACGCAGGGGGAACACCTCTTCGTCGTGGGCTGGAGTGCGCGTGTCGGAGGATTTTGCCCCCGCGCAGCTCTCTTACAGCCATTTCGACGGTGAGGTAACGATAGCTTCGGGCGTGCGGATCTACCGCTCGCGCGTGGCGAACTACCATATAGGGGAGGGGACGATAGTCGATACCGTCACGGCGCTTGAATGCCGCGCCTGCACGTCGTTCGGCAACGGCGTGGAGGTGGCGGCCATGAACGAGAACGGCGGCCGCGCAATCATGATATACGATACGCTGACGGCGCAGGTGGCATACGTAATGGCCGTCTATCGTCACCGCCCGCGTATGATAGCCGCTCTGGAGTCGATGATTGCGGCCTATGCCGAGCGCCGTTCGGCCTCGTGCGGCGAGGTGGGCCGCAACTGCCGTATCGTGGGTGCGCGCTTCGTGCGCGAGATGCGTATCGGCGACGACGTGACGGTCGACGGGGCGTCGGCCCTTGAGAACGGGACGCTGTGCGACGGCGTGAAGGTCGGTGTCGACGTCAAGGCGTACGACTTCATCGCGGCCGAGGGTGCCGTCATCGACAATGGCGCCATTGTGGAGCACTGCTTCGTCGGGGAGAGCTGCCGTCTGGACAACGGCTTCACGGCGGCCGAGTCGCTCTTCTTCGCCAACTCGCATTGCGAGAACGGCGAGGCTACCTCGATCTTCGCAGGTCCCTATACCGTCTCGCATCACAAGTCGTCGCTGCTGATAGCGGGCATGTTCTCCTTCTTCAACGCAGGCAGCGGCTCGAATCAGAGCAACCACCTCTTCAAGAGCGGTGCCGTGCATCAGGCCGTGCATCTGCGCGGCTGCAAGTTCGCATCGAGCGCATATATCATGTCTCCGGCGTTGGAGGGGGCCTTTACCATGGTGATGGGTCACCACTCGTATCACCACGATACGTCGGCCTTTCCATATTCGTACCTTATCGAGCGTGACGGGCGTTCGCGGCTGATGCCGGGGGCGAACCTTGCGAGCTATGGTGTCGTGCGCGACGTGGAGAAGTGGCCCGCGCGCGACAGTCGGTGCAAGTTCCGTGACGTGGTTAACTTCGAGGAGTACAACCCTTATGTTACGGGGGCGATGCTCCGTGCCGTGGGTACGATACGGGAGCTGCGCCACCGTGATCCCGATGCCGAGGAGTATCGCTACGACAAGACGTGGATCCGCACGGCCGACCTTCGCCGCGGACTGCGTCTCTATAACAAGGCTATTGCGGCGGCTCTGGGCGCCATGATCGGGGCGGGGCATACGGATCCCGAGTATGACGGCAGCGGCGAGTGGTTCGATCTGGCGGGACAGTATATCACGCGGCGCGAGACGCTGCGCATACTCGATATGATCGAGAGCGGCGCCGTCACCTCGACGGATGAGGTCGACGCCATGTTCCGCGCCTTTGCCGCACACTATGCCGACTACGCCCACTCGTGGGCCGTGGATGTTCTGGGGGCGATTCTGGGGCGCGAACCTTCGGCTGCGGATTTGGCGGAGGCTGTCACCGTGGGACGGGCGGAATATGATGCTCTGCGCCGCATTACGGATGCCGACCGCGAACGTGACAGCTCGATCGAACTGTCGGTAAGTTACGGTCTGGACTCGGCCGACGAGGAGGAGCGCATCGAGGACTACCGTGCCGTGCGCGGATTGAAGGAGTAGCCGTTGCACCTTGCCGTCTGCGGTGAAAAAGGTCGGAAAGGTGTGAATATACGGTAAAAAAGATTATTTTTGCGGTTGCGGCCGTGTCGCTCGGGCGGCGCGGCCGCAACTGTTGCAGGGAAGTCGCCATACGGCGGGAAAATGAAAAAAATGCTGTCGAAAGTATTTCACATATTGGGTATTTTGGCATGTGTGCTGTTGGGCCTGATTGTCGTTTTGGCTGTTATGGGCTATTTTATCGGACGCTCCCAATTCCGCGATCCCGTTGAGGAATATGCGCTTGTCGGGAGCCGTGTATATACCAAGGCGCCGGCTATGATGGTAGACGAAGGGTTCGATTCTCTGCGGTTGAGCGGCCGCGGCGTAAGGATCGGGGTGATAGACACGGGCTTCGGCGGCATGTACGAGCGTCGGTGGACGCGTGATCTGCATGTTGCGGCCTACGCCGATTTCGTCGATGGCGATACGACAGGCTTTTTCCTTGCGGAACGGGGCCGCGATCGGGATCACGGGGCCTACGCGCTGGCCTGCATGGGCGGATGCGTCGGTGGCGGCGATACGATCAAGGGCCTTGCGTGGGAGGCCGAATACTATCTGGCCGAAGTCGACGATTTCGGCCGCGAGCCGCGGGCCGAGGAGGAACGTATGATGCAGGGCATCCGCTGGCTCTTGGCGCACGACGTCGACATAATATCGTCGTCGATAGGCTATACGGTGTTCGATGATTACGACGGCTACTCGCCCGGAATGCTCGACGGGCGTTCTTCGCGCATATCGCGGTTCGTGGACAGTGTGCTGACGGCGAATCCCGGCCTGATCTTCGTGCAGAGTGCCGGCAACGAAGGCGACGGGCAGTGGCGTTACAACACTTTCCCGTCGGATGTAAGGGAGGTGATCTCCGTGGGGCAGGTCGCTGGTGACGGCGTAACGCGCGAGGCGTTGAGTTCCGTCGGTTGGGAAGGTGTGCCGTATGTGAAGCCAGACGTGTGCGCCTATGTGCAGCCTCCTCGACGGGGTACATCTTTCGCGGCTCCTGCGATAGCGGGGTTGTGCGGCGCGCTGCTCGAATACCGTCGCATGAGCCGGGGCGAGATGTTGGAGTTGCTGCATGCCGCCGGTACGAATGCCGCGGCGCCCGACCGCGAGGTCGGGTACGGCATCCCGCAGACGGCGCATATGCATCTGCAGCCTTAGGCGTTTATATGGACGGCGGTATGACGGACTGAAAATATGAAAAACTTTATGATATGGGATTGGTTCAAGTAATGATCGGCCGTGCGGGGGCTGCCTGCATGGCTTTGTGTGCGGTGATTGCAGCCGCCTCGTGCGACAATGCAGGGGAGGCGAAGGCAATACGTGTTAACGACAAGGTTCGGCACCAGACGATCGACAACTTCGGCGCCTCGGATGCGTGGACGATGCGTTTTCTGGGTGAGGCGTCGGACGCGACCGTCCGGCAGACGGCCGACTGGCTCTTCAGTACGGAGTGTGACGCTGCGGGGCAGCCGCTCGGCATAGGTCTTTCGATATGGCGTTTCAACCTCACGGCCGGAAGCGCCGAGCAGGGCGCCGAGAGCCAGATAAACGAATTTACGCGCGGCGAGAGTTTCTTTACGGAGGATGGGTCGTACGACTGGGAGAAGCTGCGCGGCCAGCGGCGTATGCTGCGCGAGGCGCGGGCACGCGGTGTGGAGCACTTCCTCATGTTCCTCAATTCGCCCGACGTGCGTTTTACGCAGAACGGCCTCGCAACCAATACGGGCCGCGGCGATACCTATAACCTCAAACCCGAGTGTGCCGATGCGTGGGCTTCATACATGGCAGACGTCGTGGAGGGCATTGCGCGTCACGACTCGGTGCGCTTCGACTACGTCTCGCCATTCAACGAACCCGATGGCCATTGGAACTGGCAGGGGCCCAAGCAGGAGGGTACTCCCGCAACAAAGGTGGAGATAGCGGCCTTGACGCGGCGTCTGGGTGAGGAGTTTGCGCGGCGCGGCCTCGAGACGCAGATCGTCATACCCGAGTCGTCGGACTACCGTTGTCTTGTCGGTACGTACAAGACCGACAGCCGCCGCGGTTACGAGATACAGTCCTTCTTCACGCGCGACAGCGTCGATACATATATCGGCGATGTGCCCAACGTGCCGCGCCTCATAGCTGGCCACCCATATTGGACCACCACGCCGCTTGAGATGCTGCGCGACATGCGGGTGGCGCTGCGCGATACGCTCCGCTCGCGCGGGGTCGACTTCTGGCAGACGGAGTATTGCATCATGGGCAACGACGAGGAGATCGGCGGTGGCGGAGGATATGACTTCACGATGCGCACGGCGTTGTACGTGGCACGTATCATACACCACGATCTGGTCTTTGCCGATGCGCGTGCATGGCAGTGGTGGCGTGCCGTGGGCGAGGATTACAAGGACGGCCTGCTGCGTGAGTATCACGACGAGGGGGCTGCGCCGTCGACATGGCGCGTCAAGGATTCGAAACTGCTCTGGACGATGGGCAACTTCTCGCGTTTCATACGCCCGGGTGCCTGCCGTGTCGACGTGGCGTGCGACGGTATGGTCGATGCCACAGATCCTACGGGACTTATGGTGTCGGCATACGAGAATGCCGACGGCAGCCGTGTCATCGTGGTGATAAATTATGGCGACGAGCCGTCGGAGGTGTCGCCCGAGTGGGGTGGCCGTACCCGCTGGCAGGCATACCGTACCTCGGATGCCGAGGGTGAGAACCTCAAACCCGTTGGCGAGACGCGCGGCCGTGCTGCGATCGTGATACCCGCACGTTCGGTCGTGACGCTTGTGGGGAAGGCGTGATAAGGGCCGGAATGCGGTAATCCTATTATAACCTGTAAAGGGGTGCGGAGGCGGTCTCGGCACCCCTTGTATTATACTTCACAATAGCGTTTGACGTCGTCGGCGGTGATATGCTCGCCGCTGAGGATCATAAGGCGCTCGACCACGTTGCGCAGCTCGCGTATGTTGCCGCTCCACGGCATGGACGAGAGTGTCTCGACGGCATCCTTGTCGACGGGCTTGGGTGTGATGTCGTGCTCGTGCCCGATCTGCTCGGTGAAGTATTGTATCAGCTCGGGGATGTCTTCCCGCCGCTCGCGCAGGGGCGGGACACGTATGACGATGACGCTCAGGCGGTGGTAAAGGTCCTCGCGGAAGTTGCCGCGGGCGATCTCGCTGCGTATGTCCTTGTTCGTGGCGGCGATGACGCGTACGTCCACCGTGAGGTCCTTGTCGCTGCCCACGCGGCTGATTTTGTTCTCCTGAAGCGCGCGCAGCACCTTGGCCTGCGCCGAGAGCGACATGTCGCCTATCTCGTCCATGAAGAGCGTGCCGCCGTTGGCCTGCTCGAACTTGCCCTTGCGTTGTCTTATGGCGGATGTGAAGGCGCCCTTCTCGTGTCCGAAAAGCTCGCTCTCGATAAGCTCCGATGGTATGGCCGCGCAGTTCACCTCGACGAAGGGGGCGCCGACGCGGGCGCTCTTCTCGTGGAGCCAGCGCGCCACGAGCTCCTTTCCCGTGCCGTTCTCGCCCGTGATCAGGACACGGGCATCCGACGGGGCGACCTTGTCGATAAGCCGCCGTACGTGGCCGATGGCCTCCGACGAACCGATTATGTGTTCCGTCTCGAGGGGTGTGCGCTTGCGCGCGGCGGGCTTGGCGGCCTCGGCTGCAGGCTCCTGTTCGTGTTCTACGATGCGTCGCAGCGACCCGAGAAGGCGGTTCATGTCCACGGGTGCGGTGAGGTAGTCTTCGGCCCCGCTCTTGACGGCCGTGACGGCCCCGTCGATGGAGCCCGCAGGTGTCACTATTATAAAGGGTACGCCCAGCGCCGAGACGTCGTCGCAACCTTCGCCCGCCACGATGGCGTCATAGCCGCGGCGGGCGCAGACGCTCTCCGACACCTCGTCACGGTCGGCGACCGTGGTGGCGAAACCCTCGAACTCAAGTCTCTCGCGCAGCGTGTTTCGCATACTTTTTGATTGTTCGATAATTAAAACTTTTGCCATATTTTGATTTTTGACAATTTTGCATTTACTTTGCGGAATCAAAGATAGGCTCTTTATTCGGTGATTCCAATCCCGACGCCATTCGGGGCCGAAGTCGTAAAGTGCTGTTTGATAATCTGTAAAAGGTTTATTCTCCGCGACCGAAAACACCGTTCATACACCCGTGTGCGTCATCGCAACGCACGCAGCGGGAGTGATGGCCAAATACGTTTTATGAAAAAGAACTATAACTACACACGTCGCAAGCTCTTTCTTCCGGAGTACGGCCGCCATATCCATGAGATGGTGGACCAGCTGCTCGAGATCGAGGACCGCGACCAGCGCAACCGTCAGGCCCGTGCCGTCATCGCCGTCATGGGCAACCTCAATCCGCTGCTGCGCGATACGGCCGACTTCACACACAAGTTGTGGGACCATCTGTTCATAATGTCTGATTTCAAGCTCGATGTCGACTCGCCCTATCCGCGGCCGTCGCGGCAGGATCTGACCGTGTCGCCGCATAAGATGGCTTACCCGCAGGAGCGTATCGCATACAAGCATTACGGCAAATATGTGGCGCGGATGTTCCGCGTGCTGCGCGACGAGAAGGATCGCGAGGCGTTGGACCGTGCGGTCGACTCGCTGGCGCGGTACATGCGTACGAAGAGTTTCGAGTACAATCAGGAGCACCCCAACAATGAAGTCATAATAAAAGACATAAAGCAGATGTCCGAAGGTGGCATCGAACTCGATGAAGTGGCCTTGAATAATCTCCGAAGCGACTATAAACAACACCTTCCGGCACGTCAGCAGAAGGGACAGCAGCAGCGGCAGCAGAAGGCCAGCGCGAAGAGCCCCATGCAGAAGGGCTCGTTCACCGCGCAGAAGAACCGACAGGGACAGGGCCCCCAGAAGAACAATCGTGAAGGCGTTCAGCGGTACAATTCTCAGAAGTGATCTTGACGGTTTGGAAAAAATCGTTATATTTGTATTCCGTATGAAACCAGCATTGAAGATGAACAGAGTACTTTTCGCGGCGCTGGGCGTTCTCGCGGTATTGAGTTCGTGCCAGTCGTCGAAAGTGAAAATTACGGGACGCTTCGTCGGGTCGCAGGCCGACATGGTCTATCTGGAGCAGGTCACTACACTTGAGCAGAGCCTTGTCGATTCGATACGTCTGAATGAGGAGGGGAATTTCGCCATGAAGATCGACAACGTGCCCGCCACGCCGTCGCTCTACAACATAGTATACGACTCGGAACGTATCCCGCTATTGCTGAAGGGCGGCGACCACGTGACGGTCAACTCCGTAGGCAGCGTGCTGCGTAACTATACGGTCGAGGGTTCGCTCGAGTCGGAGCTGTTGCAGAAGTTCTACAAGCGTTACGCCGAGGGCGTGATGGATATGAACGACATCGTGGCGCGGTTCACGGCCTCGGATGTGAGCGAGGCCGAGCGCGATACCCTTACGCGACGCTATACGGAACTCTATCGCGACATCAAGCGCGACCAGCTGCGTTTCATCGTTGAGAACAAGGACAAGATCGCCGCCGTATATGCGCTTTACCAGCGTCTGCCGGGCGACGCCTACCTCTTCAACGGCGACAGCGACCTGATCTATTACCGCACCGTTGCCGAGGGTATCGAGCAGACATATCCCGAGAGCCCCTATCTTCCCATCCTGCGCAGTCAGGTTAGCCGCATGGATGCGCAGCTGAGCCTTCTGTCGCAGGTCAAGCTGACGGATTTCCCGGAGATCAACATGCCCGACATGTACGGTAACGACGTGAAGCTCTCGTCGCTCGAGGGCAAGGTCATACTGCTGCACTTCTGGTCTGCGGCGCTGGGCAACGGCAATGCCGTGAATGCCGACCTGAAGACCATCTACGAGAAGTATCACGATCTGGGATTCGAGATATATCAGGTGGCTGTCGACACCTCGAAGGCCGTATGGATCAATGCCATACAGGAACAGCAGCTGCCGTGGATCTCGGTTAGCGACCTTCAGGGCAACGCTTCGCCCGCACTGAGCGTCTACAACGTCAAGAAGCTGCCGTCGAACTACCTTATCGACCGCGAGGGCAATATCGTGGGCAAGGATCTTGTGGGTGAGCGGCTCGACGAGGCCGTCAGACAATATATCGGCAAATAACCACACCTTCAGGCCATAGATGTATTACTTCGCCTCGGATGTCCATCTCGGTGCCGACGGGTCGGATGAGACCCGCCGCCGCGAGCGGCGTTTTGTGGCGTGGCTCGACATGGCGGCACGCGATGCCGAGGCCATATTCCTCGTGGGCGACATATTCGACTTCTGGTTCGAGTACGCGCGTGTCATACCCAAGGGCTTCGTGCGCACGCTGGGCAAGCTGGCCGAGATCGCGGACCGCGGAGTCAGGATATATTTCTTTACGGGCAACCACGACATGTGGTGCTACGACTATTTCGAACGCGAGTGCGGCATCAAGGTCTTCTTCTCGCCGCAGCGTATGCGTCTGGCAGGCCGCAATGTACTGATCGCCCACGGCGACAACATGAATATCGACGACAAGCCGCTGCTGCGGCTTATGAATACCATCTTCCGCTCGAAGACCGCGCGCAGGATATTCTCATGGACGGTGCATCCCGATCTGGCGTTGCGCTTCGGCCACTGGTGGAGCGGCAAGTCGCGCAAGACACACGCCGCGGAGACGCTGACGCGCGACTCGCTCGGGTTTCTCATCGACTATGCGCGCCGTTACGAGGCGCAACATCCCGATACCGACTATATCATCTTCGGACACATGCATTACGCCTGCGACTATCGCGAGGAGGGACTCCGCGTGCTGTTTCTCGGGTCGTGGGACGAGGCCAATCCCGTCTATGGTGTGATCGACGGCGGGGGAGAGGCGGAACTTAAAACATTCGAGTCATGAAACAGTATCTCGACCTGTTGCGAAAGATAAGGACCGAGGGTGTCGTCAAGGGTGACCGTACGGGTACGGGCACACGCAGCATCTTCGGTTACCAGATGCGCTTCGATCTGTCGGAGGGCTTTCCGCTGCTTACGACAAAGAAGGTCTTTCTGCGCGGCATCATACACGAGTTGTTGTGGTTTCTGGCCGGGGATACCAACATGCGGTATCTGGCCGAGAACGGCGTGCATATATGGGACAACGACGCCTACCGCTACTATACGGAGCGGTGCGCCGCGGCCAATGTCTCCCCGCTGCCGCAACCGGAATTCCTTGAGGCGGTGCTGCGGCGTGATGCCTCACCCGTCGAGGGGTATGACTATGGCGACCTGAACCATATATACGGCTATCAGTGGCGCAGCTGGCCGCGTCCCGACGGCGGATATATTGACCAGATACGCGCGGCGGCGGAGCTTATAAAGCATAATCCCGACTCGCGCCGCATAATAGTCTCGGCATGGAATGTTGCGGAGGTTGAGCAGATGGCACTGCCGCCATGCCACGTCCTGTTCCAGTTCTATGTTGCGGGCGGGCGCCTCTCGTGCCAGCTCTACCAGCGCAGTGCCGATACGTTCCTCGGCGTACCCTTCAACATAGCCTCGTATGCGCTGCTGACGATGATGATGGCGCGCGAGTGCGGCCTTGAGGCGGGGGAGTTCATCCATACGCTGGGCGATACGCACATCTATCTGAACCATCTCGGGCAGGTAGACGAGCAGCTCTCGCGCACGCCGCGGCCGCTGCCACGCATGAGGCTCAATCCCGATGTGAAGTCTCTGTTCGACTACCGTTACGAGGATTTTACGCTCGAAGGCTACGATCCGTGGCCCGCAATCAAGGCCCCGATGTCGTTCTGACGGGGCGGAGGGCGGCTGCGGCAGAGACGGCATGCGGACAAGGACGGGCGGATGTACGTATCTTGGTTGTAAAACAGCAAAAAAACGTAATATGATAAGTATCATCGTGGCCGTGGCGCGCAACGGCGTCATAGGCGACAAGAATGCACTTTTGTGGCACATATCGGAGGATCTGCGCAACTTTAAGCGCGTCACGACGGGACATCCTGTGGTGATGGGACGCAACACCTTCCTTTCGTTGGGGCGCCCGCTGCCCGGCCGTACGAATGTGGTCGTGAGCCGTACGGTTGACCAGATCGAGGGGTGCCGCGTGGTGCACTCGCCCGAGGAGGCCTTCGCCATGTTCCCCGCCGGGGAGGAGGTCTTCGTTATCGGCGGGGCGCAGATATATGCCCGTGCGCTGGACGTGGCCGACCGCCTCTATCTGACGCGCGTGGAGCATGACTACGAGGGCGACACGTCGTTTCCCGAGTGGGACCGCACGCAGTGGCGGCTGGTGTCGTCCGAGCGGTTCGAACGGGGGGAGAAGTATCCCTATCCCTTTGTTATCGAGGTGTACGAGAGGGTGAAATAATCCTGAACGATAGTAAAACATGCCTAAAAACCTTGCGGGAATGAAGAAATCTTACCTTTTGACAGCGGCCGTGGCGGCGGTGTTTTCGTTGCAGACGGCATTGGGTGCCGGGCCGGATCGTCCGCAGCCGGTATTCAACCGTGCACCTCTGGTGCAGACGCCTTACGCACAGCTCCCGATAGGGGATATACGTCCTGCGGGATGGCTGCGCACGCAGATGCAGACGATGCTGGACGGCATGACGGGACATCTGGATGAGATCTACGCCAAGGTTGTTGGCGACAACAACGCATGGCTCGGCGGCGAGGGCGACGCATGGGAGAGGGGCCCCTACTGGATCGACGGGGCGCTGCCGATGGCCTATATCATGGGGGATGAGGCCCTCAAGGCCAAATGTATGAAATGGGTTGAGGCTATCCTTGCGAGCCAGAAGCCCGACGGATATTTCGGCCCGGATACCGACCGACAGTCGATGGAGGGCATGCAGCGCGACAATGCGTCCGACTGGTGGCCGCGCATGGTGGCGCTCAAGATACTGCAGCAATACTATATGGCGACTGGCGACGAGCGCGTTATCGACTTTATGACGCGTTATTTCCGTTATCAGTCCGAGACACTGCCCTCGAAGCCGCTCGGACATTGGACCTTTTGGGGTGCGGAGCGCGGCGGCGACAACCTTCTGGTCGTATATTGGCTCTACGACATAACGGGGGATGAATCACTGCTTGCGCTGGGGGATCTGATCCACACGCAGAGCAGCGACTGGACGGGACGTTTCACGACGGACAACCACCTATACCGCCAGAACAGCCTGCATTGTGTCAATCTGGCTCAGGGCTTCAAGGAGCCAGTGGTATATTACCAGAGTTCGAAACTGGACGAGCATCTCAACGCCCCGATCGAGGCGTTGCGCCGCATACGCCATACGATAGGCTTCCCGACGGGCCTTTGGGCGGGCGACGAGTTGATACACTTCGGCGAGCCCACGCGCGGATCTGAATTATGTACGGCCGTGGAGATGATGTACTCGCTGGAGGAGATGTACCGCATCACGGGTGACAACCGTTATGCCGATCTTCTGGAGCGTGTGGCCTACAACGCCCTGCCGACACAGATATCGCCCGAAGGCGACGCACGCCAGTATTTCCAGCAGGTGAACCAGACGGCCGTGACGCTCGACGTCCGCAACTTCTCGACCACGCACGAAGATACCGATCTGGTGTTCGGCCCTTTGACAGGCTATCCGTGCTGTACGTGCAATCTGCATCAGGGGTGGCCCAAGCTGACGCAGAACCTCTGGTATGCCAGTGCCGCAGGCGGTCTGGCGGCTATGGTCTACGCCCCCTGTACGGTGGAGACGACGCTGCGGTCGGGCCGTCGGGTGCAGATCGAGGAGCAGACGAGCTATCCCTTTGAGGAGACGGTGCGATTGAAGGTGTCGCTGCCCGAAGGGCGGCGTCGGGCGGAGAACTTCCCGCTCGATCTGCGCATACCCGAATGGAGCGACGGATATACGCTTACGGTCAATGGCGAGAGCGTCGAGGCAGAAACGGTTGGTGAGCGTACGATCCGTCTTGTACGGGATTGGCATGACGGTGACGAGGCCGTTATCGAGTTCAATGCACCGGTGCGTGTATCGTATTGGTACGACAATGCCGCCGTCATAGAGCGCGGCCCGCTGCTCTATTCGCTGCGTATGGAGGAGCAGTGGCGCAAGCATGAGTTCAGCGGCAGCAGGGCCGCTACATACGGCGAATACTATTATGAGGTGACGACGCCAACGGAGTGGAACGTTGCCCTTCGCAACGGCGACCTGCAATCAGGTAGTATCGCGGAGCGTTTCACGGTGGAGCGGCGCGAGTGCGGTGACCGTCCGTGGTCGTCGCAGACGGCCCCTATCGTTATCCGCGGCCGCGGCGTGCGTATCCCGTCTTGGATTCAGGTGCGCGGCTCGGCCGTGAATATAAGCTATCTGTCGCAGCAATACCCGCGCGAAGAGGTGGCCGAAGAGGTGGCCATAGAGCTTATCCCATACGGGTGTACGCGGCTGCGCATAACCGAGTTCCCCGTGCGCTGAGGAGGCTGACGGCACGCTGTCGCGGACGTGCCGGAATATGGTCGGAGGGCTGCCCGAAGCCTTTGCAGGGCTCGCTGCGGGCGGGAAAATAGGTATTTATACCACCGCGCGGCCCATATCTTTATAGTAACTTTGCACTCATCAAGCAAAGTTACTTTTTTTATGGGGAAATATTTCGATATGCTGCTCGAAGACGTGCGCCTGCGTGAGGGCCTCACGGCCTGCATGAATTGTGGCGTCTGCACGGCGGTATGTCCCGCCGCGGCATTCTACAACTACGATCCGAGGCAGATCGTCAGCATCGTGCAGACGCGTGACGACGATGCCATCGAGGCGCTGCTCAAGAGCGATACGATATGGTATTGCGGCGAGTGCATGTCGTGCCGTCCGCGCTGCCCGCGCAGCAACACTCCCGGGTATGTCATACAGGCGCTCAGAACGTTGTCGCAGAAGCTCGGATTCTTTGTCGAGAGCGAGAAGGGACGCCAGCAACTGGCGCTCAAGCGAACCATCGGTGACAACATACTGCGTACGGGCTATTGCATCGTTCCGAGTCTTGTGAAGGCGGAGCTGCATCCCGAGCAGGGGACGGTATGGAAGTGGGTGCTCGAACACGACGACGAGATCTACGGACAGTTCTCGGATTCATACAAGCGTGAGGGTGCCGGAGCCCTGCGCAAGGTGAGCGACGCGACGCTGGCGGAGATAAAACGCATATTCGACGTGACGGGCGGCACCCAGATGTTCGAGTCGATCGAGCGCAACTCGGAGCGCAAGGCCCGCGAGATGGGATATGACGGCGCCGACGAGCAATATTTCATGGATACCTATACTCGAAATTCCAACGACCACTATTAGTATGAAACGATCAAGCTGGACAGAATACCAGAAGGATATAGCCGACGACCACTACTATTACGCGCGCAGCTGCATACGTCAGAACTTCTTCCCGGGCAGCGAGAAGGCCTTTCTCAACATTTTGGGCAAGGATCTCGGGCGCGACATCTTCGACGACCCGCTGCACACATCGTGTACGGGTATCGGATACCATTCGGACATTGTTCCGCTGGATACCATCATGACCGTGGTGGCGCGTCAGTTTGCGCTTATGTCGGATGCGGGGTATGAGAACTTCACCTCGTCGTGCATCACCTCCTTCGGCATATATACCGAGATCCTCTCCACATGGGAGGAGTTCCCCGAGACGGAGGAGCGTACGCGCGAGAATCTCTATAAGGCTACGGGACGCGAATTTGTCAAACCGAAGAATCTGGCCCACACGTCGGACGTGATATTCCACCACCGCGAGCAGATTGCGCGTCAGGCCAAGCGGCGTCTGGTGAACGTCTACACGGGCGAGCCGTTGCGTGTTGTCGAGCACATCGGCTGCCACTACGCCAAGATATTCCCCAAGTCGGGTATCGGCGGGTCGGAGTTCCCGTATGTTCTGGCGGGGATGGTGGAGTCGTGGGGCGGCGAGATCGTCGACTACCCGGAGCGGCGCCACTGCTGCGGCTTCGGTTTCCGCAACTATATCGTGCAGGCCAACCGCGGCTATTCGGTGGCCAACTCGCACCGTAAACTTGAGAGCATGGCTCCATACAAGCCGGATTTTATAGTCTGCAACTGCCCGGGCTGCTCGATGTTCCTCGACAAGTGGCAGTACACGATCGCCGAGATGGAGGGGACGACATACGGCGCCAACGGCTGCGGTATCCCGGTGCTGACGTATGAGGAGATGGCGGGTCTGGTTCTGGGGTATGATCCGTGGGAGCTGGGCATGCAGATGCATCAGGTCGATGTCGAGCCCCTGCTCGACAAGATGGGCGTGGAGTACGACCCCTCGGCCAAGTATCTGGGCCGCAACGGCAAGTATATCGGCCAGCCCGAACCGGCATTGGTAAACAGTTGTTCACAGAATACACTCTACAAGATCAAACGATAGGATGAAACACGTGATAGTCATAGGCGGCGGTATAGCCGGCATGCAGTGCGCCGTGGAGTTGGCGCGTGGCGACGTGCGGGTTACGCTTCTCGAGAAGCTCAACGACACGGGCGGCAAGGTGCGAAACTGGCATAAACTCTTTCCGACACTTACGCCGGCCGAGGAGGTCCTCGGCGGATTGAACCGTGCGGTCAAGGGCTCGGCTAATATCGAGGTGCGTACGGGCTGCGAGGCGTCGGAGGTGACGCCGCAGCGGGTGCGGCTCTCGACAGGCGAGGATCTGGAGTGTGACGCCGTGGTAGTGGCTACGGGCTTCACTCTGTTCGACGCCCGAGTCAAGGAGGAGTATGGATACGGAATATATGACAACGTGATCACCTCGGCCGACCTCGAGCAGATGTTCAACACGGGCAAGGTCGCGCTCAAGAACGGGGCTGCGCCGCGCCGCATAGCCTTTCTGCACTGTGTGGGCTCGCGCGACGAGAAGGTGTGCCAGCGCCACTGTTCGAAGGTGTGCTGCGTGACGGGCGTCAAGCAGGCCATGGAGATGAAGGATCTCTTCCCCGCGGCCGACGTCTTCAACTTCTATATGGACATACGCATGTTCGGCCCGGGATACGAGGAGATGTACCGCGAGGCGCAGCAGCGTTGTAACATACACTTCGTGCGCGGCCGCATCTCGGAGGTGGGGCCCACGATCGACGGCCGCCTTCAGATCAAGGCCGAGGATACGCTTACGGGCCGTCCGTTGAAGATTGGGGTCGATATGCTGGTCCTGTTGATCGGCATGCGTGCCAACGACATGAACGCCGTATTGGAGCAGCGGTGCTCGCTGGCGCGTCAGGCGAGCGGTTTCATGCAGCCGCGCGATGAGTTCCTGCACAACAACGAGAGCGGCATCGAGGGTATATTCTATGCCGGGGCGGTTACGGCGCCCAAGTGTGTGGGCGAATCGCTGAATGAGGGTGTCACGGCGGCGCGCAAGGCCATCGAATGGCTTGCGGCAAGATAGTCGCCCGACGCACATGCGCATATATTGACGAAGTGGAATCGAATAGCCTGAAGAATGATAAATTTCGGATATAGCATAAACAAACCCCGCGTGATCGACATCGACCGCAACAATCTGCACAAGAGCAACGAGATCCTGCACGAGATGCCCGAATTGCAGACCTGTATCGGCTGCGGCAGCTGTACGGCTACATGTACGGCTGGGAATCTCACGTCGTTCAACTTCCGCAAGGTGCATACTCTGGTGCGCCGCGGCGAGTATCAGGGCGCATACGAGGAGATGAACAAGTGCATGCTCTGCGGCAAGTGCCGTCTGGTGTGTCCGCGCGGCATAAATACGCGTGGTGTGGTTATGTTGATCAAACGCAAACTGGGAGATTTCTGACATGAGTTTTTACGCCGAATTCTGCATACCGTTCATCGTGGGCGCGACGGTCATGTTTGCCGTCATCGCCGTCAAGTACATCACGTGGCTGCGTCGTCTGCCCAAGAGCGACTGGATGCTCATAGCGCGCGGTATCGCCACGCCGCGCACGGCTGCCGCCGTGTGGGAGGTGGTGCGCGAGTCGCTGCTGCACAGACGTATCTTTCGTGTCAACCCGCTGCTGGGATACATGCACATGAGCCTCGCCTTCGGTTGGTTCCTGCTTATAGCCGTGGGTTGGATCGAGACCATGGCGTATCTCGGACTGCGTTGGGTGCCGTTGCAGGGACACGTCTTCTTCAAGTATTTCATGCCGATGAACGGCATCGAGGCCCACAAACCCGTATTCGACTTTGTGATGGATCTGTTGCTGCTGTTCGTGCTCTCGGGCGTGGCGCTGGCGTGGTTCAAACGCTTTCGTTCGCGCGCCATGGGCATGAAACGCACGACGAAACATGTCCTCTTCGACCGTGTGGCGCTGACGGCATTGTGGTTTGTCTTCCCGGCGCGCCTTGTCGCCGAGAGCATCACGAGCGGCCTGCATGGCGGCGGCAGCTTCCTTACGGGAGGTATCGGCGCGGGTCTTGCCGCCGCCGTGCCGCCCGAGGTGCTGGCCATGGCATACGAGCCGGCGTGGTGGTTCTATTCGTGTGCGCTGGGGGTATTCTTCGTGGCGATGCCTTTCTCGCGATATATGCACATATTCACCGAGATACCGCTCATATTCCTGCGCCATTACGGCCTGCGGCCCGAGGCCCGCGAGAAGTCGTATGACAACTTCGAGGTGCAGGCATGCTCTCGCTGCGGAATATGTATCGACCCCTGCCAGCTGCAGAGCCAGCTCGGGATAAACGACGTGCAGTCGGTCTATTTCCTGCGTGATCGCCGCTATGCGATGTTGCAGCAGAAGATCGCGAACAACTGTCTCATGTGCGGTCGCTGCGAGGAGGTGTGCCCTGTGGGCATAAATCTCAATACGTTGCGCCTCAATTCACGCACGACGATGCGCAACATCCCCAACGAGCGGCGCTACAACTACCTTGCGGGTGTGGACCGCTCGCAGGGCGAGGGCCGCGTCGGTTACTTCGCGGGGTGCATGACGCTGCTTACGCCCAAGACCTTGGCGGCCATGCAGCGTATATTCGACGCTGCGCACGAGGATGTGTGGTGGGCCGACAAGGATGGCGGCGTATGCTGCGGCCGTCCGCTCAAGCTCTCGGGAGAGGTCGATTCGGCACAGAAGATGATCGACTACAACAAGGATCTCTTCCGCCGTCACGGTATAACCACGTTGGTGACATCGTGCCCGATCTGTCTGCGCGTATTCCGCGAGGAGTACGCTCTGGAGGGCGTGGAGGTGCTGCACCACTCGGAATATATCCTGCGTCTGATGCGTCAGGGGCGTCTGTCGGTGAAGTACTCTGCGGCGACGTTCACCTATCACGATCCGTGCGAGCTGGGCCGCGGCAGCGGAATATACGACGAACCCCGTGCCGTCATCGAGGCCGTGGGACACCTTATGGAGCCGGCGCATACGCGCGAGGATTCGCTCTGTTGCGGCTCGTCGGTGGCAAATACCGCCATAAACGACGCACAGCAGTTGACCATAGCCGAAGGTGTGGCGCACGAGTTGGACGAGACGGGTGCCGAGACTGTGGTTACGTCGTGTCCCCTCTGCAAGAAGGCCATAATGCGCGGCTCGAAGCGGCGTGTGGCCGACCTCTCGGAGATCGTAGCCGAGAATCTGAGCCGTTGACGTTCCCGTGCGGGGCGGTTGCGGCATTCCGTAGCAGACGGCATTTGCGGCGGTCGTGGCAGACGTGTGTGAGTATGTTATTTTTGGTATTTTCACTAAAAATTTTTTGCGCATAACGATTTTTTCACTATCTTTGCACTACCAAAACGGGAAGATCGGGAGGTCGGAAGGCTTGGATGGTCAAATAGGTCTGAGAGCTTGGTAGATCGTGAGGTCGGAACGTTAAAGGTCATACATCGCGGGGTGGAGCAGTTGGCAGCTCGTCGGGCTCATAACCCGAAGGTCGGAGGTTCGAGTCCTCCCCCCGCTACTCAAGGCGGATAACTCTTGCGAGTTGTCCGCTTTTTTGTATCTATACTGTTCTCACGGTGTCTCAAGCAGGCGGTTAAGTCTTGCTTGTACATATATGATCGACGCGAGGAAGGATAATGCCTTCCCCGCGTCGGTTCTCTATTTTCTGTTTGTATTTGGTTATCTCGGGCCGGGTCCTACGGGGCCGCCGGGGCCACCCATGCCGGGGCGGCGACGGCTGCTGCCCAGATCGTAATCGACGATATTCTTCGAGCCGTTCTTGCCGAAGTGGCGGATGTTGTAGTTGAACTTGATGCTGAAGTAACGGCCCACGACGCTGTTCCATGCATTCTGCGTATATCCCGATCCGGTGGTGCGGGCGAACGCGGTATTCTGGTTGAAGATGTCGTTCACGCCTATGAGGATCTCGCCCAGCTGGTTGCGGAATACCTTCTTGCCTATGTAGGCGTTGCAGAGGAGGTACTGCTCGTTGTAGTTGTTCGTGAAGCCGACGTACTGGTTATACGCGGCGCTGGCCGTGAAGGTGAAACCGCCCGGAAGTACGAACTTGAGATTTCCCGAAGCCGTATGGTTGAAGTAGCGGTTTGTGGCACCGCCCGCGGCGAGCGAGTTCTTGGATTCGTAGTAGGAGCCGTTCCACGAGAGGGTGAAGTCCACGTTCTCGGAGATGTTGCTGCCAAGCACGATACCCGTATTGTAGCTCAGGGTCGAGGCGATGTTCTTCGCGCCGTTTATCAGCGTCGGGGTCTGCGAGTACGAGACGCCGGCACGGAGGTTCAGGTTCGACGAGAGAAACCCGACGGGAAGGCCGTAGTTCAGATCGGTGCGCAGGTTCCAGTAGCCGTCCATATTTGTATATGTGGTGTATTGCAGCGGATTGTATGTCGTGGTGGTGCCGTCGCCGTTGTCCACGTCGATTGTAGTGTTGTAGTCGGTGCTGGTGGTGATGTAGTCCGAGGTGTTTTGCAGCGAGAACATCCACATGAAGGTGCGCCCCTTCTCGACGTTGGAGTTGATATAGTGGAAGTTGATACGGTTGGTGTACGAGGGGCTCAGAAGCGGGTTACCGCGCGAGATGTACTGTGCGTCCGATACGTCGTAGATGCCTTGCAGGCGCGTGATGCTCGGGTTCTCGGTCATCGAGTTGACGAACAGACGTATCGTATTCTGCGAGTTGATGTTGAAGTTGCCCATCATGAAGTAGGTGAGGTTGTTGTACGCATGCGATATGCGCTCCGACGAGGTATCGCCATCGAGTTGCGAATATTGATAGTAGAGGTTTGCCGTCATGGTCGTTCCGTCCTTCGAGTAACGTATTCCCGGGCCGACGCGGTGCGTGGTGTAGACGCTCGAATAGGCGTTCGAGAGCGACGTGTCGGGCTCGACTCCCGTGATGTCGTACGACGAGTCGTTGGCTATGTATGTCTTGTTGTCGCGGTCCTGACCGCTGTATGAGAAGCTGTACTGCATCGATACCTGTGCGTATTTGGCTATGGGCTCCGTGTAGGTCATGTTGGCGCGCAGCGAGAGTGTCGACGACGGTGCCGTCGTGTAGAGGTAACGCAGCAGGGGCTGGTAGCTCAACGTGCCGTCGGCGGCGGTGACGGCCTGCGTCTCGATATTCGAGTGGCTGTATGTGGCGTTGTCGCCGTTGTCGAAGTAGTTGATGTTGCCGTCGAGGGTGAGCGTACGTCCGGCCTTGCCCAGACGGGCGCGGTAGATCAATCCCTCCGATATGTTGTATCCGCGGTTGCGTCCCGTCGAGGCGTTGTCGATGATGTTGTAGCCGCTCTCGCCGGTCTGCGTGCCGAAGGTACTGCTTACGGGGTCGTTGCCCTGATAGCTGAAGCTCGTGCGCGACATGAGCGACTGGTTGGCCGATATGTCCCAGTCGAGCTTGGCGTTGAACCGGTGGTTGGCGTTGAGCGTCTGAGACAGGCCCGACGTCGAGAGCGTATCGATAGGCGAGGGGGCCTCGTACCACTTGATTATCTGCGAGAGGTTGTCAGTGTTGGTGCGGTTGTAGAAATAGCTGCCCTCGAAGCGCACCTTGTCGTTCTCGCCCCATGATGTTGTGAGGTTGGCGCCTATCGAGGCCACATCTGCCACACCGCTCTGGGCGCTGCCCATGCGCGAACCGACTCCGCGGCCCATGCCGCCGCCGCGACCCATGCCGCCGCCCGAGACGCCGAGTATATCCTCGAAACCGAAGTTGGTCTGGTTGACGTTGTTCAGCAGCCCGATCAGGGTCAGGCGCGAGCGGTTCTGGAAGAAATTGACATTACCGCCGACGATATATTTGTTCGAGGCCGTCACCTCGTCCGTATCGGGCTGGTAGCCGTAACCGGCATATACCTGTCCGAAGATGCCTTGTCGCATGTTCTCATGCGTGACGATGTTGATGGCCTTGTATCCCTCGCCGTCATCCATACCCGAGAACTCGGCATTGTCGCTCAGCTTGTTGTATACCTCGATGCTCTTCACGGCCTCCGCAGGCAGCGACTTGATTGCCGTCGATACATCCTCGCCGAAGAACTCCTTGCCGTCGACGAAGATCTTCTTGACCTCCTCGCCCTGAGCCTCGACCGTACCGTCGGTGATGGTTATGCCCGGCATCTTCTCCAGCAGCCCCTCCACATCGGCGTCGGCCGCAACCTTGAAGGCATCGGCATTATAGCTCACCGTATCGCCCTTCTGCGAGGTGCGTATGGTCTTGACCTCCTTAACGACGGTCTCGATCTTGGTCGCTGATTCGGTGATGGCGATGCGCCCGAGGTCGGTAGTTGTATCATCTACCTTGAACTCGTAGTGCAGGTCCTCGTATCCGAGAAACGATATGACCATCGTGTAGCTGCCGTACGCGAGGCCGTTTATCGTGGTGGTACCCTCATACCCAGAGGTGTAGAAGCTCTTCTTTTCGGCGTTGTCGGCGGGTGAGATCTCGACGACGGCGCCTGCGATGCCTTGGTCGTTGGCGGCATCGGTTACGGTGAAGGTGATCTTGCCGGTTTCGGCGTGTGCCGCGATCATAGTTGCGGCGAAGATCAATGTCAAAAGCAACCTTTTCATATTCTGTATCGGATTTTTATCTCTTTTCGGATCTTTCCGACACAAAATTAACAACCTGCAAAACCGTGTAGTGGCGCTTCGTCGGTCAAACGCCCCAACGCGGTGGCGGGACGGCTTCCCGCGCGGGTGAATCGCCGCGTGAAAATATGGTTTGATAGTCTCGCGTGAGGTTTCTTTGCCGAAAACTATATGTACTATGACCGGAAAATTGTAAAAAATCGGTCATCTTCCGGCTATAAAACACCGCAGCCGCACGCCCTGCATAGGGGTGCGGCTGCGGCTGTGATGATATGTTCTGCACATGACGGCCGATGCCGCACAGTGCATACCGGTCGGGCTTAGTCCTTGAACTTGGCCGAGAGGAACTCGCGGTTCAGGCGTGCGATGTGCGTGATCGAGATCGACTTCGGGCACTCGGCCTGACATGCGCCGGTGTTGGTGCAGTTACCGAATCCCAGCTCGTCCATCTTTGCGACCATGGCCTTGGCACGGCGTGCGCCCTCGACGCGGCCCTGCGGCAGCTTGGCCAGAGACGATACGCGCGCTGCCACGAAGAGCATTGCCGAACCGTTCTTGCAGGTTGCTGCGCAGGCTCCGCAGCCGATGCAGGCTGCAGCATCCATACTCTCGTCGGCATCCTTCTTGGGGATGGGTATTGCGTTGCCGTCGGGCACCGAGTTGGTGCGTACCGAGATGAAACCGCCGGCCTGAAGGATCTGGTCGTAGGCGCTGCGGTTGACTACGAGGTCCTTGATCACGGGGAATGCGGCCGAACGCCACGGCTCGATGGTGATGGTCTCGCCGTCCTTGAACTTGCGCATGTAGAGCTGGCAGGTAGTTACGCCCTGCTCGGGACCGTGCGCATGGCCGTTGATGTGCATCGAACACATACCGCAGATACCCTCGCGGCAGTCATGGTCGAAAGCCACGGGCTCCTTGCCCTCGTGAACGAGGTTGTTGTTCAGAATATCCATCATCTCGAGGAACGACGTGTCGGGCGAGATGCCCTCGACGTGGTATGTTTCGAATGCTCCCTTCGATTTGGCGTCCTTTTGACGCCATATCTTTAATTTGAAATTCATTGTTCGATTGTTATTAAAGTTCAACGTCAAAATTGCTTAATCCTTGTAGTTGCGCTGTGCGGGGTGTACGAACTGGAAGTTGAGAGGCTCCTTGGTCATCTCGGGCTCCTTGTCCATACCCTTGTACTCCCAAACGGCGGCGTATGCAAAGTTTTCGTCGTCACGCTTGGCCTCACCCTCTTCGGTCTGATGTTCGACACGGAAGTGGCCGCCGCACGACTCCTCGCGCAGCAGGGCGTCGCGTGCCATGAGCTCGCCTAGCTCGAGGAAGTCGGCCAGACGCAGGGCCTTCTCCAGCTCCACGTTGAACGAGTCGGGCGTACCGACGAGCTTCAGGTCGCTCCAGAACTCCTTGCGCAGGGCCTTGATCTCGGTGATGGCCTTTTCGAGCGACTCCTTGGTGCGGGCCATGCCCACGTTCTCCCACATGATGTGGCCCAGACGCTTGTGTATGTCGTCCACCGACTGCTTGCCCTTGATGGCGAAGAGCTTGGCGATCTTCTCCTTGACGCCCTTCTCGGCCTCGTCGAAGGCCGGGGTGTTGGTGTCGACCTTGGGTGCCTGTATCTTGTGCGAGAGGTAGTCGCCGATGGTGTAGGGCAACACGAAGTATCCGTCGGCAAGACCCTGCATCAGGGCCGATGCGCCCAGACGGTTTGCACCGTGATCCGAGAAGTTGGCCTCGCCGATGGCGTAGAGACCCGGGATCGTGGTCATGAGGTTGTAGTCTACCCAGATACCGCCCATCGTGTAGTGTACGGCGGGGAATATCTGCATGGGCTGCTCGTAGGGATCCACGTCGGTAATCTCCTTGTACATGTCGAAGAGGTTGCCGTAACGCTGCTTGATGACCTCCTTGCCCAGACGCTCGATGGCGGTCTTGAAGTCGAGGAATACGGCCAGACCCGTCTCGTTGACGCCGTATCCGGCATCGCAACGCTCCTTTGCGGCACGCGACGCAACGTCACGCGGCACGAGGTTTCCGAAGGCAGGGTAGCGGCGCTCCAGATAGTAGTCGCGGTCCTCCTCGGCGATATCGGTCGGGAGTTTGCGGCCCTCGCGGATGGCCTTTACGTCCTCGAGTTTCTTGGGAACCCAGATGCGGCCGTCGTTACGCAGCGACTCCGACATGAGGGTCAGCTTCGACTGCTGGTCGCCGTGTACGGGGATACAGGTGGGGTGGATCTGCGTGAAGCAGGGGTTTGCGAAGCCGGCACCCTTGCGGTAGCACTGGAATGCGGCCGAGCCGTTCGAGGCCATGGCGTTTGTCGACAGGAAGAAGACGTTTCCGTAGCCGCCCGTGGCGATAACCACGGCGTGGGCGCCGTAACGCTCTATTTCACCGGTTACGAGGTTGCGGGCGATGATACCGCGAGCCTCGCCGTTCTCGATGACGATGTCGAGCATCTCATGACGCGGGTAGCTCTTGACCGAGCCTGCAGCGATCTCCTTGTTGAGTGCGGCGTATGCGCCGAGCAGCAGCTGCTGTCCGGTCTGGCCGCGGGCATAGAACGTACGCGATACCTGCGCACCGCCGAACGAACGGTTTGCCAGCAGGCCGCCGTACTCGCGGGCGAAGGGTACGCCCTGAGCCACGCACTGGTCGATGATGAGGTTCGAGACCTCGGCCAGACGGTATACGTTGGCCTCGCGTGCGCGGTAGTCGCCTCCCTTGATGGTATCGTAGAAGAGGCGGTATATCGAGTCGTTATCGTTCTGATAGTTCTTCGCAGCGTTGATACCGCCCTGAGCTGCGATCGAGTGGGCGCGGCGCGGCGAGTCCTGAATGCAGAACACCTTGACGTTATATCCGAGTTCTCCGAGCGAAGCGGCAGCCGATGCGCCACCGAGGCCCGTACCTACGATTATGATGTCGAGCTTGCGCTTGTTGGCGGGGCTCACGACTTTGATGGCCGCCTTGTGGTTGCTCCACTTCTGAGCCAACTCGCCGGCGGGGATTTTAGAATCTAACTTTAAGGCCATATTCTTTGTTTTTTAATTGTTCAAGTGAAAAGCTCTTATTGGAGGCAGCCGCCGACGCACACTTTGAGGAAGTATACCAGCACTACGGCGATGAAGCCGAGGATGAGGATCGTGGCAACGACATTTGCGATGCACTTCAGGCGGGGGTACCACGTGTCGTTAGCCCAGCCTACGGTCTGGAACATCGACCAGATACCGTGTGTGAGGTGGAGCCAGAGGGCGCCGAGCCAGATGATGTAGAGAACGACGAAGTACCATTTAGAGAAGGTGTAGGCTACAAGGGTAGCGCCGTCGTGTGCCGATACCGTCATTCCGCCTACGATCGAGCTTTCGCCTCCCATGATCTCGACGAGCTGCATCTTGCTCCAGAAGTTGATCAGGTGGAGCAGCAGTCCGAGCACTACGATCACGCCCAGTACGAGCATGTTTTTCGAGGCCCACTCGACGCCCGGCTCGTTTACGGTCACGGCATAACGCTGATTGCCGCGAGCGCGGTAGTTGTTGACGGTGAGGATCAGCGCATAGACGAAGTGCAGGACCACCAGAGCGGCCAGCACGACCGTACCGGCCAATGCATACCAGTTAGCGCCGAGGAATTCACAGACCATGTTGTAACCTTCGGGTGAGATGATGGCCACGAGGTTCATTGACATGTGGAAGAGAAGGAAGAGAACGAGGCAACAACCCGTCACACTCATCACCAGCTTCTTTCCGAGAGATGAATTGCATAAAAAACAGCTCATAATTTTCAGATTTTGTTTATTTTTGTTTGTGAAAATGTTTCTCAAGACCTCGCAAAGATAGTAATTGTTTGCAGAATAACAATAGCGCGGGGGACATAAATCTTTCACAAGGTGTTTTGAGGTTTCAAGTTATGAAAAAAAATACGATACGCGCCTGTGTAAGGCGTCTTGAGGCCGATATGGATGCGGCTGAGCGGCAGCTTGAGTCGCAGCGTGCGACCGACCTTCTGGAGCGGGCCGTGCGGCGTCGCGGCGCAGCCGTTGTGGCGCTCTTTTCGCCCCTGCCCGACGAGATCGACATCGCCCCGCTGGCGGCTCGGCTCGGGGATGTGCGCATCGTGCTGCCGCGCGTGGAGGATACCCCGCAGGGCGAGCCGCGCATGGAGTTCTACGACTACCGTCCCGATTCTCTGGTCGCGGGCGCGTACGGAATACGCGAGCCGCAGGGGGGCGAGGCGTGCCCCGCCGCCGATATAGACGTTATGGTAGTTCCGGGTATGGCTTTCACGCGTGACGGCCGCCGTCTGGGGCGCGGCAAGGGGTACTACGACCGCTACCTTGCGCGCGAGGGTTTCCGCGCATGGTGCATAGGCGTATGTTTCGGCTGCCAGATCGTGGACGACCTGCCGTGCGAGCCATTCGACCGGCGTGTCGACGAGGTCGTGACGGGCCGGAGCCTTTAGCGGCCCCGCAGTGCGAAAATCGCCCGTGCGTTTGTCTTGAGCATCTACTTTTAGTACCTTTGCATTCATGAGCCAACAACAGGATACACTCAAGGCGCAGGTCGCCGCATTGCCGCTTTCGCCGGGAGTATATCAATTCCTCGACAAAAACGGTACCGTTATATATGTAGGTAAGGCCAAATCGCTGCGCAAACGTGTCTCTTCGTACTTTGTGCAGAACCGCGACCATACGCCCAAGGTTCGGGTTCTGGTGCGGCAGATCGTCGAGATCCGCCACTTTGTGGTGAACAGCGAGCAGGATGCGCTGTTGTTGGAAAACTCTCTCATCAAGACCCTCCAGCCGCGTTACAACATCCTTCTCAAGGACGACAAGACATATCCGTGGATCGTCGTCCGCCGCGAGCCCTTCCCGCGTGTGGAGTCGACGCGACAGCTGCGGCACGACGGGTCGCAGTATTTCGGGCCCTACGGGTCGGTGGCGATGCAGCACTCGATCCTCGAATTCATACGTGAGGTTGTGCCGCTTCGCACGTGTAAACTCAATCTCTCGCCGCAGGCCGTGGCGCGGGGCCGTTACGGCGTATGCCTCCAATATCATATAGGTAACTGCAAGGGCCCGTGCGTTGGGGCGCAGAGCGAGGAGGAGTATGACGAGCTGGTCGAGATGGTGAAGCAGGTGCTTCGGGGTGACCTGCGGCCCGTGCGCCGCTACCTCGAGCAGAACATGCAGGCGGCGGCTGCGGCGCTCAAGTTCGAGGCGGCGCAGCGTTACAAACAGCGGATCGAGGCTCTGGAGAGCTACCAGAGCCGCTCGGTCATCGTCAGCGCCAAGATCATCGACTGCGATGTCTTCTCGCTGTTGGAGGACGACGATGTGGTCTATTGCAACTTCATCCGCCTGCGGCACGGGTCGGTTGTGGCGCTGCATACGGTCAAACTGAGTCCGGGTGTGGAGACCTCTCGGGCCGAGATGCTCACGATGGCCATACAGTACGTCGTGGACAATATCTCGCACGACCTCTCGCGTGAGGTCATAGTTCCGTTGCTGCCCTCGACGACGCTGCTCTTCGACAAGGTGGTCTTCACGGTGCCCAAACGCGGCGAGAAGGCCGAACTGCTGGAGTTCTCGCTCAAGAGCGCGCGTATCTACCGGGCCGAGCAGATGAAGAACCTCGAGATAAAGAATCCCGAACGCCATACCGAACGGCTGATGAACGCCATGCAGCGCGAACTGCATCTGGACCGCCAGCCGCGGCATATCGAATGCTTCGACAACTCGAACCTTCAGGGTACGAATCCCGTGGCTTCGTGCGTGGTGTTCCGTGACGGGCGCCCCTCGCGCAAGGAGTACCGCCACTTCAATATCAAGACTGTGGTCGGGGCCGACGACTTCGCCTCGATGCGCGAGATCGTACGCCGCCGCTATACGCGTCTGCTGGAGGAGGGGGCCGAGTTGCCGGATCTGATCATCGTCGACGGCGGCAAGGGGCAGCTGTCGAGCGCCTACGAGGTGTTGTGCGAGCTGGGTATCGAGAAGCGTGTGCCGATCGTGGGCCTTGCCAAGCGTATCGAGGAGATATTCTTCCCGGGCGACCCGATGCCTTACTACCTGAGCCGCACGGGCGAGCCGCTGAAGGTGGTGTGCCACATACGCGACGAGGCGCACCGTTTCGGCATCACGTTCCATCGCCAGAAACGAAGCAACGCCTTTATAGACAGCGAGCTGGAACATATAAAGGGTATCGGTGCCAAGAGCGTGAACGAACTGATGCGCCGCTTCCGCACGATATCCAAGATAAGGAGCGCGACAGAGGCCGAGCTGGCGGAGACGGTGGGTACGGCGCGTGCGCGTGGCGTGTATGAATATTTTCACGGTGATGCGGCGGCCGAAAATGATAATTCCGATAGTGTAGATGGAAAAGAGAACGAGTAGATACGAACACCTGCTTTGGGATATAGACGGCACGCTGACGGATCCGGCCGTGGGCATTACGACGGCAACGCAGCTGGCTTTGCGCCGTTGCGGCATCGAGGTGGAGGACCGGCAGTCGCTGTGCAAGTTCATCGGGCCGCCGCTGATGGACTCCTTCCGTGACTTCTACGGCTTCACGGACGTGCAGGCGGCGCGTGCATGCGGATACTTCCGCGAGTATTACAACGTGCGGGGGCTCTTCGAAAATGTGATGTATGATGGTATCGACCGCCTGCTGGATCGTCTGACGGAGGCGGGATACAAACTCTATGTCGCCACGTCGAAACCAGACAACATAGCGCGGCAGGTGCTCGAGCACTTCGATCTGGCGCGGCGCTTCCTCTTTATCGGGGCCGACACGCCCGAGCATCTGCGCCCGAACAAGGCTGCTGTGGTCCGGTATGTTATCCAGAGCAACCATCTGGAGGGGGAGTTGGAGCGTACGGTGATGATAGGCGACCGCAAGCACGATGTCATGGGAGCGCGCGCGGCGGGTATAGACTGCATAGGCGTACTCTACGGCTACGGGTCGGAGGAGGAGATGCGCGAGTACGGCGCCACGGCAACGGCGCAGGATGTCGCCTCGCTCGGGCGCCTGCTGCTCGGCAACTGACGGGATCGGATTGTATGCAGAGAGACTAACCGAAAACCATAGAACCATGAAACGAACCTTGCTTATCCTTATGGTGCTGTTGTCGGCGGCCTTCGTGCAGTTGCGGGCACAGACGCAGCCCATGCGCAGTATCCGCGACTTCGGCGTACTGCCCGAAAACACCCCGCAACAGAATGCCGAGAACCTGCAGCGTGCCATAGACTGGGCCGCAGGGTCGGGGGCGGCGCTCTTTGTCGAGCCCTCGGACGAGGGTTATCCCGTTGCGTCGGGCATCCTTCTGCGGCAGAACGTCTCTCTGATAGGCGTGCACGGGCCTACGGGGCGCGGCACGAAGCATCCCGAGCGTAATGCTCCCGTCGGGTCGCTCTTCGTCATAACCGACGTCGCGGAGCCGTTCCTTACCGTGGAGTCGGCAACGCAGGTGCGCGGCATACAGTTCTGGTATCCCGAGCAGGCCTTCGACGATCCGTCGAAGATCGTCGCTTACCCGCCAACGATACGCATGTCGCCAGACGGCGCGACGCAGGGCGTGACGCTTTCGTGCCTGACCTTCTACGGCGAGTATGTGGCGATGGATTTCCGCGGGCGGCAGGACAACATCTGCGAGCAGATACTCTTCGAGCACTGCTACGGCTATCCGCTCAGCGGCGAGTTCATACGCATAGACTACTGTTACGACATTCCCCGCATCCTGCATTGTCATGTCAACCCGGCGAACATGCGGCTCTTCGGCCGCACCTTCTCGCGTGCGGTTGTGGACAGCGTCATAGCGCGTCCGACATATACCTATGCCATCGACCACACTGACAACGCGCAGCTGATTGACCTCTTCACCTTCGGAGCGCACGGCGGAATATGGCTCGGCCCCGATACCTACGGACAGCTTACCAACTTCAACCTCGACTGCGTTACCGTCGGCATATACAAGGCGGGCGGCGGCACCTTCAACCGCAACTGGCAGATCGCGCAGGGCTCGATCATCGCCAACGTGAAGGGTTGCGGCGAGGGGATACATCCGATTATAATCACGGGCGAGGGCCATACGGCTATCTCGAATGTCGAGGCCTTTTCTGGTGGCAACGGCGCCCTGACGGCCGACGGCTATTCGGACGATTTCCTGCTGGTGGAGGGCGACAAACCGCTGACGGTGTCGCTGTTCGGATGCCGCATGCGCAACTACCGCTCCGACGGGCCGCTCACGGTGCGCAACCCGAAGGCGCGCATCGCGGCCGTAGCATGCGTGGACAGGGATGAGCGTTTCTACGAGACGCGGATCGAACCCCGAGAGTAATAATCATAAACCCTATACAAACCTGAAACAAATCTGCGAAACATGAGACGAATTTTGCTGGCGATAGCCGCGTGCATGGCCGTTGTGACGGTATGCGCACAGCCGAAAACACAATCCATCAAGGATATAAACATACGGGACCCGTTTATCGTGGCCGATGCCTCGTCGGGCGTATATTACATGTACCGCTCATCTTCTGTCAATGCCGAGGATGGAACGGTGCGTGGCGGCGTGGAGGTATTCCGCAGCCGCGACCTCGAGAATTGGGAGGGGCCCGTGCGTGTGATGACGGTTCCTGCCAACAATTGGATCACGGGGTGGGTATGGGCTCCCGAGGTGCACCGTTACAAGGGATATTACTACATGTTCGCTACGATAAACAGCGACATCGAGTGGAAGAAGCAGCGGGCGTCGCATCCGGCCTATACGATGCGCGGCACTCAGATCTTCCGATCGAAGTCGCCCGAGGGGCCGTTCGAGGCGTTCGAGGAGCGTGAGCCTGCCACCCCGATGGATGAGATGGCCCTCGACGGGACGCTCTGGGTCGAGGACGGCAAACCCTATATGGTCTACTGCCACGAGTGGGTGCAGGTGATGGACGGTGAGATGAAGGTTGTGGAGCTTACGCGCGACCTTTCGGCGCGTGAGGGTACGCCGCTGAGACTCTTCAACGCCTCGGCTGCCGAGTGGGCTACGGGCTCGCCCGCGGCGGACGGCGCCCGCAGCTACGTTACCGACGGATGCTTCCTCTACCGCACTTCGGGCGGCAAGCTGCTGATGATATGGTCGAGCTTCGGCAAGGATGGATATGCCGTCGGCGTCTCGGAGTCGGTGACGGGAAAGGTCACGGGGCCGTGGCGCCACCACCCCAAGCCCCTGTTCAGCCGTAACGGCGGCCACGGGATGCTCTTCCGAGACTTCGAGGGCGGCCTGAATATCGTAATGCATGCGCCCAACTCCCCGGGCGGGGCCGAGCGGGCCGTGATCCTGCCCCTCGAGGAGCGTGACGATATGCTCTACGTCAAGGAGTAGGTGTGCCATATTGTAAATGAAAAACCTTCGGACTCAAGCGGGACCGAATGTTTTTTCGTATGGTTGCGTTCGTGGCTTAGAGCGATTCGATGATCTGAAGCAGCTGGGCGGCCGTGTCGGCTATGTAGTCGGCATGGTTCTCTTCGAGCTCAGTGCGGGGGCGGAATCCCCAGCTTACGCCTATGGACGTTATGCGGGCGTTGTGCGCCGTCTGCATGTCGACACACGAGTCGCCCACCATGACGCACTCATCGCGCCCGACACCCGCCTTGTCGATGATCATATCTATGAGGGCCGTGTCGGGCTTCAGGGGCACACCCTCGCGCTGGCCGCAGACGGCCACGAAGTCTATGTCGGGGAAAAATTCGCGTATGAGTTTTGCGGTGCCCTCCTGAAACTTGTTCGACGCTACGGCCATCTTAACGCCGCGGCGGGCGAGTGTCTCGACTATCTGCGGAATGCCATCGTATGGGCGGGTATGGATGTCGATGTGGTCGATGTAGTGGTCGAGGAAATCCTGCCGCGCCGCCTTCACGTATTCGGGTGTGCGCAGATTCTCTGGCAGGGCCCGCTCCACGAGGCGCAGGATGCCGTTCCCCACGAAATGGCAATACTCTTCGTAGGTGTGCTGCTTCAGGCCGCGCAGCGCGAGCATGTGGTTGGTGCTGACGGCAAGGTCGCCTATGGTGTTGAGCAGCGTGCCGTCGAGGTCAAATATTACGAGCCGTGTCTTCATCGTTGTCGTTGTGTTTTTTGTATATCCTGTAGCCTATGGCGGCCGCTATGACCGACATGAAGGGGCTTACGATGTTGAATATGCAGTAGGGCAGGTATGTGAGTGTCGCTACGCCCAGAACGGTCGACTGCGTCATGCCGCACGAGTTCCACGGTATGAGCACCGAGGTTACGGTGGCCGAGTCCTCCATGCTGCGGCTCAGCAGGCGCCGTTCGAGGCCCCGTTTGTCGTAGAGGTTGCGGAATAGGTTGCCCGTGAGGATTATGGATATGTACTGGTCGCCCGTGACGAGGTTGAAAAATACTCCCGACGATACCGTGGCGCCCACGACGCTGACCGTACGGTGGGCCATGCGCAGGAACAGACGCGAGATGGCCAGAAGCATGCCGCTGCCGTACATCACGCCGCCGAAACACATGGCGCAGATGATCAGCCACACCGTGTCGAGCATGCCGCTCATGCCGCTCGTGGCAACCAGATCGTTCAGCAGCGGATCGCCCGTCTCGACGGCCGTATCGGTCGTGGCGGAGAGTATCATGGCCTTGAAAGGTGCGAGCCAAGCTTCGGCCGCACCGGCTATGTGCTCAACGATATCGGGTTGGAATGCCACCATCGCCACCGATGCTATGGCTACCGATGCGAAGAGTGTGATTATGGCGGGCAACTTGCGCGCTATGAGCAATCCCGTCACTACGGGCACTACGAGCAGCCACGGCGATATGCGATATGTCGAGGCGAGGGCCTGCTCTATGCTTTGAACCCCTATGGCGTCGTCGGGTGCGGCGACAAAACCCGCGGCGCCGAAGACGGCGAGGGCTATGGCCATCGACGGGACTGTGGTCAGCAGCATGTATTTTATGTGCGTGAATATCGGTACGCGCGCCGTCGACGATGCCAGCACCGTCGTATCGCTCATGAGCGAGATCTTGTCGCCGAAGTATGCGCCCGAGATTATGGCGCCGGCTATCCATCCGTCCTCGAATCCCAGTGCGCGGCCTATGCCCATGAGGGCGACGCCGATGGTGGCGACGGTGGTCCACGACGAGCCCGTCAGCAGCGAGATGACGGCGCAGATGACGCATGAGGCCAGCAGGAAGATCGACGGATGGAGGATCTTGAGCCCGTAGTATATCATCGTTGGGATTACGCCGCTTGCCATCCATGTGCCGGCGATGGCGCCGATGAGCAGCAGGATGATTATTGCCGGGGTGGCGCTGTGCATGTTCTCGATGATGGCATCCTCGAGCTGCTGCCATGAGCGTCCGTAACGCCATATTGCCAGCGCGGCGCATACGGCCGAGGCTGTCAGCAGCGAGAACTGGCTGCCGCCCATGATGGCATCGCCGCCGAACAGGTGTATGGCCAGCGCAAGGAATACGACAAGCACACCGAGCGGTATAAGCGAAAGTGCAAGCGAAGGGGTGTCGTTATCTGTTTTTCTACTCATTGTGTAACGTTATACGGCTGCAAAGATACCAAAAGCCGAGAGCAGAAACAAATCGAAAACAGCGTTTTCAGATTTGGTTATGCCGAGGCGCCCCGATCTAAGACAAAGTCAAAGATACCAAAAAAACCGGACAATAGGCCGCACGCAGCGCACCGAAGAAATTTACAGACGGGAGCGTTTTTGCATATTTTTCGGTCATAATGCATATCTGTCGGGTAAGAAAATGCGGTTCCGATTTGCTGTTTCGGTCATATTTTCTTATATTTGAACAATATAGGATATGTCGCGGCATGGCCGGATATCAAAAACCGGGTTTTTATATTTGTCTCTGCCCTCGACTTTTCCTATATTTGTTCCCAAAGAGGAGATCTATGATAACGCTTTCGCTATTGATAGCCACCTACAACCGTGCCGCGCGGCTGATCGACACGCTCGAATCGGTCGTGGAGCAGGATGCGCCGGCCGAGCAATGGGAGTGTGTCGTGGTGAACAACAACTCGACCGACGACACGGCTGCGCGCTTCGCCGCGTTTGCGGCCGCGCACCCGCAGTTCAACCTGCGTATGGTCGAGGAGCACAATCAGGGTCTGTCGTATGCGCGCAACCGCGGCATACGCGAGAGTACGGGCGTATATATAGCCATCATCGACGACGACGAACGTATCGCCCCGACCTTCATCTCGGCCTATATCACACTCTTCGATACGGTCCCCGAGGCTGTTGCGGGCGGAGGGCCCATCGTGCCGGTATATCCGTCGGGGCGTCCGGCGTGGATGTCGCGGTTTACGGAGCGCCCCATAGCCAATACGATGTATCTGGGCGACCGCATACGCGAGTTCCCCGAGGGGCATATCCCCGGCGGCGGAAATATGGCCATACGCCGCAGCGCCGTCAAGCGTTACGGGGTATTCGACGTCTCGCTCGGGCGTGTGGGCACGTCGCTCACGGGAGGTGAGGAGAGCGACCTGTTCGAGCGTCTGCGTCTGGCCGAGGCTAAATATTTCTATACGCCGCGTGCCGTCATGTATCACATCATCCCCGAGGAGAAACTCACCGAAGAGTACTTTTCGCGTCTGAGCTACAACATAGGCGTCAGCCAGCTGCGGCGGGCGGTATTCTATCGCCGTGTCTTGCAGACGCGCGCCGCCGAGTGTGTCAAATGGGCCGCGACGGCCGCAATAGCTGCATGGTTCTTCGTGACGCTGCGCTGGAGCAAGGCCCGTTATCTCATCCTTATGCGCTGCGGTATAACACGCGGACTGTGGAGTGAGGCAAGACGTGGCGCGCAGACGGTCTGAGCGGCGGCAGAACGCTTCGTATTGTCAGCCTTTTGCCGCGCTGAGGTGCAGGCAGAGATATTATAACGACACGGGCGGAGACCTTTTTCGCAAAGATCTCCGCCCGTGTCGTTTTGTAGGTTCGGCTCAGCCCTTTTTATCCATGGGAAAGCTGTGCCTCTGGCACCTTGCTTGTGCCCCCTCCATAGTGGGGACCCTTAGAAGAGGTATTTGTCGTTTCGTACGCGCTCGAACAACATACGCATATCGCTCCACGCCTCCTTGCCGAGGGTGGTACCGACGATCTCGATTACTTTGCCTGCGGCGATGGCGCCGAGTGTGCCGCACTGTCGCAGTGACAGTCCGTCGCACAGTCCCGCGAGGAAGCCTGCGGCGTAGAAGTCTCCCGCACCCGTGGTGTCGACCCTCTGTGCCGCAGCCATGATGCCTACGTGCACGACCTCGCTGCCGCGCTTGATGATGGCCCCTCGCGTGCCGATCTTGACAACGGCCAGAGAGCACATCTCCGATATCGCCTGCAGGGCATTGAGCGGCTGCTGCTCACCCGTAAATGCCGCAGCCTCGCTTTCGTTGGCGAAGACTATGTCGACATGCTTGTCAACCACGTCGCGCAGAAGGTTCCGGTTCTCCTCTACGACGTTGAAGCTGGCCAAGTCGATAGCCACGTCGAGCCCTGCGGCGTCGGCCTCGGAGGCTATGCGTCTTATAAGGGCGTGATCCTGCACCAGATAACCTTCGATATAGAGGCTGTCGAAGCCGGCGAAGATCCTGCGGTCGATCATCTCGGGCCGCATCTCAAGCGCCGCACCCAGATGTGTGAGCATGGTGCGCTCGCCGTCGGGCGATATGAGCGACACGCACTTTCCCGAACGTTCCGTGCCGCGGAAGATGTGCGGCTCGATGTCGAGATTGCGCAGCGCCTGCTCGAAGAAGTCACCCGTGGTGTCGTGTCCCACCTCGCCGATGAAGCCCGTGTCGTATCCGAGCGAGGCGAGGGCGCGGATCGTATTTCCGGCCGAGCCGCCGAGCGAGAGCGTGTAGGGCGAGCCCGCCACGGCCTTCGAGACGGCTGTCTGCAGTTCTCCGTCCACAAGATTCATCGAACCCTTCGCCAGCGAATACTTCTCGAGTATCGAGTCGTCGGGCATGTTGACGAGCATGTCGGTCAGGGCGTTGCCTATGCCTGCTATTCTCTTCATGCGGGAGTGTTTGGGGCGTTTGTCCGGCGTAGTTGTCGGGCGATGGTTACATCGAGAGTATCTTCACGATATCCATACCCTTCAGGTCGAGGTGCGAGGTGTGCGCCACCGCCTTCTTGAAAGGTACATATACCAGCTCTCCGTTCTTGATGCCTATCATGACGTTGCGCTGACCCTCGCTCAGGGCCTCGATGGCCATGGCTCCCATCCTCGAGGCGAGGATACGGTCCTTGGCCGAGGGAGAGCCTCCGCGCTGTATGTGTCCGAGGATGGTGACGCGGGCGTCGAACTCCGGGAACTCCTTCTTGATACGCTCGGCCAGACCCATGGCGCCGCCCGTGGCCGGATTCTCGGCAACGAGCACTATGGCCGAGTTCTTGCTCTTGCGGAAGCCGTTGTGGATGAGGTCGGCAAGCTGGTCGACCTTGGTCTCCATCTCGGGGATTATGGCGGCCTCGGCACCCGAGGCGATAGCGCCGTTCAGGGCCAGATAACCTGCCGTGTTGCCCATGACCTCGACGAAGAAGAGGCGTTCGTGGCTGGTAGCCGTGTCGCGCAGCTTGTCGACGGCGTCGATGATGGTATTCAGGGCCGTGTCGTAACCGATGGTCTCGTCGGTGCCGTCCAGATCGTTGTCGATGGTGCCCGGAAGTCCTACGATGGGTACGTCATACTCGTCGGCGAAGACCTGCGCGCCCGAAAGCGAACCGTCGCCGCCGATTACGACCAGCGCGTCGATACCTGCGGCCTTCATGTTCTCGTATGCTTGGCGGCGGCCCTCCTCCGTACGGAACTCCTTGCTGCGGGCAGTCTTGAGGATGGTGCCGCCCTGTTGTATGATGTTGCTCACGCTCTGCGACTTGAACTCCACGATCTCGTTGGTGACCAGACCGTGGTAGCCGCGCATGATGCCCTTGACCTTATAACCGTTGTAGATGGCGGTTCGAGTGACGGCACGGATGGCCGCATTCATACCGGGGGCGTCGCCGCCCGAAGTGAGAATACCGATACATTTGATAGCCATAATTCTTGTCTTTTAAAGATGAAACAGACACGGCAAAAATAGGTATTTTTCACCAAATACACAATATCGCATGCCTCTCCTGCAGTGGCCGTAACTTATGTGCGGCAATGATTGTGCCGCGCGTGGGGAAGGCGTGAGCGGGGTAAAACGGGTGTGGGGGTAAAAGGTATGATGGGATAAAACGTGTACGGGGGTAAAAGTTGAGGGAATAGAGTGCGTGCGTGATAAACCGTGTGAGGAACAAAACATAAAAGTAACAAAAAAGGAGCCGTCCGGCATTCAGGCCGGACGGGCTCCCGTCAAGATTGCTTATGGTTGGGGTTTTATTCTTTTCTTTCAATTCGGCGGATCAAATCGGCGGATAACGGGATCTGACGGCTGCTGCGGCCTCTACTTTATCTCTTTCCGTATCTGCTCGCCTGCCTGCTGTATGGCTTCACCGGCCTGCTGCATGGCCTCGCCGGCCTGTTGCATGGCTTCCGTAGCCTGCTTGCCGGCCTCGCCTGCGGCATCCATGGCCTCACCTGCCGCGTCCATTATCTCCGACGAGGCTCCGAGGATATCCCTTACGTACTCCTTGGTCGTGTCGACGCTGTCCACGTCCGGGCCGCATGAGTAGCGAACCTTCACGCCGTCGATCGAGAAGCTGCACGTTACGGTAGCTCCCGCATCGTTGGTTTCGACCTTGGTGTCACATTCGACGCTCTCTCCGTCGCATGTGACCTCGACCGATCCTTCGTCGTTCGGTTCAATGATGACCGTACGGCCTCCCGAGATATCGAATTTTGTCTTCCCGTCGTCGAAGAGCAGGCTCTCGCTGCACCGGTTCACGTCGTGCTTGCTGCCGTAGAAGATTAACTGCCGGTCTGCCTTTGTGATGACATTGACCGTATGGCCGTTGAGCGTGAATGTCACCTTCGATTTTACGCCATCCGACAGCGTGTCATCATAACTGTGCTCCACGGCGTCGGGATCGTACTCCTCGCCTATCTTTTTATGGAAGTCGGCGATCTCCTCCTCGCTGAAGGCGTCATAGAGCTTATCCTCGTCGTTCGAGAAGGCCGACTCGAAGGCGTTCTCTATCTGTTCCTGAAGGCGTACGGGCGACTTGATGGCCGAGACGGTCATGCCCGCCAGCAGGACGATCCACAGGATGAGGGCCGTGAGCAGGAAGCCTCCGCTGGGCTTGTGCGCCACGAGCAGCATGATCGACAGGTATATGAGAACGATGAGCGGTATGATTATCACCAGTATGAAGCATAGGAATGCCAGTCCGGTGACGAAATCGAACGCGAAGAGCGGTATGCTGCACAGCATGACGAATCCCAATACCGTAGTGCCGAGCACCATGCCTATGAGCAGCAGTACGACGAAGATCTTGAGGATGATGAGCAGGATCTTTCCGAAGACCGATACGACGTTTGCCAGAAGCGTGCGTTCGGGTTCGTCGGGCGCCGTGGTGGCGGGGGTGTTCTCGCGGATGCTGCGGGCGGTGATGCGCTCGCCCTTCATCTCGAGTTTCTGCCGTGCGGACGATGCGGGCGGCACGGCGAACCACATGATGATGTAGCCGAGGATGAATACTCCGAAGAGGTTCGAGGTGAATGGTATGAACCATGTCAGCCAGTGAAATCCGAGCGACCCGAAGACGGTGAGCAGCAGCGGCGCGAACATGCCCAGACGTATCCATGTGGGATCTACGTCGAAATAGTTTGCCAGACCGGCGCATACGCCGCCCAGCTTGCGGTTCTGCATGTCGCGGTAGAGTCGGCGCGGAATGCGCGGATTGCCGTTGTGGTCGGTCGTCGAGGCCTGATACTCGGCGTGTTCGTGATCCTCGTCTATCTCCGATGCCGAGCCCAGCTGCTTGATTATGTTCTCGATGAGCGGGCGGGCGATGATGGCGCCGGCGGGCTGTGCCGAGAGTATCAGCTCGGCGATGCGGGCCTCGATGTCGGCTATGATCTCCTCGCCCGCAGGATCGTCCTTGTAGGTGTCGTTGAGCGACTCGATGTATGCGTTGAGCGCGTCATAGGCGTCGTATTCGAGCGTGAACGATACGCCGGCTATGCTGCATTTCTTGATTTCATTCATAACGGATCGGGTTTTATGTTATGTTGACCGTATCTCTGTTAAGTGTGTGGCGGATGGCTACAATTTCTTTACGCTGCCGCCGCTTGAGGTGTGCTTGAGTTCGGAATCGAGGTCGCCCTTGGCGGCATACTTGACCGAACCGCCCGACGAGGCGCTCGCGTCGATTGATTTCATGCAGGTGACCTTTATCGAGCCGCCCGACGAAGCTTCGGCTTCGGCGTTGCGGGCATTCAGGTCCATAGCGTCGATTTTGGCGGCCGAAGAGGCCGAGAGATCTATGTCGCCGGCCTCGCCGCTGATGGTTGCCGAGGATGCCGATGAGGCCGTGACGTCACATTTTACCGCCAGCAGGGCTACGTTTACATCCGATGCGCTGCTCATGTCGATTACGCAGTTGTCGGCCTTGATTGCGCCCTCGACATTCGCTGCCGACGAGGCTTCGATCGAGCAGGTGCCAACGTCGCTCTTGGCGATGTTGATATTTGCGGCCGATGATGCGTCAAGCATGAGCTTCGGAGTCTTGATCTCGGCTTGTACGGTAACCTTTGAGGCGCTCGAGGCCGAGATGGCCGAGATGTTGCCGTCGCTCGGGACTGTTACCTTTACCGTTACGTCGTTCAGCGACTTTATCTCGTTGTCGATGCCTACGTTGAGACAGCCGCCGTCGACCTCGACTATGACGTACGGCATGATGTTGTCGTCGGCCTCGATAATGGCCTCCCTGCCGCTGCGCTTCTCGACGACGAGATGTACGGCACGCGAGGTCTCTATCCGAGAGAAGTCCGCGATGCTGACGCGGCGGGTGATGATGTTGCCGCTGCCGGTGATGCGCGCATCCGACGGTATGCTCATGTCGGTTGCGGTGACGGCGGTGTGTGCGGTTGCTGTGCAGGCCGAGACGGTCATGGCGGTGGCGGCCAGCATGGTTGCTATCGAAAGAATCGTGTTTTTCATGGCTTTATTTTTTGTGTTGTATCTTATTCAGTTTGTATTTATGTTAGTCCCGTTGCGGGTTACTTGCCGTGGCGGATGATACGTATCTGTTCCACCATCTCGTCCCACGCCTCGTCCAGAGCGGCGAGCTGTGCCCGTCCCGCTTCGGTGAGCATGTAGTATTTTCGCGGCGGCCCCTGCGGCGACTCCTCCCATCGGTATGTCAGCAGTCCGGCATTCTTTTGTCGCGTGAGGATCGGGTAGAGCGTCCCCTCGACGACGATCATGTGCGCAGCCTTAAGCTCGGCGATGATCTTCGGCGCATAGGAGTCTCCGCGTGAGAGTATGGCGAGTATGCAATACTCGAGGATACCCTTGCGCATCTGGATTTTTACATTTTCTTCGTTCATGACTTTTCCTCCGTATTATTTTTTATATTCGTAATTTCGTGTTGCCGGTTCGGGTTCGTAGGGTATGACGAGCCACAGAATCAGGTAGAGCCACAGTGTCGAACCGGCCAAGAAGATGAAGAGTATGGCCAGCACGCGCAGCAGCGTCGAGTCGATGTCGAAGTATGCGGCCATACCTCCGCATACGCCTGCTATCGAACGGTCGGTACGCGAGCGGTAGAAACGGCGTGGAGCCTCGCGGCCGGGCTGCTCGGAGTCGAGAGGACGATTCGCGGCACCGAAATCCTCGGGAGCGCCGATCTGAGCCATCGTGCTGCGCACAACGCCGTATGTGATTACCATCATTGGCGAGGGGACCTTCTCGCGGAAGATCTCCGCTACGCGGCCCTCGATGTCGGACATGGTTTCGGTATCCGACTCGGGAAGACGACGGCTGATGTCGTCAAGATAGGCGTTGAGAGCCGAGTAAGCATCCATGTCCATCGTGAAGGCCTGTTGTGCGATGTTTACATTGATCGTCTCTTTCATGGTAGATGATATTTTAGTATGGTTGAATATTTTCGTACTGCAAATATAGATATATTATTTGTACTTTGCATCACAAAGTAGTGTTTTTTTTATTTTTTTTCTCACTTTTTTTCTCCGGAGCATACGGCGGTATCGGTTTGTTTTATGTTAATATGCTTATTACCAGATATATGGATATGCAGCGGGAAGATGTGGAAAATTGTCGGGCGGCATGCGTATGTTTCTGCCCGGAGGATGGGATCGCGCTTTACATTATATATAGACCGTATGCGCTGATGTGGCAGAGGAGGGTTGCGCGTTGCGCGAAAAAGCACTACCTTTGGTCGCTTTTAATCTGCTGTTTTATGATCGAGATAATATTGGTGATGGCGGCGGGCATAGCTGCCGGACGGCTGCTGCGGCGTGTGAAGGCCCTGCGGGTGCTGCCCGTGACGACAATGGCGACAATCGTGGCGCTGCTCTTTATCATGGGGGGCGAGATAGGCGGCAACAAGGCCGTCATCGCGGGGCTTACGTCGTTGGGCGTCGAGGCTCTGGCCATAGCTGCCGCGGCAACGGCGGGAAGCGTCGTGGCGGCGCGAGTGGTATATAGACGTTTCTTTGAACACCGTAAAACAGCCGCCGGCCATGAAGAGTAGCATGATTATCGTCGGTGCCTTCATCGTCGGGTGCATTGCCGGTTGGCTCGGATGGATGCCAGAGGGGGATTCGGCAAGCCGCCTGTCGCTGTGGGTGTTGTTCGCGCTGATGTTTCAGGTCGGTATGGGCATAGGCAGCGACAGCCGCCTGCGCGAGATCCTGCGAACCATATCGCCGCGCATGCTGCTTGTGCCCTGTGCCACGATCGTCGGGACGATCGCAGCCTCGGCAGCCGTATCGCTGTTGTTGGTGCGATGGAGTCTGCCGCAGGTGCTGGCCGTAGGGTGCGGATTCGGGTACTATTCACTTTCGTCGATACTCATCGCATCGGTGGGCGAGGTCTCGATGGGGGCGCAGGTGGCGGCCGAGTTGGCAACGATAGCCCTTATGGCAAATATCTTCCGCGAGATATTCACGCTGTTGCTCTCGCCGCTTATGGTGCGGTGGTTCTCGCCTCTGGCGCCGATATGTGCCGGCGGCGCGACGACGATGGATACGACGCTGCCCGTAATCACACGTTTCTCGGGCCGCGAGTGGGTCTTCGTCTCGATAGCGCACGGTATGGTGGTTGACTTCTCGGTGCCGTTTCTCGTGCCTTTCTTCTGTTCGCTGTAACCTGCATAAATAAATATAGGCGCGGCGCAGACTCTCCGTAAGATGAGATCTCTGCGCCGCGCCGTATTGTACTTGGAATGCTCAGAACTTGACGTAGAGGCTCAGCAGCACATTGCGCGGACGTATGGCGAACGAAGCCGACGAACGGCTCAAAGCGTCGAAGAGGGTGTAGGCATACTCCTTTTCGTCGAGCAGGTTGCGGGCCGTGAGCGATAGCTCCCACCCGTTGCCGAAGGTATATGCGGCCGAGGCGTCGAAGAGAACCGTATTCTTGTACCGAGACGTTGTGAGCTGCGTGCGGTAGTGCTCGGCCCCGATGCCTATGCGCAGATGCTTGGCGAGGGTGATGTCCGATGAGAGGCTCTGCGACAGGGTCGTGGTCGAGGATTGCATCTCGGTCATCCCGACCTCGAGCTGCGAGCGGCTGAAGGCGAGGGTGTAGGCTACGTTCCACCGCCGCAGAAGCCGCAGATCGAACGTGGGGGCTATGGATAACGTGCGCATGCGGTAGGGGTTGTATTCGCCCTGCTGTATCATGCCCACGTGCGAGAGGGTCCACGAGGCGTTTATGCCGACCTTGCCCTTGAGGGCGTCGATGCCCTTGCTTACGCCTCCCGAGACGTATGTCGAGGAGGTGTCGTAAGGTGCGGCGACGGCCGTGGTGACGATATAGTCACCGACGAAGTCCTGTGACGAGACGGCATTTAGGTGCGAGCGGGTGTATCCGGCCGTGACGTTGGCGAAGATCGACGTGAGGGGGTTCTTGTAGTCGAATCCGGCGGAGAAGGAGCCCGAGGCGTCGTTGTCGAGGATCTCGTAGCCGCGGCGCAGATATCGGTAGTCGGAGAGGATGGCTCCCGTGTAGAAGTTCTGCTCGTCGAGCGGGGCGCGGTTGTACGATGCCGATGCCGAGAGCGAGAGCATGGGTGTAGCTATGACCTTCACCGAGAGTAGCGGCGAGAAGGTGAAGTCATCGAAGCGGCGGCGCGTGTCGGCCGCCATGTGGTCGGCAATGGAGTAGAAATAGCCCGACAGGGGTACATTGAGTGAGAGTTTGACTACGGGCGAATTGTATGTAAACGACGGGTAGAGATCGATCTGCGACAGGGCAAGGCGCAGGTTGTTGTCGGTCTGAATATCAGTCTGAATATCGGCCGTGGGGTCAGTCGTATCGGTTGCGCCGGCCGTGTCGCCGAGGCCCGTAAGGGAGGAGCGAAGTGAGCGTACGATCTGCGTGAAGGCGCCGTTGAGTCCTATGCCCCAGCGGCCGAAACGCCACGTGACGGATGTGTTCGTAGCCGAACGGAATGCCCATGCGTCGATCGTCTGCAGCTGTTGCGAACCTTCGCGCTCGACAGAGAGTGTCTGCGGCGTGCGTTCGAATCCATTCTCGGAACGCAGCGTAAAGGTGCGACGGCCGAAGCGTTTGGTAAGCTCGAGCCTATCGTCGATGCTCTGCGACGGGAGGTCGCCGCGCTGCATGTTGGGATATGTACCCTCGTCGCTGCGCCATACGTCACGCCGTACGATGCGCGCAGTGAGGGTGTTGTTGAGGTACGTGCGGTCGGTGTTGGCTAGCAGCCGCAGCGAGAGGTCGACCGTATGGGCGGCGTCGGCGGCGCGGGCCGCACTGCGTGTCGAGATCGAATCCTCTCCGACATAATATGTTGTTGCGGAGGCGTTGTCGGAGGTGAGTCTCTCGTAGAGGTACGACGCGTCTATGTTGAGCGTATAGTCCTCGCCGAGTCGGAGCATGTTGGCCGTGTTGACCAGATGCGAGGTATTGAAGCGTGTACGCAGCCTGCCTATGGGTGCGGCCGTGGTGCCTGTGGAGATATATTGCGGCAGGGCGTAGCCCGCACCCGTACCCGTTATGCCGGTCTCGGCGCCGATGTCGCTGCCTGTGTTGTTGCTCTTAAGCGAGTTTATCGTCGAGAATCGCTTGCCCAGACACATGGCAAAGAGCGAACCGTTCCACAGCGCGGGCGAGAAGCCTCCGGCGGCCGTGGCCGAGCCCGACCATTGGTTGCGCGTGCGCTCGTCCATGCGTATGTTGAGGGCCGCCTTGTCCGAGAACTCGACGTCGCGCAGGATCTTCTTTGGCTGGTGGTTCTCCATGACGTCGACACTCTTGATATCCTGCGGCGAGATGTTCTTCGTGGCCAGCGCATAGCGGTCGCCCAGCATGTCCACGCCGTCGATGTAGAGCTTGTTTATCGCCTCGCCCTGATACTTCACGCGGCCCGACTCCTCGACCTCGATGCCCGGCATCTTCTTGAGTATGTCGGAGAGGGTCTTGTCATCGGCGTCGGTGAAGGAAATGGCGTTGTAGGAGAGCGTGTCGCCCTGCATCGATATGCGCGGTGCCTTCACCACGACTTCGCGTATGGTCGTTGCGGCGGCCTCCATGACGGCATCCGCGGGAGCGGCCCAGTCCGCAGGGGTGACGGTGCATGTGGCGTATCCCAGCATCGAGAATACAAGGGTGTAACCCTCTTCGGGCTTTCGGGTGCGCAGTATGGTGTATGCGCCCTTGTCGTCGGTAGTGTCGTAGGCGGCAATCTCGCCCGCGGCATCGGTCAGCTTGACTACTACGCCCGCGACGGGTTGTCCCGTAGCGGCATCGGTGACCGTGCCAGTGATGCGGAAGGTGTTTTGGGCACGGAGGGTTGTCGCGGCGAGAACAAGGGCCGCGGCGGCTAATATCTTTACGTATAATGTGCTCATGGTCTTAATAATATCACATATAATGACATCGCATATATTGCCGCCGCAGCCCTCGTCGCGGGGAGCCGTGCGGGTCAGTGTTTGTAGTCGGTCTCGATCATCAGGAACTCGGGCATAGTGTTCTCGGTCGAGGGCTCGCTGCCGTCGTGCGTCGTGATGATCATCTCGCCAGACGATATGAGGTATCCCATCGGGTTGTTCATGTATCGGTGCAGCTGACGCAGGTATTTTTCGCGCGTGGTCTCTATGTAGCGGCGGTCGGTGAATTCGACGGGCCGCTCGACGCTGCGCAGACCTATGATCTCGAACGAGTAGAGCCCCTCGTCGTCGGCTGCGGCCATGATGAGTCCGGGGAGTCCCTGCAGCTTCCACGGGCCGCTCGCAACGGGTATCTCGTCGGTGAACCACGCCGTAAAGTGGCGTCCGTAGAGGTCGCAGTCGGCACGGCGGCACTTGTAACCCAGAATCTCGCGCGTCTGGTCGCCGATCGTCCACTTGATCTGCGGCACCTTGTCCTCATAGGTGTAGTATGTCGAGGCTACGGCATCGGTGAGGGTCAGACGTCCCGCTTCGGGATAACCCGTATAGAGACATGCGGCGGTGCCGTTCTTATGCTCGACGGCCTTCAGTGCATTGTTCGGGTCGGCCTTCAGCAGCGAGTCCTTGGCGAAGTTGTAGTAGCTGTAAAACTTAGATACGGCACCGCCCGTCTGCAGGATCATGCGGTCCTCCTTCATCCGTACAGGCTCCTGCTCGTTGCCGCGCTCGGGCGCGACGGCCTTGTAGACGCACTCGAGGCTCGAGCGGCCGATCTCGCGCGTGCCTGTCACGGCGGCGTTCGAGGCGCTCTTGTTGACGGTGATGGACTTGATGTTGGACACGTCGATCTGTGCGTGTGCCGTGGCTGCGGCCGCCAGTATGGCGGCAAGGGTGATCAGAGTTGCTTTCATGGCAGTGATATTTTGTTTTGATTCCGTTGCACGAAGTTACTCCGATCGGCCCTTGGCGGGTGTTAATGCTCCGTTAACAAGTGTTAACGAATGTTAACGGCGGTAGTCGCGCTCGAGAAAATCGTACGTCAGCGAGTCGCTGCGCAGCTGCTCCTCAAGTTCGGTGTTGCGTGTGCCGTCCTCTTTGGTGATGTTTATGTTTATACCGCTGTTGCGGCTGAAGAAACCTATCGGGTCGAGCAGGTACTGATACTTTAGGCGGAGATACTTCTCGCGCGGGGAGTCGATATATTGGCGCGTGTCGATGTCGATAGCCTCGTCGCACTTCTCGATACCCTCGATACGGAACGAATAGTCGCCCTCGCTCTCCTCGACGGCCATGATAAGTCCCGGCAGACCGTGGAACTTCCACGGGCCGCAGCTCAGCGGTATCTCCTCCGTGAACCAAGCCGTGTAGGTGCGGCCGCGGAAGTCGCAGTCGGCGCGGCGGCACGTGTAGCCCAGAATCTCGCACGTTTGGCTGCCTATTCTCCAGTCGATCTGCGGCATCGGCTCCACACAGCGGTAAAATGCCGCCGAGAATGAATCGGTGAGTGTCAGTTCGCCCGCCGGCATGTTCTGGAATATCGTAAGGCGGTCGCCGCCCGAATAGGCCGAGGGGTTGGTCTCCAGATCCGACGGAACCGACTTCTGCAGCAGGTCGTCGATGGCGCGCACACGCTGGTCGTAGAACTTCGACATCGAGGGGCCGCACTGCAGGATGAATGTCTGCTCGACCCATTTATCCTGCGCGCGGTCCTTGGCCCAGCGCAGGCGGTAGGCGCACTTGAGCGTGGCGCGTCCCACCTCGGTACGCTCCAACGGCCCCGTCTGGTAGGATGTGGCCCCGCGCTCGGAGTCGAGGATAACGATATTCTGCGGTGTCTGCTGTGCCCGAGCCTCGGGACTTGCCGCGCAGACGGCAATAGCGGCGATTGCAATGATTAACTTTTTCATATCTTGTCGTGTGTTTGAGTTTGACACTGCAAAGTTCGCTTGCGGAGGGCATCCGAAGTGTTAATCGGAAGTTAAAGCCCCGGCCGAAGTGTTAAATAGTGTTAAACCGCGCGGACGAGGATGGCGCGGCCGAGGATTTATTCATATCTTTGTTTCGGGGATTCCGCTTTCGGGGATCGATTGCGGACGTACGACACACAATGAATAAAAGAGAGTTCAAGATAGTGGCGGTGGTGATGACCTTCGCTCTGATGGCTCTGGTGTTGATGCAGGGCATGTGGCTGACGCGTCTCTACCGCCAGTCCGTAGAGCGATACGCCGACCAGATACGCGCTGCGGTGACGACGGCGCTCTATCGCAGCAGTCTCGATTCGCGGTCGGTATACAGCGTGACACGCACGAGCGCCTCGGTTGCCGACTCGCTGGTCATAACCCGCATTCAAGGCACGGAAGCCGACACCGTGCAGTCGATAAACATAAATCTCGGACGCAACGGCCGTTCGATCGACATGCTGGTGCTGAACTTTGTCGATATGCCGTTCGGCGCGGTCGATTCGCTTCTGTGCGGGGAGCTGGCCGTGCGCGGCGTGAGGGATTACGACGTGGAGATAAGCCTCGGCGACAAGACGAGGCGTTTCGACCATGCGGCCGATACGGTGACCGGACTCTCGCACCTCGACGGCCGACAGTGCCTTACGGTGAGCGAGGAGTTTGAAGTGGCGGGGGAGAACGACAGCGACAAAGAAAAACTGTCGGTAACGGTACGTACACTGCACCCCTATATGTCGATGCTGGGTGATATGGCGGGCATCATCATCTCGTCGGTGCTGATCGTGGTGCTGATAGCGGCTGTGTTCGCCTATCTGGTGCGGACGCTCTTCCGCTTCAAGAGCGTCGAACGCATGCGCCTCGATCTGACACACAACATAACACACGAACTCAAGACCCCCATATCGGTGGCATACGCCGCGGGCGACTCGCTTCTGAACTTCGAGCAGATGGCGTCCGATCCGGCCGTACGGCGCGAGTATATAGGTATCATGCAGCGGGAGCTGCGGCAGCTTGCGGCGATGGTCGACCGCATACTGCGCATGTCGGTCGAGGAGAGCGACGCCTTCACCCTCTCTGCGGAGGAGTGCCGCGCCGGGGATCTGGTCGAGGAGGCCGTGCGGCCGCACCGTATGACCGCTGACAAGAATGTTAGGATCGAGACCGACGTCGAGGAGGGTTTGACGCTGCGCTGCGACCGCTTCCATCTGGTCAACGCGCTGGGCAATCTTGTCGACAACGCCGTCAAGTATTCGGGTGACGAGGTGAATATAACGGTGCGGGCCGCCGCCGATGGCGGTAATGTGATATTCGAGGTCGATGATGACGGTATCGGAATGGCCCGCGGCGAGGCTGAACGCGTCTTCGACAAGTTCTACCGCATCCCGACAGGGGACCTGCATGCCGTCAAGGGTTTCGGGCTGGGTCTGTATTATGTACGTACGGTGGCCGAGCGGCACGGCGGCAGCGCCCGCGCCGTGAGTGGCGGCACAGGCCGCGGATCGAAGTTTTTCATCATAATACCGCGTTATGGCAGAGAGTAAGGTAGATGTCTTGGTTGTGGAGGATGAGCCTACATTGCTGCGTATCGTATGCGACGCGCTGCGCGCCGCAGGATTCACGTGCGCCGGCGCTGCGGACGGCCGCGAGGGGCTGCGGCTCTGCTGCGACCTCGCACCGAAGGTGGTGGTGACGGATATAATGATGCCCGTGATGGACGGTTTCACGCTGGCCGAGCGTATCCGTACACTCGACGCGGATGTGCAGATACTTTTCCTTTCGGCACGTTCGTCGGCCGATGATGTGGTACACGGATTCGACACGGGCGGCAACGATTACCTTCGCAAACCCTTCGCCATGACGGAACTGCTGGCACGGGTGCGGGCTCTGGCCGCGCGCGGCAGTAAGTCGGCGCCGGCACCCGTGGAGTTCACGTTGGGGTGTTACCGTTTCAACACGATGAGTTGGACACTTGCGGGGCCATCGGGCGAGACGTGCGTGCTGCCGAACCGTGAGGCGCGTGTGCTGACGATATTGTGCCGTCACATGAACGAGGTGGTCGATACGCGTACCATCCTCATGGAGGTGTGGGGCGACGACAGCTATTTCAACGCCCGCAGTCTCAACGTATTCATCACAAAGCTGCGGCACCGCCTCTCGGAGGCGCCGTCGGTGAGCATAATCAATGCCCGCGGCGTCGGGTACAAATTGCAGGTGGATTGAGAATTTATATTTTTATGATATATATGCGATACGTAAGATTCATTATGTTTGCTGCGGCAGTGTTTGCTGCAGGCCGCATGTCGGCGTCGGTGATGCCGGCAGACGGCGGAGGGCGGCCTCGTGGAGAGGTTGTCAATGTTACCGATTTTGGTGCCGAGCCCGATGACGGCAGGGACGATACGCGAGCCTTGCGCCGTGCCGCTGAGTATTGCCGTACGCACCCCGGCACAACGCTTGTGATGCCGGCAGGCGTGTATCGCCTGCGCGACGCCGAGGCCGAACGACTCGAAGAGGAGGTGCTTGCAGGCAAGATGGGGGCTAATCCGGAAGAGGTGATATTCAAACCGTATTATCCCTATGTTAAGGGCCTCGACTTTACGGGCGCCGAGGATGTTACCGTGGAGGCACGCGGCGCCGTACTCATGTGTGAGGGGTGGATGGAGCCTGTCTCTGTTGTCGACTGCCGTAACTTCTCGCTCTGCGGCCTGACGATAGACTATTTGCGCAAGCCGTTCTCGGAGGGTGTGGTTACGTCCGTGGATGACGGATCGTTCACCGTGCGCTTCCGTTCAGAGCGTATGATTACGGCCGAGATGCCGATCCCGCGGCTTATGCTCTGGGATGACAGTATCGCCGGAATATATCGCGATCCGTTCTACTTCCCCGAAAGGGAGTTGCTCGGGGACAACTGTGTGAGGTTCGGCGGTTCGCTGCCGCACCGGATGGCAGGAGCTGCCGTGGCGGCGCCGCACTCGTTCCATTTCCGGCCGGCGATACTGTTGCTGCGCAGTACGAATACGCTGCTTGAGGGTGTCACGATACATTCACAGCCCGGAATGGGTATCGTGGGTTTCGACAGCCGCGACGTGACGATCCGGCGACTGTCGGTGGTTCCCGCCGACGGATATGACTTCTCGACAAATACCGACGCCACGCACTTCGCATGCTGTGAAGGTACAATTTCCTTCGACGGATGCCTCTTCCGCGGACAGGGTGACGACGCCACAAACGTCCACGGATACTATCACGATATTGCTGCCGTCAAGGGTGATACCGTGTCGCTCGAACTGCGTGCGCCGACATTCACCCATGCGCAGGTGGCTGACGTGCCGCGAGTGGGTGACAGGATGGAGATCGTACGTATATCTACTCTCGAGCCCGTAGGCGAGACCGAGGTTGTGGAGGTGTTCTACAACGAGGGAGATACGGATGCCCGCGTGCGGTTGCGCGACGCCGTGCCCGAGGCGTTCGGGGATTACTATCTGTTCAACGTTACGAAGCTGCCGCGGCTGGAGTTTCTCCGTTCTGTCGTGTGGGGCAATCTGGCGCGCGGCGTGCTGGCCAAGACCCGCGGTGTGAGGATCGAGGACAATATCTTCCGCGGATGCACAGGTACGGCCATACATGTCGGCGCCGAATCGTCATGGAAGGAGGGCACGCATGCCGCCGACGTGACAATAGCGCGAAATGTCATGACGGACTGCGGCTTGGGCGCAGGGTGCCAGTACGGAGCCTCGGGCATAGCTGTCGTCATAGGTGCTCCGGATACTGAGGGCACAACGCTGCACGACGGCATCCGCATCATCGGCAACACGATACGCGGCACGGATGGGAACGCATGCGGAATATCCATACGCAATGCCCGTAATGTGGAGGTGCGCGGCAACCGCATCGAGGGGTGTGACGAGGCTGTCCAGATGCGCAGTTGTGAGAATGTGACTGTGGAGTGACGTCATGAATGACGACAGGACGGGGCGCGGAGATCTGTGAATGGGATTCGCGCCCTGTCTTTTGTATCGTGTCCGTGTCGCGCGGAGGCTGAGGTCAGTCGAGGACGATGGTGAAGGCCACGCGGCCGGCGCGGTTGTGTGTCAGGCGCAGCGTGCCGCCGTGCATGTGCACGATCTGTCGCGATACGGCCAGACCTATGCCCGACCCCTCCTTCTTGGTCGAGAAGAAGGGTGTGAATATGTTCTCCGCGATCTCGGGCGGGATGGGGGCGCCGTTGTCGCTCACCTCGATATTCACCCTCTCGTTCTCGTCGATGAACGAACGTACGCGTATGCGCCGTGCCGCGCCCAACTGTGCGGTCGCCTCGCGCGCATTCTTTATAAGGTTGACCATCACCTGCGACATTAGCATGCGGTCGGCATAGAGCATCGTGTCGACAGGATCGATGTCGGTCTCGAACTGTTCGTCGTGCAGGTCGTTCAGCGAGGCCGCCTCGTTCACCAGTTCGAGAAGATAGAAGGGTGCCTTCTGCGGCGTCGGCAGGCGCGTGACCTGTCGGAAGGAGTCGACGAACGACAACAGACGTTTGCTCGTGTCGTGGATTGTCTGCAGGCCGCTGTGCATCTCCTCGCTGTCGGGTGCCGCCGTCAGCAGCGTATGGCTTATGGATGTTATGGGCGCCAGCGAATTCATGATCTCATGGGTGAGTATGCGCGTAAGCTTGTCCCACGATTCGATCTCCTTGTCGTTGAGTTCGTTGTTTACGTCGCCGATGGTGATGACGCGAAGGTCGCGTTCGCCGAGCTTCAGATCCGAGCAGTTGAGCGAGAGGCTCATCTCGCCCGTCTCGTTGACGTAGCGCACGAGTGTCTGTTCGCCGTTGCGTATGCGCATAAGTGCATCGGCCAGCGTCTCCGATATGGGTCGCAGCTGGTTGACGTGCGAGAGGCGTATGAGTCCGAACAGATTGGTGGCCTTGCTGTTGGCCTGCACTACGGCTCCGTTCTTCATGACGGTGATAATGCCTATGTTGGCACACTCCATGATCAGCTCGAAATACTTCTCTTTCTCGCGTATCTGCAGTTTTGCCGAGTCGAGCACCTCCTTTATGCGGTTGAGCGAGTAGTTCACCAGCGCAAAGTCGGTCACGGCGGGTGTGTCGGCAAAGCGGAAGGAGTAGTCGTCGTTCTTGACGGCATTGAAGATGAACGATATGCGGCGGATTATATCCTGATATATGTTGAAAAGCGACAGAATCGAATAGGCGAACATCGGCACCGCCACGATGAGTATCGAGTGCTTGCTCAGCAGCAGCGCGGCCGTGGTGACGGCCGAGGCGGCGACGATGAGCACGATGTCGAAGATGATGAGGTTGTATGGAATCTTGCGCTTTTTCATAACCCGTAGCGCTTGATCTTGTTATAGAGCGTCTGTCGCGTTATTCCCAGTTGTTGGGCTACGAGTGTGAGGTTGCCGTTGTGTGCGGCGATGGCTTGGCGGATCATGCGGCGCTCCATATCCTCGAGCGTCGTGTCCGCAGTGTCGGGTTCATTGGCGGCGGCACTCTCGGCGGCCGAGGACGGAAAGGCTTCGGGACGTATTATGGCCCCGTCGCTCATGATGACGGCCTTCTCGACGGCGTGCTGCAACTCGCGTACGTTTCCCACCCAGCGGCGCGAGGTGAGGCAGTCGGCCGTGGCGGCGGCGAAGGTAAGGCCCTTCTTGCCGTATTTGTCGGCATAGCGCGTAAGGAACATCTCCGCCAGCGGCATGATGTCCTCCTTACGGCGGCGCAGCGGCGGCAACTCTATATGTATCGTATTTATACGGTAGAGCAGGTCTTGACGGAACGTCCCCTCGGAAACCATGGCCTGCAGGTTGCGGTTCGTGGCCGAGATGAGACGTATGTCGACCGCACGCGGGGAGTTGCTCCCAAGGGGCATGATGCTGCGGTTCTGCAGCGCCGTGAGCAGCTTGGCCTGAAGGTGTTGCGGCAGGTTGCCTATCTCGTCGAGGAAGAGCGTGCCGCCCGAGGCGGTCTCGAACTTGCCCGCGTGGTCGCTGCGTGCGTCGGTGAAGGCCCCCCTGACGTGGCCGAAGAGTTCGCTCTCGAAGAGCGTGTCGGGGATGGCGCCGACGTTGACGTCGACGAAAGGCTCGTTGCGGCGCAGCGACAGACGGTGTATCTCGCGCGCGAGGATATCCTTGCCCGTACCGTTTTCGCCCGTGATGAGGATGTTGGCGTCGGTGACGGCGACCTTGTCGACGATCTGCCGTATGTGTGCCATAGCCTCACTCGTGCCCCAGAGCATGGGCGTGGCATTGTTGCCGGTGGTGCCGGCGCTCTTCTTGCCGGAGTCGGGGCGGAGCGTGGCCAGACGGTAGGCATTGCGCAGCGAGGCGATTAGTTTCTCGTTGTCCCACGGCTTGACCACAAAATCCACGGCTCCCATCTTCATCGCCTTGACCGCAAGGTCGATGTCGGCATAGGCGGTGAACAACACCACTTTTGTCGAAGGGTAGCGGTCGAGGATCTGCTGCAGCCAGTATATGCCCTCGTTGCCGGTGTTGATGCCGGCGTTGAAGTTCATGTCGAGCAGCACGACGTCGGGACGCTCCGTACGCATTGTCGAGACGAGCGAATTGGGTGACGAGAGTGTCAGCACCTTCTCGAAATATTTGTCCACAAGCAACTTCACGGCAGACAAGATCGCCTTGTTGTCGTCGACGATGAGTATGCTTCCCTGTTTTGCCATCGCAAATCTTTTTCACAAAGATACTCGTAAAAGGAGCGAATGTCAAAAAAATTTATTGCAGTGTCAAAATTTTAGACAGTTTTCTACGAGGGTCGTTTTGATAATGTATTGTCATACAATATATTAATTCTAATGGCACATCTTTGGCACGTATCGGGGCAAACGGAAAAACAATTGAAAACAGATATGAAAAAAGCATTTTTCACCTTTGCAGTGTCTATTTTATTGACACCTTTGCATGCGCAGGAGCCCATGTCGCTCGAGGATTGCATGGCATACGCCGTCGAGCATTCGACGACGGTGGGTCAGCAGGTCAATTCGCTGGAGAGCTCGCGTCAGGACTACATCAGCGCCGTGGCGTCGGCTCTGCCGTCGATCGGGGCCTCGACGGGCGGCAACGTCAACTTCGGACGTTCGATCGACCCCGAGACCAACACCTATACCACTACCTCTACCTTCAGCAACTCGTACGGCATATCGGCATCGATGACGGTCTTCGACGGACTCTCGACCATAAACTCGATCCGCGCGACGAAGGTCCTTCGTGCCAAGGGTGCGGAGGATCTGCAACTTGCGCGCGACGAGGTGGCGATGAACACCATGTCGGCCTACTTCGACGTGGTATATTATACGGGAGCCGTGGAGATTGCGCGCGATCAGCTGGCCACGAGCCGCAAGGAGCTCGAGCAGGTTCGGATGCACTACGAGCTGGGCGACAAGGCTCCGGCCGACGTGGCGGAGATCGAGGCGCAGGTTGCCAACTACGACTACATGCTCACGCAGCAGCAGAACAACCTCGATCTGGCGCGCATCGCCCTGCGCAAGGTGATGAACTACCCGCAGGGGGAGCCGCTGGAGGTGAATACCAAAGTAAACATCGACGGCATTATGGTAGGCGAGCCGCTGTCACAGGTTCTGGAGTACGCCCTCAAGTACAACCCCAAGGTGCGCTCGGCCGAGATGAACAACCGTTACTATAAGATCAACTACGCCACGGCCAAGGGGGGTTATCTGCCGTCAATAAGCCTGTCGGGAGGTTACAGCACCAACTACTACACCGATCTGGGAGACGGTGCGCGATATGACCACTTCTTCCGTCAGTTGTACAACAACCGCGGATCGTATATCGGTATGTCGATGTCGATACCTATCTTTTCGGGTCTGAGCCGCCGCGTCTCGAAGCACAAGGCGAAGCTGAGTTTCGACAACGCCATGTTGCAGCACGAGGAGACGATGCGCACGCTCGAGAACGAGGTGACCAAAACCTATCAGGAGATGCAGAACTACGGCAAGCAGTACGTGCAGGGACAGAAGAAGGTGCATGCCAACGAGCTGGCCTACCGCAGCGTGTCGCAGAAGTTCGCCGAGGGTATGGTCTCGGTCATAGAGTTGCAGACGGCGGCCAACAATCTGCTGCAGGCGCGTTCCGAGCTTTTGCAGGCACGGCTGCAGTATATCATCAAGTGCCGCATGGTGGACTACTACAACGGCGAGCCTCTGATCCGCCGGTAGCGCGGGCCGCAGATTAGACAACATTCAATCGCAAACGAATAAATAAAAAGATAAAGTTATGGATATCAAGATCGAAAAGAAGAAGGGCTGGAGAGCCCTCCTGCAGATGAAGAACATCCCTTATGCCTTGGGCGGTGTGTTTCTTGTATTCGTCGTATGGTTGCTGCTGCGCGACAAGGCCTCGACGCTGCGCGTGGATGCCGACGTGGTTACCGTCTCGGAGGTCGAGGCGGGCGAGTTCAACGACTATGTACGTTTGACGGGCACCGTGCAGCCCATCACGACGGTGCAGCTCTCGCCCCTTGAGTCGGGCGTCGTGGAGCGCATCGTGGCCGAGGAGGGATCGAAGGTCAAGAAGGGCGACGTCATCATCGAGATGTCGAACAACTCGCTGAGCATGCAGATCCTGCAGTCGGAGGCCGACCTCGCCGAGAAGCAGAATATCCTGCGCAACACCCTTATCTCGATGGAGCAGGAGCGCCTGTCGCTGCGTCAGGAGCAGCTGCAGCTGGATATCGACGTGGAGCGCAAGCGCCGCGACTACGAGCGCAAGGAGCGCCTCTACAAGAACGAGCTTCTCTCGCAGGAGGAGTGGCTGCAGGCCAAGGAGGACTACGAACTGGCGTTGAACAAGCGCCAGCTTAACGTCGAGAAGCAGCGTCAGGATTCGCTCTTCCGCTCGAATCAGGTGGGGCAGATGGAGGAGAGCCTCCACTCGATGACGCTCAACATGCAGCTCATACGCGAGCGTGTCGACAACCTCAAGGTGAAGGCTCCGATCGACGGCGAGGTGGGTATGCTGGATATCGTGCTCGGCCAGTCGGTAGGGCAGGGTACGGCTATCGGTCAGGTGAACGACCTGTCGGCCTACAAGGTGACGGCACAGATCGACGAACACTATATCGACCGCGTGACGATGGGTCTGACGGCCTCGTTCGAGCGTCAGGAGACGCGTTTCGAGATGCTTCTGCGCAAGGTCTATCCCGAGGTGCGCGAGGGTCAGTTCAAGGCCGACTTCGTATTCACGGGCGACATCCCCGAGAATATCCGCAGCGGCCAGACCTACTATCTCAACCTGCAGCTGGGACAGCCCACCGAGTCGATCTTCATTCCGCGCGGCTCGTTCTACCAGTCGACGGGCGGCTCGTGGATATATGTAGTGGATGCCTCGGGTGAGAAGGCGCACCGCCGCCAGATACGCATCGGCCGCCAGAACCCGCAGTATTACGAGGTCGTTGAGGGTCTCGACGCGGGCGAGCGCGTGATCACCTCGTCGTACGACAACTTCGGCGACCACGACGTGCTGATACTTAAATAACAGACGATAAACGAATAACAATAAACAACTTTTACGCTTATGCTGTACGACTTTCTTATGCTTTTGCGCCGATACAAGGTTTCGTCGGTGCTGAACATAGCGGGCATGGGTCTGGCCTTTGCGGCGGCCTACCTGATGCTGGTGCAGGTGGTCTTTGACTTCTCCTACAACCGCTCGCTGCCCGACGTCGCCGACATATACCGTCTGGAGTACCCGAGCTGGTACACCGACGGCAGCTGGGGAACGACATGGAACCGTCACAATCCGGTAGAATACTGTCAGGGTATCCCCGAGGTGGCGGCTGCGGCGACATTCCGCTGCGATGGCTATACGAACCGCGACTACTCGATCCGTCGCAACGACACGATCGACAATATCACGATGAACAGTGCCAACTGTGAGCGTGCGGGTCTCGATGTCTTCTGCTTCGAGTGCGTGGCCGGATCGTTCGACGACTTTATCGGACCTTATACGGCTGTCGTATCCGAGTCGGCGGCCAAACGCTACGGTATAAATGTCGGGGATGTGATCCACTCGGGACGCGGCGCCACCGAGGGCAGCCATACGCTCACCGTGGTGGCCATCTACCGCGACTTCCCCGAGCCGAGCAGCGTGGCCAAGAACGATATGTATATGGGTATGATTCCTTTGGAGCAGCACGACCGCTCGAACTGGAACGACCCCTTCTACCTGCGCCTTAAGCCCGGTTCTTCGCCCGAGGCCGTGGAGAAGAAGATGGCGGATCACTGGCGCGAACAGGCTGCTAACGAAGGCTATACGCAGGAGGAGATCGAACGCGAAATAGCCGGTTATGCGCCGCGCCTGAACAACGTGCGTGACCTCTACTTCTCGAAGGACGTGGAGTATAACGACGGCCTGACGGGAAATATCGCCACTACATACACGCTGTTGAGTATCGCCGTGCTGATAATAGTTATCGCCTTCATCAACTTCATCAACTTCTTCTTCGCGCTGATTCCCGTGCGCATCCGCGCCGTCAATACGCGCAAGATATTCGGCGCCTCGAACGCCCGCCTGCGTATGGGCTTCGTGGCAGAGACCGTGGGGCTCTTCGTCGTTGGTCTGGCCGTAGGTTACGGCCTTGTGGTGATCTTCAACGACACGCAGATGGCAAGTTACCTGTCTACTTCGGCAGCCATAGGCAAAAACCTGCCGCTGGCGCTGGGATTCGTTGCCGTGGCCGTCGTGGCGGGTATCCTGATAAGCCTCTACCCGATATTCTACATCACCTCCTTCTCGCCTGCATTCGTCATCAAGGGCTCGTTCCAATCCACGCGTTCGGGCCGCGTGCTGCGCTACACGCTTGTGGGCGTACAGTATGTGATCTCGATATCGCTCATCATCGTGACGCTCTTCATACAGATGCAGCACAACTACATGATGAACTACGACATGGGATTCGACAAGGGAGGCATATTGGCCGTCGACGGTCCCACGATTACCAGCTACCAGCAGATGGACGCCCTTTCGGATAAGCTCCGCCAGAACCCGATGGTTACCGACGTCACATTCAGCGCGGGCGACATCGTGGCGCCGCAGCGCATGGGCTGGGGACGCCCGTTCAGAGGTAAGCAGATTTCGTTCCAGTGCTATCCCGTGGCGTGGAACTTCCTCGACTTCATGGGTATCAAGGTGGTCGAGGGGCGTGACTTCACCAAGGACGACAACCAGCGCGCAAACGGTGTCTTCATCTTCAACGAGAGCGCCAAGCGGGCCTTCGAGTTTACCCTCGACGACAAGCTGAACGGCCACGCCGACAATACCGACATCGTGGGCTTCTGCGAGGATTTCCACTTCAAGCCTCTGCAATATGGCGTGGAGCCATTCTGCTTCTACGTCTTCGGCTCGTCGCCGTGGTACTACCCGAGCCATGTGTATGTGCGCATAGCGGCCGGCACGGGCATCCGCGATGCCATACGTTATGTGCGCGATACGGTCATGGCGTTCGACCCATCGCTCGAGGCCGACAAGGTGTATGTCAAGATCTTCGACGAGGAGCTGGGCAAATACTACGATGCCGAGGAGCGTCTGGCACGCCTTATCGCGGCCTTCTCGCTGCTGTCGATCGTGATCTCGATGCTGGGCGTCTTCGGTCTGGTGCTCTTCGAGACGCAGTACCGCCGCAAGGAGATCGGCATACGCCGCGTGAACGGCGCCTCGGTGCGCTCGATACTCAAGATGTTCAACATGCAGTTCCTGCGCATCGTGGGTATATGCACCGTCATCGCGCTGCCGATAAGTTACTATATCGTTGACCGCTGGCTGCAGGGCTTCGCCACGCGCATGCCGATGCACTGGTGGGTATTCGTGCTTGCCGTGTTGATCGTAGCGGCAATCACGGCATTGACGGTAACGGCACGCAGCTGGCGCGCCGCCAACGAGAACCCCATAAACGCCATACAACACTGATGCGGCGGTCGCGGCGGGCCGACACAAAGAAAAAACACATACAAAAAAATAATAGAAAACAATTAAAAATCTTACAGTTATGTCAATGTTGAAAGTTGAAAACCTCAAGAAGAGTTTCTTTACCGAAGAGATCGAGACCATCGCGCTGAACGGCGTGTCATTCGAAGTGAACGAGGGCGAGTTTGTCGCCGTGATGGGCCCCTCGGGCTGCGGCAAGTCTACGCTGCTCAATATTCTGGGCCTGCTCGACAACCCCACCAGCGGCGAATACTACCTGATCGACCGTGAAGTAGGGCAGCTGCGCGAGCGCGACCGCACGAAGTTCCGCAAGGGAAATATCGGATTCGTGTTCCAGTCGTTCAACCTGATCGACGAGCTGAACGTGGCGGAGAATGTCGAACTGCCGCTCATATATCTGGGCGTCAAGTCGTCGGAGCGAAAGGAGCGTGTGAAGAAGATCCTCGACCGCATGAACATCTCGCACCGAGCCGACCATTTCCCGCAGCAGCTCTCGGGAGGTCAGCAGCAGCGTGTGGCCATAGCCCGCGCCTTGGTGGCCAACCCCAAGCTGATCCTTGCCGACGAGCCCACGGGTAACCTCGACTCGAAGAACGGTCAGGAGGTTATGTTGCTCTTGCAGGAGCTCAACCGCGAGGGTACCACGGTGATCATGGTGACGCACTCGCAGCACGACGCGTCGTTTGCCTCGCGTACGCTCTGCCTCTTCGACGGCGAGCTTGTGACCGACGTGCGCAACCGCCTGTAAATGATGTTTCGGGATGCCGCCTGCCCGTGCTTATGCGCGGGCAGCGAGGGCTCTCATGTGCGGGTGCGATCCGACATGATAGTGTGCGGGCAAGAATCGTACACGGGCCGTGCCGTGGGCGGATTGCGTGCCGCCGCGCCGCCCGAAACCCTATGAAATGAAAAATATATGCCTGTGATGCCGTTAGCGTGGTCTGCGTTCGGTCCGTGGGCAAGGATGGTAAAACAAACAACACTATAAATATTCGACCCATGAAGATTGCGATAAAGAATTTTCTGACCACGCTGCGGCGTTACAAGGTGGCTTCGGTGCTGAACATCGCGGGCATGACGCTGGCGTTTCTGGCCTTCTATGTGATAATGTCGCAGGTCTATTATAACATCACCTACAACCGTCCGATCAAGGACTCCGACCGTACGTATATCTTGGTGACGCGCTTCGCCGAGGCGGACTGGATGGCTCTTGCGTCGCGTATGGATGCCGAAAATGCCCTTTCATCGTGGCCCGATGTGGAGTGTTTCGGGGCCATTCTCAAGCGGGGTATGGGATCCGAGTACGTGTGGGTGAGAAACTCGGAGTATAACTACGACCGTTACGATTACAAGACGGCGAACATATCGCTGCCGCTGCTCGACGTGTTGTCGTTCCGCACCGTCGAGGGTGATGTGCGGCGTCTGTCGGAGCCCGAGACCGTCATCATCTCGGAGTCGTTGGCCGAGCGTATGGGGGTACATGCGGGCGACGAGGTCTATCTGCCCGACATGGGTGCCGTAAAGGATGATCCGGATGCCGGCCGCAAACCTGCGCGGCGCATGACGGTGGCGGGCATATATGCCGATTTCGCCCCCAATACCATGATGAGCGACGTACACATAGCGATGGATGCGGGAGACGACCACCTGACGGGCGAAAAGCGCTACTGGCGCAATTACACCTACTATGTCAAGCTGCGCAAGGGAGCCTCGCCCGAGGCTCTGGCCGAGGTTTGGAAGCGTACCGAGCCGAATGTCGGCGACGATGGCGTGAGGCTGGTGCCCATCCGTGATATCTATTATTGGCAAACGCTGAAGTTCGGCACCGTAGAGCAGGGGTCGAAGAGCGGCACGGCCGTGCTGTTCGGCATAGCGATGCTGATTGTTGTTGTGGCATTCATCAACTTCGTTAACTTCTTCTTTGCGATGATCCCCGTGCGTCTGCGCGCCGTCAACATCTGCAAGGTCTTCGGCGCCCCGACCTCGGCGCTGCGTTGGAATTTCCTCTTCGAGTCGGTCGGGATGGTGCTTTGCTCGCTGCTGCTGGCCCTCTACCTTATGGTCGTGGTGCAGGAGAGCTTCCTCGCGGAGTATGTGACCTGCTCGCTGGCCATGTCCGACAACCTGCCGGCGCTGGCGCTCGTGCTGGTGATAACGGTGGTCATAGCGTTGGCCTCGTCGTTGTACCCGGCATGGTACATCACCTCGTTCAACGCCTCGCTTGCCGTCAAGAGCGGCTTCGCCGGCTCGGTGACGGGACGGCGCATGCGTCTGGCGCTTACGGGGGTGCAGTTCATCATTTCGATAGCCCTCATCATAGTGTCTGCGGCCTTCTGGACGCAGTACCGCTACATGATGCGCTTCGACATGGGCTTCGACCGCGACAACCTGCTCACGTTCGAATCGACGGGCGCCATTGCAGGCCGCGGCAATGCCTTCCTGTCGTATCTGGAGAGCGACCCCGACATTGCGGCCGTCACCACGGCTTCGGACGACGTAATAGGTCTCGAGAATACGAAGAGCTGGTGGGTGGACGACATCTTTGTCGAGGTTAGGAACTGCGACGTGCGTTATAATTTCTTCGACGTGATGGGCATTCCCCTTATCGACGGCGAGGGTTTCTCACCCTCGGACGAGAATCGCAACCGAGGTGTGGTCGTAAACCGCTATCTGGCCGAGACGCTGGATCTGCATGTGGGAGACCTGTTCACTCTGGGCCGCGTGGCGGGCATTACGGACGACGTTATGATGCACGACGTGTCGCAGAACAAACAGTTCATGGCGTGGGGCTGCGCTACGGATAACATGCGCTTTTTCTATGTGCGTGTACACGGCGGCAGCGACATAAGGCGCGTGTGCGACTTCATCCGCAAGGCGGTGCACCAGTTCGACCCTGCGGCGGACGAGCCCTCGATCGAATTTGTCGACCAGCATGTGGCGCGCCTCTACGACCAAGTGAAACGTCAGACCGTTCTGGTGTCGTTGTTCGCGCTGCTGTCGGTGGTAATATCGCTTATGGGCGTCTTCGGTATTGTCCTCTTCGAGACGCAGCACCGCCGCCGCGAGATCGCCGTGCGCCGCGTCTTCGGCGCCTCGACCTCGGGTATCATCTGGATGCTCAACCGACGCTATGCCCTCATCGTGGCCGTATGTTTCGTTGTGGCGGCACCCGTGGCGTGGTATGTTGTCGCCCGATGGATGGAGCGCTTCGTAAACCGTACCGACATCTCGTGGCTCATATACCTCGGTGCTCTGCTGCTGGTGCTGGCCATAACGCTGGCGCTTGTGACGCTGCGCAGCTGGCGCGCCGCAAACGAGAACCCCTCGAGCGTACTGGGCGGCGAGTGACGTGACTCCCTGAAGAGGGGAAACGATTAAAATTGTAATTTGAAAGATGAAAATTGCATTCAAGAACTTCATTACGACACTGCGGCGTTACAAGATGGCCTCGGTGTTGAACATCGCGGGCCTGACGCTGGCCTTCACGGCATTCTACGTGATGATGGTGCAGGTGACCTACGATCTGGGCTACAACCGTTCGATCAGAGATGCCGACCGCATCTGGACGGTTAATGCCAATTGGATAGGCGGCGGATTCTCGCTGATCTCGCCGCGCGGCCCCTTCGAGGCGGCGCTGGCGCAGTGCCCCGAGGTCGAGGGCAGCGCCATCATTACGCGCAACTGGGAGGGGCCCGTGTGGGTGCAGAAGTCGGAGTTCAGCTTCACCGAATATGCGGCTGTGATGGACTATATATCGCTGCCGTCGCTCGACCTGCTGGGCTTCCGCACGGTGGAGGGCGACCTTCGGCAGATCGAGAACCCCAATACGGTGATCCTGCCCGAGTCGCTGGCGCGGCTCTACGGAGTGCATGCCGGCGACCGTATCTTCACGAGCGACACCAAGCACGGGGAGAAACCGCGCCCCTCGCACGAGTGGACCGTGGTGGGTATATACAAGGATTTCGCCGACAACACGCTTATGGGCAAACCGCGCATATACAGCTACTTGGGCGACAGGGACATGAACGACACGTCGCAATATGGCTATATCTGTATGGTAAAGATGCGTGACGGGTCCGTGCCCGACCGCTTCAAGAAGGCGTGGAACGACAACATGTACCGCCAGCGTGTGGCACGTGTGCGTGACGACGATAGTGCGCAGAGTGCCGAAAAGGGCGACGGGGAGGATGCCGGCGGCACGACAGCCGCCGAGACCGATGCCAAATACGAATACCTGCGCAGCGATGTGCGCTTGACGAGGCTGACGGATGTCTATTTCGACACCTCGCTCGGTTCTGGCTCGGACCACGAACACGGCTCGCGATCGACGATGCTGACGTGTCTGGGCGTAGCCATCCTCGTGGTGGCCATAGCGCTGATAAACTTCGTCAACTTCTTCTTCGCGCTGATCCCCGTGCGGCTGCGCGCCGTCAATATCTGCAAGGTCTTCGGGGCCTCGACCCGTACGCTGCGCTGGAGCTTCCTGTTCGAGGCAGTGGGACTTGTGGTGTGCGCGCTGCTGCTGACGATGTACCTTACGATCGTGCTGCCCGATACCTTCGTGGCGGAGTATGTCTCGCGGTCGCTCTCTTTGAAGGATAATCTGACGGCCGTGCTGCTGCTCTTCGGCATAGGCGTGGTGGCAGCCCTCGCCGCGGCGCTGTACCCGTCGTACTACATCACCTCGTTCAACGCCTCGCTCGCCGTCAAGAGCGGCTTCGCCGGCTCGGGCGCGGGTCGCCGCCTGCGTCTTGTTCTGGTCGGGGTGCAGTTCACCGTCTCGATAGCCCTTATCGTGGTGGCCGCCTGCTTCTGGCTCCAGTACAGGTATATGATCAATTACGACATAGGAATTGACCGCGAGAACCTGATGTGTTTCAACCTCTCGTACAAGGACGGCGACATGTATCCCGTATTGGCGGAACGCATGAACGAGATGCCCGAGATCGTCGGCGTAACGGCATCGGTGGATGCCGTGGTGGGAGACGGCTCGGCCGAGGTGATACGCATGAAGTACGAAGGGCGCGATCTGGAGCTCCACTTCCGATATGTGCGCAGCAACTTCCTCGACGTGATGGGCATAAGGCTCGCCGAGGGCGAGGACTTCTCCGACGACATGGACAACGCCGCCACCAAGTATGCAATCATGTGCCGCAGTACGTGCGACGAGTACGGATTCTATCCGGGTTTCGTGGTGATGGCGGGCACTACGCCGATATGTCGTGTTATCGGTATCATGGATGACGTGCTGGGACAGCCTCTCGACTCGAAGCAGAGCAATACGGTCTACTGCACCACGTCGGAGGATCAGTGGATGGGCGACGTATATTTCCGCACGGCGGCGAATGTCGACATACCGCGGCTGTGTGACAAGATCCGCGCCGTGGCCAAGGAGATAAATCCTGAGAGTGAAGATCTGAAGATCGAATTTGTGGACGAGCGTCTGCAACAGCTCTACGAGAAGACGCAGCGCAGCGCCACTATTATCGGGCTCTTCGCCCTGCTGGCCGTCATCATATCGCTGATGGGTGTCTTCGGCATCGTCCTCTTCGAGACGCAGCACCGCCGTCGCGAGATCGCCCTGCGCCGCGTGATGGGCTCGACGGTCGAGGGTGTGATCTGGATGTTCGGCCGCCACTACATCACGATCGTAGCCGTATGTTTTGCGATAGCGGTGCCCGTAGCGTGGTACGTGGTGGGCGAGTGGCTCAACAGGTTCGCCTACCGGATCCCGACGCCGTGGTGGATCTTTGCGGCTGCATTCCTGCTGGTGACGGCTCTGACGCTGGGCATAGTCGTCGTACGCTGCCGCCGCGCCGCGAGCGAGAATCCCGCACGCGTGCTGGGCGGCGAGTAATACCGCTGTATATATATAAAACGAGGGGCGCGAATCGTTCGCGCCCCTCGTTGTTTTTATGGATGTTTAGCTATTTACAGGTAGCGTCGTTTGCCGCAGTGGCATAGAGACCGATCATGGCACCCGTGAAGCCGCCTGCAACGTTGGTCGAGAGAATATCGCCCGAAACGGTTGCGAGATCCTTGTATTCGCCGCCGCGCTCGGCATAGCTGAAGGTGTACTTGTCACCCTCGGCGCTTACGCGCAGACCGACGGGAAGACGGTCGCCCACGGTAGCCGAAGCGACGGTCTCGGATTTGCCGCGCGCTGTGCGCTGCAGTACGATGGCGGTCTGGTCGCCGCACTTCGTTATGCCGAAGACGTAGTTGAACGCCTCACTCTGGTAGCATGTCAGTCCGGCCAGATCGCTCGATGAGCGGGGTACGTAGTAGAGCGTGGTGGTGGCGGTGAAGGTGTTGTGCTGCTGGCGGTAGAAGAGCGTCGAGGTGGGACGCGGGGCCTTGATGTTCACATCGAAGGGCTTGATCGCAAGTCCGTGCTCGCCAACCGAGGCGAAGTGTTCGCGCGCACCGCGCACGCCGACCCAGCGCGGGTCGAGATCCGCCGAGGCGAAGCCGTCGCTGAAGGTGAAGTTGCCGTTGGGGAGGAACCCGTCCTCGCCGCAGTGGTTCTCCACGCCTGCGGGCATCTTGAGTTTGGGTTTCAGAGGCTCCATGCCGCCCTCGAAGACGGGGAAGATGCCGCTCCAGTCAACGGGCAGGATGAAGGTCTCGCGGCCCGTATTCACGCGGTTGGTCTCGTTGGGACGTATGGCCAGAAATACTCCCCAATACTTGCCGTCGGGGCCCTCGACGAGATCGGCATGGCCCGCCCAGTCGACCTTGTCGGGACGGTCGGCCGGAAGGTGGCGCTGCGAGAGTATGGGGTTCTCGGGTGCGGGCGTGAAGGGCCCCTTGGGGCTGTCGGCGATGAAGATCACCTCGCTGTGCCAGCCTCCCGTGCCGCCCTCGGCGCACATGAGATAGTATTTGCCGTCCTTCTTGTAGAGGTGCGGAGCCTCGATCCAGATAGGTTTCTGCGAAAGGTCCACGCCGCCGTTGACGACAACTTGGTCGCTGCCCTCGACGATCTGGTCCTTCTCGGTGTCGTACTCCCAGATCTTGATCACGCGGTGACCCTCGTAGAGAGCCTTCTCGGGGGCGTCGTTGTGGACGATGTAGGCCTTGCCGTCATCGTCGAAGAAGAGGTCGGGGTCGATGCCCGCGAAGTGCAGGATGATGGGGTCGCTCCATCCTTCGGCCGGATCCTTTGTCTTGACGACCATGTTGCCTATGCCGCCGGCAAACTGCGTCGTGATCATGTAGAAGGTGTCGTTATGCGGGTTGTAGCGTATGGTTGGGGCGTAGATGCCGGCGCTGATGCCCGTATCCTCGACCTTGAGCTGCGAGGGGCGGTCCAGTACGTGGCCTATCTGCCGCCAGTTGACCAGATCCTTCGAGTGGAAGATGGGCACGCCCGGGTTGATGGCGAACGACGAGCATACGATGTAGTAGTCGTCGCCCTTGCGGCAGATGCTCGGGTCGGGGTAGCAGCCCTGAAGAATGGGCGTGTAGAACTCGTCCTTGCCCAGAGGGTTCTGCTCGTAGACGGCGTCGGCGCCCGTGTAGGTGAAGTCTCCGAAGACCGGAGTGCCGGCCTCGGGCACATACCCGCCGGCGCACGATAACATCGCGAGTCCGCATGCGGCGGATGAGATGAGTGTCAGGATTTTTTTCATAAGCGATGAGTATTTAGTTTCGGTTTACTTAGTAGCATTTTCGGGCCTTGCCGCATTGTCATGCCTTAGGGCATGGCGGCGGGGCGAATGTCCCCATATCCAATCTGTTCGCAATGTTCGTAAAAAAATGCGATAAATCCAAGTAACGGGTAATACGGGCCGCCGTACTAAACATAATCTGGACGCTAAGGTGTTGCTATTTCGCATAAATAGAATAACTTTGTAAGACGATGACGTGTGGGAAACACCCTCAAAAAAAGAGTGAAAAATCATTTGGCTGTTCGCCGTGGCGGGCGGTCGCAATATGTCTGTTATGATGAGAAATATACGAATGACCTTGACTGTCGCCCTGACGCTGCTGCTGTGCGGCAAGGCTGCGGCCGCGGAACCGGAACTCAAATTGCGTTACTCGGCGCCGGCCGCCACGTGGTGGGAGGCGCTGCCGCTCGGTAACTCGCATATCGGTGCCATGATTTACGGAGGCGTGGCGAGCGAGCAGATTGACCTCAACGAGGAGACCTTCTGGGCGGGATCGCCCTACGAGAACACCCGTGAGGGTGCCGTCGACCATCTGGCCGAGGTGCGCAGGCTCATATTCGAGGGCCGCACGGCTGAGGCGCGCGCCGTCATCGACGCCGAGTTTTTCACGCCGCAGCACGGTATGCGTTACCTGCCTCTGGGGACGTTGCGGCTCGACTTCGGCCACGGCGACGGGGCTTCGGAGTATGAGCGCACGCTCGATCTGCGTGACGCCACGGCCTCGACCGCATATACGGTCGACGGCGTGCATTACAGCCGTACGGCCTTCACGTCACTTGCGGACAATGTTATGGCCGTGCGTCTGGAGGCCGACCGGAAGGGGGCATTGTCGTTCGATGTCTCGTATTCGTGCCCGTTGGAATATCACGTTGCGGCTGCGGGTAATGAACTTACGATCGAGTGCGAGGGCGCGGAGCAGGAGGGTGTGCCTGCGGCGTTGAAGGCCGCGGCCGCCGTGCGTGTGGTTACGGACGGAGAGGTGGCGGCCGTAGAGGGCCGTCTGAGTGTCAGGAATGCCGCTGCGGCAACCGTATATATATCTGCGGCGACGAACTTCGTCAGCTACGACGATGTCTCGGGTGATGCCCGCGCCAAGGTTGAGGCGGCGCTGGACAACGCCTCGGCCAAGAGTTACGGACGCCTGCTGAAGGATCACCGCGACAAGTACGTCCGTCAGTTCGGACGTGTGGAGCTGTCGCTGCCCGAGAGCGCGAGCGCCGCGCTCGATACGGACCGTCGCGTGGCGGCTTTCAACGAGGGGAATGATCCCTCGCTGCCGGCGCTGCTGTTTCAGTTCGGGCGCTATCTGCTGATCAGTTCGTCGCAGCCCGGCGGCCAGCCCGCAACGTTGCAGGGTATATGGAACCGCGAGCCGTTCGCCCCGTGGGACAGCAAATATACGATCAACATAAACACCGAGATGAACTATTGGCCTGCCGAGGTTACAAATCTCTCGGAGACGCACGAGCCGCTGTTCCGCATGGTCGAGGAGCTGTCGCGGACGGGACGCGCGACAGCCTCGGAACTCTACGGCGCGCGCGGATGGGTTGCGCACCACAACACCGATCTTTGGCGTATCACGGGCCCCGTGGACTATGCCGATACGGGCATGTGGCCCAACGGCGGGGCGTGGCTGGCGCAGCACCTGTGGCAGCACTACCTCTTCACGGGTGACCGCGATTTCCTGCACCGCTGCTATCCCGTACTTAAGGGCACGGCCGATTTCTTCCTCACGGCGTTGACGGAACACCCGACCTACGGATGGATGGTGACGGCGCCCTCGGTGTCGCCCGAGCACGGGCCCAACGGCGTCTCGATCACGGCGGGCTGCACGATGGACAACCAGATAGCGTTCGACGCGCTGAGCAGTACGCTGCGGGCGTGTGAGACGCTGGGCGAGAGCCGTGACTATGCCGACTCGCTGCGCAGTATGATTGGCCGTCTGGCTCCGATGCGCATCGGGCGCCATAACCAGCTTCAGGAGTGGTTGGAGGATCTGGACGACCCGCGCGACCAGCACCGCCACATATCGCACCTCTACGGTCTCTATCCGAGCAACCAGATATCGCCATACACCCATCCGCAGCTCTTCGAGGCGGCAAAGCAGACGCTGTTGCAGCGCGGCGACATGGCTACGGGGTGGAGTATCGGTTGGAAGATCAACTTCTGGGCCCGTATGCAGGATGGCAACCACGCCTATGAGATAATCCGTAACATGCTGAACCTGCTGCCCAACGACGGGCAGACGGGGCGTTATCCTGCGGGACGTACCTATCCCAATCTCTTCTGCGCCCATCCTCCCTTCCAGATCGACGGCAACTTCGGTTTCACGGCGGGCGTTGCCGAGATGCTGTTGCAGAGCCACGACGGCGCGGTGCATCTGCTGCCGGCGCTTCCCGATGCTTGGGGTGACGGCAGTGTCCGCGGGCTTGTCGCGCGCGGCGGCTTCGTCGTGGATATGGAGTGGAGCGGCGGCAAGTTGACGCGTGCAGAGGTGATGTCGCGTGCGGGCGGGGTGTTGCGACTGCGTTCGTATGTGCCGCTGCACGGCCGCGGCCTCGTAAAGGCCGAGGGTGAATGCCCAAACGAACTTCTGGAGCCTGCACGCATAGCAGAGCCTCTGGTGTCGGAAGAGTTGGGGACCCCGAAGCAGCCCTCCGTGCGCAAGGTGTACGAATACGACATAAAGACGCGCGCGGGAAAGAGATATGTCTTTACGGCGGAATAAAATATTGATGACAATATGATTCGGATGACAAGATTTATTGTGTGCGCGGCGTGTGCACTCTGTATGGTATGGGGCGTGCGCGCGCAGTCGAGCGACAACGGTGACGGGACCTTCACCAATCCCGTGTTGTGGGCCGACGTGCCCGATCCCGACGTGATACGCGTCGGGGACGACTACTATATGGTGAGCACGACGATGCACCTGATGCCGGGCGCCCCCGTCATGCACTCGAAGGATCTGGTGAACTGGCGGACCGTGGGCTACATCTACCACCGTCTGGACGATAAGCCGAGCTATGATCTTATCGACGGCACGGTCTACGGACGCGGGCAGTGGGCCACGTCGCTGCGCTATCGCGACGGCGAGTTTTATGCCTACTTTTCACCCAACGACACCCCTTTCCGCGGATATGTCTACAAGACGAAGGATCCTGCCGGAGAATGGACGCTGGTGGCACGCATACCGCATTTCCATGACGCCTCGCTGCTGTTCGACGATGACGGGCGTGTATATATGTTCTACGGTTCGGGACAGGTGCGCGAGCTCAAGCCCGACCTTACGGATGTCATGCCCGGAGGTGTGGATGCACGTGTGTTCGACCGCGGGGACGAGACGGGCCTTCTGGAGGGCAGCCGCGTCATCAAGCATGACGGCCGCTACTATGTGCTGATGATCTCGTGGCCGGCGGGCGGCATACGGCGCGAGGTGTGCTACCGCGCCGACAACATTATGGGCCCGTACGAGAAACGCGTGGTGCTGGAGTCGCGCTTCGGCTCCTACGGCGGCGTCGGGCAGGGTACGATTGTCGATGACGGCCACGGAAACTGGTATGGCGTGATCTTTCAGGATCGCGGCGGCGTGGGACGTGTGCCCATGTTGATGCCGTGCCGCTGGGTGGACGGATGGCCCATGTTGGGCGACGGGCAGGGCCGTGTGCCCGAGGTTATGGAGAAACCATCGGCGGGGCGTGCTTCGGAGGGTCTGGTCGTGAGCGACGACTTCGGCGGCAAGCGTTTGAAGATCGATTGGCAGTGGAACCATAATCCCATCGACGAGTGCTGGTCGCTGCGCGAGCGTCGCGGATGGCTGCGTCTGACGACGGGCCGCGTCGTGGATAACCTCTTCCTTGCGCCCAATACCCTTACGCAGCGTATGGAGGGCCCCGCATGCCGCGGTGTCGTGGCGCTGGATCTGGCGGGCATGAAGGATGGTGACGTGGCGGGTTTTGCCGCCTTCAACGGCGATTCGGGCGTGCTGGCGGTGGAGTGCCGCGACGGCCGAAAGTATCTGTCGATGCGCAGCGAGAGCGTCAGCCTCGCCGACGATACAAAGCGCGTGACGGATGTGAAAACGGAGCTCTTCGAGACCGTGGAGTTGACGTCAGATGTGGTGTATCTGCGTATCGACGGTGATTTCCGCCCCGGGCGCGACATCGCCTCGTTCAGTTACAGTTACGACAACAGCAGCTGGACACCGATAGGCAAGGAGTACAGGATGATATTCGACTACCGCCGTTTCTTTATGGGGACGAAGTTTGCCATCTTCAACTATGCCACGCGGCAGACGGGCGGATATGTGGATGTCGATTTCTTCGATTACGAGCGTATACGTGATATGGAATAGTGTTATAACCGAAATATGATTATAACGATGAAAAAGATTGTATTGCTATTGGCGGCCGTGTGTTGTGCCGCGTCGGTGAATGCGGGCGAAAGACGCATCGCAAGTCCCGACGGAAGACTCGAAGTGGTGGTCTCGGACGACGGGGGCCGCGCCACGTACAGTGTGACTTATGACGGAGAGGTGTTCCTGAAGCCCTCGCCGCTGGGACTCAGAACCAACGTCGGAGACTTCACTCAGGGCCTGACGCTGGGTGAGGAGTCGGAGACGACGGCCGTGGATGAGACCTACAGCCTTAAGAACATCAAGAAGAGTACGGTACACTATGTTGCCAACCGTGTGCGCGTACCCTTCGAGAAGGAGGGTAAGACGGTATTTGACGTTGAGTTCAGCGTCGGCAACAACGACGTGGCGTTCCGTTACAATCTCCACCGTGCGGGTGAGCCCCGCTGCTGCGTTGTGGAGAGCGAGGCGACTGGTTTCCGCATGGCCGACGGTACGACGACATTCCTCTGCCCGCAGAGCGGCGCCATGGGAGGCTTCGCCCGTACCACCCCGAGCTATGAGACCCCGTACACGGTGGACGATGCGATGGGCAAGAACGGCTTCGGCGAGGGATATTCGTTCCCGTGCCTGTTTCGTAACGGCGACAAGGGTTGGGTGCTGATCTCGGAGACGGGTGTCGACAGCTATTACTGTGCCTCGCGCCTTATGGGTGCGGCCGACGGCCTCTATACCATAGGTTTCCCGCAGCAGTCGGAGTTCAACGGCAACGGAACGGCAGCTCCGGGCGTGACGCTTCCCGGACGTACGCCGTGGCGTACCGTGACCGTAGGCGCCACGCTCGCCCCGATCATGGAGACGACAGTGCCGTTCGACGTCGTGGAGCGCCGCTACGAGCCTTCGAAGGATTATGCGGCGGAGTACGGTTGCGGTACGTGGAGCTGGATCATCGCCGGCGACGGCAGCATGAACTACGACGAGCAGCGCCGCTATATCGACTTTTGTGCCGATATGGGGTATCGTACTGTTCTGGTCGATGCCCTGTGGGATACGCAGGTGGGGTATGACCGCGTGGAGGAGCTGGCTGCGTATGCCGCTTCGAAGGGCGTGGGTCTCTATCTGTGGTACAATTCGAACGGTTATTGGAACGATGCTCCGCAGGGCCCGCGCGGCAAAATGGACAACATCATCGAGCGCCGCAAGGAAATGCGGTGGATGCAGAGCATAGGTATCAAGGGCATAAAGGTCGACTTCTTCGGCAGCGACAAGCAGATGGCCATGCAGCTCTACGAGTCGATTCTGGCCGATGCCAACGACTTTGGCCTGCTGGTTATCTTCCACGGCTGCACGCTGCCGCGCGGTTGGGAGCGCATGTATCCCAACTATGCCGCCAGTGAGGCAGTGCTGGCCAGCGAGAACCTGAACTTCTCGCAGGGCAGTTGCGACGCCGAAGCCTTCAACGCCTGCCTTCACCCCTTTATCCGCAATACGGTTGGAAGCATGGATTTCGGCGGCAGCACGCTCAACCGCTACTATAACGCCGCCAATCGCGAGGGTGGCAGCCGCCGCGTGACGTCTGATGTCTTCGCTCTGGCTACGGCGGTAATGTTCCAGAGCCCCGTGCAGCACTTCGCTTTGGCTCCGAACAACCTTCAGGATGCGCCGGCATGGGCCGTGGATTTCATGAAGAAGGTGCCTACGACGTGGGATGACGTTAAGTTCATCGACGGCTATCCGGGCCGTTATGTCATCATGGCGCGCCGTCACGGCGACACGTGGTATGTCGTGGGCGTAAATGCTCAGGATGAGACCGTCGAGACGAAGATCGACCTTGCGCAGCTGGGTATCGAGGGCGAAATTACGATGTATGAGGACAACGACAAGCTCGAAGGCAGCGTGCGCCAGACGAAGGTGGGCAAGCGCGGCGAGGTGGCCGTGTCGATACCCAAGAACGGCGCCGTTGTCATAATCAAGTAATATTATAGCGAAGCATGAATAGCGTATTTAAGATACTTACAGTTTCTGCAGCCGTGGCGGCCGTAACGTCGGCCTCGGCGCAGAACCCCATCGTACAGACCTGCTATACGACCGATCCCGCACCAATGGTGCATGACGGACGGCTGTACGTATATACGGGCCACGACGAGGACAGGGCGGATTTCTTCTGGATGCAGGAGTGGCGCGTCTATTCGACGGAGGATATGGTCAACTGGACGGATCACGGTTCGCCGCTGGCCATCGAGTCGTTCGAGTGGGCGGACGACCGCGCGTGGGCGGCGCAGTGCGTCGAGCGCAACGGCAAGTTCTACTGGTATGTGTGCCTGCACTCGAAGCTGAGCAACGCCATGGCCATAGGTGTGGCCGTGGGCGACTCTCCCACGGGCCCCTTTAAGGATGCCATCGGCAAGCCGCTCTATGACGGCAGCTGGGACTTTATCGACCCGACGGTATTTATCGATGACGACGGTCGCGCATATCTCTATTGGGGTAATCCGAATATCTATTATGCCGAGCTGAACGAGGATATGGTTTCGCTCAAGGGCGAGGTGCGCAAACTTGACCAGACGGTCGAGAGTTTCGGTGCCCCGAATCCCGAGGCGCGTGTCAAGGGTGAGAAGTATACCGACATCTATACCGAGGGTCCGTGGTTCTACCGCCGCGGCGACAACTACTATCTGCTCTATGCCGCGGGCGGCGTGCCCGAGCATATTGCCTACTCGATGAGCGACAGCCCGGCGGGGCCGTGGCGTTATGTGGGTGAGATCATGCCCCTACAGGATACGGGGTCGTTCACGAACCACTGCGGCGTTATAGACTACAAGGGAAATTCATATTTCTTCTACCATACTGGCAAATTGCCCGGAGGCGGCGGTTTCGGCCGTTCGGTAGCGGTGGAGCAGTTCCGATATAATGACGACGGAACATTCCCTATAATCAACGCTACGGCGGAGGGTGTGCCCCCCATAGGTACGCTCGATCCCTACCGCCGTGTCGAGGCCGAGACCATTGCCTTCTCGAGCGGCGTGAAGAGCGAGCCGAATGCCAAAACCGGAGTCTATGTGTCGGATACGCACGACGGCGACTGGATCAAGGTGCGTGAAGTGGACTTCGGCGCCGAGGGACCGGATGAGCTGCGTGTGGCTGCGGCGAGCGCTCTGCGCGGCGGCCGTATCGAGGTACGTATAGACCGGGCCGACGGGCCTGTGATCTCGACCGTGGAGATCCCGTCGACGGGCGGCTGGGAGTGTTGGAAGACATTCAAGGCCGATGTCGAGGAGGGTGTGACGGGCGTGCATGACCTCTATTTCCTCTTCAAGGGACGCAAGGGGTGCAAGCTATTCAACCTCGACTGGTGGAGATTCTATGATTGATTCCCGTTAATTCGAGACATAACCGGCGGCCTGCATGCAAAGCTGGCCGCCGGTATTTTTATCATATACGGAAAAAGGGTCACGCATGCGTGACCCTTTTCAGTGACTCCGACAGGATTCAAACCTGTAACCGCTTGATCCGTAGTCAAGTACTCTATTCAGTTGAGCTACGGAGCCATTTCCTTGTTGCGAGTGCAAATGTACGGCGAAAAATGGTTACTTGCAAATTTATTTTCTGTTTTTTCGCTCCGATTTTTATCTCTTCGTGAATATTCGTCTTTGCGGTATGCCTTATTAGGGTCTGGATTATGGTCTGGATTCGGTGGCAGGAAACGAAAAGACCGCCGGACAGTGGCGGTCTGTATGCGAAGATGTCGTACGGGCGCTTATAGGAGCCGTATTTCTCCCGTCGTGAGGTATTTGTTGCCCGAAACTTCACGCTTGAGCTTGCCGTTGACCCATACGCGGATGGTTATGAGCGTCGTTTCGTCGTCGCAGCGGGCTTCGATCCCGAAGACCGTCGGGCCCGTCTTGAATGACGATTCGTAACTCTTGCGTATGACCGTACCTGTTTCGCCCTTGTCAGTGGGGCTGTATATACGCACGGGTTGGTCGGTGTTGGCCTCGATGGTGAAGCGCACGTCGTTTACCACCTCTTTCTTGTCGGAGCAGCCTCCGAGCGCCATGGCCGATACGAATGCCATGATAAACAGTAGTTGTTTCATAATGTTTGAAAATTAGGCTATAATTCGGTGTGAAGTCCCCGCGTGGCGGTCGGGCATTACCGCCGGAGGCTTCCATCGGGTGCAAATATATCTCTTTTGGCACGACAGCAGTCTCGAACGTATGTATTTGTGGCGTTGTGGGAGGGTTTTGTGGCCGAATGGGACGGCAGAAAGCTCTTGCATGGCGTGAGTGCTTGCGAAAATCGTTGCGGCCGTATGTGTTTATCGGAATATTACGGCAGCCAGCCGCTGAAAAGAAAAACCCCGAACCGCATTGTCGGTTCGGGGTTGTATCTTGGGGGTTTCAGTCTCCTGCTAAAGGTTGCGCAGCGTGTACTCGACCATCTTGCGGCGGATGTTGTAGCCGTCCGACGGGTACATCGAGTGGTTCTGGTCGGGATAGATCATCATGTCGTACTGCTTGCCTGCGCGGTTCAGGGCGCGGCACATCTCCATCGTATTCTGGAAGTGTACGTTGTCGTCAGCCGTGCCGTGCATGATGAGCAGCTGCGTGTGCTCGTCGTCCAGCAGCTGTGCGAAGTTGATGGGCGAGTTGTCGTCATAGCCTGCGTGGTTGTCCTGCGGCAGGTCGTTGTAGATCTCGGTGTAGATGGTGTCGTAGTAGCGCCACGAGGTGACGGGGGCTACGGCTATGGCCAGCTTGTAGATGCCGCCGCCCTTGCAGGCGCAGCCCAGAGCCATGAATCCGCCATACGACCAGCCGTATATCCCGATGCGGCCGGCATCGACGTATGGCTGCTCTCCCAAGTACCGGGCGAACGATATCTGGTCCTCGACCTCTAGGGCGCCGAGGTTGCCGTAGGTCTGTTTCTTGAATTTCTCGCCCATGAATCCCGTGCCGCGGCCGTCGCAGCAGGCGATGATGTATCCGTGTGCGGCGATGACGTTCTCCCAGTCGAGCGAGAAGCGGTCGGCCACCGACTGCGAGCCCGGGCCCGAATACTGCGTCACAAGGACGGGATAACGTTTCGAGGGGTCGAAGTCTACGGGTTTGATCATGTAGGCGTTGAGGCTGTCGCCGCGCTCGGTGACGAAGGTGAAGAACTCCTTGCGGGGCATCTGCTTCATGCGCTCGGCCAGTTCGTCGCTTGTGGCGAGCGTACGCAGCAGCGTGCCGTCTCCCTTGTGCAGTGTCACGGTGTTGGGCTCGGTCGCCGTAGAGAAGGTCGAGATATAGTATTTCATACCGCGACTCGGAGCTATCGAGTAGGTACCATCACCTTCGGTGAGACGCTTCTTGTGGCGGCCCTTGTAGTCTATCGAATAGAGGTTGCGGCGCAGCGGCGAGGTCTCCGTAGAGATGTAGTAGATGGCTTTGTCGGTGGTCTCGACAACCGACGTCACCTGCCACGGCCCCGACGTTACGGGATTCAGAAGACCCTTCTCGGTAGAGTAGAGATATATGTGGTTCCATCCCGTGGCCGTCTCGTTCAGGGCGATGAAACGCTCGCCGTCGATGAAACGTATGGTGCCCGCATCGGGACGCTCGACAAACGTGGGTGAGGTCTCGTCGTAGATCACCTTCTGTGTGCCGTCGTTGTGTACGAGTACGACCTCGAAGTGGTTCTGCTTGCGGTTGACGCGGTAGTAGAATAGTTCACCGGCCGGTGTCCAGTCTATGCGCGGGAGGTATTGGTCTGTCTCGGCCCCCGTGTCGATACGGCTCTTGGCGCCCGTGGCGATATCGTAGAGCCACAACTCTACGGTCGAGTTGCGGTCGCCCGCCTTGGGATACTTGAACGAGTAGGGGCGGTTGTAGAGCGTGCCGTCGTAACGCATCATTTCGAATGTCGGGACGGCGCTCTCGTCGAAGCGCAGGTATGCTATGCGTTTCGAGTCGGGCGAGAAGGCGTATGCGCGCGTGAAGCCGTACTCCTCCTCGTAGACCCAGTCGGCCGTACCGTTGATGACGGCATTCCACTCGCCGTCGTCGGTGACGGCACGTGCCTCGCCGCCAACGGGGGCGACGTAGAGGTTGTTATCCTTGGCGTAGGCCACCATCCTGCCGTCGGGCGAAAGGGTCACGTCGCGCACCCCTTCGAGTGTCATTACAGCCGTGCCGTCGCCTTCGAGAGGTACGATCTGCCAGTCGGCATAGAACGAGTGACGGTAGACGGGGCGGTGGTTGCTGCTGAGCAGCAGTGTGGTCTCGTCGGGCGAGAGTGCGTATGACGAGAAGGTGCCCGTATAGAGCGTATTCTGTTGCGAGGCGTCGGCGTAGCTGTGGCGTACTATGGCGTTGCCTTCGCGCGCGGTGTAGTGCTCGCCGTCCTGCATCGATCTTAGACCGTAGACGCCGCGGTTGAGCGATGCCGTCTCGATGAGCTCACGGTATGTCTGCTGTGCCGTCGCAGCCGTCGCGGCCGCGAGGAGTGTCGTTGCGAGAATCATTCCCTTTATCTTGATCATGGCTTGAGGTTTTTTGTCGTTCGGGGATTTACCGGTGTGTCAAATGTCATCAACGTTGAATTCGTAGCCGATACGCTTGCCCGTCGTGAACTTCGAATTGTCCATCTTGGTGTTGAACTGGTCGACCGTAACCCGCTTGTTATCCTCGTAGGGGGGCATCAGCAGGTCGAAGTTGATGGCGTAATAGACCGCCGTCTCGATGATCTTGACCAGAGCCTCGCGCGTGATCTCGGCGCTGCCGAAGGCCATCGGCCGCATCGACGTCTGACGCTTGCCCTCGACGAAGAATCTCTTCTCGCGGTTGATGAAGATGCGTCCTATGAGGTAACCCTCGTCGGCGTTGCGGTTGAACTTGAACGAGTCGGAGAGGAAGTTGTAAATGTTGATCACGCCGCAGTAGGAGTTGCAGCGGTCCGCCTGTACATATTCGTTTTGCCAGATGATGTGGTTCGAGTCGAACTCGAAGACGTCGGTGTGCATCTGGAATATGAGCAGGTCGCTGGCGATCTGCAGCTGGGCCTCGAACTTGCCGCGGTCGCGGTATTCGATGCGGACTCTCTTGTCGAGTTTGTCGTCCAGCTCGTCGTCCAGCTCCGAGGCGATCTCGATGAGCACCTCCTTCAGGAGGTTGAACGTCGAGAAGGTGTTGTCGAAGACGTGTTGCTTCAAGGTCGATTTGGTGACTATCGTGGCGAGAATCTTCTCGCGCAAAGGGGTGTTGTCCATATAGTGTGGTTGTCGTTTGTGTCGTATCCGATGCCCGCCTCGAAGTGCGGACATCACGGTCCCGCAGGTCTATTTGAGCTTGAGGGTCTGTCCCGCGGCTATCGCTTCGTCGGCGCGCAGGCGGTTCAGGCGCGCGAGCTTCTTGAGACGTATGCCGTAGTCCTGCGAGAGTGACCGCAGCGTCTCACCCTCACGGACAGTATGCTGGCGTACGTTGCCGCACCACTTGGGCTGCTTGCGCTCGATGTAGATCATCTCGCCCTTGACCGGGTCGGCCGTCGAGCGGGGATCGATCTCGTTGTACTTGCGCAGCGTGCGCTCGCTCAGCATGAACGTGCGGGCTATGCGAGCGAAGGTGTCGCCGTCACCCGCGATGATGTAGTGCGTGCGGTTGTTGACGTAGACGCTGTATCCGTTATATGTACGTTCGGGTACGCGGTAGTCGTTCGGGTCGATGCGCGCTTCGTGCGTAGCGGGGGTCTCGACGCTGCTCTGATCCGCAAAGTCGTCCGTGATGCCCTGCTCGGCACGGCGGTGCGCGGCGTAGAGGGCGGCGCCGTTGTCCTCGTCGAAGAGGTAGAGCTGGTTATCCTCGATGATGCGTATGAGACGCTGTGCGTAGTCGGGAGCCGTGGCATAACCTGCAGCCTTCAGTCCGCGGGCCCAGCTGCGGTAGTCGTCGGACGAGTAGGCGAAGAGCGAATCGTAGCGCGGCTGCTGGTCGAGAAAGTCGGCATGGTCCTGATACGACTCCTCGACTGTGTCGTACTTGCGGAAACATTCGCCCTTGGCATCGTCGTCATGGTAGACGCGGTCGCCGCGCCAGTTCGACTTGCACTTGATGCCGAAGTGGTTGTTCGACTTGCGTGCCAGCGTACTGTTGCCGCTGTCGGATTCGAGTATGCCCTGTGCGAGCGTTATGCTGGCCGGGATGCCGTAACGCTCCATGTGTTCGATGGCGATGCCCTTATATCGGTCGATGTACTCCTCCTTGGTGATGCGGGTCTGAGCCGCGAGTTGCGCGGCCGAGGCCGCAAGCGCGAAAAGCGCGAGGTATATTGCTTTTTTGGAAAAAATCATTATCTTTGTGTTACCGTCAAGGCAAAGATAGATTATTTTACCTAAATAACCAATAACTGACCGCGATATATGTTTACCGAAAAAGCAAACGCCATCTTCAACCGCGCGATAGCGGATTATCACCTCTACGACGATGTGGACCACCATTTCGAGAACCCCTACGAGGCCGGTTCGCTCGAGGCGCTGCTCTATGACAAGAATATGGTCGATACGGTGCAGTGGCACCTCGAGGACATCATCCGCGACCCGGCCATCGACCCCGTGGAGGCATTGGCTATAAAGCGTCGCATCGACCGCTCGAATCAGGTGCGTACCGATATGGTGGAGTATATCGACTCGTATTGGCTCGACAAGTTCAAGGATGTGGCCGTGGCGGCCGACGCCCGCATCAACACCGAGACCCCGGCGTGGGCCATAGACCGTCTGTCGATTCTGGCCTTGAAGATCTACCACATGCGTCTGGAGACCGAGCGTAAGGATGTCGGGCAGGAGCACCGCGACGCATGCGGCCGCAAGCTCGACACGCTGCTCTCGCAGCAGGTCGACCTCTCGACGGCCATCGAGGAACTGCTGGAGGACATAGCGGCCGGCCGCAAGTATATGAAGACTTACAAACAGATGAAGATGTACAACGATCCGGCGCTTAATCCGGTATTATATGGCAACAAAAAATAACGAATCCGCCGCAACACGTAAGAACAAACGTCTGCCTCGCCATATTGTCGCCATACGCCTCTCGGCCATGGGCGATGTGGTGATGCTGGCGCATACGCTGCGTGCCTTCAAGGCGGCATATCCCGACGTGAAGGTTACGGTCGCCACACGCAAGCAGTTCGAGTCGTTCTTCGACGGCATAGATGTCGACTTCATCTTCGTCGACACCAAGGGGCGCCACCGCGGCCTGCGCGGCCTGTGGCAGCTCTATTGCGATATCGGCCGCCGCGGCGTCGACGCCATAGCCGACATGCACGGAGTGCTGCGTTCGATTGTCGTGCGCACGCTCTTCCGTCTGAGCATGTACCGCTGCGCCAAGATCAACAAGGGAAAGGTCGAAAAGTGGTTCCGTGTGGGATACAACAGCCAGAACAGCGTACCTCTCAAACATACCGTTGTGCGTTATTGCGACGTGCTGCGCGATCTGGGATTCGAATTCGACAACCCGGCACCCGCAGTCAAGATCCCGCGCCCGAACCCCATGGGTGAGAAACACGGCATTTGGGTCGGTTTCGCCCCCTTCTCGGCACACGACGGCAAGACCTATCCTGCAGACCTGCGCGTCGAGGCGGTGCGCCTGCTCAGCGAGCGTTACGACCGTGTTTTCGTCCACAGCGGCGGCGGTGCGGAGGCCGAGTTTGCCATGCAGATGGAGCGTACCTATCCCAACGTTACGGCCGTGAACGGCAAGGTGGATCTTGCGGGCGAGTTGAACCTCATATCGAATCTCGACTGCATCGTCTCGATGGATTCACTTGCCATGCACATGGCATCACTTGTGGCTACACCCGTAGTATCGGTGTGGGGCGCAACACATCCGGCACTCGGTTTTCTCGGATATGGCTGCTCGCCCGAGGGTATCCTTCAGGTCGATATGCCGTGCCGCCCATGTTCCGTGTATGGCGAGATGAAGTGCCAATATGGCGATTACCGCTGTCTGCGGGCAATTACCCCCGAGATGATCGTGGACAAGGTCGACGAGATGATTGCCGCGTCGCATGCCGACGCAAAGGCTCCGTCGTCGGAGGCAGACGCATCATCGAAAGATTCAACCGCAACCTCTTCAACCTCTTCAACCTCATCTACTTCTCCAACCTCTTCAGACGCGGCATCCACTGTCGATACTGCGCCGGCAGGCGGTGTGCAGGAGGGGTAGGGTGTGTGACGTATGATCTTGATTTGATGTATATGTTAAGGCAGCCTTGTCGGCTGTAAACAAGGCGATATAAAACAGTAACGGCTCATCCCATCGGGGTGAGCCGTTATTGTATGTTGTCGCTGTGGGGATTAAGCCTCCGCAGTCTCTGGGTCGCTGTCCTTGAAGGCGTCGCGGATCTTCTCGATAACGCGCGTGCGGATGCTGCGCTCCATAGACAGGATCATGCTCTTGATAGCCTTGGGTGTGGATTTGCCGTGGCCTATCATCACCGCGGCGTTTACACCAAGCACGGGCGTGCCGCCTACGTTCTCATAGTTCATGGCCTCCCAGAAGGGATTCATGGTTCCCATCTTGTGGTTGATGACATAGAGACCCTCGGCCATCTTCAAGGCTATGTTACCGACAAAACCGTCGCAGATGATTACATCGGCTATTTTGCCGGAGAAGAGGTGTGACGACTCGACGTTGCCCACGAAGTTGTAGCGTCCCTTTTCGGCCTCGGCCTTCATGATCTGGTATGCGGCCTGCGTCTGGGCATTGCCCTTGGCCTCTTCCTCGCCGATGTTGAGCAGCGCTACGCGGGGATTCTTTATGCCGAGAACCGACTCGGCGTAGATCGAACCGATGAGTCCGTACTGGCTCAGCACCTCGGGCTTGCAGTCTACGTTCAGACCCACATCCATCATCAGCGCCTGCGTTCCAGCGACCGTAGGTATGGTGGTGGAGATAGTGGGGCGTATGACACCCTTCACGGGCTTGGCCACATACATCGAACCTACCATCATGGCTCCCGTAGATCCGGCGCTGGCGAACCCGTCGATTGCGCCCTTGGCCAGATATCCGAAGCCGACGGCGATACTCGAGTCTGGTTTCGACTTGAATGCCATGGCGGGGTGGTCGCCCATCTCGATCACGTCGGTCGTGTGTACGATCGAGAAACGATCGGCCGGACAATTCTCTGCAGCAAGGCACTCTTCGATCCTGCCCTTATCGCCGAAAAGTACTATGCGACTCTCGGCGTCTATGGCGTCGAGTGCCATGACTGCGCCCTTGACTACCGCCTCGGGAGCGAAATCACCGCCCATCGCATCAATTCCTATCTTTAACATAGTCTCTCTCTCTCTTAGTCGGTGTGGGTTAAATAAAATTGCAAAAGAGAGCACCGCACGGGAACTCTCTCGCAAACGGACTTCATCCGTTATTCGGCCTTCTTCTCGATAGCCAGCTTGCCGCGATAGTAACCGCACTCGGGGCATACACGGTGGTAGAGCACCGCTGCACCGCAGTTTGAACAGGTAACGATCGTGGGAACTACGGCCTTGTAATGGGTTCTTCTCTTATCGCGTCGTGTAGACGAGATTTTGTGTTTAGGATGTGCCATTTTACAATATCTTTTTTAAGTTATTCGTATTATTCGTATTTTGTTGTCTTTTCCTTTTTCTTCCTGCGGGCGCCTCTTTTCCTCTTTTCTTTCTCCTTTTGTGCCTGCTTTTTTCTCTTCGCTCTTGCGCCTTATTCGTCTTTGTCCGGCTCTTCTTTCACTTGCCCGGCCTCTTTGCTGTTTTGTCCGCGGCGGTAGTATTCAGCCTGTTTTCGGCCCCTGCGCCATTGCCATTAGGGATCCCCCCCCCTCGACTCAGCCTCAGCCTTTACAGCCTCGTTTGGCCGACCTCAGGTTACTTCCTTCGGCCCTTGCCTTCCCGGATGTCGGTCATTCCGGCCTTGAGGGCCTCCAACTTGCGGAGGTTTTCGGCGCTCAGTCCGCGGAGTGTCCCGGCCTCGAACTCATCGTCGTCGATGGCGTCGAACAGGTCGCTGTCGGCAGCCTCCTCCTCGAGCAGCTCTTCGGCATCTTCCATCTCCTCTTCGAGAGCCTCGGCCTCCTCGGCTTCATACTCCTCGTCGAATGCCTCGGCCTCGTCTTCGGCACTCTCTGCCCCCGCGATCAGAGCCTCATCCTGCGAAAGCATCTCTTCCATTGCCGAGAGGGATCCTGCGGCAGCGCCGATAGCGGCGTCGGTAGCGGGCGTGAAGCGCGCCATCATGTCCGGGTCGCACTCCCCGTCGGGATGTACGCGGCGATAGGGCAGTGAGAGTACGATACTCTCATATATATACTGCATGAGGTTGATATCCTCCTCGTCGGGGGATACCCACATGTAGTCACCGTCGTACTCGCCCTGATGGTCGGATACGAAAACAGTCAGTCGGCCGTCGAAGTGCACCGGTATCGTGCAGTCCTCCAGACAGCGGTCGCATTCGCATACGACGTGACCGTCGATCGTAACATCGAGGATCAGTTGCGTGTCGCTCTTGTCGATGTCCACATGCACCTTGCAGCGGCCATCCTTGATCTCCTTGCTTTCGTAGGCCTTGAAAAGGGCTCCGTCAACGTCGAAATCGACTTCGTGAAGACCGTTTTTCAGACCTTTATACGCGATGGAATATTTCTGTTCGAGCTCCATTTCGGTACAAATAGCTGGCAAATGTACAAATATTTCGGAATATGTGCAAATTATTGCTACATTTGTCATGCCTAATTTGTTTTACGGTTATGCAGCATAAATATACGGTACGTCTGCGCAGCGGTTTTGCCGAGTTGTGGCGTTACAACATCGTTGCCGAGTGCGGCGGTTTCGACGCGGCGGGAGAGCGCGTATGTTTCGTCTCGGCGCAGAGCGTGATCGCACCCGTGGGCTCGGCATTGCGGCAGGCCCCCTCCGAGCCGACGCACCCGCGTGCCCTTACCATGACAACCGAGCCGTGCGAATCGATCACGGCATACATATATGTCATCCCCAACACGCTGCCTATTTCGCGCGAAGTGCAGGATTGCCTGCCGTTCGATCTCAAGGTCAGCGTGACGGCCGACGGCGAGACCGTATATGATGTTACGCACAAGGTCAACCAGTGGGGCGGCGCGTCGATCGAGCTCAAGCTGCCGGCACCGGTGCCGCAGCGTGCGGGCGAGATCAGGCAGTTGTAACGGTATGTGTATCGGAATGTATGACAACCCCCGAAGAGATCACTCTCTTCGGGGGTTGTGCGTGAAACAGACCGTCGGCCTGTTTCGAAACCTAACTATTATGTGTGAGAGGGTATGCCGCTTTGTGTATGTATAAATAATATTATGTCGTACGGGGCCGTTATTCGGCCTTTGAGTCTATGGTTGGCTGGTATTCGTTTATCATCTTGAGCAGCGGGTCGTCCAGCCCGAAGGTAAAGCCGCACGTGCGGGCCTCGCGCGCAAGGTTCCACACCAGAACCACGCTTGCACCCATCCCTATGTATACGTCGAACTTCTCGCGCATGGCCTCGACGCGGCGCTCACGCGAGGTGCGGCAGCCGTCGCCGCTCTCGATGCCCGTCTCGCCTATGATCAGCGGTTTGTCCAGATCGTACATCGCCTTGAGGCATGGTTCGAAGTGCGGCGATTCGATGGTATTCGACTCCTGATAATCATAGTCGTATTCGTGCAGGTTGCCAACGTCGATATTGGGGCTGTCGTGCATGGCCCGATAATTCTCGTAGCCTTCGTATGCCCATCCGGCAAAGGTGCCGCTCTCGACCAGATGGTTGGGGTCGTGCTGCTTGATTACGGCCGCGACCTCGTGCAGGAAGTCGCGTATGGTGGCCCAGTCGGCCTCGCCCGGCTCGTTGATGATCTCCCACATGGCTATGGCGGGCGAATCCTTGTAACGCGAGGTCATCTCGATGACATGGGGCAGGTATTTGTCGCGGAAGCCGCTCTCGTACCACTCCTGCGTCTTGCCGCTGCCGTCGCCGTCGGGGGCGCCGTCGAAGTCGCCGCAGCCGCTGCGGCCGTCACCCAGCGAGAGTATCAGTTTTATGTCGTATTTCTCGGCCAGACGCACCAGATAGTCCGTGCGGTGGTGGAAGGCGGGCGTGGCCCACGTGCGGACAATGGTGTTGTCGGGCAGCGATGCGAAGAGCGCCTCGGTCTGCTCGTCGGTGAAGAGCTCGTAGTCATGGCCGCAGCCGCACAGCTGGAAAGAGTTGAACGAGACGCAGCGGTATGGCTTGCCGTTAAGCATAAGCTGACGGCCTTCGCGGTATAGGAATCCCTTGCGGTATTTGGGCTTGGCCGATATCGGCGCCGCCATCAACAGCGCCATTACCAGAATCAATATGTTTCTCACCTTCATGACTGTGTAAAATTATCGTTTGAATGCCTTGCCCGGGGCGGGGTAACGGCGTGCGGCATCGTCAAGCACAAGCACCCAGTCCTGTGCCTCGCCCGATACGGGCGGGGTGAAGGTCAGAGGAGAACCGTCGTTGTTGATTGCCCCGATCTTCTCGGCCTTGCCCGTGCGTGGATCGTACCACCACGCCGTGATACGTTCGCATCGCAGCATGTCGCCGCGTACGGAGAATGTGCGTCCGATAGGGGCATATACCATTGCCCACGACCCGTCGGAGTCCATCGTCGCGACGAAACGGTAACGTCCGGCGCCCGGCACGGCTGAGGCAACCTCGGCGGGGATGATGAAGTCGGGTGCGGGTATGCGCGTGAAGTAGGGTCGCGACTCGATGAGGCGGCGCAGGTGTATCACCTGCGATGCGCCGGGCTGGTTGATCGCCTCGCGCCACGGCATGAGGGGACGGTTTATCGGGCCGCGGCGGCTCGACGGATCGTACATCTGCCATACCGAGTGGTGGCCGTAGGTTATTCCGGCCGAGCCGTAGAAGACGCTCCAGTAGAGTGCGCGGCGCACGTCCCAAGATATCGAGTGCCCGTCCTCGTCGGGGCGGAACTCCAGCGGATGGTCCTCGTAGAGGGGCTCGATGTCTATGATGGGCTTGGCAGGCGTACGGCGGAAGTCGTCGAGGATCTGCTCGTTGGAGTTGTAACGCTGGTTGTGCCCGCTCTGGCGGCCGTTGAAGTCGAGCCATGCGTCACCGTGGAACCACCGCGACGAAGTCTGCCATCCCGTGGGGTGGAAAGTGATCAGGTGGCGCGTGTCGACGCTGCGTATGCCGCGTGCCATGGCACGTATTATGGCCTGCTTACGGTCGTCGTCGGGGTTGCGGTCGCCGCCGAGGATCCATATCACGTCGGCATCCTTGTAACGCTCGGCAATGAAACGTCCGTAAGCCTCGGCGTTGCGCTCGTTGAAGATCGGACCGCCGTCGTTCCAGTAGCGGCCCCATGTGGGCAGCAGGCCGATGTACATGCCCAGCTCGTTGGCGCGCCGCACGATATAGTCCACATGGTCCCAATAGTCGTTCTGCTCGCCATCCTTGACTGCGGGGCGCGACGGGTCGCGATCCGTCAGCGGCAGGTGGCCGTAGGCGTTGGGTACATCCACCCCGTCGAGCTCGGCCAGAGCTACGGCCTGTATGACGTTGAAGCCCTTGGCGGCGCGGTTGCGCAGGTAGAGGTCGGTCTGCTCGCGGTCGAGACGGTGGAAAAGCTCCCACGCCGTGTCCCCCTGATAGAAGAACGGGTGGCCGTCGGCATATTGCAGATAGTGGCCGTTTTCGGATACGGTTATGGGGCGCTGTTGTTCTTGTGCCGCGGCGGGCAGGATGCCTGCGGCTGTAACGGCAGCTGCAAGCACTGAGTAGAGATAATGTCGGATAGTATGTTTCATGGTCGGTTGTGGTATTGTTATTTTGTTGGTTTGGTTACTTTTGTCCGCCTTTCTTGAAGCGGTATGTCCGCGGGTCGAGCAGTGTGTCCATCGTGAGGGCCTTTACTTCGGCCTCGTCCTGCTCCGTGAAACTCGTTATGTGCAGCACCTCGGCCCCGCGCACCTCGCGCAGCTCGGCGTCGGTGAAGATCCCCGGCAGCCATGCGTGGATGAATGTACCGTCGGCATAGGCGTCGCTGCAGCGTCCGTCATTGCTGTACTCGCCGCGCGTGCGGAACTGGTGCACCATGTGGTCGAGCATCGGGTTGTGCATCTCGGTCAGCAGACGCCACTCGCCGCTCATCGGGCCGTTCTCCGAGGCGCGGCAGTGGTCGGGACGCGGCAGGACGTTCCACTCGTTCTGGCATCTCTTCACGATCCACCAGTTGTCGTCACCCCAGCTTACGACACGGAAGTTCGCGGCTATGATGCGTGAGGCCCACTCGTAGTGGCCGTTATAGACACGTATGTCGGTATAGTAGACGATGCACTTGTCGGCAATCGTCGGATCGAGCCCGTAGGCTGTGGCCAGCGTCGCCCCTGCCCGCCGATGTTGATGATCATCGGGCGGTCGGGATGCTTGGCGTAGTTTTCGTTGATGAGCTTGACATATAGTTCGGCCCCCTCCGAGAGTTTGTTTTCGCCCGCCTGCTCGCTCTCGGCCTCGGTGCCGACCGTTATCGGCGGCAGGCAGTCGGGGTCAATGCCGCTTGCGAGGGCGTTGTTGCGCGAGTCGTGCGCCGTATCGACCCAGTCGGGATGCGAGAATGTCCAGAAATCCGTCAATACGGGTGTGACGATAAGCCCCACGAGATTCATCCTCCCGAGCGACGCCATTGCATACATCCACTCGTCCTCGAAGACGTCGTCATAGACATCGTTGTCGTAGATGACGGGATTCTTGACCTTATGACCCTCCTTTACCGTGATGCCGTGTATGTAGAGCCCCTCGGGATAGCCCGGGCGGTCGAATCCCCAGTCGCCGATGACGGGGTGGGGGTTGAGGCTCCAGTCGGTAGTCTCGGCGTTCCAGCGGGCGGCATGCACATTTGTGACGGCAGCAAATGCAAAGAGTGTGAGCAGCAGTTTTTTTATCATTGCGGTCGTGGACGGTGTTAGTAATGGGGATATGCGTTATGTTCCGTTATGTTTACAAATTTATGTATAATTTTCAAGCAAACAAATTTTTACGCATGTAATTGCTTTTTTGCATAATGCTTTTTATCTTTGATGCCATAACGGTACATAACGGTTTCTGCACTCTCCGTGCGGACTCCGAACGGTACATTGACAACGACCGAATGATGAAATTCAAACCCGATCCACGATCAGCGCATACGCTCTACGACCAGCTGGCGGCGTATGTTTCGGACTGCATGGCCGACGGAACGCTCGCGTCGGGTGACCGCCTGCTCTCGGTGAGCGAGGCGTGCCGAACGTATGGTGTATCACGCGATACGGTTCTGGCGGCATACCGCACGTTGCAACGGCATGGTGAGGTGGTCTCGGTGGCCGGGAAGGGCTTTTTCGTGGCGCGGCGCGGGGCGAAGGATACGGTGCGGGTATTTATGCTCTTCGATGCGATGAACCAGTACAAGGAGACCCTCTACCGTTCGCTTGTGGATGCTCTGGGACCGCATTACGATGTGAGCATAGCCTTCCATTACTACAATGCCGAACTGTTTGATTCGCTTGTGGCTGCCGCTCGGGGCAAATATGACTACTATGTGCTGATGCCGCACTTCAACCGTGACGTTACGTCCGTGCTGGACCGTGTCCCGGCCGATCGCCTGCTGCTTCTGGATGCATTCCCCGAAGGTTATTCGCGCAACTGCGCAGCCGTTTACCAGCGATTCTATACCGATGCCTACGAGGGTTTGAAGGCCCTTCTGGAGAAACTTCGTCGCTACGAGGCTCTGCATATCGTATATAATGGCCGTTTCCAATATATGCCCGACGACTATATTGCCGGTGCCTACCGCTTTGCCGGGGAGTTCCGCTATCCCGTATATGTCGAACGCGATTTCGATATGGATGCCATATCGGCGGGCCACTGCTATATGGCCGTAGCGGAACGTGACCTTGCGGCCATGATCAAGAGCATCATGGCCAAGGGTTTGGTTGTGGGGCGTGATATCGGTCTGCTGAGCCTCGACGACACGCCTCTGAAGGAGGTGCTCATAGGGGGTATCACGACGCTTACGACCGATTTCGCCCTTATGGGGCGCACGGCGGCGGAACTTATACGCAGCGGCGAACAGCAGCGCATAGCCAACCCGTGGCGGCTCTATCTCCGCGGCAGTCTGTGAGTGCGTGAGTGGGATGGGGAGGGCCTTGCAAGTGTTCGTGCAGGCACAAAAAAATGCCGCACCATTCGGTGCGGCATTTGATTTATCCGTTTATGGATGGATTACTTGTTGTAAGCCTTCATAACCGAGATCAGGTCGAGGACCTTGTTCGAGTAGCCCCACTCGTTATCGTACCAAGCGACAACCTTTACGAAGGTGTCGGTCAGAGCGATACCGGCTGCCTTGTCGAAGATCGAAGTGCGGGGATCGCCGAGGAAGTCCGACGATACGACAGCGTCCTCGGTGTAGCCGAGCACACCCTTCAGCTCGCCCTCTGATGCCTCCTTCATGGCGGCGCAGATCTCCTCATACTTGGCGGGCTTAGCGAGGTTAACGGTCAGGTCGACAACCGAAACATCGAGGGTAGGAACACGCATCGACATACCGGTCAGCTTACCGTTCAGGGCGGGGATAACCTTACCTACGGCCTTGGCGGCACCCGTAGACGAGGGGATAATGTTGCCCGAAGCGGCACGACCGCCACGCCAATCCTTCATCGAAGGACCGTCAACGGTCTTCTGGGTAGCGGTGGTCGAGTGAACGGTGGTCATAAGACCGTCGGTGATACCGAACTTGTCGTTCAGGACCTTGGCGATGGGAGCCAAGCAGTTGGTGGTGCAAGATGCGTTAGAAACGATCTTCTGGCCTGCATAGGTATCGGTGTTGACACCGCAAACGAACATCGGGGTAGCGTCCTTCGAGGGAGCCGACATTACGACGTACTTTGCACCGGCAGCGATGTGAGCCTGAGCCTTCTCCTCGGTGAGGAACAGACCGGTTGACTCTACTACGTACTCGGCGCCTACCTCGTTCCACTTCAGCTGCGAGGGATCCTTCTCGGCGGTTACGCGGATGGCCTTGCCGTTAACGATCAGCTGGCTCTTCTCGAGGCAGTAGTCGATGGTGCCGTCGAACTTGCCGTGCATGGTGTCGTACTTGAGCATGTAAGCCAAGTAATCCACGGGGCAAAGGTCGTTGATGCCCACTACATCGTACTTGTCAGTCTGAGTGCAAGCTGCACGGAATACCATACGGCCGATACGTCCGAAACCGTTGATACCAATCTTAATCTGTGCCATAATAGTGTTTGTTTTTATTATAGATAAAACTCTGTTATTTTTTTCACACCGCAAAGATACACACTTTCATTTTTTTTACAAAATAATTTTATTAAATTAAGTGCCCTCCGAACTGCTGCTGTCGAAAATTTCCATCGCCCGTGCGTCGCATTGTTCCCAAAAGGCATTACCGTTTGCTTTACGGCGGGGGTATATGCCGTTGTGTGGAGTATCTCTTAAGCAAATGTTATGTTTTGAGCCTCATTTTGTTGCTCTCCTGTACATCCAAAGTGTATTCGTATCGTTCCGTCGGTTTGCATCGCGGCCTTTACGGTCGATGCGTATATGCGGTTTGCGTCGGGATAATGCAAATATCGGGCATTTCCGGTTTCTGGGGTGGATAATATTTTCGATGAATCGGCTGTTGCGTCCGTTGAGGTGCCATTTGATATATGCCCGTGCGGATTATGTGTTGCAATCCAGCGATATATCGCTGCCTGCCGAACCAGATAGCCATACCGCGACGATGTAGAGACGATATAAAGTAAAACGTTGATGAGGATAAAGGGACGTAACTAATGTATACGTTTGCGTGCAGCAGATACACTTCTTATCTCTTTTTGCGTACGGTCTCGGTGTCCTCCTTTACCTCCACCATACGGGCGCGCTTGGCCATGCCCGAGGCGAAGACGAAGTCGTTGAGTTCGCGGTTGTCGGCGTGCAGGATGTCGTATTTCGACCCCTCCCACCATTTGTGGCCTTCGTATATGAAGACTATCTTCTCGCCGATCTCCAGCACCGAGTTCATGTCGTGGGTGTTGATGATGGTGGTGATGTTGTACTCCTCGGTGATGTCGCGGATAAGGTTGTCGATGACGATCGAAGTCTGCGGGTCGAGACCCGAGTTGGGCTCGTCGCAGAAGAGGTAGCGCGGGTTGAGTACGATGGCGCGGGCGATGGCCACACGCTTGGTCATGCCGCCGCTAAGCTCCGAGGGGTAGAGGTGGTTGGCATTGTCGAGGTTGACGCGCCGCAGGCAGAAGTTCACGCGCTCCATCTTCTCCTCCTCCGACTGCTCGGTAAAGAGGTCTAACGGCAGCTTGACGTTCTCGGCCACGGTCGACGAGTCGAGCAGCGCCCCGCCCTGAAAGATCATGCCCACGTTCTTGCGGATGCGTTTGCGGGCCTTGAAGTCGAGGTCCGTGAAGCATACGTCATCATAGTATATGGTTCCCGAGTCTACCTCGTGCAGGCCCACGAGGCTCTTGAGCAGCACGGTTTTTCCCGAGCCGCTGCGCCCGATGATAAGGTTTGTCTGTCCCGCGTCGAACTCGACCGAGATATCGTCGAGGACGGTGCGGCCGTCGAACGATTTTACTATATGTTCCGCCTTTATCATTGTTTTACGTGAGCAACAGCTGCGTGAGGATGAGGTTGAAGATCATGATGACGATCGAACTCGACACCACGGCGCGCGTCGAGGCCTTGCCCACCTCGAGCGAGTTTCCCTTGGCGTAGTATCCGCAGTAGGCCGAGATGCTGGTGATGATGAAGGCGAAGACGGCGATCTTGATGAGCGAATAGGTCACCTCCCACTGTACGAAACAGTATTGCAGGCCCTCGATGTAGTCGGCGGGGATCATGATGCCCGTGAGGGCCGCGATCATGTAGCCGCCGATAATTCCTATTATCATGCTGAGGATCGTCAGGAAGGGGAAGAAGAATACCGTAGCGACGATCTTGGGCAGTATGAGGTAGGAGGCGGAGTTTACGCCCATGATCTCGAGGGCGTCGATCTGTTCGGTGATGCGCATGGTGCCTATCTCGGAGGCTATGTTCGACCCGACCTTGCCGGCGAGGATCAGCGCTACGACCGTCGACGAGAATTCGAGTGTCATCGTTTCGCGCGTGGCGTATCCTATAAGGTAGCGGGGTATGAAGGGCGACTCGAGGCTTATGGCCATCTGGAGGGTTATGGCGGCGCCGATGAATACCGATATTATGGCCGTGAGTCCTATCGAGTTGAGGCCGAGGGCCTCCATTTCGTAGAATATGCGGCGGCGGTATATACGCATCTTTTCGGGACGCGAGAACACCTTCTGCATGAGCAGGAAATATCTTCCAATCGATTCGAACATCCGCTGAATGTTATGGCGCCGGCACCTGTGACCGCTACCGTCGTGTGCGGCAAAAGTACGGATTTATTTTCAATCTGCAAAAAGCGGGCCCCGCCTGCCGTGGAGCAGAGCCGTCTTGAGGACATCACAGTGGCGGGCCCTGCGGGACGGCCTGTTCCGGTACGGGCTTGCCGTCGCGCCACACCACCTCGACGTTCGACAGGTACCATGTCTTGCCCTTGTCGTCGTTGCCCTGATAGAAGAGGTATGTTCGGCCGTCCGTATCCTTGAATATGTGCGGGTGTCCCGACTCGCAACTGTTCCACGTACCCGGGTCGCCGTTGGCGAGGAAGGGCTTGTTGCTCATCTTCGTCCAGCGGATACCGTCGTCGCTGACGGCTACGCCCACCTGCTGCGGCCGGTTGTTGTAGGCGCCGGCGTAGAACATGTAGTATTTGCCGTCGTGCTCGACGATGGAGGCACCCTCGGTGCATGTCTCCTCCCACGGATATTCGGGTTTGAGGACGGGCCCGTCACCCACCTGCCGCCACTCCCCGCGCGAGAAGTCGGTATCGGCCGGAGCCTCCGCCACGCCTATGATCTGGCGTTTGTAGTCTGTCGTGCGCGTGGCGTAGTACATGAGGTAGCGGTCGCCGACGCGGGCAACCTCGGCGTCGATGGCGCGGCCGCAGGTCCACGCGGCGGGCTCGGGCGCGAAGATCGGGTTCGAGGCGTCGCGCTCGAAGTGTATGCCGTCCGTCGACCATGCGTGGCAGATGGCATCCTTCTCGTTGTTGCCGTATGTCTGGTAGAAGAGGTGTACCGTATCGTCACGCACCAAGGCGCAGGGGGCGCAGAAGCCTTTCGATTCGTACTGTCCTGCGGGCTCCATTATCGCCACGGGTGTCCAATGCGTCAGGTCGCGGCTCTCGGCTATGCCGACAGTCCAGCCCTCATCCTTGGCCGGCGCCATCGAGTAGTACATCAGATAACGCTCCTTGAAACGTATGACGTGGGGGTCTTTCGAGATCTTGCGGCCGTTGCGCGTCGAGTCGGCGTAGTGCATGGCCGGCAGTCGGGGCTGCGTGTCGGCGACGGCGTCGGCCGTGGTGTTTTCGGGGTTTACGCCGCACGAGACGGCTGCCGCGAGCGTGGCGGCGCAGAGAATGGGTAGCAGCGTCCTTTTCATATCATATCGTTGAGGTTGACAGTTCATGCGGGCGTATGGCTACCCGGCCCCGAGACAATTTAACTCTTGGTATCGGTCTCGGAGGTTATCTCCTCGAACTCGACGTAGTCGCCGACATCCGATCTGACACGCTTCTCGCGTACCGAGGTGGCATATATCTTGACCTCGCCCTCGTCGGGGTTGCTGTTGCGGCGGCTGCCGGAGGTGTATTCGCGGCGGGTGCGGTATTCGCGGCCGAAATCGCGGGCGGAGCCGTCGCGCTCCATGCGCCGCGCCTCGCGCCGCAGACGCAGCAGCATGGCTACGGGCCAAGCCACGATCAGCAGCAAAACTACCAGCAGGCCTATGAGTACGGCACCGAACAGTGACGGTACGAATACCGCCAGCATGACGATAATGACCACCGTCAGGGGATTGTTCCTTATGAAGGAGATCATGGCGTCGAGTATGGCCGAAAGAATGTTCATAAGATGATTCCTTTCTGTTGCTAATGCAGGGCGAAAATACAAAAAAATCGCCATTTGCCGAAATTCCGGCGGCCGGTACGGATAAAATTGCTATTTTTGACGCGTAAAAAACAAAATCCCGCTTCTATGTCACATCAACTTTTAGCCGTTTCGCCGGTGGACGGCAGGTACAATAAGATAACGTCGGTGTTGTCGAATTATTTTTCGGAGTTCGCACTTATCCGCTACCGCGTATATGTCGAGGTTGAGTATTTCATCGCCCTGTGCCGGCTTCCGCTGCCGCAGCTGAGTGATGTCCCCGAGTCGGCATACGACTCTCTGCGCGACCTCTACACGTCGTTTGACATGAAGGATGCCGAGCACGTGAAGGAGATCGAGAGTGTCACCAACCACGATGTGAAGGCTGTCGAGTACCTGCTCAAGGAGAAGCTCGATTCCATGGGTCTGGGCCGTTACCGTGAGTTCGTGCATTTCGGCCTCACGTCGCAGGATATAAATAATACGGCCACGCCGATGATGCTCAAGGAGGCGCTGAACGATGTCTATCGTCCCGCGCTGGCATCGGTTACGGAGAAACTGCGTGCTATGGCGGCCGAGTGGCGTGATGTTCCGATGCTGGCCCACACGCACGGACAGCCTGCCTCGCCGACATGTCTTGGCAAGGAGCTGATGGTCTTTGTCGAGCGTCTGGAGAAGCAGACGGCGCAGCTCGACGCCATAGCCCCGGCGGCCAAGTTCGGCGGCGCCACGGGCGGATTCAACGCCCACCATGTGGCCTATCCCGGCATCGACTGGGTGGCATTCGCCAACCGATTCGTGAATGAGACTCTGGGTCTGTCGCGCTCGCAGTACACAACGCAGATCGAGCACTACGACAACCTTGCCGCCACGTTCGACGCCATGAAGCGCATAAACACCATATTGATCGACCTTGCGCGCGACATGTGGACATATATCTCGATGGAGTATTTCCGCCAGCAGGTGAAGAAGGGCGAGGTCGGCTCAAGCGCCATGCCCCACAAGGTCAACCCCATCGACTTCGAGAATGCCGAGGGTAACTTCGGCGTGGCAAATGCGCTGTTCGGATTTCTGGCAGGCAAGCTCCCCATATCGCGCATGCAGCGTGATTTGACCGATTCGACCGTGCTGCGCAACGTGGGCGTACCCGTAGCGCACTCGCTCATCGGCTTTGCGTCGTTGCAGAAGGGCTTGGGTAAGGTCATACTCAACGAGGCGAAGCTGGCATCCGATCTGGAGGACAATTGGGCGGTCGTGGCCGAGGCCATGCAGACGATCCTGCGTCGCGAGGGTTATCCCAACCCATACGAGGCGTTGAAGGCTCTGACACGTACGGGCGGACATATAACGGCCGAGACCATCCGCACATTTATCGACTCGCTCGATGTAGATGACGACGTGAAGGCCGAGATGCGCGCCATCACGCCCCACAACTATACGGGTATGGTGCGGTAGTTTGGACCTGCAACACAAGCAAAGGGTGAATGAGCGCAAGGCCATTCACCCTTTTTGTGTTAATCGGAGGTTGAAAATATTGCTATATGGCAATACTATATGCATCGGCAGTTACAACATTGGTGATGACAGTCCCTTCCGGAATGGTAACCTTTTCCCCTTTTATACATAAAAAGAACAATCCGACTGGACATAATACTGTTAGGCCGGTTCCAAGTCCGACTCCAAGGGCAGCGCCTTTTCTGTCGTCGCCGTGACGCTGGAATAGTCCTTGCAGATAAATGGTTTGTCCATCTACGGCCGTTGTCGATATTATATCGAGTCTTACCGAGGCTCCTTTGCCGACTCCCTTGGCTTTCTTGATTTCTGCATTTATGTTAACCGGGGTTCCGCGGCGAATCACGACCGTCCCGTCGTCGGCCTTTATATCATTGCTTACGGTTGCGGATACTTGTTGCGAGGCTCGGCTGTTGCTGTAGATCTCCGAGGTAAGCGTTACAGGAATGTTTTTTCCTACGGGAATTTTGATTGAGTTCTGGGCATAGGTACACATGCCGAAGGTAATCATGATTACCGATAATAAAATCTTTTTCATAAGTTTTGTTTTTTGCCGCTCGGCACCTTGTTCGACTGTTTTGGCTAAATGTAAAAGAAAGCGTGGTGCCGAATACTTATTTTTGAATTGCAGGTCGTAGGAAACCTTGAGGATAAAATAAGCAACAGCCCCACGCCGATATCCCAAATACGGATATGACGCGGCAAGATGTCTGCTCTTCTCTCCTCATTCGAATTTCCTACGTTCGCAATTCGAGAACAAGCAACACTTTCCGTGTTAAGTATGTCGTCACAAATATAACGACATTGAACGAAACGTGCAAGGCTCTTGGGCCTGTTGCCGGCTGTTGCTGTTGTGGCGCATAACAAAATTGCAAATTTTTTTTATATTGTATCCCTTGGTATTAATAAATGTGGGGGGGGAGGAATTACTAAAGTCTTATAGTTGGCTTGTTTCTCCTTTTTTGTATCTTTGTAGGTCACGGGGTGCGGCAGGGGCGTACGTCAGCCCGCCGCAGCCACAACTTTTGTACAATGGAACCAAACAGAATATCGGCGGCGGCATTTGCCGACACCAAGCAACACTATGCCATTCTCGACGGCCTGCGCGGCGTGGCGGCCCTGACGGTGGTATGTTTCCACCTCTTCGAGGCTTTTGCTACGAGTCACCTCGACCAGCGTATCAATCACGGTTATCTGGCCGTCGATTTCTTTTTTATCCTTTCGGGCTTCGTCGTCGGCTACGCCTATGATGACCGTTGGGGGCGTATGGGTGTGGGGGAGTTTCTCAAAAGGCGATTCATACGTCTGCATCCGATGGTTGTGTTCGGTGCTTTGATCGGGGCGGCGGTATTCTACACCCAAGGGTGCCCCGTGTGGGATGTCTCGAAGATCACCCTCGGGGCGTTGGCCGTGGCGACGCTCATGAACGCGCTGTTGCTGCCCGCGCCGATCTCGATGGAGGTGCGCGGCGTGGGGGAGATGTACCCGCTCAACGGCCCGAGCTGGTCGCTGCTGTTCGAATACATAGGCAACATACTCTACGCTTTCGTGCTGCGCCTGCTGCCGACGCGTGCGCTCGGCGCACTGGTCGCCGTGGCGGGATGCTCGCTCGCGGCATTCGCCATGTGGGGGCCGCTGGGGGATGTGTGCGTGGGTTTCTCGATGACGGGCGACAATATCGTGGGCGGCATGCTGCGCCTGCTGTATGCCTTCCCGATGGGACTGTTGCTTTCGCGTTTGTTCCGTCCGCGGCATGTGCGCGGCGCCTTCTGGATCGGGGCAGCGGCTATCGTGATACTCTCGGCCGTGCCGCGTCTGGGCGGAAGCGAGCGCTTGTGGCTGAACGGTCTCTACGATTCGTTATGTTTTCTGGTGGCCTTCCCCGTAATAGTGTGGATCGGAGCTTCGGGAAAGACTACCGACGCCTTCACTACGCGAGTGTGCAAGTTCCTGGGAGACATATCATATCCGCTCTATATGGTTCACTACCCGTTCATATACATATATTACGCTTGGGTCAAGAACAACAGCCTGACCTTCGGCGAGAGCTTCCCCGGGGCGGCGGCCCTTGTGGTAGGGTCGGTAGTGTTGGCATACGCGGCGCTGCGGCTATACGACGAGCCTGTGCGGCGGTTCCTTACGCGGCACATGCTGCATCGCGGCAAGTGAGATGTGTATAGACGGGCGCGGCGGAGAATCCTCTCGGGATCTCCGCCGCGCCTCTTTTATGCTTGGTTGGGAATGTAAAGTCATTGTTTGCGGCCGATATAGTCGGCCAGCGCGTCGACATACTCGGCAAAGGCGGCGCTACCCTCGGCCGTGACGGCGCATGTGGTGCAGGGCATACGTCCCTTGAAGCCTTTGGTCACGGTGATGTATCCCGCTTTCTGCAGCTTGTCGATCTGCACGCTGAGGTTGCCGGCCGTGGCTCCCGTCCGCTCGCGCAGGTAGACGAAGTCGGCACTCTCGACCGAGATTAGGATCGACATCACGGCCAGACGCAGTTCGGAGTGCAGCAGCGGATTCAGTTCCCGGAACATTGGCGGTTGGTTTTGCGGTTGAGTATGTGTCCCGGTATTACCATGAAGACGAAGAACTGTGCGGCGAAGACGAGGTTGTTGACGCTGTGCCAGCGTATTACGTCGGCAGCGGCGTCGGAGGGTATCTCGCCGAAGAAGGTGCTGCGCAGCGGATATATCAGCGCCGAGAGCGTGAAGAGGAACCCTGCGGCGGTGGTCGTCGTGTCGCGTATGATCCGTCCCGTGATTGTGGTGCCTATGCCTATGAGCACAACTACCGAAAAGAGCATCGATACATGGTAGAACAGCGACAGGGGTACGGCCACTGTGAGGATCGATATGCTGCACACAGCCCATACGGCCGAGACCGTTCGGTCTAGGTAATTCTTTGCGCCCGTGTCGCGGCGGCCGAGGAGGAGCATCCCGATGATGCCGATGACGGGGATTGCCCACCATGCCCAGAACCACAGATCTTGGTTGTTGAACGTGCGTTGGGCGAAGTACTCAAACAGTGCTACTGCGACCGTCGTATATCCCCAGATGAGGAACGGCGTGCCCGAGTTGCGCACAAGGCGCGTACGCGTCTCGCTTATCATGCGGGTTATAAGTTCGAGGCTCTGCTGCTCGGTAAGTGTATTGTTGTCGTTCATTATAGACTCTTTTTTTGTGGATTATTGTTGCCGGTGAGCGCACTTTTGCGGCTGTGCAGTATGTGTCCCGGTATTATGAACATGATGGCGGCTGTGAGGGCAAACCATGCTTCGTATGAGGCGACGCGAATGGCAGGGGTTGCATCCTCTGTTCCGAAAAGGGCTGCCGTCGGGTGGAGATATTTGTATATGGGGAACAGTGTGGCGGCAAGTGCTGCGGCAATGCCTGCTGCGACGACTGTCTTCTCGCGTGTTATGATGCCCGTTACGATAGCGGCAACGGCGAGCAGCAGGGCAACGGTGAAGAAGTGTGCGGTCAGGGTGAATATAACTGCGGCGATGATGCCGACGACCCACCACAGAGCTTTCAGTATGCGGTTCGATGGATAGTCCGAAGGCTTGCGGCGAGAGAGAATCCGCGTGCCGATGATTCCCGCAACGGGTACAGCTATCCATATCATCGTCGTTGCAGGTGTTGCGGCACGCAGTGTCGCTATTGCCGCAGCGGCCGCTGTCAGGGTGAGAGTGTATCCCCACAGGAGCATGTGCGCGCCGGTATTTACCTCCATTCGGGCCCGTGTGTCGTTGATGGCCGAAGTGATGATGTCGATGCTTCGCTTTTGGTCGAGTTCAGGTGCGTTGTTTCCCATACGGTTGCAAATTTACGATGTTTTTACGGTTTGAGGAAGTTTTTTTCCGTGTCGGGTGAGGTTAAGGTCTCATGCCGCGCGCAAGAGAGTCCACGTGCGAGACAAACTCGTCGGGATGGAGTGTCGCGGCGTCGATGTGCACGCCGTCGTATGTCCAGAACGATTTGCTGCCCTCGAAGTTGTCGTACATGCTGCGGGCATCGGAGTAGGGTATGTGGTCATCCTTCGAGTGTATGAAGAGAACTTTTGTGTTATTCAGCCGCCGAAGTGCCTCTTTGGCGCTGTACGGGTCGTGCATGAATTGCTCGATGTATGGGTGGACCTCCATCGGGGCAAACAGCAGCGCCAGCGATTTGAACGAGGGGCCGCCGCCGTCGAGTATCAGTCCTGCGACACGGCCGTCGTTCTCGGCGGCGATCTCGGCGGCAACCTGTGTCCCGATGCTGCGGCCGTAAAGTATTACCGGTATTGTCGGGGAGGTGTCGGCCATCGTGCGGCGGAAATGCTCGCGTGCCGCTTCACAAATTGCCTCGTGCGCAGGCGTGCCCGCCGAGCGGCCGAATCCCGGGTAGTCGAACGTCCGTACCGTATATCCAGCCTTGGTCAGTGCCCTCATTGCGGCCTGCATGTTCTTGCCCGTGATGTTCTCGGCATTGCCGTGATAGATATATACTATGCCCGCGTGCTTGCCTTCGGCGACGGTCTCGATGACGTCGAGGCTGTCGCCGCCCAGAAGCTCCATGCCGCGGCGGCACGTAATCTCCTCGACGGGCACTACATGTCTGTCGGGACGGTAATATAGCGAGTCCCACTGTTGCGCCGCGGCCGCAAGGCATACGGCCGCGGCAAGTATCGTCATTATGATCCTTTTCATATCATGCCGGCATTTGTATCTTGTATCTTGGGCGGTTCAGTGCGCCTGATGCCGCTTCGCCTCGGCTGCTTCGCCTCTTTCGGCGCGCGCGAGCATATAGTCGACCGTGTGTATCAGTTGCCCGAGACCCCATCCCGCCATGACCCACAGTACCCACGGGTAGTGGTCGGAGGTGGCGTAGTTGACGATGGCCAGAAATCCGCATATTACGATGTAGCTGACCCATGACATGATGAATTTGCGTTTTGTCGTCTCCATAGTTCAAATGTTTTTTGCCTCTATCCGCTCCTTCTTATGCGGCCGTCATGATAGGTTGGAGACAGATAAGGCAGTTTATGTTGTAAACCAAATTTCCAAAAAAAACATGTGATCTTTTCCATGCGGCAACGCACCTATGCGGTGCGTTTCTTTTCTGATCACAATGCAAATATAAAGTAGTTTATAATATAAACCAAATATTTCCCGATTTATTTTCGTCGTGCCAAGGCTGGGAAGATCGTATAAATGAGTATCCGAGGGAGGCGATCAGCCTTTTGAGAATGACGGTATGCGTTGCAAAACAAAAACTTATGTTGCGGGGTGGCGGCCGTGGCAGAGATATTGCGTCGCGTGGTTTTGTCGTGTGAAGGCCGTGATTTTATACGCGCGAAACCGTCTTATGTGGTCGCAGGAAGAACTGACGTCCGAAGTCAGGGAAAGGAATGGTCTTTGCGGAGCCGTATTTCGTATCGAAAATGCGAAACTTGTGTTTACTGACAGTTTTACGATAATTTGCATGGCGTGCGTAGCTGTTATTTGTGGTAATCGAAATAAAATGAAATTTTTTTATTTCGTTTCGTTTGTTTTTCACAACACGTAATATTATCTTTGCTGAAGAATTAATCATCTGCAATATGAACAACACGTATGATGTAATCATCATCGGCGGCGGCGCTACGGGTGCCGGTACCGCGCGCGACTGCTCGCTGCGCGGCCTCAAGGTGCTGCTGCTCGAACGTTCCGACATATCTACGGGCGCCACGGGCCGTAACCACGGACTGCTGCACAGCGGTGCGCGGTATGCCGTGACGGACCACGAGTCGGCCGTGGAGTGTATCCGCGAGAACATGACGCTGCGCAAGATCGCCTCTCACTGTGTCGAGCAGACCGACGGACTCTTCATCACGCTTCCCGAGGACGGTCTCGACTATCAGGCGCGTTTCGTCGAGGCGTGCCGTAAGGCCGGCATCCGAGCCGAGGTGCTCGATCCCGACTATGCGCGTCGTCTGGAGCCTGCGGCCAACCCCGCGCTGATAGGCGCTGTGCGCGTACCCGACGGTGCGGTCGACCCCTTCCGTCTGACCTCGTCGAACATAATCGACGCCAAGGCTCACGGCGCCGAGATACGGACCTATACCGAAGTGACGGAGCTGCTGCGTGACGGCACGCGCATCGTGGGCGTGAAGGCATACGATCACCACGCCAAATGTGAACTGACGTTCTATGCGCAGGTGGTGGTCAATGCGGGCGGCATCTGGGGCCACGGCATCGCCGCCAAGGTCGGCATCACGGTCAACATGTTGCCGGCAAAGGGTGCGCTGCTCATATTCGGACACCGCGTAAACAAGATGGTGCTGAACCGCTGCCGCAAGCCTGCCGATGCCGACATTCTGGTTCCGGGCGACACGATATCGCTCATAGGCACCACGTCGAGCAAGGTGCCGTTCGATCAGATCGACAACATGATAATCACTCCCGACGAGGTGGATATACTGTTGCGCGAGGGTGAGAAGCTCTCGCCCATATTGGCGCATACGCGCATCCTGCGTGCCTATGCGGGCGTGCGTCCCCTTGTGGCTTCGGACGACGACCCGAGCGGACGTACCGTAAGCCGCGGCATCGTGCTTCTGGACCATGCCAAGCGTGACGGTATGGAGGGTTTCATCACCATCACGGGCGGCAAACTGATGACATACCGTCTGATGGCCGAGTGGGCCACTGATCTGGTATGCAGGAAGATCGGTGTCAATGCCGTATGCCGTACTGCCGAGCTGCCACTGCCCGGATCCGCAGGCAAGGGAAAGGATATTGAGAAGCAGATGGGCAACAGGTCGGTCGCGCAGCGCCGCTCGATGATAGCGCGTCACGGCGACATGGCGGTCAATATCGACAGCCGCGACTCGATCAAGAACAGTCTTGTATGTGAATGCGAGGAGGTCTCGATCGGCGAGGTGGAGTATGCCATCGACAACCTCGGGGTGAATAATCTTGTGGATCTGCGGCGCCGTACGCGTGTCGGTATGGGTACGTGTCAGGGCGAGCTGTGCGCCTGCCGCGCCGCAGGACTTATGGGACGCCGGGATGCGGTCTGCGCCCGCAAGGCCAAGGCCGATCTGGCGTCTTTCCTTAATGAACGTTGGAAGGGGATGGCCCCGATAGCGTGGGGCGATACGCTGCGCGAGAGCGAATATACGACATGGGTGTACGAGAGCGTATGCGGATTGTCGGACGAACAGGATAAAACAGCTCAACAATGAGATTCGATACAGTTATCATAGGCGGCGGCTTGGCCGGCATGGTGTGCGGCATACGTCTGGCCGAGCAGGGCCGCAAGTGCGCGATAGTCTCGCAGGGACAGAGCGCCATACATTTTTCATCCGGGTCGTTCGACCTGCTCGGGCACATGCCCGACGGTACGGCTGTCGATGACCCCATAGCGGCCATGGAGAGCTTGGCGGAGCAGGCGCCCGAACATCCATATTCCTTGATGGGTGTCGAGAGCTGCAGCCGTTATGCAGCCGCTGCGCCCGATCTGCTGCGGCGTGCGGGCATCCCCGTATCGGGCGACTGCCGCCGCAATCACTACAGGATAAGCCCTATCGGATGTGCGAAGGCCGCGTGGCTTACCATCGACGACTACATGACCTCCGAGAGTGAGCGTAGCCTCCCCTTCAGGAAGGTCTGCATCGTCAACGTCGAGGGGTTTCTGGATTTCTATCCCGAGTTCATAGCCGAAGAGTTCCGCAAGAAGGGTGTCGAGTGCAGCTTCGGGAGTGTCAACCTCCCAGATCTGGAGCGCATACGTCAGAACCCGAGCGAGATGCGCTCGGCCAACATAGCCCGCGTCTTCGACCATGAGGAGAACCTCGAGGCGCTGGCTGCCAAGGTTAGGGATTTCGGCAAGGGGTGTGATGCGGTGATACTGCCGGCGATTATCGGGCTGCACCGCGACGATTCGTTCAGCGTGCTGCAGTCGAAGACCTCGGTCCCGATCCGTCTGCTGCCGACGCTGCCGCCATCGATTCCGGGCATACGCGCACAGCGTGCGCTGCAGCGACGCTTCCGTTCGCTCGGAGGCGAATACTTCCTCGGCGACACGGTTCTCTCGGCCGATTGCGACGGGGCGCGCGTGTCGCGCATCTATACGGCCAATCAGGGTAACATAGCATTCGAGGCCGACAGCTTCGTGCTGGCGACGGGCAGTTTCTTCAGCAAGGGCCTCGTGGCTACGCCCGACCGCGTCGTGGAGCCTGTCTTCGGTCTGGATACGGTCTATGACGCCGACCGCTCGAAGTGGTACACGCTGCGTTTCTTCGACCGTCACAGGTATCAGGCTTTCGGCGTCAAAACCGACGGTGAGCTGCATGCTGTCAAGGATGGCAACGCTATCGAAAACCTCTATTGTGCGGGAGCCGGGCTCGCGGGATTCCATCCCGTGCAGGAGGGCTGCGGCGCCGGCGTGTCGATGCTCTCGGCTCAATATGTTGCGGACAAGATTCTAAATGGCAAATGATCATGAACATTCAACAGAATACAGTCAGCGAAAACAATTTCGAACAGTGCATCAAGTGCACCATCTGTACGGTCTATTGTCCCGTAGCGGCGGTGAATCCCGACTATCCGGGCCCCAAGCAGGCCGGCCCCGACGGCGAGCGTCTGCGTCTGAAGCAGCCCGACTTCTTCGACAGCGCACTGAAGTACTGTCTCAACTGCAAGCGGTGTGAGGTTGCCTGCCCGTCGAACGTGCGCATAGGCGACATCATACAGGCGGCGCGTATCAAGTACGGCCCCAAGCACAACACCTCGGTCCGCAACTACATCCTTGCCAACACCGATCTCGTGGGTACGCTTGCCACGCCTCTGGCGCCGGTGGTGAATGCGGCCGTGGCGACCAAGCCCGTGCGTATGATCATGGACAAGGTGATGGGTATCGACCACCGCCGTATCTTCCCCAAGTACTCGCACGGGACGTTCGAGTCGTGGTACCGTCGTCACGCGGCGGAGCAGCAGGCGTCGTTCGAGCGTCAGGTCTCGTATTTCCACGGCTGCTACGTCAATTACAATAACCCGCAGCTGGGCAAGGATATGATCCGTATAATGAATGCGCTGGGTTACGGCGTGCGGCTTCTGGAGAAGGAGAAGTGCTGCGGTGTGGCTCTCATATCGAACGGCTTCTACTCTCAGGCCAAGCGTCAGGCTCGCACGAATATGGAGTCGATCCGTACGGCAGTCAAGGGTGACAGGCGCGATGTCATAACCACCTCGTCGACCTGCACCTTCACCATACGCGACGAGTATCCTCATCTGCTTGATCTGGAGAACGGCGACGTACGCGACCATGTGGAGCTGGCGACGCGATATATCTACCGCCTGATCAACGAGCAGGGCGCAAAACTGCGTTTCCGCGAGGATGCCGGGCCGCTGCGCGTGGCCTACCACACCCCCTGCCACATGGAGAAGATGGGGTGGGCGTACTACTCGATCGAGCTGCTGCGCATGATCCCCGGCGTTGAGGTCACGGTACTCGATTCGCAGTGCTGCGGCATAGCCGGTACATACGGATTCAAGAAGGAGAACTACCAAACATCACAGGCCGTGGGCGAGCCTCTGTTTCGTCAGATCGAGGCTTCGGGTGCCGATCTGGTCGCCACCGACTGCGAGACCTGCAAGTGGCAGATCGAGATGTCGACCTCGAAGCGCTGCGAGCATCCTCTGTCGATTCTCGCCTCGCGTCTGGCTTGACGGTGAGTGTGGCGGCATGCCGTCACGATGTGATATCGTGACGGGCGGATGCCGTGACGGAGCGGCCGCAGTGTGATGTCTGCCGCCGATATGTAAAAGAACCTTAATAGAAACACAAATACACAACTAACCTCAAATGAAACAGTATATTCTTGCTCTGGATCAAGGCACGAGCAGTTCGCGTGCCATCGTATTCGACGAGACGGGCGCTACGTGTGCCGTGGCGCAGAAGGAGTTCCGACAGATATTTCCGCGCTCGGGCTGGGTCGAGCACGACCCGCACGAGATATGGTCGTCGCAGGCGTCGGTTATAGCCGAGGCCATCACCACGCTGGACATAAACGGACTCAACATTGCCGGTATCGGCATCACGAACCAGCGCGAGACGACGATCGTGTGGGATTCGGATACCGAGGAGCCGATCTACAATGCCATCGTATGGCAGGATCGCCGTACGTCGGACTATTGCGACAAACTCAAGAGCGAGGGCGTAACGGAGATGATACGCCGCAAGACGGGCCTCATTATCGATGCCTACTTCAGCGCTACGAAGATCAAGTGGATTCTGGACAACGTCCCCGGGGCGCGCGAGCGTGCCAACAAGGGCAAGCTGCTGTTCGGTACGGTCGATACGTGGCTTATATGGCGTCTTACGCGCGGTGAGGTGCACGTTACGGACGTGAGCAACGCCTCGCGTACGATGCTCTTCAACATCAATACGCTGCAGTGGGACGACGAGTTGTTGAAGATGTTCGACATACCGCGTTCGATGATGCCCGAGGTGCGTTCGTCGAGCGAGATCTACGGCCATACGAAGACTACGATCTTCGCCCACAAGGTGCCCATCGCCGGTATTGCGGGCGACCAGCAGGCCGCCCTGTTCGGACAGATGTGCATCGAGCCGGGCATGGTGAAGAACACCTACGGCACGGGCTGTTTCCTGCTGATGAACAGCGGCGACAAACCCATCATCTCGCAGAACAACCTCATCACCACCGTTGCGTGGAAGATCGGCGACAAGGTGAACTATGCGCTCGAGGGGAGCATCTTTGTCGGCGGTTCGGTCGTGCAGTGGCTGCGTGACGGTCTGGGCGTGATCAAATCATCGTCCGAGGTTGAGGAGCTGGCTTCGCGCGTACCCGACACCAACGGTGTCTATTTCGTGCCGGCGCTGACGGGCCTTGGAGCCCCGTGGTGGGACCAGTATGCCCGCGGTACGATTGTCGGCATCAGCCGCGGCACCAACACGGCGCATATAGCGCGTGCCGCCCTCGAGGGTATAGCCTTCCAGACGATGGATATCACGGCTGCCATGTCGCGCGATGCGGGTCTGCCGCTGCGTGAGCTTAAGGTCGACGGCGGCGCCTCGCGCAACAATCTGCTTATGCAGTTCCAAGCCGATATTCTCGGCACGCGTGTCATCCGTCCACGTGTGGTTGAGACCACGGCGCTGGGTGCGGCCTATCTGGCCGGATTGGCCGTCGGTTACTGGTCGAGTGTGGAGCAGATACGCAAGCAGTGGCATGTCGACCGTATCTTCGAGCCTACGTGGGACGAGGCGGCCATAGCCAAGGCACGGGACGGCTGGGAGGATGCCGTGAAGCGTACGCTGAGCAGCTATACCAAATAGAGCGGGATGACATCTCGGCCGGACGTTGGGCCGGGTCGTACTGCGGCCCGGCTCATACCGGCATTTCAAGCGAACCTGAAACCTGAACCTATATGAACGAAATCTTTGTTAAATGCCTGTTCGAATTTATCGGCACGGCCGTACTGGTGCTCTTCGGAGACGGTGTCGTAGCCTCGAACGTCTTGCGTAAGTCGAAGGGCGAGAACGGCGGCTGGGTCGTTGTGACCATAGCATGGGGTCTGGCCGTCATGCTCGGAGTATTTATCGCCGGCCCTTATTCGGGCGCGCATCTCAACCCTGCCGTGACGTTGGGTCTGGCCGCCGCCGGAACCTTCGGCTGGAACCTCGTGGTGCCATATATTGTGGCGCAGATGCTGGGCGGATTTGTGGGCGCGGTGCTTGTCTATGCCTTCTATAAGGATCACTACGACGCTACGGATGATGCCGCCGCCAAGTTGGGCACATTCTGTACGGCTCCGGCCATACGCAACTACGGCCGCAATCTCTTCAGCGAATTGTTGGGCACATTCGTGCTCGTATTCGTAATTCTGGCGCTGGCGACCGAGGGCAACACCCCCGAGATGGGTATGGGCGCACTGGGGGCATTCCCCGTGGCCATGCTGATCGTTGCGCTGGGCATGTCGCTCGGCGGTACCACGGGATATGCGATCAATCCGGCGCGAGACCTCTCGCCGCGTGTGGCGCATGCGTTGCTGCCGATCAAGGGCAAAGGCCCGAGCGATTGGACCTACGCGTGGGTGCCTGTTGTGGGGCCCGTCGCGGGCGGTCTGCTTGCGGCAGGGCTGTACTGCCTGATATTCTGACGAGGCCTGTGACCAAGAATCCAAATTATGATGTTTGCTTAAACATGACGATACGATCATGACACTATCCGAAAGACATAAGGCTATCCTTGACATGCTGCGCGAGGCGGGGCGTGTCGATGTGGCCGATCTGAGTGTGCGGCTGAAGGTGTCGGCCGTGACCATACGCAAGGATCTCGACCTTCTGGAGGAGAAGAACCTTTTGTACCGTACACACGGCGGCGCCATCATGGCCGACCCGTATATCGCTACGCGCAAGGTCTCGGAGAAGGAGAAGCTTCACCCCGAAGCCAAGCACCGCATCGGCCTGAAGGCCGTGGAGTTGCTCGCGCCGCAGGATGCGTTGATGATAGCCTCGGGAACGACCGTACAGGCCTTTGCCAGCTGCATAGGCAACATGCGCATGACGGTGATAACGTCGGCGATGAACGTGGCGATGGAGCTGTTGGACAAACCCGATATCGAGATCATACAGCTGGGCGGTATCATACGCCATTCGTCTGCGTCGGTGGTGAGCGAATATGCCGTGCGCATGTTGGAGAACTTTGCGTGCAGCAAGCTCTTTCTCGGCGTTGACGGCATAGACCCCGTCTACGGACTCTCGACGACGCACCTTCAGGAGGCGATACTCAACCGTGCCATGATCGACGCTGCGACCAAGACCATCGTTCTGGCCGATTCGTCGAAGTTCGGACGGCGCGGCTTCAGCAAGATATGCGATGTGGGGGAGGTCGACATGGTCATAACCGACTCGGGCACGCCGCGCAAGATGATCGAGGCGATGCAGGAGCAGGGCGTCAAGGTTACGGTTGTACCCCTCGGCGAGGAGTAGACCGTCGTTACTGACGTTTGGGGCCTCGCCGTCGTGACAACCTTTGGGAGTTGCGGCGGCGAGGCCTTCCTGTGTCCGTGCGGAGGTATTTTGTCGAGTGCATATCATGTGAAAATTGTCGGACATGGTGTACATTCCGTATCGTGCTATGGAGACGGGCGTTGTGTGGTTACGATGTGTCATGGGCCTTGACGCGGCATAAGCCGCTGGCTGCATATTGTTGCATAAAAATGTTGTTTCGGCAGGCGCGAATCAAATATTGTAAAAAAATATAAAAATATTTTCGTATACTTATTATATTTTCAATCAACGATATATGATTTGTTTTGCGGCTTGGGTGAGCGTATTCGCCGTTGCGTAAGGATGGTTGGATATACGCTTTTTGATAATTTTTATTAACTTTGCATCCGTAACCTCCGGTGCGGAATCGGAGCCGTCGGCGGCATCTGTTGCATAGCGGCGGGATGTGTGCCGGCAGTGTGGCGGCGACAGATGTGGCGTCGTTGTCCGGCAGGCCCCGAATGACGTATGCAGACGGCGGGGTGGGGGAAGGCCGTCACGGAGGATCGCAAGCATCGTATAGAATCAAACCTTCATAAAACAGAGTAACCATGGCAAAGAATATCGGAACGAACCATAGGGCTCCGCAGGCGCAGGGCCTTTATGATCCGCACAACGAGAAGGACGGGTGCGGTGTCGGACTTGTGGCGCATATCGACGGGCGCAAATCGCACGAGGTGGTTGAAAATGCCCTTCAGGTTCTCGAGCACATGGCGCACCGCGGGGCCGAGGGTGCCGACAACAAGACGGGTGACGGTGCCGGCATCATGGTGCAGATACCGCACGAGTTCATTCTCCTGCAGGGTATTCCCGTCCCCGAGAAGGGACGTTATGCCACGGGTATGGTGTTCATGTCGAAAGACAGGCAGCAGCAGGAGCTGACGCTCAGTATTATACGTGACCAGATCGAATCCGAGGGCCTGTCGCTGACACACGTGCGCAACGTCCCCGTCAACAGTGATATTCTGGGAGATGCGGCGCGGGCGACGGAGCCGGCCATAAAGCAGATATTCGTATGCGATACGGGAGGTGCCGCGGCATCGGATCTGGAGTCGTTCGAGAAGCGTATCTACGTTGCGCGCCGCAAGATCGAGCATGCGGTGATGGCCTCGCACGAACTGCACGACAAGGAGCAGGTATATGTTGTGAGTCTGTCGACGCGTACGCTTATCTATAAGGGTATGCTGTCGAGCATGCAGCTGCGATACTACTTCACCGATCTGATAAATCCCTATTTCACGAGCGGACTGGCACTGGTACACTCGCGATTCTCGACCAACACCTTCCCCAAGTGGCATCTGGCGCAGCCGTTCCGTCTGCTCGGGCACAACGGCGAGATCAACACCATCAAGGGCAACCGCAGCTGGATGATCACGCGCGAGGCGCTGTTCAACGTCGAGGGCTTCGGCAACATGCAGGATGTCTATCCCATCGTGCAGCCCGACATGAGCGACAGCGCTACGTTGGACAACGTTCTGGAGTTCTTCGTGGTGAGCGGCATGAGCCTGCCGCATGCGCTCTCGATGCTGGTGCCCGAGAGCTATAACGACAAGAACCCCATCTCGGGTGAGTTGAAGGCATTTTACGAGTATCACAGTATCTTCATGGAGCCATGGGACGGCCCGGCGACGCTGCTCTTCTCGGACGGACGTTATGCGGGCGGTATGCTCGACCGAAACGGCCTGCGTCCGGCGCGCTACTTCATCACCAAGGACAACATGATGGTCGTAGCCTCGGAGATGGGCGTACTCGATATCGAGGCGTCGCAGGTGCGCGAGAAGGGTCGTCTGCGTCCGGGTAAGATACTCATGATCGATACCCAGACGGGAACCATACAGTACGATCCCGAGATCAAGGAGGCGCTGGCACGCGAGCATCCATATATGGAGTGGCTGCGCAAGAACCGTGTCATCCTGAGTCAGATATCGTCGGGCCGCCATGTGGTGCACTCGCTGCCCGATCTGGAGCGTCAGATGCGCGCCTTCGGATACAGCCGTGAGGATGTCGACCGCATAATCCTTCCGATGAGCCGCGATGCTGCCGAGCCTATCGGGTCGATGGGTGACGATACGCCGCTGGCGGTACTCTCGTCGCGTCCGCAGCCGCTGTTCAACTACTTCCGGCAACAGTTCGCACAGGTGACGAACCCGCCCGTGGATCCCTTGCGCGAGGAGCTCGTGATGTCGATATCGAGCTACATCGGCGCCGTGGGCGGCAATATACTCCACCCCTCGGAGAAGCACTGCAAGGTGGTTAAGTTGCCGAGCCCCGTCATATCGAATACGGAACTCGACATATTGTGCAATCTGCGTTACAAGGGTTTCAACACTCAGTCGCTGCCCATGCTGTTCGATCCGTCGCGCGGTGCCGAGGGCGTCGAGGCGGCCGTCGAGGAGTTGTGCCGCATGGCCGAAAAGGCTGTTGACGACGGTATCAACTATGTCGTGCTGAGTGACCGCGGCGTCGATGCCGAGCATGCCCCCATTCCGTCGCTGCTGGCCCTGTCGGCCGTACACCACTATCTGATAAACGTGCGCAAGCGTGCGCAGATAGCCCTTATCGTCGAGACGGCCGAGGCGCGCGAGGTGATGCATATCGCCCTTCTGATCGGATTCGGTGCCAGCGCTGTCAATCCCTATATGGCCTTTGCCGTGCTGGACGATCTGGTCAAGCGCAAGGAGCTGCAGCTCGATTACGATACGGCCGAGAAACGTTACGTGAAGGCTGTGAACAAGGGTATGCTCAAGATCATCTCGAAGATGGGTATCTCGACCATCCGCAGCTACCGCGGCGCCAAGATATTCGAGGCTGTGGGCCTGTCGAAGGCGTTCCTCGACAAATATTTCAGCGGCATCACCTCGTCGATCGGAGGCTCCGATCTGGAGGATATCACCTCCGACCTGCTGAAGAACCACAGTGCGGCCTTTGCTGCAGATGCCGATTCCGAGACGCTGTTGCAGCCCTCGGGCGAGTATGCATACCGTAAGGGCGGTATCACGCATGCATGGAACCCGCAGGTCGTGGCGGCGCTTCAGGCGGCGACACGTACGGGCGACTACGCCAAGTTCAAGGAGTACACGCGCCTTGTTGACGAGAAGGAGCGCCCGATCTTCATCCGCGACATGCTGGAGATCAAGCGCAATCCGATCGACATATCGAAGGTCGAGCCCGTAGAGTCGATCATGCACCGTTTCGCTACGGGGGCCATGTCGTTCGGGTCGATCAACGCTCTGGCGCACGAGGCTCTGGCCAAGGCCATGAATATGATCGGCGGCAAGAGCAATACGGGTGAGGGCGGCGAGGATCCGGCACGTTACAAGCCCAATGCCGACGGCACGTCGTCGCGCAGCGCTATCAAGCAGGTTGCCTCGGCGCGTTTCGGCGTCAATGCCGAGTATCTGGTCAATGCCGACGAGATCCAGATCAAGGTGGCGCAGGGCGCCAAGCCCGGAGAGGGCGGCCAGCTGCCCGGATTCAAGGTCAACGAGGTGATAGCGCGTACGCGTCACTCGCTGCCCGGCATATCGCTCATCTCGCCACCGCCTCACCACGATATCTACTCGATCGAGGATCTGTCGCAGTTGATCTTCGACTTGAAGAATGTCAATCCCGATGCCCGTATCAGCGTCAAGCTGGTATCTGAAGGGGGTATCGGCACCATCGCCGCGGGCGTCGCCAAGGCCAAGGCCGACATGATCCTCATCAGCGGATGTGACGGCGGTACGGGCGCCAGCCCCATGAGTTCGATCAAGCATGCCGGCCTGCCGCCCGAGATAGGTCTGGCGGAGGTGCAGCAGACGCTCGTGCTGAACAATCTGCGCGGCAAAGTGTCGCTGCAGGTCGACGGTCAGCTCAAGACGGGCCGCGACATTATCATCAGCGCGCTGCTCGGAGCCGAGGAGTACGGATTTGCCACCAGCGCATTGATCGTGCTGGGCTGCAAGATGATCCGCAAGTGCCACCTTAACACCTGCCCGATGGGCGTGGCGACGCAGAACCCCGAACTGGTGAAGCGTTTCGAGGGCAGTCACCTGCATCTGGTCAACTTCTTCCGTTTCTTGGCCGAGGATGTGCGCGAGCATCTGGCCGAGATGGGATTCACGTGTCTGGACGATATCATCGGCCGTACGGATCTGCTCACGCCGCGCAGCTATCCCGCCACGGACCGTCTCTCGAAGGTTGATCTCTCGAAGATATTGTATCGCCCCGCCGAGTCGGCCGTCAATGCCGTCCGCTGCTGCGAGGTGCAGGATCACAAGATAGATTCGGTTTTGGACCGCATGCTCATATCGCTGCTCTCGCCCGCCATCGATTCGAAGATGCCGGCGCAGCTGAGTTTCCCGATACACAACACGGACCGTTCGGTCGGGGCCATGCTGTCGGGATACATTACCCGCCGCTACGGTGGCGAGGGCCTTCCAGAAGATACGGTGCAGATCACATTCAAGGGGTCGGCTGGTCAGAGTTTCGGCGCGTTCCTCTGCCACGGCGTGACGTTCCGTTTGAAGGGCGATGCCAACGACTATCTGGGCAAGTCGCTCTCCGGCGGCCGTATCATCGTGACGCCGCCCGACGGCTCGACCTTCCGCCACGAAGCCAATATCATTGCCGGCAATACGCTGATGTATGGCGCAACGGAGGGCGAACTCTACGTCAACGGCGTTGTGGGCGAGCGTTTCTGTGTGCGTAACAGCGGTGCCGTAGCTGTCGTCGAGGGCGTGGGTGACCACTGTTGCGAGTATATGACCGGAGGGCGTGTCGTCGTGCTCGGTACGACGGGACGTAACTTCGCCGCAGGCATGAGCGGCGGCGTAGCATACGTCTGGAACAAGGATGGCGACTTCGACTATTACTGCAACATGGAGCTTGTGGAGTTGTCGCTTGTGGAGACGGAGGCCGACCTGAAGGAGCTGCATACGCTCATCAGCGCCCACATGTACTACACGGGCAGCCAGCTGGCAAAGGAGATGATCGACGCATGGGATGTCTACTCGAAGCAGTTCATCAAGGTCATCCCCACCGAGTACAAGCGTATCATGGCCATGAACGACTTTTAGAGTTCGGTATGGTAGCGGTGCCCTCTTCGGCGGCATGCGGGGCGGCTTGTGACCTCAACGGTCGGCAGGCCGCCCCGCGGCGTATGTACTAAACGGGTGTTGCGATGCGTTATCTTGTGGTATGACATTTGTCCCACGTGAATAAACACATGAGATTATGAGACTCGTACTTAGCGACCGCGCCCTGACGAGTGTCCCTGTCGGGCGCGATTTCGAATATGTTGATCTGTCGGCGCTGAAGATCGCCCCCTGCGTGGGGTGCTTCGGCTGCTGGACCCGCACTCCCGGAAGGTGTGTCATACGTGACGATGCCGTACGGGTATATCCCCTGATAGCCGCGAGCGACGAGGTGGTTTATGTGAGCCGCATACGTTATGGCGGCTACGACAGCGTTATGAAACGCATGTTGGAGCGGGCGATTCCCGTGCAGCAGGCATTTATCAGAATACACGGCGGTGAGACGCACCACGTACAGCGTGCCGTTGAGCCCAAGCGTGCCGTGATCGTGGCTTACGGGGCCGAGGACGAGGCGGAGCGGGATCTGTTCCGGCGTCTTGTCGCGCGCAATGCCCGCAATATGAGTTTTGAGAGTTATGATATAAGGTTCGTCGGCGAGGCTGAGGTCGAGGCGGCGGTAAAGGAGATTACGGAGCGATGGAACGAAAAATAGTGTTGCTGAACGGCAGCCCGCGGGCGCCCAAGTCAAATTCTAAACGTTATGCGGCCATATTCCGCGAGCATAGCCCCGTCACGGCGGATTATTTCGAGATCACGCGCCGCAACCATGCGATGTTATGTTCCAAAACGGATGAATATACGGATGTCGTGCTGGTCTTTCCTCTCTATGCCGACTCGCTGCCGGTGAGCCTGCTGGATTTTCTCAAATCGTTGGAGGCGGCGCGCTCGGAGCGTCGTCCGACGGTGTCGGTGATGATCAATTGCGGTTTTCTGGAGTATGAGCAGAATATGGTCGCCGTGGATATGGTTCGCCTCTTTTGCCGCCGCAACGGCTATCCTTTCGGGTCGGTGCTGATGATCGGTGGCGGCGAGGCTATCCTCGATACGCCTTTCCGGCTGCTGGCCGGGCGGCGCATTGCGGCATTTGCGCGTGCCGTGGCCGAAGGACGTGCGCAAAGCATGCATGTGACCATGCCGATAACCAAACGTATGTTCGTATGGGCGTCGGACATATACTGGTGCATGTACGGGCGGCGTCACGGTGTCTCGAAGCGGCAGATGGAGTCTATGCGGATAGAGTAGAATGTTTTACCGTAAATACAGCGGGACAGCCTTCGGAAAGAGGCTGCCCCGCTGTCGTATGGAGTTGAACGGATTGTATGTCTGTCGGCGTCTATTCGAGTTGTCCCGTTGCGCGCAGATAGTCCGTGCGGTAGATCATATATTGCGTCTGGGCCTCTATTAGGTTGCTCTGCGCCTGCTGCCATTGCGACTGTGCATCGAGGAGGTCTGTCAGCGGCGACATGGCCGCCGCGTAGCGGTTGCGCATCACGCGCAGGTTCTCCTCGGCCTGTCGGAGCCCGCTCTCGGCCGTATGGATCATGCGGTAACCGTCCTCGACGTTTTGTACGGCCTGCTGCGCCTCGATCGACATGAGGCGCATGTTGCGTTGCAGTTCGAGCTGCGAGTTGTCGAGCTCGTAACGCGCCTTGTGCATTTTCTTGCGGCTCTCGCCCCAATGGAATATTGGGATCTTGACGGCCAGCATAGCTATGCCTATGCCGTCGCGGAACTCTTGTGTGTAGGGCACGGTGGTGCCGTTGCCCATGTCGGCAAAGCCCTTGAGCTTGATGTTGCCGTAGTAGCTGTATCCGGCCGACAGGCCCACCGTCGGGAGCATCTCGGAGCGGGCGTCGCGTATGCGCTGCATGTTGACGTCGATCTGCTTCTCGAGCAATCCGACCTCGGGCCGCCTCGCTATGTCGAGACTCATCGCAGTAGGACTCTCGATGTTGAATGTGGTGTCGGTCGGCTCGATGGCCGTGTCGAGCGGTGCCCCGATGACGTTGCACAGAGCCATGCGGCAGAGGTCGGCGCCGTTGCGCGCACGCTGGAGCTGATACTCTATCTCGGTGCGCTTGGCCTCGATGCGCAGCAGGTCATTCTCGATGGCCATGCCTGCGGTTACGGCTGATGAGGTCTGTTTGTAGATGGTGTCCATCTGCGTGGAGTAGCTTTCGAGCATGCGCACTTTGCGCCGCACGGCAATATAGCTCCAGTAGGCGTTGTCGGCATCGACCAGAACGTCCATGCGCGTCATGCGGAGCTGCTGGTCGGCGATCTGCCGGCCCAGACGCGCCATCTGCCAGCCGGCGGATATCTTGCCGCCGGTATATATCGGCTGTGTGAGTGTTAGGCCTGCCATGTAGGTGCCGCGCATGGCCAGCTCCATGCCCGTCATCTCGATGTCGGGAAGGACGTATGCACCCGTAGCCGACCCTTCTATCTTGGGCAGGCGCGCCGTGGCGGCGATCTTGTCGTCGAGTTCGGCCTGCCGCAGACGGTTGTCGGCCTGTTTGATCTCCTCGCTGGTGGTGAGAGCCATGTCGCGGCACTGCTCCATCGAGAGCTTCATGGGCTGCTGCGCCCGCAGCTCATGCGCGCCCATAAACAGCGCACAGCATATCGTTGTGATTAGTTTGATGTTCATCTCTTGTCGGTTTTATGCGTTTCGGGGCCTTGTTATGCGGAACATGGCCGTATAGAAGAGCGGCAGCAGTATGAGCGTTATGATGGTGCCCACGGTAAGGCCGCCCATGATGGTGATGGCCATCGAGCTGTACATGGGGTCGGTAACCAGAGGTATCATTCCCACGATGGTGGTGAGTGATGCCATCAGCACGGGCCTTACGCGCGAGACGGTGGCTTCGATGACGGCGGTGTAGGGGTGGAAGCGCTGCTCCTTCTGCAGGCGGTTGATCTCGTCGACGAGCACAATGGCGTTCTTGACCATCATGCCGATAAGGCCCATGATACCGATTATGGCCATGAAGGTCATCGGCTGCCCCGTGATCAGCAGCGACGGGGTGATGCCGCAGAAGACAAACGGGAAACAGAGCAGTATGAGCCCCACCTTGCGCCAGCTGTTGAACAAGAGCAGCAGTATGGCCAGTATGAGGAATATGGTTATGGGTACGAACTTCATCAGGTTACCGATGGCCTCGCCCTGAATCTCTCCCTCACCGACCCAACGCATCGTATAACCGTCGGGCAGATGGATCTGTTCGATCTGTTTCTTGATCGAGGCCACGGCCTTTGCCGGTGTGGCGTCCTTACGGTCGGGGTTGGGGTCGCATTCGGCCTCGATGACGCGGCGTCCGTTCAGACGCAGCACCATGTCCTCGTCCCAATCGAGCGAGACGTCGGAGGCGACGTTGCTCAGCGGCGTGGCGCGGAAGAGCTTGTCCTGCAACTTGCTCATTGCCTCTCCTCCTCCGAGGGCCCCCTGCAGCTCGTCGTTCGACAGGTGCATGTTGAGCATGCTCCATACGGGGATGTTCTCGAGATCGGTTATACGGCTGCCGTCATCGTTGCGCACCTGAAGGTTGAGGCGTACCATGCGTTCCTGATCGTTCAGTACGCCTACGGTCATGCCGTCCGTGGCGGCAAGCAGGGCATTCGCCACATCGCTGCGGCCGATGCCGGCGCGCAGGGCATCCTGCTGCGAGTAGTGTGCCACGAGCGTTTTGCCCATAGGTTTCCAGTTGTTCTGAACCGAATAGGGGTCGATATAGGGCGAGTTGCGCATGATCTGCTCGGCCTGAGCGCTGAGATCACGCAGCACGGCAGGGTCGGGGCCTGCGAACTCTACCTCCACTGTATGGCTTGTCGAGATCGAGAAGTTGTATTTTTTTATACGTATGTACGCGTCGGGCCATGCCTGCCGCAGTTGGCGGCGTATGACGGGAATCTGCTCGACGACGGTGCGATAGTCCTTGCAGTCGACGATAAGCTCGCCGTAGCAGTCTCCGCCCGAGGTCATGGGGCGTACCAGACAGTAGTGTGCGGGTGCGCTGCCCTGACTTGCGGCGACGCGTTCGACGGCGGGGTTTGCGGCCACCATGTCGCTCATCTCGAGCAGGCGGTCACGCACGGCGTTGGGGTCCGAGGCCGAGGGGAAGAAGCACTCGACGACGAACTGTTTGTAGTCGAAGTCGGGGAAGAAGAGGTTTTTCACGCGCGTCATGCCGAAGAGCGACACGGCCAGCAGGCAGAATGCCGCCACGATGGTCTTGCGTTTGTTGTCGATCAGTTTGGCGACGGCGCGGCGTACGAAGCGGTGTACGGGCGAGTTCATCACCGTCGAGCCTTTGTCTTTTGATATGGCATGCGGACGCGGCAGCCACGAGGCTGCGCATACGGGTACCTGCACCAGCGCCAGCACCCAGCTCGCCAGAAGGCTTACGCACAGCACCAGAAAGAGGTCTCCGGCATACTCTCCGGCCGTATCGGGTGAGAGATATACGCAGAGGAACGTCGAGGCGGCGATGATGGTAGCACCGAGCAGTGGCAGCGCCGTGTTGCGCCCGATGCGGTAGAGGTATGTCTTGGGGCCGAGGCCGCGGTTGCGGTCGACCAGTATGCCGTCCATGATGACCACGGCGTTGTCGACGAGCATACCCATCGCCACGATGAAGGCTCCGAGCGAGATGCGTTGCAGCGTGGTGCCGCAGGCAAGCAGTATGGGGAACGATACGGCCACCGTCAGGATAAGTCCCACGCCTATGATTATGCCGCTTCGCAGTCCCATCGTGAAGATGAGCACCAAGATGACGATTGCGACCGACTCGACGAGGTTGAGCATGAAGGACGATATGGCGGCCTCGACCTTGTCGGGCTGGAAGAAGATCTTCTCAGTCTCGAAACCAGCCGGTACGTTCTTCATGACCTCGGCCAGACGCTTGTCGACGGCGCGCCCCACGTCGGGCACTATGGCCGATGACTCCATGGCCACGCATATCGCCAGCGCAGGCTCGCGCCCGACGAAGAATCCGTTGCGCTGCGGCTCGACATAGCCGCGCTCGACGCGGGCGATGTCGCCTATGCGCAGAACCTTGCCGTCGAAGGTCTGGATGCGCAGGTCGCGTATCTGCTGCTCGTTCTCGACAGTGCCGTCCACGCGCAGCGCTATGCGCTCGCCTTCGGTGGAGTAGAATCCGGCATCGACAACCTTGCCGGCCGACTGCAACGCCGACATGATCTGCGTGGGTATGATGCCGTTGCGGGCGATCTGCTCCTTCGAGAGTATGATGTTGATCACTTCGTCGCGTGTACCGACAATATTGATACGCTTGACTCCCTTCACGTCGAGCAGCTCGCGACGTATGTATTTCGCATAGCGGTACATCTCCGAGTAGTCGTACCCGTCGGCCGTCAGGGCGTAGAAGATGCCGTAGACATCCATCATGTCGTCTATGACTACGGGGTCGTAGCACCCTTGGGGCAGACGCATCGCCGCATCGTTGACCTTGCGGCGCAGCAGGTCGAAGTGCTGCTCCAGATCGCGGTTGAGCACCGTCATCTGGAATTCGACGGTGAACATGGCCATAGAGTTACGGCACTCGGTCTTAACCTTGTGTACGTTGGGCAGGGCCCGCAGCTCCTCCTCCATCATCTGCGCCACCTTGAGCTCTATTTCGTGGGCGTCGGCCCCGGGCCACGACACTACGACCATGGCCTGCTTGGCCGAGACGGCGGGGTCCTCCAGTTTGGGCATCTGGATGAAGGATAGTATGCCGGCGATGACGATCGCCGCCACGAACGACCAGAATATTCTCGGCCGCCGCATGAAAAATTCCGTTAAGCGTGTCATCACAGTATCCCTCCGATATTGGTTTTACTCGGTTCCTCCACGACCTTCACCTTCTCGCCCTGTTGCAGGACGTTGACTCCGGCGCGGACTATCAGTTCGTCACCCGTGAGGCCGTCCGTGACTACGGCGCGGGAGTTGTCGAGGCTGCCGTCGATGGTGACGGGGCGTTTTACGACGGACGAATCGCCCTGCATGACCCATACGCATGCGTTCTGCCCGTCATTGAAGAGGGCGCGGAGCGGTACCGTATGGCCGTGTGCGGCCGTCGAGTCGGCCGAGACGATCTCGACCTCGACGTTCATGCCTGCGGTGAGTGTGGCGTCGGGACGGTCGGTGAATGCCAGCTCAAGGGTGTAGAGCTGGTTGCCGTCGGCTTTGGGTGCCACGCTCAGGAACCGCAGCGGCATCGACGCGGCGATGCCCGATGCCCGGCAGCTGTAACGTATGACGCAGCCGCGGCGCTGATACTCCTCGACGGGTATGTCGACCGAGACCTCGAGCGGCGAGGCATCGAGAAGCGTCATGACCGAGGTGCCGGCATCGACCATCTCGGCCGCAGAGAATCCTACGCTGCGGATGTAGCCGTCGGCCGGGGCGTAGAGCTTCGTGTAGTCGAGTTTGTTCTTGTTTATACGCAGCTGCACGCCCAGCTGGTGCAGTCCTGCCGAGGCCTTCTCGAAGTCGTTGGCCGAGACGCTCTTCTGCTCGAAGAGCTGTGAGGTGCGCTTCACCTCATCCTCCAACTGGTCGTACTGTATCTGCAGCGCCTCCACGGCCAGACGGTAGTCGGCGTCGTCCAGTTCGGCCAGCAGCTGGCCCTGACGTACATAGTCGCCTTCGCGTACGTGTATGCGGGCGATCTGTCCCGCCGTCTTGAATCCGAGCCCGATCTCGTGTGCGGCCTTTACCACACCCGAGTAAATCCTTGTCTTTTGCGGCGTCAGAGCCTCGGGCCTCGTGAGGCAGACGCTGTGCCGCTCCGACGTGGTCGAGGGGGTGCCGCCGCAGGCCGCAAGCAGACACGCGGCCGTGACGAGCGAAAGTTTTGTTGCGATTCTCATATCGTTTCTCCGTTTGATGGTTTCTTGTGTCGCAAAGTTGTGGCTTTTTGTCGAGAGGCGTTTGTCTTGCGGAGAGAATATATTGTTCTAAAGGATGTATGAACAGTAATATGGGAGAATAAAATATTGCAATTACAGTTCTAAACGGTATATTTGCGTTGTAAATAATAACTGACAATGAGGGACAATCACAAATTCGACGCACTGGAATTGTCGATGTTGCCGCGAGATGAGCGCACGTGCGTTGTGGACAACGAATTGATCATAAGCGATAATTTCGACGAGGACGGTAATGTATGCGACTTGTCGTCGGATCCGCGCATGCGGGGGTTTATCTTGGCGCCCTATCCCTTCAAGATGCAGTTCGCGATGGTGCAGATGTGTGTTGCTGGGAGCATGCGGCTGCGTCATAATCTGACCGAATACGAGTTGCACCGAAACTCTATGATGATCGTAACGCCCGGGTCGATAGGCCAGTGTCTGGAGTTGTCGCCCGATTGCCGCTTGGCCATCATAGCGTTGGCGAACGGCGGCTCGATCACGGAGAAGAACCGCGACGGGGCGCTCGTGGTTCGTAAATTCCTGTCGAAGAGTCCTATATTGCAGTTGTCGGATGGTCAGATGGGGGAGTTGCTGTCGATCTACCACGCCATGAGGAGCAAGGTGCAACAACAGGATTTCAACTACAAGCGTGAGGTGCTGGACGGATACATGCAGGTATTCTATTATTGTATGTGTCAGGCCATGACACCTTATGTCGAGCAGCAGGATGCCGTGCGCGGCACACGCAAAAATGAGATCTTCGACCGCTTCATCGAGATTCTGCGTGAGAACTATGCCACGCAGCGTGCCATAGGGTTCTATGCCGACCGTCTGTGCATGACGCCGAAATACCTTTCACAGGTGGTCTATTCGGTGAGCGGCCGCCATGCGGGTGACTGGATACGCGATTATGTCATTCTGGAGGCGAAGGCGCTACTCAAGAGCGGACGTTACAGTGTGCAGCAGGTATCCGACATGTTGAACTTCGCCAACCAGTCATTTTTCGGGGCATATTTCAAACGCAGTGTCGGATGCTCGCCTTCGGCATACCGCGATATGTAAGAAGCTATATTTTGGACGACATGAGAACGGGCGGCACTTCGTTTCCAATACGAAGTGCCGCCCGTATGTTTGCCAAGGCTAATCGGGTGACAAGACCAGCTCTGTCTCGCCCTTGCCGTCCGGTAGTTCGAACATACGCTCGCGCGTGGAGACGTCATCTATTATCTTGCTTGGCGTAGTATGACCACACGATTTGCGGCCGTATAATATGACCGGCGCATGGCCTTGGTAGAGATTCCTGTCGCCGTAGCGCGTATCGATCCGGAGTATAAAGATGCGTTACTTGAGCTTGTCATACTCTTCGTCGGTGACGGGTTCGAGCCACTCGTTCGAGGTATCCTCGCCCGGTATCTCGAAGGCCAGATGTGCAAACCAACCGTCGGCCGAGGCCCCGTGCCAATGCTTTACGCCTGCGGGGATATGTATCACCGTGCCGGGCAGGATCTCGACGGCGGGTTTGCCCTCCTCCTGATACCATCCGCGGCCCGCAACGCCTATAAGCATCTGGCCGCCGCCGCTCTTGGCGTGGTGTATGTGCCAGTTGTTGCGGCAGCGGGGTTCGAATGTAACATTCGACACCACAACCTGCTCACGCGATATGGGTGCGAGGTAGCTGTTGCCGGTAAAATATTGCGCGTAGGCTGTGTTGGGCTCGCCGATGGGAAATATCATCTGCTTCTGGAATGCGGCCTTGGCGTCCTCGGCAGCGCTGTCCTCGGCCCATACGTCCTTTGCCAGACGGAATGCCGCCCACGCCTTGGGCCAGCCGGCATAGAAACTGATATGGGTGATGATCTCGGAGATCTCGCTGCGCGTAATGCCGTTCTGTTTTGCCGTCTGGAGATGGTACGTGAGCGACGAGTCGGTTATGCCCTGACTTATGAGCGAGGTGATGGTAACCAGACTGCGGTCGCGCAGCCCGAGCCGGTCGGTGCGGCTCCATACCTCCCCGAAGAGGACGTCGTCGTTCAATTCCGCGAACTTCGGGGCAAATTCGCCGAGCTGCTCACGCCCGGCCGTCTGTTTGATTTTCTGCTGTGCCATGATTGATGTAGTGTTTGCGGTCAATGCGAATATCGCAAGGATCATACTTATTTTCATATTACGTGTTTTTAACGTTTGATATTGCGGATTGAGTCTTTTCCGAAGCTCTTTTCTTGAGACAAAATTACTTTTTATAAGCACGTTACGCTGTATACTTTTTCCGGATCTTGCAACCCGAACCACGGAATCGGTGGCCGCAGAGCGTTCCGGACGTTGTGCCTGTTGCCGCGTCACGGCCGCAACACGCTGTCGTGCAACCGTCCGTGCGGCGAGTTAGCGTATATTACGGTTATTGTTTGCGACGCTCGATATCGGCTTTGGAAGCCGTTTCGAGCGGATAAATGTCGATGGTTAGTGTATGAATTACGATAAGTTTGCAATCTATCGTGCGAATGGGTAATTTTACAGTCGAAACCTGAAACTTCAAATACCCATGTCAATCCAGACCAATCAATCATTGTCGGTTGACTGTGCCGTGTTCGGATTTAACGGTACGACGCTCAAGGTTCTGCTCATCGAGCGTTGCTACTACAAGCCCGACACGCGCCTCGACCCGCTGAAGTTGCCCGGAGCAATGATCCTCGAGAACGAGACCCTGCCCGAGGCGGCGTATCGTGTGCTCGAAGAGGCCACGGGATTGAAAAACGTATATCTCAAACAGATGGAGATATTCTCCGACCCCAACCGCGTGAGCGGCGAGGAGCTGGAGTGGATAAACCGCTATCACGGCATCCACAGCGAGCGTGTGGTGACGGTGGGTTATTACGCCTTGGTCAAGCTCGACAGCCGCATGGTGGCCTACACCACGGCCAAGGGCGCGCAGTGGGTGGATGTGGATTCAATCCAGCGTCTGGCGATGGACCACAAGCAGATCCTGACGTCGGCGCTGTCGGTATTGTGCCGCGAGATGCTGCAGTCGCCCGTAGCCTTCGAGCTTCTGCCGCGCAAGTTCACGATACGCGCCTTGCAGAACCTTTACAGCGCGGTGCTGGGTATCGAGATCGACAACCGCAACTTCCGCAAGAAGATTCTCTCGTCGGGGTTCCTCACACCTACGGCCGAGAAGGAGCAGGGCGTAGCCCACAAGCCGGCGCGATACTACATGTTCAACCGCAACGCCTACCGTAAGGCCGTGCGCGAGAAACTCAAACTGGGATTCATCAACAATTGGAAATATTGACCGTCGGAGGCCGTGCGGACGAATGGCGGGCAGGAGAGTGCCGGCGGCACTTGGAATGAAGTATAAACGAAAGAGAAAAGATATAAGGATATGAAGAGTTTGGGAATAGATATAGGCTCCTCGTCGGTGAAGGTGTCGCTGCTTGACGTAGCGACGGGAGAGTGCGTCGCTTCGGCGACAAACCCCGCGCAGGAGATGCCGATAGATGCCCTTCGGAGCGGATGGGCGGAGCAGGATCCCGATATGTGGTGGCATTATGTATGCGAGGGCATACGTCAGGTCGGGGCCAAGAGCCCGCTGCGTGATGTCGTGTCGATAGGTATAACATATCAGATGCACGGTCTGGTGTGTCTCGATGCTGTGGGGCGCCCGCTGCGCAAGTCGATCATCTGGTGCGACTCGCGTGCCGTGGAGATCGGAGCCGAGGCTCTCGAAGGCATAGGCCGCGACTACTGTCTTGGCCATGCGCTCAACTCGCCCGGAAATTTCACGGCCTCGAAGCTGGCGTGGGTCAAGCGCAACGAACCCGAGCTGTTTGCGCGCATCGACAAGTTTGTGCTGCCCGGAGACTATATAGCCTATCGGCTGTCGGGACACCTCTCGACGAGTGTGAGCGGCCTGTCGGAACAGATACTGTGGGACTTTGCCGAGCAGCGTCGTGCCGACTTCGTGGCCGACTGGTACGGCATTCCGCATGAGATGATACCCGAGGCCGGGCCGTCGATCGGCACGCAGGCCGAGACCGATGCCGCAACGGAACAACTGCTCGGCATACCGAAAGGTACCCCGATATCGTACCGTGCGGGTGACCAGCCAAACAACGCCTTCTCGCTGAATGTTCTGGAGGCGGGCGAGGTGGCCGCGACGGGAGGTACGAGCGGCGTGGTGTATGGTGTTGTCGATACGCCGAAGGCCGACCCGCAGTCGCGTGTCAATACGTTCGTGCATGTGAACCATACGGCCGGAAGGCCGCGCTACGGCATCCTGCTCTGCATCAACGGTACGGGCATAATGAATTCGTGGATACGCCGCAATGTGGTGCAGCAGACGCTCGATTATGCCGCCATGAACAACCTTGCCGCCACGGCCCCCGTTGGTTCGGACGGCGTTGTGGTGTTGCCCTTCGGCAACGGTGCCGAACGTGTGTTGGGCAACCGTACGACGGGCGCGGAGATCGTCGGACTCGATCTGAACCGCCATACGACGGCGCATGTTGTTCGCGCGGCGCAGGAGGGTATAGCCTGCTCGTTCCGTTACGGCATAGATATCATGCGCGGACTGGGACTTTTGCCCGACGTGATACGCGCCGGTGAGGCGAACCTGTTCCTTTCGCCGCTGTTCCGGCAGACGCTGGCAACGCTCACGGGTGCGCGTATCGAGCTATTCAATACGGACGGGGCGTTGGGTGCCGCACGCGGTGCCGCGCTCGGTGCGGGGTATTACCACAGCCGTGAGGAGGCCTTCGCCTCGCTGCGGAGACTCGAAACGGTGGAGCCTGTGGCGAAGGAGCGCGAGGCGCTGGAGGAGGCCTACGGAAAGTGGGTGCGCGAGGTCGAAATGCGGCTCGAGAGGGCCTGACGCAGCCGTGAATACGGTATGTGAGTGATTATGCGGTAGCTCCTTTTGCGGCGGCGGGTCGTCCAAGGGATGCGAAACTGAATATATTACATAAAAATAATGTGCTAAATTAAAAACAACGTTTATTATGGCAACTAAAAGCTATTTCCCCAACGTGGGAAAGATCCCTTTCGAGGGTAAGGATTCAAAGAACCCGATGGCATTTCATTACTATGAGCCCGAGCGTGTGGTTATGGGCCGCAAGATGAAGGATTGGTTCCGTTTCTCGATGGCGTGGTGGCATACGCTCTGCGCCGAGGGTGGTGACCAGTTCGGCGTGGGCACCAAGAAGTTCCCGTGGAACGAGGCCGCATGCCCGATGGAGCGTGCCAAGGCCAAGATGGATGCCGGTTTCGAATTCATGCAGAAGATGGGTATCGAGTATTACTGCTTCCATGACGTAGACCTCGTGGACGAGGCCGCTACGGCCGAGGAGTATGAGAAGAATCTCAAGGAGATGGTCGCCTATGCCAAGCAGAAGCAGGCCGAGACGGGTATCCGTCTGCTGTGGGGTACGGCCAATGTCTTCGGACACCCGCGTTACATGAACGGAGCCTCGACCAATCCCGATTTCGACGCTGCGGCCCGTGCGATGCTGCAGATCAAGAACGCTCTCGACGCCACGATCGAGCTGGGCGGCGACTGTTATGTCTTCTGGGGCGGCCGCGAGGGCTACATGTCGCTGCTCAACACCGACATGAAGCGTGAGAAGGAGCACATGGCCACCATGCTGCGCATGGCGCGCGACTATGCCCGCGGCAAGGGATTCAAGGGTACGTTCCTCGTCGAGCCGAAGCCCATGGAACCGATGAAGCACCAGTATGACGTCGATACGGAGACGGTGATCGGTTTCCTGCGTGCGCACGGTCTGGACAAGGACTTCAAGGTTAATATCGAGGTTAACCACGCCACGCTTGCCGGCCACACCTTCGAGCATGAGCTTCAGTGCGCCGTCGATGCCGGCATGCTGGGTTCGATCGACGCCAACCGCGGCGACTACCAGAACGGCTGGGATACCGACCAGTTCCCGATCGACCTGTACGAGCTGGTTCAGGCGATGATGGTGATCCTGCGCGGTGGCGGCCTTCAGGGCGGCGGCACGAACTTCGATGCCAAGACGCGCCGCAACTCGACCGATTTGGAGGATATCTTCATTGCCCACATTTCGGGTATGGATACGATGGCGCGTGCGCTGCTTATCGCTGCCGACATCCTCGAGAACTCGCCCTACGAGAAGATGCTCAAGGAGCGTTACGCTTCGTACGACAGCGGTGAGGGCAAGGCTTTCGAGAAGGGAGAGCTTACGCTCGAGCAGGTTGCTGAGTATGCACGCCACCATGAGCCCGCACAGCACAGCGGCAAGCAGGAGCTCTATGAGGCGATGATCAACATGTATATCTAATCTTGTCTCGGTTCCGCCGTCGGTGCAGATGCCGTCGGCGGAATTTTTCGTTTATGCGGATTGCGTGGCGCGCCGTACCATTGTGGTGCGGTATTGTAATGCTGCCGATCCCCGACCTGAAACTGTAACCTCAATTTGCAAATATGACTTCAACCCAATCAAACGGAAGCCGGGCGTATCTCTTTTCGATCGTGCTGGTGGCGGTTATCGGAGGTCTGTTGTTCGGCTACGATACGGCTGTCGTGTCGGGTGCCGAGCAGGCTCTCGACGATTTCTTCCGCACGGCGAAAGACTTTACCTACACGGCGTGGATGCACGGTTTCACGGCCTCCAGCGCCCTGATAGGCTGCGTCATCGGCGGTGCCATATCGGGCGTGCTTGCCGCGCGTCTGGGCCGCAAGCGCACGCTCGTGGCGGCGGCCGTGTTGTTCTTTGTATCGGCCGTGGGCTCGTGGTGGCCCGAAAGCGGAATACTTCCATACGGCGAGGCGTCGTTCGCGCTGCTCGTGTCGTTCAACCTCTACCGTATAATCGGCGGCATAGGCGTCGGTCTGGCATCGGCCGTATGCCCGATGTACATAGCCGAGATCTCGCCCGCGCGCATACGCGGCACGCTGGTCTCGTGCAACCAGTTCGCCATAATATTCGGCATGCTGGCAGTATATTTCGTGAACTATCTCATACGCAACAATCTGGGCGATACGGCCGAGGCCATACAGCAGGCTATGGTCGACGTCGGCTGGCGCCGCATGTTCCTCTCGGAGGCGTTCCCTGCAGGTGCATTCTTCCTGCTCATACTGCTGGTGCCCGAGACACCGCGTTTTCTGGCTTTGCACAGTAACGATTCGCGTGCCTTCTCGGTTCTCGAACGCATAAACGGCACGGCCGAGGCCCGAACAATCCTCGACGAGATCAAGTCGACCGTCGACGAGAAGCGCGAACACCTGTTCGCTTACGGCAAGACGGTTATCGTGGTGGGCGTGCTGCTCTCGTTCTTCCAGCAGGCGATAGGTATCAACGTGGTGCTCTATTACGCCCCGCGCATCTTTGAGAACATGGGCGCTACGGGCGATGCCTCGATGTTGCAGACGGTGGTCATGGGTGTGGTGAACATCATCTTCACGGTGGTTGCGATCTTCACTGTCGACCGTGTGGGCCGCAAGCCGCTGCTTATGATCGGATCGACGGGCATGATGATCGGCATGGCGGTTCTGGCCGCTCTTTCGTTCACCGATACGATCGGCCTCGGAGCCCTGATCTTCATAATCATCTATACGGCGTCGTTCATGATGTCGTGGGGACCCATCTGCTGGGTGCTCATATCGGAGATCTTCCCCAATACGATCCGTTCGCAGGCGGTGGCCATAGCGGTGGCGGCACAGTGGATATCTAACTTCCTTGTCTCGGCTACCTTCCCGTCACTGAGTGGCTGGAGCGTCGGCGGTACATATTGCATATATGCCGTCATGTCGCTGTTGTCGGCCCTGTTCGTATGGAAGATGGTTCCCGAAACAAAGGGCAAGACCCTCGAGCAGATGTCGGCCCTGTGGCGCGGACGCAAGTAGGCTCGCAGCGCAGACAAATAAAATACCCGCAACTCTCGGAGCTGCGGGTATTTTATTTGTACCGTCGGACGCTACAATTCGAGCGTTACGGTGACATCCTGCACGCCGAGGTCGGCGCTGCGGTATGTCGGGGCGGCCGATGCCACATGAAGCGTGTGGGTGCCTTGCAGCAGCTTCTTCGTGCCGTCCTCCTGCACGGTCGAGAGGCGCTCTACGGGAATCTCCATGCGTACGGTGCGCTTCTCGCCGGCCTTCAGATGCTCGCGGCTGAAGGTTACGAGTTGCGATTGCGGTGCCGTGACGCCTGCAGCGGGCGACGAGTGGTAGAGCTGTACGATCTCGTCGATGTCGGTCGCGCCCTCATTGCTCAACGTGATCTCTACGGTAACGGCCTTGCCTCCATCCACGGCGGCTTTGGCCGCCCCATAGGTGACCCTGCCGTAGCTCAGGCCGTAGCCGAATGGCAGGAATATATTGTCGGTCATGTATTTGTATGTGTGTCCTGCCATCGAGTAATCCTCGAACGGCGGCAGTTTCTCGGTCTCGGCAGGGAAGGTCACAGGCAGGCGGCCGCTGAAGTTGGCGTCGCCGAAGAGCAGATCTCCCAGCGCCTCTCCGCCGGCCTGTCCCGAATACCATGCCATAACCACGGCGTCGGCCAGTTCGTATATCTCGCGCAGGTCGATGGGACTGCCGCCTGTGAGCACTACGACGATCCCTTCGCCCTTGTATCTCTTGAGTGTGCGCAGGTAGTTCATCTGCGACTCGGGCAGGCGCAGGTCCAGACGGTCGCCGCTGGTGCTGTTGGCGATCGATTCGCCCTCCTCGCCCTCTACATTGCCGTTGTTGCCCATGAATACGATGGCGACATCCGCACCCGCGGCTTCGCCTATGTTCATGTTGGCGGCAAGGCCGTCGAGCTGCATGAATCCCGTGTGGTAGGATACCGTGGTGCCGGCGCTGACCTTCGATACGATACCCTGAAGGTATGTGCTGTAGTCATCGCTCACCCCGTAATAGTTGCCCATTTGGTAGAATATGTCGGTAGCGCCGCTGCCCGACATGTTGAGCGAGTGGATGTTCTTGTCCAGAGGCAGTATGCCGTCGTTCTTCAGCAGCACCATGCTCTCCACGGCCGCGCGTTTGGCTAGAGCGCGGTGCTCGGGCGAGCCGATCACATCCTCCGGCATGTTGTTGTAGGGGCATTGCGGGTCATCGTGCAGGATACCCAGCTTCATGCGTGTCATGAGCGTTGGGCGCAGGGCGTTGTCGAGATCCTGCTCGGTGATGAGCTGCTTGGCGTATGCGTCCTTGAGCGTGCGCATCGACGAGCCGCACTCGAGGTTGAGGCCTGCCTTGAGGGCCTTGACGGCGGCATCCATCTCGCAGCGGGTGCAGTGGTGTCCCGTGTATATGTCGGTCACGGCGCCGCAGTCGGATACGATGTGGCCCTTGAAGTTCCATCTGTTGCGCAGTATGTCCTGCATGAGGAACGGGCTGGCCGAACAGCAGTCGCCGTAGACGGCGTTGTAGGCCGTCATGACGGTCTCGACCTTTGCGTCCTTGACCAGCATCTCGAATGCCGGAAGGTATGTCTCATAGAGATCCTTGAGCGAAGGTTCGACATTGGCTCCGTGTCGTGTGGCCTCCGGGCCCGAATGCACGGCGAAGTGCTTGGCGCAGGCTGCGGCCTTGAGATAGTTCGGGTCGTCGCCCTGAAGCCCCTTGACGAATGCCGTTCCCAGCATGCCCGTCAGATAGGGGTCCTCGCCGTAGGTCTCCATGCCGCGGCCCCAGCGCGGATCACGGAAGATGTTGACGTTGGGAGACCAGAAGGTAAGTCCGGCGTAGCGGCCGTAGTTGCCTATGCGCTGTGCCACCTGATACTTGGCGCGTGCCTCGTCCGAGATGGCGTCGCCTATGCTGTTGAGCAGTTCGATGTCGAATGTGGCGCCGAGTCCTATCGGTTGCGGGAATACCGTTGCGCGGCCGCTGCGGCCCACGCCGTGCAGACCCTCGTTCCACCAGTCGTAGGGTTTGATGCCGAGGCGCTCGATGCCCGGCGTCGAGTTCATCATCTGGCCGATCTTCTCGTCGACGTTCATCGAGTCGAGCAGCTGATCGACCTGCTGCTCCATCGATTGCTGCGGCTGCTGCGCGCTCTGCTGCGGCTGTGTGCCGCCGCAGCCGGCAAGCATCGCCGCAGCACTTAGAATGAGTATTTGTCGTTTCATGCCTTTATGGTATTTGATGTTTGAGTCCGTATGTCGGTGGCAAGGTTCGGCCGCAGAGCCTGCAACTTCATGCGGCATTGCTGCCATGTACCCGAGGGGGTTGGCACGCTGTCGCGTATATTGTCGTTTGTGAGGTCGTAGTTCGCAATGGCTCTTACGGTTATACAAATATAACCATTGTCGGCGTAAAAACCTCGTGCCGGAGCGTCATTCGCGGCGGAAGATCGCGAGTTTCAGACGTATAGGGACGCTATCAATCCTTAATGCGGATTCAGTTTATGCGGTGGGCTGTGCGGTGAAAAGCGTGTAACGTGCGGCGTTTTACCGCCTAAGGCGAATTATGCCGTTTCGGAGGCTGTCGCAGCAGAAATGCCGGCGGCGGGGCCTGAATGTGCAATTATTACGCTAACTGATTTCGGCGTTATGTGCCGGTCGTTTTGGTGTGCAGGTATTTGGCCTTGTATCCGAGTCGGATATGACGAAATGTGGGTAATGGTTCTCGGCGGCCTTATTCGCTCACTGATTTGCGCCACTTTGCCGGCGGGCAGGCCGTCCTCTCCTTGAATATGCGTATGAAATGGCTTGTCGACTGGAAGCCCGACCGCTCCGAGACATCCTGTACGGTCAGCTCGGGAGAGCCGAGCAGCAGCCGCTTGGCATATTCGATGCGCAGGCGGGTGATCCATTCGCGGAACGTGGTGTCGTATGTGGTGTTGATGTAACCCGAAAGGTATGTGCGGTTTGTGAGCAGATCGTTCGCCACGTCTGTTATTGTGAGTCCCGGACGTGTGTATTTGTCGGCCGCAATCCACTCCTCGAGCCGTGCGGCGATGTCGGCGCGGATGCTTGTCGGCATGGCGGCCGCGGGTTCCGGCGTATCGTCTGTGGCGGCTGGTTCGGTCAGGGTGTCGGCCTCGAGCGCACGCTCCACCTGCTCGTAAAAAAGCAGGTAGTTCATGTAGGAGCAGAAGAGATAGACGTAGAATGGTATTGACGAGAATACCCACAGGAATATGTATCGGTCGGGCAGGAAGGTGAGCAGGCCGCAACCCACGCCGAAGATCACGGCCCAATATGTGAATATCGAGAGCCAGCGGATATAGGCGGCGATATCGTCGGAGAGGGTGTCGTCGAAGAGCCGCACGGCGCGGCGGTATGCCTTGATGAGCCGTCGGGCGAGTGTGAGGCCGTAGCATACGAGCCATGCGGCCATGGCCAAGAGTCCGATCTTCTGGGTTGTGCCTTCGGGCAGCCACTTCAGGATGATGCCTGCCGCCAGCGTGAAGAGCAGCCATTGGGCAAGGTGTGTGGCCATGCGTCGGCGGGTGACGTAGAAGCGGTCGAGCAGCGTTGTTAGGGCCGAACTGAAGAGCCAGTAACAGAGGAAGTATGTCGAGAGGTTCATCAGTATGGCGGCATCGATATCCCGCAGGCGAATCTCGGTGAATAGGTGTACGGCATAGTTGGCGGAGAGCAGCAGCAACGCACACCCCATGATGCGGCGCGAACGGAGATAGTTGTCGAAGATGGCCTTGTCGGGCGTTCGGGCAAGCAGAAAGTAGGCCCCGAAGAAGACCATCAGCGGCAGTGCCGTCCAGAGCGAATATTCATACAGCGGAATGTTCATCTATGTTTCATGTTTTATGGGCCTGCACTTCGGCTAATATCTGTGTTTCAGGGTCTCATAATCTTGCCGCTTGCGCTTGTGCGTCTTTGCGGTCTTGCTGCGCAGATGCGTTGATGAAACAGTTTCCCCATATTCCGGAGCCGGTTTGCAGGCGGATGCGGCGGAGCGGACATTATGTCCATTTACCCCGTTGCATAGGCAAAGTTATGCAATATATTTGGTATAAAAATGAAACTATATATCTTTGCATGCCGATATCATTTGCCGTTGGTCCCGAATGCCGCAAAATGCCGGTAACGGACCGTAAGTATCGGCGGAACTTAATACGACTGTTACGATGAAACGATCGACGATCGAGGATACGATGTTCCCAGCATGTCCGGTGCGGAATATTCTGGCGCGTCTGTGTGACAAGTGGGCGTTGCTGGTCCTCTACCTGCTGGCGCGTTCGCAGACGGGAAAACTGCGTTTTACGGAGTTGAGGCAGGCCATGCCCGACATTTCGCAAAAGATGCTGGCAACGACACTGCGCACGCTCGAAGAGGACGGTTACATCACGCGAACGCTCTATGCGGAGGTTCCGCCGCGGGTCGAATATGCGCTCACGGCGCGGAGCGAGACACTGCGTCCGATTCTCGAGGAGCTGCTCGCATGGGCCGTGGATAATATGGATGCCGTCATGCAGGATCGCAGGAAGGCGCACGGGTCGAAAGACAAAATCAAACGCATGGAGGAATGAAAGCAGCGCAACTGGATCGTTATGCGAGGGGTGGTCGTCTGGTCGTTCGGGAGGTTCCCGTTCCGGAACCGGCGGCGGATGAGGTTCTCTTCGAAGTACGCGCGGCGGCCGTCAATCCGCTGGAGTTGCTGATCGCTTCGGGAAGTATCAGGCTGATTCAGGATTACCGCCTGCCGCAGACACTCGGCAACGAGTGTTCGGGTGTCGTGGTGAAGGTCGGCAGCCAAGTCCGTGATTTCCGCCCGGGCGATGCCGTCTATACTCGGCTCCCGTTGGAACGTATCGGCGCCTTTGCCGAATATGTCACAGTGGATGAGGCGGCTGTGGCGAAGATCCCCGAGGGGTATGCCTTCGACGTGGCGGCCGCCATCCCGTTGACCGCGCTGACTGCATGGCAGGGCCTTATTGACGTGTTGGAGGCGCAGGCTGGGCAGACACTGCTGATTACGGGCGGATCGGGTAGCTTCGGGCAGATGGCCGTCCCGATTGCCAGAGAGTTGGGGCTTCGTGTCATGGTGACTGGCAACGCACGTGCCCGCGAAGAGTTTTTGGCCATGGGGGTCGAACGCTATATAGATTACCGTCAGGAGAACTATTGGGAGGTAGTGCCGGGAGTCGATCTGGTTATCGACACGCTCGGAGCCGGTGAATTCGAACACGAACTCTCGGTGCTGAAACGGGGCGGGCGTCTGTTGAGCCTGAGGACATCACCCAACGGGGAGTTTGCCCGACGCAACGGCTTCCCGTGGTACAAGCGTGCCCTCTTTACGCTTGCCGGAATGAAATACGATCTGTCGGCCCGCCGTCAGGGTAAGGAGTATCTTTGTGTTTGTGCATGCCGACGGGGCGCAACTGCGCCGTATAACGGAGATCGTTGAGCGTAATCATATTGTTCCTGCAGTCGATCCGCATACGTTCTCTCTGGAGGAGATAAACGATGCCATGCGGCTTGTGGCCGGGGGACCTATCAATGGAAAGGTGATTGTCAGAATGTAAAATTATTTTGCATGGATAAGATTTATAAAATATGCTTCAGCCCGACGGGCGGAACGGAGCGTGTGGCCGCAATATTGGCCAAGGCGCTGGCCTCAGAAACGGTTTCGGTAGATCTTACGGTGCGTGATGTCGATTTTGGCAGCGTGACACTTGGTAAGGATGATGTGGCTATGATTGCCGTGCCATCATACAGCGGACGCGTTCCGGCCGTTGCCGCGGCGCGTCTGGCCGAGATGCACGGTAACGGTGCACGGGCCATTCTGGTCTGTGTCTATGGCAACAGGGCCTATGAGGATACATTGGTGGAGTTGCGTGACACGGCCTCACGGGCCGGATTTACTGTCATTGCAGCCGTGGCAGCCGTGGCCGAGCATTCGATTGCCCGCCAATACGCTGCGGGACGTCCCGATGCGGATGACGAAGCGGTGTTGCGCAATTTTGCAGAGCGGATTCGCCGTAAGATCGATAATGGAGACACGGGCGAACCGGAGATCCCGGGTAATCGCCCATATCGCAAGGCTGCTGGCGCAGGTATCGTGCCCAAAGCTACACGCGCGTGCGTCAAGTGCGGCGTTTGTGCGGCGAAATGTCCCGTCGGCGCCATCGATGCTAATGATCCGAGTTGTGTCGACAAGGAGTTATGTATCTCCTGCATGCGGTGTGTTGCGGTATGTCCACACGGAGCGCGGCGCGTCAATAGGCTGATGCTTGCGCTTGTCGGCCGCATGCTTAAAAAGGTGTGCTCGGAGCGTAAGGCCTGCGAACTCTATCTCTGAACTCCGGTGGAGCGGTTGAATCGGATTCTGCCGGCATGGAGTTCAGCCGCCCTCCGGCCGTTGAATGCGGCATAGATCGGGGCTTTGCCCTTTTTCGTGACTTTGGTCTTCTTGCAGAAGAAGACGGCGCTGAAGGTGGTTCGTGGCAACATGGCTGCTTGGTTTTTGAGTAAATTAAACGT